>Ga0209172_10000062_pt1 | contig 307951 bp, 266 predicted proteins | sample LarsenN4metaG_FD_184113 | JGI IMG/M metagenome (GOLD analysis project Ga0209172, IMG submission 184113) | Hot spring sediment bacterial and archeal communities from British Columbia, Canada, to study Microbial Dark Matter (Phase II) - Larsen... ... | reverse complement strand
CAACCGCGCCCAGGCGTCGAGGAAGCCACTCGGGGAAGGCGAACTCATCCCCAGCGTACGTACCGAGTTCTCGTGACAAGTACAAGAGAAATCTCACGTCAGCGAATTTCCGATCGGCATTAGGCTTTAGCCGGACCCTCTGTAGTCTCCGGCTTCAGCCGGACCGATGCCGCTCACGTCGGGCGCGACTCTACAGGATGGGCCCCGTTCGATCAACCCGCGTCTGCGGACTGGTGTGGGGGAGGGGGCGCGACACGCGCGCTACTCTTTGCGGCCGCCCGGCTCGGCCATCTTCCGGTGCTGTTCCGCCAGCGTCTCCCCGGGAGTGACGTTGGCAATCGTCGTCTGCAGCTTGTTCCTCCAGCCGCTGACGACGTCGGCCTCGCCTTTCATCATGGCCTCGAACCCCGCCTTTGCCACGTCGACGGGATCGTCCTTGCGATCCTGCGCGACCTTCGTGTCGGTCATGCCCGCCCGCTCGAAGAACCCGGTGTCGGTCGGTCCCGGCATGAGGCACGTGACCGTCACGCCGCTCCCCTCGAGCTCGGCGCGCAGGGCGTACGCGAACGAATCGATGAAGGCCTTCGTGCCGTTGTAGACCGCATGGTAGGTGCCCGGTATGTAGCCGGCGACCGATCCGGTGATCAGTATCCTGCCGGTGCCGCGTGCGCGCATGGCTCGTCCGATCTGGTGGATCAGATAGACGGTGCCCGTGATGTTGGTGTCGATGACGTGCTGGATCTCGTCGAACTCCTGGTCGAGGAAGGCCTGTCCGAGACCGTGGCCGGCGTTGGCCACGAGCGCATCGACGGGCCGGCCGCCGATGGTGCGTATCAGCGTGTCGACGCCGGGCATCGTGGCGAGATCGACCAGCGCCGTCTCGACCCGAGCGCCGAGCCGACGAACGGCCTCGGCGGCCTGATCGAGCGGCTCATCGGCGGCGAGAATCAGATCGAACCCGTTCGCGGCGCACAGTCTGGCGAGCTCGAAGCCGATGCCGCTCGAGGCGCCGGTGACGACCGCGAGCGGACGAGTCCGACGGGTCGGCTGCGGCGAGGCCATGACGAGGAAGGCAGCAAACCGTATGCCTCATGCGGCCGATCCCGGCTGTTGCGCCGCGGCGAGGAGCTGTCCGATGGTGCGCGCAAGCTCGGCGGTGTCGACCGGCTTGGGGCAGTGGCCGTTGTAGCCGGCGGCCAGCGCGCGATCGCGGTCTTCGGGGCGGGCGTACGCCGTCACCGCGATCGCCGGAATCCGTCCCTGGCGATCGCCCAGCGCCCGCACCCGCTCGATGAGGTCGTAGCCGTCGAGATCGGGCATGGCGATGTCGGCGATCAGCAGATCGAACCAGGCGGAGGAGAGCGCGGTCAGCGCCGTGCTGACGGATGCACACGGGTAGACGGTGGCCCCCCACTCGTGAAGAAGGCGGACCAGCAGCTCGCGCGAATCCTCGAGGTCGTCGACCACCAGCACCGCGACGCCGGCGAGGTTGAGCGCGGTCTCGCCGACGCTGTGGTTGGCGGGCGTCGCCCGGGCCGCAATCGGCAGACGGATGCGGAAGGTGGTGCCGCGGCCGGCGCCCTCGCTATGTGCGTAGATCTCGCCGCCGTGGAGCTCGACCAGGTGCCGCGCGATGGCCAGGCCGAGCCCGAGGCCGCCGTGGCGGCGCGTCGATCGGCTGTCGCCCTGGCGGAAGCGATCGAAGATGAACGGCAGCAGCTCGGGCGCGATGCCGGCGCCCGAGTCCTCGACGTCGATTGCCAGCTTGCCGCCGACGACCGAGCTGCGCACGACCACCGTGCCGTGCTCGGGCGTGAACTTGATGGCGTTCGAGATCACGTTGCCCAGCACCTGCTGCAGCCGCCGCAGGTCGCCCTCGATCGGCGGCAGATCGTCCGGCAGGTCGCGCGTCACCTCGATCTGCTTCAGCGCCGCCGCCGGCAGCAGGCCGGCGAGCGTGGTGTCGACCAGCGTCGCCACGCTGATCGGCTGCGGCTCGATCGAGAGCTTCCCCGTGATGATGCGCGACACGTCGAGGATGTCCTCGATCAGCTGCGCCTGCAGCCTGGCGTTGCGGCGGATGATGTCGATCGCGTAGTGCACGCGATCGGGCGAGGCGACGTCGCGCTCCAGCACGTGAATCCAGCCGATGATGGCGTTCAGCGGCGTGCGCAGCTCGTGGGACAGCGTGGCCAGGAACTGATCCTTCAGGTGATTGGCTTCATGCGCGTCGGCGAGCCGTGCGAACTCGGCCTCCTTGCGCCGCGTCACCGCCATGCAGATCCCCGTCATCCGCGCGGGGCTGCCGTCCTCGGACTCGATGCGGGCCTTGCTCTCGATCCAGCGCACGCGTCCGTCGGCGCCGATGACGCGGTACTCGATGTCGTACGGCTTGCCGCCGTCGATCGCCCACTGTATCGAGTTCAGCACGCGCTCGCGGTCGTCGGGATGGATGACGTGCTCGTAGTCCTCGAAGGCGCGGGTGAAAGTGCCCCGATCGTAGCCGTGGATGCGTTCGACGCTGCCGGACCACGTGACGGTCCGCGTGCGCAGGTCCATCTCCCACGTGCCCATCGCGGCCAGGTCCATCGCCAGCCGCAGGCGCGCGCCGCTCAGCCTGGATCTCTCGTCGGCGCGCGCGCGCTCGAGCGCGAACGCGACCTGCGCGGCGATCACCTCCGCGAGCTGCCGCTCCTCTTCGCTCAGGACGCGCGGCACATCGAAGCAGATCGTCAGCGCGCCGATCACGCGTCCGCCGCTCACGAGCGGCACCGACGTCAGGGCGGCGATGCCTTCGGCGGCGAGCACCTCGCCGTCGAACGAGTGGTCCTTCGTCAGATCGCCGATCGCGATCGGCTGCGGGTCTGTCGCGTCGGGAAGCCACGGCGAGCGGCCCGCGACGGCGTCGCGGCAGCCGTTCGACAATCCGCCCGCCGCTCTGACGCGCATCATGCCGTCGTCGTCGGCGAGGAGCAGGGCGGTCCGCGACACACCGAAGGCCCGGGTCAGTGCATCGAGAGCGGCCGTGAAAATCTCATCCGGTGAAGCCGTGCGGCTTATGGCTCGGGTGAGCGACAGACATTCCGCGATGGGCGAGGAGCTGACTGTGGACATGGCCTGTCGTGCAGGTCAGTGAGAAACACGTGATGTCAACCGGCCGGTGGTAGCTCACTGACAATCGCATTCGGGGACGGACCCGGCAATTGGGTAAAACCCTTACAGCACTGCAGCGCGGCCGTAGCGTGATCAGGGCTCCTGGAGCCAGCCGTGCAGGATGGCGTAGCGCACGACGTCGATGCGGCCGCGCAGCCGCAGCTTGCGCATCGCGTTCGCCTTGTGCACCTCGACGGTCTTGATCGTGATGCCCAGCGCCTCGGCGATCTCCTTGTTGCTGTGGCCGGCGGCCATCATGCGGAGCACCTGCTTCTCGCGCTCGCTCACCACCGGCGACCGCCGGCCGTGCGATTCGGGGTCGTCGAGCGCCGTGCGCGCTGCGCGGGCCCGCAGCTGCGCGTCGAGATAGGAGCCGCCGACCGCCGCCACGCGAACCGCGTCGAGCAGCTCGCGCGAGGGACTCTGCTTCAGGACGTAGGCCGACGCGCCCGCCCTCTTCAGCTCCTCGACGAACGCCGCATCATCGTGGCGGGTGAGGGCGACGATGGCGGTCTCCGGCGAGCCCTGTTTGATCACCTGCGTCGCCTGCAGGCCGTTCATCTCCGGCATCGACAGGTCCATGACGACGACCTGCGGATGCAGCCGCGCGCTGTACTCGATGGCGTCGCGTCCGCTGGCCGCTTCGGCGATGACCTCCATGTCCGGCTGCGAATCGAGCAGCAGGCGCAGGCCTTCGCGCACGGTTTCGTGGTCCTCGACGAGCAGCACGCGAATCGGGCTCATGATGTCGACCTTTCCGCATCAGTGGCGGTATAGCGGACGAACACGGACGTGCCGTCGCCCGGGCTGGATTCGATCTCCAATGCTCCGCCGATCAGCGCCGCCCGCTCGCGCATGCCGAGCAGACCCACACCGCGCTCGCGAATCGACTCGTCGGCCGGATCGAAGCCCACGCCGTCGTCCTCGATCACCAGCACCGCCGACCCATCGCGCGATTCGAGCATGATGTCGACCCGGCTGGCGTGCGCGTGCTTGGCGATGTTGGTGAGCGCTTCCTGGGCGATGCGATAGAAGGCGACCTCGGCTTCGTGGGTCAGCGTGCCGGCCTGGAACGTGTCGCCGCGGTAGGCGACCTCGATGCCGTAGTGCTCCGACCACTCGCGGGCGTAGCGCGGGAGCGCGACGCCGAGCCCGAGGTGATCGAGCACCGCCGGCCGCAGCTCCCATGACAGGAAGCCCACGTCGGCGTCGATCAGGTTCGCAGGGCTCAGGGCGCGCTCGAGCTCCTCGTCGCGCTCGCCGCTCCGGGCGAGGCGGTCCTGCACGCGTTCGAGCGACAGCCGCAGCGCCGTGAGCCGCTGTCCGAGCTGGTCGTGCAGGTTGCGGGCGATGCGCCCCCGCTCGTCCTCCTGCGCGGTGACGACCTTGCGCAGCAGGTTGGTGACGTGCACCTGCGCCGCCTGCTGCTCGGCGATCGCCGTCTCCAGCTCCTTCGTGCGCTTGGCGACGCGCCGATCCAGCTCGGCGTGCGCCTGTCTGAGCTCCTCGGCCGCGCGCTGCTGCGCCGTGAGATCGCGGGCGATCTTGGCGAAGCCCAGGCCCGACTCCTCGCCCAGGCGCGCGGTCACGCCGCTCGCGTAGAACAGCGTCCCGTCGCGGCGCACGTGCATCCGCTCGTCGAGCGACCGGCCCTCCTGCCGCGCGCGTTCGAGCTCCCGCGCCGGTAAGCCGGCCTCGCGGTCCTCGTGCGTGAACAGCACCTCGAAGGGCCTGCCGATGATCTCGTCGGCGGTGTAGCCGAACAGGCGCTGCGCGCCGGTGTTCCAGGTGTGGATATCGCCCTCCGGCGTCATGGTGAAGATGGCGTAGTCGGTGACGCTGTTGATCAGCAGCCGCAGCCGCTCCTCGCTCATCGCCACCTCGCGCTCGGCGAGCCGGCGGGCGGTGATGTCCTGGAACATCAGCACGACGCCGTCGATGCGGTCGTCGGTCGTCCGATACGGCCGGATGCGCACCAGGTACCAGCGGTTGTCGGTGCTCGAGACCTCGCGATCGATCGGCTGCAGCTGCTCGAGGACGGCGCGGAGGTCGGCGTCGAGGCTGGTGCAGGTCAGGCGGCTGGTGATATCGGAGAGCGGCCGGCCGACGTCGGTGCGCAGCAGATTGAAGATGTCCTGTGCCCGCGGCGTGGTCAGCTTCACCCGCAGCGCCCGGTCGAGAAAGATCGTGGCGATGTCAATGGAGTTGATCAGGTTCTGGAAGTCGTTGTTGCTCAGCCGCAGCTCTTCGATCTTGATCTTGAGCTCCTGGTTGACGGTGGTCAGCTCTTCGTTGACCGATTGGATCTCCTCCTTGCTGGTCTCCAGCTCCTCGGCCGCCGAGCGCAGCTCCTCGTTCATCGCCTGCTGCTCCTCGGCCGCCGCCCGCGCCTCTTCGACCTGTGCTTCGTACTGCTCCATCGTCGTACGCAGCTGCGACTTGACCCGCGCCAGCTCCTCCTCGAGCTGGCGCGTGACGGGTTCGGGCGCGGTCTCGACGGCGCGGACGGCGCGATCGGCCTGCTCCGGCGTCTCGCGGTCGGCGAACAGCACCAGGAAGAACCCGCGCTCCGGATCGTCGTCGCGGAGCACGGGCCGGACGATGATGTCGACGTGGCGCGGGACCCCGTTGATCAGGACCGGGACGCTCTTCGCCTCCACGCTGGCGCGCTCCTTCGCCGCCTGATAGAGCGCGGTGCGGAGCTCGACGCGCAGCTCCTCGCGAATGAGCTTCAGCAGATCGCGCGACGGCTCGCCGGCCGGCATCTGCAGGTAGGCGGCCGCGCGCGGCGACACGTGAACGATCGTGTTGTCCTCGGTGACGATGAGCGAGGGCGGCGCGTATTCCTCGAGGATGCGGTGGTGGGTGTCGAGCGGCGCGAGGCGCCCCACCGGCCGCGGTTCCGCCGGCCGCGCCGGCCGCGGCGGCACGACTTTCGGCGCATCCGGCAGCACGAAGCGCCGGCTCACCGCCCGGCTTTCGTAGACGTGCGCGGTGCGAGCGAAGACGGCGAACAGGTCCGTCGCGCCGTCCGGCGACTCCGACGGCCCCAGCATCAGCAGCCCCGACGGGCGCAGGGCGAAGTGGAACGTCTCGAGGATGCGCTCCTGCGCCGTCCGGTTGAGATAGATCAGCAGGTTCCGGCACGAGATCAGATCGAGATGCGAGAGGGGCGGATCCTTCAGCACGTTGTGGTGGGCGAACAGCATCAGCTCGCGCAGCTCGCGGCGGACACGGCAGCCGGCGCCCTCGCGGTGGAAGAAGCGCTCGAGCCGCTTCTCTGGCACGACGGCGACCTCCGCGTCCGTGTAGACGCCCTCGCGGGCCACCGCAATCGCGTCCTCGTCGAGATCGGTGGCGAACACCTGCACGTGCGGCGGCTCGGCCAGGCCGGCGCTGTACTCGGCGAGCAGCATCGCGATCGAGTAGGCTTCCTCGCCGGTCGCGCAGCCGGGCACCCACACGCGGACCTGGTCGTCCAGCCCCTTCCCGTCGAACAGCCGCGGGATCACGTGGTGCTCCAGCACGGAGAAGACCTCGGGATCGCGGAAGAAATGCGTGACGCTGATCAGCAGGTCCTTCATCAGCATCACCGCCTCCTGCGGCTGTTCGCGCATCAGCCGGGCGTAGGCGCTCACCGACGACACGCCGACGACGTGTATGCGCCGCTGCAGGCGGCGCATCAGCGTTCCCTGCTTGTAGTTGGCGAAGTCGTGGCCGGTCCGCACGCGGAGCAGCCACAGCACTTCGCGCAGCGCGTCCGGCTCGTCGAGCAGATCGGCCGTGGCCGCCGGCTCGGCATCGATCTGCTGCAGACGGGCGCGATACTCGGCGAGCCGGGCCGGCATGTCGGCGACGCGCAGCACGAGATCGACCTTGCCGGTCTTGATCGCGTTGGCCGGCATGTCGGGGTAGGCGGCTTCCTCCCGAGCCTGCGCGATGGTCAGGCCTCCGTACTCCTTGATTCGCTTCAGGCCCGCGGCGCCGCTCGGGCCCGTGCCCGACAGCACGATCCCCACCGACCGAGCGCCGTGCGCGTCGGCGAGGGCGTGAAAGAACAGGTCGACCGGCGACCGGCGGTGTTCGCGCTCGGTCAGGTCGGCCAGCGTCAGCGTGCGGTCGGCGATCCCCAGCCGCCGGTTCGGGGGAACCACGTAGACGTGATCGGGCTCGATGCGGACCGTCTGCGTCACCTGCGTGACCGGAATCGACGCCGTGGCCTGCAGCACCTCGGCGAGCTTGCTGTCGTGATCGGGCGACAGATGCAGGATGACGATGAAGGCACAGCCGGTGTGCGGAGGCACGTGGGCGAAGAAGGCTCGCAGCGCCTCGATGCCGCCGGCCGAGGCGCCAAGCCCTACGACCACCACCTTGTCGGATCGTGGCTCGGATCGTGCAACGCCGGATGTTGAGTCGGCCATTCTTACGCTCGCTCGAAGCCACGAAGTATGGAGCCACGTAGTATAGAGAGTTTTGCCCGCTCGCTGGGTGCCGCTCCACGGTCCTTTCAATGAATGCGAGGCGCCTCGTCGTCATCGGCGCCTCGGCTGGCGGGCTGGATCCGCTCCGGACGATCCTCAGCGGCATCCCGGACACCTTCCCCGCGGCGATCGGCATCGTGCTTCACACGTCGCCCGAATCGCCCGGTCTCGCGCCTGAGATCCTCGATCGTGTATCCCGGATTCCCGTGACGACCGCCTTCGACGGTCAGCGCCTGGAAGCCGCGCACGCGTATTTTGCGCCCGTCGATCGGCACCTGGTCGTCGAGCCTGGCCATCTGCGCGTGATCAGGGGGCCTCGCGAGCATCGCTTCAGACCTGCAATCGATCCGCTCTTTCGATCGGCGGCGCAGGTGTTCGGCTCTGCCGCGATCGGCGTCCTGCTCAGCGGCAATCTCGACGATGGCACTGCCGGGCTGGGGGCGATTTCGAGGCTCGGCGGAACTGCGGTCGTACAGGAACCCGGGGACGCGGCGTTCCCCTCGATGGTCACCACTGCGATCGAACGGCTGAACGTGGATTACGTGCTCCCCGCATCGGGTGTGGCCGATCTGCTGGCGCGGCTGACCGCCGAACCTGAAAAGGGCGGACCGACCGATGTTCCCGCCCAGATCGGCATCGAGGTCGACATTGCCAAGGAAGAGAATCCGCGCGTCGCCGGCTTGGAGAAGATTGGCAAACCGTCGCCGTTTGCATGTCCCGACTGCTCCGGCGTGCTGCTCGAGATCACCGAGGGCGGACGGATCAGGTTCAGATGCCACACCGGGCACGCCTGTTCGGCCGAAAGCCTGCTCGCGGCCATGAACGACGGCGTCGAAGGCGCAATGATGGCTGCGGTCCGGGCGCTCGAGGAGGCAGCGCTGCTGATGCGGAGCGTCGGCGCGCAACTTCATCAGCACGAGCACATCGACACATCGAGACGGATGTTCGACGCGGCCGACCGGGCGCGTACAAGGCCGAACGCGTTCGCGAGCTGCTGCTCGAGCACGAGCCGCTGCACGACGGCGGCGACGGCGCAGCGCGCGGCGCGGTGCGGTGACCGCCGGGTTCAGGTGGCCGCACTGTTGCAGTCGTCGCGCAGGTCAGAGGAGGGTTGGCAATGGGTGTAATCGGATGGATTCTCTTCGGCCTCGTCGTCGGGATCGTGGCCAAGCTCTTGATGCCCGGCCGGGATCCAGGCGGCATCATCGTCACCACGCTGCTCGGAATCATTGGAGCGGTGCTTGGGGGGTATCTGGGCCGGGCCCTCGGCCTCTATGGTCCCGGCGAGCCGGCAGGGTTCCTGATGGCGACGCTCGGCGCGGTCGTGCTGTTGTTCATCTACCGGATGGTGCGACGGCGGCCGGCACGCGTGTAGGGAAGGGCAGCCACGCGGCGCGGCCGAGGCTGTTCGGGTTCCCCCCAATAGCGTCGACGCGGGCCGCGTGGCATCGTCAATCCATGCGCCCGAGGACCTACTGGCAGAATGCGACGCCGCGCGCGCTCCTCCCCGGCGACCGGCGCCGCGTGCCGCGCGGGGTGGACGGGGAGCCGGAGCGTTCGCAGCTGATCCCGCTGATCCTGGGCACGTTCAAGGAAACCTTCGGCACCCGCCTGTCGCTCGCCGAGGCGAGACGCCTGTTCGGCCTGCGCGAAGCGACGTGCCGCGTCGTGCTGGACGACCTGGTCGGTGCGCAGCTGCTCCGGCGGACGCGGGACGGACGATACACCATGTCGTGAAAGCCGTCGCGCGTCCGCAGCCGTTCCGGCCGGTGCGAGACTACAATGGCGCATGCTTCTGCGCATGCGTCGTGTCGTCGCGACGGTGGCGATCGGACTGATGACCTGCGCGGCGTACGCGCAGAACCCCAGTTCCCAGGCGCTGCAGCCCAATCCTCGCGCGCCGCTCTACCGCCACGTTGGCGAGCAATACCGCACCTACGATTTTCCCGGCACCGGCGAGTCGATCCCCTACCGCCTGTTCGTGCCCTCGCGATGGAAGCCGGGCATGCGGCTGCCGCTGCTGGTGACGCTGCGCGCCGGCACGAGCGTCGACAATCCGTATCGGGAGCCCAACAGCTTCGTGACGGAGGCCGAGAAGCGCGGCTACCTGGTCGTCACACCCATGGGCTATCGCCCGCTGCGCCAGCCGTATTACGGCAGTCCCTACCGTATCGCGAGGCCGAATGCGGCGGCGCCGGCCGAGGGATGGACGGCGCAGGAAGATCAGCGTGCCGAGCAGGACGTCCTGAACGTGATCGACCTGGTGAGCCGGGAGTACGGCGTCGATCCGGCGCGCATCTTCCTGCACGGACAGAATCCATCCGGTTCCGGTGCGCTGCACCTTGGAGCGAAGTATCCGGATCGGTTTGCGGCGCTCGTGATCAGCTCGGCGCCGATTGAATACGAGCGGTACCCGTTCGATCGGATTGCGGGCCGGATGGGGCTGATGGTGATTCATGGCGATCAGGACACCGTCAATCCGATCGAGGCATCGAAGAAAATGGCCGATGCGGCGAAGGCGGCGGGGGTGCACACGGTGTACGCGACGGTGCCGGGCGGCACCCACCTGACCGCCTACCTGACCTACGCGTCGGAAATCTTCGACTTCCTCGACACGCAGCGCAAACCCGGCACGCCGCCCAAATAGGCGGCGCCCGAACGAGGGTTCGATGTCGCTCGCCCCGCCTCAATCGCATCCGCAATACGGCGTGACGCAGCTGATCTACGCACTGCACGCGCTCAGCCTCGTCGTAGGCATCGTCGGCACGGCGACGATCGTCGGCGCCTTCCTGCTTGGATGGCCGTCGATCATCGCCGTCATCATCAATTACGTGAAGCGCGGTGATGTGCGCGGCACCTGGCTGGAGTCGCACTTCCGGTGGCAGATCCGCACGTTCTGGTTCGGCGTGTTGTGGGTGGTGCTGTGCGGCCTGTTCGTGGTGCTGCTGCTCGGGCTGGGCCTGCTGCTGGTGTGGATTCCGCTCGGTCTGATCGCGGCGTGGTTCATCTATCGCGTGGTGCGCGGCTGGCTGGCGCTGACCGCCGGCAGGCCGATGTACGTCTGAGTCACCGCGAGCCGGTCGCCGCCGGCGCCGCGATCGGCCCGCGCGCGCCCTTTCCCATCCTCGGCCCGAGATTGTCTCGCCGCGGCAGGTGATCCAGGTTCGCCAGCCGCGCCGCGGTGCCATGCACGAGCGCCGCGATCCGCGCCATCTTCGCGAACTCGATCTTGTCCACCTCGTCGGTGACGTAGTGATAGTCGCGATGCAGCCCGGTGGTGTAGAAGATGACCGGGACGCCCTTCGACGCGTAGCTGTAGTGATCGCTGCGGGTGTAGAGCGATTCGAGGTCGGACGGGTCGTTCATCTCGTAATCGAGCGTGAGCGGCGACGGGAGCGCGGCGTTTGCTGCCTCGTTCAGGTTGTGCAGCTCGGTGCTGATGCGATCGGCGCCGACCAGATACACGGTGTTCGCCTCGGCGGGGTCGTCGCAGCGATTGCGTCCGACCATGTCGATGTTGAGCTGCGCGGAGACCTTGTCGAGCGGCACGATCGGATGGTCGGCCATGTACCGCGAGCCGTTCAGACCTCCTTCTTCCGAGGTGTGCCAGACGAACAGCAGCGAGCGCCTGGGCCGCGGGCCTTGCGCGAACGACCTGGCCAGCGCCATCAACGTCACCGTCCCCGAGCCGTCGTCGTCGGCGCCGTTGTTGATGATGTCGCCGGGCCGCGGCGTCGGCCGGGTCTGGCCGGTGCAGCTGGCAATGGCATTGCGGCGGTCGTCGAAGGCGAACTGCTCGTAGCCGATGTGGTCGTAATGCGCCCCGAGCATGACGTAGGTGTCCTTCAGCGACGGGTCGCTGCCTTCGATCAGGCCGACGACGTTGCGCGAGAGGCGAGTCTGGACGACCTCGTAGGAGGCGTCGACGTTGATGGTGATCGACACGCCCGACAGCGGAAGGTCGGGCAGCGGCTCCTGCCTTTCGGCGGCGGCGCGGAGCGTGGCGTAGTCGGTGCCGGACGCGCTGAACAGGAACGAGAAGAACTCGTCGCCGGCGGTGATCTGCGGCGGGATGCGTGCGTCGAGGCGCTGCGCGGTCTGGAAGTCGACACGGCGGGCGGCCGGCACGTTCGTCTGCGGCCGCGGCGTGTTCGGCGCCGCCTGCGTGATCGTCGCGATCGCGCGATGGCTCTCGATGGCAGTGCGTCCCCGCGCGTTGAGGATCCGGTTGTGCGCGGTGGTGAATCCTCTGGGGCCGGTCCGGCCGAGGAAGATGGCCACCTTTCCGCCGACGTCGACCCGGGCGTAGTCGTCGTGCCGCAGCGGCGCGAAGCTGACGCCGTAGCCGGCAAACGCCGCCTCCCCGCTGACGATATGCTTCGTCCCCTGGTTGCGCGGAAACGTGACGCCTTCGCCGTCCTTGAAGGTGCGCGTCTGGCCGTTCACCGTGACCGTGACGCTCGAGTTGCTCCGCGTGCGCACGCCCTGCACGCGCACGTCCTGGAAGTAAGTGCCGCGATCGCCGGCGGGCGTGACGCCCCATTCCTTCAGGTGCGAGGCGATGTAGGCCGCGGCCAGCCCCAGTCCTTCGCTATAGACCTGCCGCCCCTGCAGCTCGTCGGACGCGATGTAGGTGAGCCACGTGCGCAGGTCGTTCTCGGAAATCGAGGGCTGAGGAGCGTCCTGTCCCGCGGCGGACGGGCCGAAGCCGAGGACGATCACCATCAGGGCGGCGAGGGAACGGCGCATGGGCGGATCTTACTGCCGACCACGTCGAAGCTGCCTGGGCACCTATTGGCACGGCCGCCGGCCGGCCGCCCGGGCGCGGCCGGCGACCCACGCGCTGCGGCCGCGTACGCCACAATCAGCGGCATGGCAGTCCGCCACGATTCCGAGCGCGGGGCAGGGACACACGCGGCTGGTTGATGCCGAAATCTTCGACACGTGCCGCGAGATCGGGCGCGGCCGGATCGATCTCGAAAGCGCGGCAGCGGCGCGGCGACCCGGCAGCGAAGTTGCCTCCGTTGCGGGATCGGATTCGTCCTGGGCTGCGCGTGCTGTTCGTCGGCATCAATCCCGGGATCCGCTCGGCGCAGACCGGCCACCATTTCGCCGGCTTCTCCAATCGCTTCTGGAAGCTGTTGTACGACGCGCGTCTCGTTCCCGAGCCGGTCACCTATGTGGACGATGACCGTCTGCCCGGCTGGGGCTACGGGATCACCAACGTGGTTCCGCGGCCGACGCGCGGAATCGACACGTTGACGCGCCAGGAGTACGCGGCCGGCTGTGCGACGCTTCGGCGGAAGATCCGACGCACCCGGCCTTCGATTGTCGCGCTGGTCGGAATCACGGTGTTCCGCGCCCTGTTCCCCCGCCATCGCGGCCCGGTGACGCTCGGTCTGCAGCGCGAGCGTATCGCAGGCGCCCCGGTGTTCGTGCTCCCGAACCCGAGCGGGCGGAACGCCAACTACTCGTACCCCGAGATGCTGGGCGCGTTCGAAGAGCTGTCCCGCGCCGCGAAGACGACGCCACCCGCGTGAGCGCACTGCGCCGAACGACGCAGGACACCCGCGACAGTGGCGTTTGCGTGCAGTGAAGCTGGAGTGGTGGCGCTACCGGACGGCAGAGCCCGGCATCACGCGCCGACGGTCAGGAAGAGGGCGGCGATCGACACGACGATCAGCATAAAGCCGACAGGAATCCACAGCAGTCCGAACTCGTTCTCCATGCCTTATCCAATGAATCAAGTGACCGGGAAACGTGTGTGAGAGGTCGTTCCATTATACGGGACGGACGGATGGCGCCCGGTCAGTTGGTGCGTCCGGGCCGCGTCGATCGGCCATCGCGTCTTCTTCAGGTCCGGCGATTGCCGGTGATGCGAGCGCGACGACAACGGCGAAGGCACCGATCAACTCACGCACGCAGGTAGAGTAGCATCACGTCCGCATGGGGCAGACATCACTTTCGGGAAGAGTGGCGCTCGTCACCGGCGGCGGGCGCGGAAACGGGAAGGCGATCTCGCTGGCGCTGGCCAGGGCCGGCTGCGATGTAGCGGCGAACTATGTCAGCCGCGAAGCGGACGCGCAGGCGACGGCCGACGCCATTCGCGCGCTCGGCCGGCGCGGGCTCGTGGTTAAGGGCGATGTGTCGGCGAGCGCGGATGTGGCGGCGCTGGTCGCAGCGGTCGAATCCGGCCTCGGCCCGATCGACATCCTCGTGAACAATGCCCGCCGCGCCGCGTTCGAGAGCATCGATCAGATGTCCGAGGCCAGCTGGAACGACATGATCCGGGTGAACCTCACGTCGGTGTTCCTGATGACGCAGGCGGTGCTGCCCGGCATGCGCGCGCGGAAGTGGGGGAGGATCATCAATCTTTCGTCGGTGGCCGCGCAGGCCGGCAGCCTGCTGGCGGTGCATTACTCGGCCGCGAAAGCCGGCGTCATCGCCGCGACCAAGAGCTACGCGCGGATGCTGGCGAAGGAAGGCGTGACCGTGAACGCGATTTCGCCGGCTCTGGTCGACACCGGGATGGTGGCGTCGAACCCGCACGTCAAGCCGGACATGATTCCCGTCGGGCGCTTCGGCACTGTCGAGGAGTGCGCCGAGGTTGCAGTGCTGCTGGCGGGCAATGCCTACATCACCGGCCAGACGATCGGCGTGAACGGCGGGCTGTACTTGGGTGCGTAGAGCAGCTCTGGCGATCTCTGCTCCTTTGCGATCTCCGCGTGAGGTTTTCCTCGGCGATCTCAGATTCGCGATTGGCATCCCAAAGTCGTCGCCGGCCGGTTGCCGCAACCGGACGAATCGTCACTCCGCTGCACGGGCTGCCCGCTTGCACCTTCCCGTTCCGGCATGGTTTTCGAGGAAACGACCTGGCGTGCGCGCGCCGTTCTCGCGCTCGTCGCCGGCATCGGAGCGGTGATCCCGGCAGCGGCGTCGAAGGTGGTGACCACCGCCTCTGTCGCATCCGGTGCACCGGATGCGGTTGCGGAGTCTCCGCGCACGGCGGCCGACATTGCCGCCGCGCGCCGGCGCGACGACTTTGCCGTCATGGAGGCGTATCGCCCCGGGTATCCGTTCTGGCAGCACGTCTTCACGCTGCCGGATCACTCGATCGCGTTCGGCAGCGCGAAGGACGGACGCTTGCTCGCGCTGTTCCCGGCGAAAGGCGAGTGGACGACGGCGCGCATCAGCTGGGCCGATCCGTCGCTCGCACATGCCCTCGACGGGCAGGTGCTTGCGCGCAATCCCGCCAAACGCCGCGAGCAGGTGGCGCGGCTGCTCGAGCGCGCCGCGGGTCCGGTCCTCCACAACTCGACACGCGGTGACGCCCTCCTGCCCAACGCCCGCCGCTACGGCGCGTTCATCGGCGAGTGGGCGGCAATCTACGAGCGCTTCGGCGTTCCCCACGACATCGGCCTGGCGCAGGTGATCCTCGAGTCAGGCCTGAGCGCGCACCGGCGATCGGAAGCCAACGCCATCGGCTTCTGCCAATGGCTGCAGAAGAACTGGAGACGTCTGAATCACTGCTCGCCGGTGCCGCTCGACGCCATGAACCAGACGACGCAGGCGCAGTACTGTGCCGCGCATCTCTCGGTGCTGGCGACGAAGTACGGATCGTTCATTCCCGCCCTGTCGGAGCACAACGCCGGCGGCACCAACGTCGGACGCACGCTGATCAACGGCGAGCGTCTCGGCGCGGCCGACATCCGCACGAAATACATGCGCGGCGCCCAGCTTGCCCGCGATCTGCGCGCGCTCCCGGGCAGGAGCTACGACGAAATCTACGGCAGCTACGGTCCCCGCTCGTATCGCTACGCCGAAATGGTCTTCGGCAACACCTTCATCGTCCGGAAGCTGATGACGTCCACGGCGCAGGAGCCGATTCATGCGATGCGTGCGCCACGGCCGATCGCGCTCGCCGAGATCGTGAAGCGGACCGGCCTGTCGGTAGACGACGTGCGGCGCTTCAATCCGGGGCTGGTCCGTCGAATTCCGGCGCGGGCGGCGCTCTATCTCCCGTCGTACGTCGCCGAGTTCGGCGACGATATCGCGTTCTGGCATCGGCCGGCGTCGCCCGCTTACCTGGCGGTGCTCGCCGACTTCATGCGGCTCGAGCCCGGCCCGGAGACGTGGGACGACCCGTCGTTCGCGCCCGTGCTGGAGGGCTTTCGGCGGCGGTTTCGGCGCACCGGCACCGAAGAGGGCATGGTGATGGATACCGTGCTGGCCTACGTCATGGACCAGGCGTATACCAGCCCGCGCCGCGAGCTGATCGCCGGCTTCCGCAGCAACGATGAAGTGCGCCGGCTGATCGTTCGCGGCCGGTTCGAGGTCGATGTCATGCGCGGTCTGCGGCCGCGGATGTCACTCGACTGACGGGCGCACCGTGAACCGCTCCTCGTGCAGCAGCGATCCGTTCGCGCTTCGGACCTCGATCCTCCAGCGGCCGGCGCTTGCGGCGCTCATCACGTTGCGGCTGTAGGTCCGGTAGCCCGCGCCCTGATTGGGCTGGATGCGCAGCTCCACCGAACGCTGCAGGCGATCTTCGTGATACCAGCGATGCTGAATCGTGGTGGCGCTCGCTGACGTGACCTGCGTGTAGAAGAACAGCGGGCCGGACGGGACCGGCCGGTCCGCCGGATCGCACGCCCAGTCCTCCAGCTCGCCGCACAGGCGGGCGCGAACGACGACGGGATCTTCGATTGCTGGAGTGTCTGCGGCTTCGATGACCCGAGTATCCGTGCGCACAGCGGCTGGCGCCGGTTTCTTGTCGTCAGCCGGCGAGCTCGTGACGACGCCCGGTGCCGACGGCTGACTTGGTGCAGCCGCCGCCGGTGATTCCGTCGGTCGCAGCGACACCTTCAGTTCCGGCGCACCCAGCCGCGGGAGACCGGCCGCGAGCACCACCATCAGCATGGCGATCGGTCCCAGGGCGCCGAGCGCAACCCGCGTGAAGAACTGCTTCGACGTGGCCTCGGGATCCTCGACCGCCGGTGGTGGCATCACCTGAGGTGGAGTCGCCTGTGGCGGGGCCGGCGAAGCGGCTTGCTGCGGCGCGGGCGCTGACCGCGCGGGAGCGCTCGCCGGGGCTGCGGTGCTCACAGCCGCCGCAGTGCCTTGTGCCGCCGGCGCCGCTGACGGCTCCACCGGCTTTCCGCGCGCCGCGCAGAAATCGCGGAGATTCTGCTGGCTCGTGGTCACGAAGGGATGGTCCGGCGGCAGCGACGTCCGTGCGATGGATACCGCGCGGCGGTAATACTGCTCCGCGTCGGCCAGCTTGCCCGTCTTCTCGCACACGATGCCGAGGTTGTTGAGCGTGTTGGCGAGGTCGGGATGACGCGGACCGAGATCGGCTTCCTGGAGGCGCGCCGCCTCGCGAAGCAGGCGTTCGGCGGTGTCGAAGTTGCCCGATTCGGCAGCCCTTTCAGCGGCCGCGATGATGGGGCCGGGCTCGCGCACTTGCCACATGGCGCGACGTACGAATTCACAGGCGATGCCGGCGGCGGCTGCAGCTCGTCCGTTCGAGACGCCTGCCGGCGCGCGGTGACTTCAGGCCCCTCAAACAGCGGAATTCGCCCGATGCGGCCGCGTACGTCTCGCGCGCGGCGCCTGTCGGCAGCCGGCGCACCGGTCACCGCCGCTCATCGCGCATGGCGGCGCCGATGACACCCTTGCAATCGGAACTACACCTTCGCGATGCGGCGTCCGGGCGTCCGCGAGGGATGCACCGCGATGGCGGCGACGGCGTGCGGCCGGCGCGCCGGATCGAGCTGCGTGCCGAGACGACGCACCAGCGCTTCCCAGTCGACGCCGTCATCGTCCCGGTCGATCGGCCTGGCCTCGAGCAAGCGGCGGCGAAGGACGCCCGCCCAGTCCGGCCGTGTCCGGCCGGTGGCATCGATGGCGACGACCTCGAAGCTGGGACCGTCCTTGTAAATCGCGACGAGCCCTTCGCCGCGTTCGGAGCCGATCGTGACCTCGAACCGTGCGACGCGTCCTTCCGGGCTCTCGTCGAAGTAGGCGAAGAGGCCTTCGATCAGCGGGTGCCCTGACGCGAAGAAGTCGATGTTCTCTCTCTCGACGGCTTCCTCGCGATCGAACGTGCCCACGTAGCTCGTGCCGCCCGGCACGCCCGGAAGCCCATCGACCAGCGACTCGCCGCCGATCTCGATCGAGTAGGTGCGGTGGCCGCGCGTGCGTTCGACCGTGAACCCGAGCCGTGCGCTCGCGCGAACCACGACCTCCTCGTTCATCGCGTCGAGCTCCGCCGGCACGCGGGCCAGAATCGCCGGCGCCATGTCCGCTCGATACGGGTCGCGGTGAAGCTGCTGATAGGCGGCCTCGCGTATGCGCGTGCGCGCCGCCTGCGCGTCGCCGACCAGCTGATCGAAGCGATCGGCGGAGAGCGATCCGGCCGGGTCGAGCGCGGCCTCGTCGATCGCGGCCTCCACGTGAACGAGCTGCGGCTCCAGCCCGGCGAGCGGTTCGCGGAACAGGCCGAGCGTTTCGTACAGCCGCACGACGTCGGCGCCGATGCCGCCGGGCGGGCGGAAGTACACGATCTCGACCGGCAGGCGGCGGCCGATTCGATCGAGCCGCCCGATGCGCTGTTCGACGACCGAGGGCTTCCACGGCAGGTCGTACAGCACCAGCCGCCTGCAGAACTCGAAGTTGCGGCCCTCGCCGCCCGACTCTGAGGACACCAGCAGGCTCGGCCCATCGGCTTCTCGGAACCGCGCCACCTCGATGTCGCGCTGTGCCGGCGACAGGTCCTCGTGGAAGACGGCGGTCGCGAGCTGCGCCCTGTGGCTGAGGGCCGTGCGCAGCATCTCGAGCGTCTCGCGGTGCGCCGCGAACACGAGCGTCTTGTCGCCGGCGCGCCGCCAGCGCGGCGCGTGCGCGAGCAGCCACTCGAGACGCGGATCGCCGGCGTCCATGGCTTGCGCCTGCTCGCGCAGCTCCCGCTCGTCGGGTCCGAGCACGGCCGCGAGCGCGGCGCCCGACGCCAGCGCGCGGCGCACGCGATCGATCTTCCGCCGGCGCGCGACCGCGTGCGGTGCGGGCATGCTCCGGACCATCGCCTCGATCGACTCCCGCTGCCGCCATTTCGAGGGATCCGTTGTCACCGGAACGCCCACGCGCGGCGGCAGGCCGCCGATATCGGAGCGGCGTGTGGAGCTGGTGCACGGGGGCAGCGGCGTGCCCTGCGCGAGCCGCGCGTCGAAGCTCATGTCTTCGGGGAACTCCTCGGGGCGCAGCAGCTGCAGCATCCGGAAGAACCCGTGCGCATCGTCTTCGAGCGGCGTCGCGCTGAGCAGGAGCAGGTGGCGCCCGAGCGCGGCGATTGGCGCGATGGCGCGCCACCCGGGATCGCCCGGATGGCCGGGCGGACGCCGGAGGCGCTGCGCCTCGTCGACGACCAGCAGATCGATCCCCGCCTGCACCGCCTGGGCGGTCAACTGCGGACGCTCGATCAGCAGCTCCAGCGAGACGACCGCGCGTCGGTGGACATCGAAGGGATTGAAGGCCGGGCCGAAGTCGCGCGCGACGTCGGCGAGGCGCGCTGCGTCGAGCAGCGTGAACACCTGGTGGTACTTCCGCCAGAGCTCGCCCAGCCACTGCACCGTCAGCGTCTCCGGAGCGACGACGAGGCAGCGGTCGACCTTTCCCGCGTGCACGAGCCGGTTGAGGATCAGCGCCGCCTCGATCGTCTTGCCGAGCCCGACCTCGTCGGCGAGCAGCCAGCGGACCGGATCCGCGGCGGTGGCCCGCTCCGCGACATAGAGCTGATGCGGGAAGAGGCGGACCCGGCCGCCGAGGAACGAGCCCAGCCCGTCGGCTTCGCGCAGCGCGCGCAGATGGAGGATGTCGAGGCGCGTGACGAAATCGTAGAGGTCGTCGATGTCGCCGCGTGCGAGCCGCTCGAGCAGCGCGCCCTCGAGCTGGATCGGCCAGAGCTCGTGGGATCGCGCGACCCGGCCGTTGGCGAGCTGCAGGCTGCCGTCCGGCAGCCGCTCCGCGATGGCGGTCTCCTCGCGCGTGTCGACGATCCGCACCGGCCGCCCCGGGCTGAGATCGACCAGCACGAGGGCATCGGTCGCTGCCGCGAGCCGCAGCGTCGTCCCCGAGCGGGGAAACTCCACCACGACGGCGCGAGTCTCCAGCGCGGTAACGCGTCCGACGCCGAGCTCGGGATTGAAGCGGTGTGTGAGGTAGTCGCCTGTTTTCCAGACGGGTCGAGACACGACTAGATTCGGTTCGGATCGATCCCCCAGCCGCTCAGGATGGCGGCTTCGTCGGCGGCGTTCGCCGCCTTCCTGAAGCGCGCGCCCGGGCGTCCCTTCACGCGCTGCTCGCACTCGGCCCACGTCGCGTGGCGCATCGGGACGCCGTCGACCACGCTCACGTACGAGTATGCCGCGCCCTTCGTCCTTGCTGCAGCGGAGGCGGCAGCCGTGCGCTTCGGCGGCGCGGCGTCGTCGGGGAGCTGCAGGACCGGCACCGGGTAGCCGTCGAGCGGGCCGACGTACAGGTCCGCCGGCTGCTGCATCGCGAACGCCACCGAGATCTGATCCGCGCGCTCGTTGCCGGGCGTTCCGTCGTGGCCGCGGACCCAGTGCCAGCTCACTTCGCCGCGGGCGCGGCCGCCGACCAGATCCGACAGCCGCTCCCAGAGCTCGCGATTGAGGACGCCGCCGCCGTCGGCCGTCTTCCACCCGCGCCGCCGCCAGGCCCACACCCACTGCGTGATGCCGTGAATCAGGTAGGTCGAGTCCGTGTAGACGGCGACGCGGCCGGGCTCGGCGGCGACGTGCTCGAGCGCCGCGATTGCGCCGCTCAACTCCATGCGGTTGTTGGTCGTATGCGGCGACCCGCCGCCCAGTTCGGCGACGCGCCGGTCCGGGGTGACGACGACGGCGCCCCAGCCGCCCGGACCGGGGTTGCCTTTGGCGGCGCCGTCGGTGAAGACGATGATCGGTGCAGACGTGGCCAAGGATCTCCAAGTGTACGACGCGGCGGCGCGATCGCGAATGCGACGCGCGCCGCCCGCGATCCAGGGCAAGCCGGCGGTTCGTCGATTCGATGAATACGTTTCGCGGCGCCCCAACGTTGTCAGGCGGAACAAGCACGGTGTCCGTCGTGGCGACAGATCCCAGCGGCAATCAGGCGACGAATATGAGGTGAATCTGACCGGCGGGACGAAGACGTTCGTGTACGATGCCAATGGCAATGTCACGGCCGATGGCACGCGGACCTTGCCCGCGATCAACTCGTCGCCGTTACCGTCGGCACGCACAGGTCCGAGTTCACGTACGACGGTGAACGGCGCCGTGCCCGCGTCGTCGAGAAGGAGAACAGCGTTGTCCAATTCGACACCAAGGTAATCTGGTGTAACACCGAGATCTGCGAGGATCGCGCAGCGGATGGCACGACGGTGACCGGGCGAGCCTTTGCTCAGGGCGAACAAATCAGCGGAGCGAGGCGATACTTCGCGAAGGACCAACTGGTTCTGTCAGTCGAGTCGTGGACGCAGGAGCAGCGGTCATCGCGACACCTTACGAAAAACTCAGGTTCGGGAGAACGCTGCATGCACAGGATAGGCACGCTGCTCGCGACGCTTGTTGCACTCGCCCAGGTTGAGGCCGCGGCACGGCTTGTCGTGCATGTCGTCGATCCAACCTGGACACCGATCCCCGGTGTGTCAGCCCGCATCGTGGAAGTGGCCAGTTGCTCGAAGCCGCTGGAAGTTGCCGGATCCGTCCAGGAGGTCTTCACAAGAACCGACGGATCCGCTGAATTTCAAGTGCGACCACAAGTGTCGTACATGATTACCTCTCGAGCGGAGGGGTTTGAGACGCGAGAAAGATGTGTACGCTCCAACGGCTCCACAGCGTACGTTCAGGTTCGCTTGCGACCTGATTTGTCGAAGCAGGTAGCACTTGCTGTTCCGAGTACCTCCCGAGCGCGAAACGATCGTGCGCTTACCCTGGGAGACTTCGTCGGCGTGTATAGAGACGCGATGGGCCGTCTCTGTGGAGTGACGGTGCTCGCGGATGGCGAGGGGCTCGAGGTCAGCCGGCCAGACGGAGAGACAGCCACGTTTCCTTCACGCCGCGGGACGCGATTCAGCGGCCCTGAAGGCACGCTGTCCTTCGACGTTGTGCGGGGCCGGATGACCATGACCATGGTGTCGCCCGCAGTGAATGCCCAGAAGCAGGATTGAATCGAGTCGTCCCAGAAGGGTCCACGCAGGGGATCTCGCTCCCAGATTTCGCTAGTCACAGCGCGCGCGTGATTGTCGTGGCTTGCCAGACGTAGCTCGCTCAATCCATGAGCGAAGTCTGGTGCGGAAGGGGGGACTCGAACCCCCACGGTATTGCTACCGCCAGCCCCTCAAGCTGGTGCGTCTGCCAATTCCGCCACTTCCGCTCGGGACGGTAGAAACGCGCCCCTATTTTGCCGGTGCCTCCGGCGCCGGTGCCGGAGCCGCCGGCTGTGCCGGTGCCGGCGCCGCGGGCGCAGGCGTCGTCGTGGGCGCAGGCGCCGGCGTGCGGCCGCCAATCACCGAGCCGGGCCCCCGCTGCCCGATGATCCCCAGCACCAGCGCGCCGAGCACGAACAGCACCGCCAGCACGGTGGTCGCCCGCGACAGCACGGTCGCACCGCTGCGCGCACCGAACGCCGCCTGGCTCGACCCGCCGCCAAACGCGCTCGCAATATCGCCGCCCTTGCCCTGCTGCAGCAGGATCACGAGCATGAGCACCATGCACGTGAGGACGTAAAGCGTGGCTATCAGGTAGTACATAAATTCTTGCCGGCCAGCTCCGGCTGGTCCGATAGGTTCGGGCCTGCCGCGAGATCCGTTTCGGCCCGCCGGAAGGACGGGCCCTGGGGGTCGTCGGAAAGGAACAGACCCTGCGATCTTGCGGTAAACGCCAATTATACCCCTGTCGGACGGGCGCGCGAGACGATCTCCACGAAGCTTCTGATATCCAGGCTCGCGCCGCCCACCAGCGCCCCGTCCACGTCCGGCTGCGACACCAGATCCCTGATGTTGTCCACCTTGACGCTGCCGCCGTAAATCACGTGGCACTGCTCGGCCGCCTCGCCGCCGAACCACTGCCGCAGCCGCTGGCGGATGTGGCCGTGCGCCTCGGCCGCCTGCGCCGGCGTTGCGTTGCGGCCGGTGCCGATCGCCCACACGGGCTCGTAGGCGATCACCAGCAGCCCGAGCTGCTCGCCGGTCAATCCATCCAGCCCGGCCTTGATCTGCCGGTCGAGAACCTCGAGCGTTTCGTTGCGCTCGCGCTGATCGAGCGTCTCGCCGATGCAGACGATCGGCGTCAGCCCCGCGGCAAACGCCGCCACGGTCTTGCGATTCACCGTCGCGTCGGTCTCGCCGAACAGCGTCCGCCGCTCGGAGTGCCCGACGATCACGTACTCGGCGCCCGCCTCGCGGATCATCCCCGGCGCGACCTCGCCCGTGAACGCGCCTTCGCGCTCCCAGTAGCAGTCCTGTGCCGCGATCAGGACGTTGCTGTTGCGCGCCGCCTCGGCCGCCGCGTGCACCGCGGTGAACGGCGGCGCCACCACGATCTCGACGTCGGCGACGTCCTTCACCAGCCCGCGGAGCTCTTTGACGTACTTCACGGTCTCGGCGACCGTCTTGTACATCTTCCAGTTGGCGCAAATGAAGGGCGTGCGCATCAGTCACTCACACGCGGCTAGGCCTGCGGCAGCACCGCGACTCCAGGCAACGTCTGACCACCGAGGAACTCCAGCGACGCACCGCCGCCGGTCGAAATGTGCGTGATGCGATCGGCCACGCCCGCCTTCTTCACGGCGGCAATCGAATCGCCGCCGCCGATGATCGTCGTGCCCTTCACTTCCGCCATCGCCCGGGCGACGGCGATCGTCCCGCGCGCGAAGTCGTCGATCTCGAACACCCCCATCGGGCCGTTCCACACCACGGTCCGCGCGTCGCGCAGCGCCCCCGCATACGCGTTGATGGTGTCAGTCCCGATGTCCAGCCCCATCCGGTCGCCAATCGACGCATCGTCGACGCGCAGAATCTCCGCCGGGGCGCCGGCTTCGGGCCGCGGCGCCACCACGTGGTCGACCGGCAGCAGCAGCTGCAGCGGCGTCCCCTGCGGCGTCCTGGCGCCGCCCGCTTTGGCCAGAATCTCTCTCGCCGAGTCGAGCTTGTCGTTCTCGACCAGCGACTTGCCGACGGGTTTGCCCATCGCCTTGAAGAAGGTGTAGGCCATCGCGCCGCCGATGAGCAGCCGATCGACGCGCGGGATGAGGTTGTCGATCACCTCGATCTTGTCCGACACCTTCGCGCCGCCGAGGACGGCGACGAACGGCCGCGCCGGGTTGCCGAGCGCCTCGCCGAGATAGCGCAGCTCCTTTTCCATCAGCAGGCCGGCGCCGGCCTGCGGCACGAGCCGGACGATCGCCTCGACCGATGCGTGCGCGCGATGCGCCGCGCCGAACGCGTCGTTGACGTACGCGTCGCACAGCGCCGCCAGGCTCTTCGCGAAGCCGGCGTCGTTCTTCTCTTCCTGCGCGTGGAAGCGCAGGTTCTCGAGGAGGACGACGCCACCGCGAGGCTGGCTGGCAATGACCGTTTCGGCCGGCGGACCGATGCAGTCCTCGGCAAACGCCACGTCGCGGCCGAGCAGCTCCTTCAGACGCGCGGCCACGGGACGCAGGCTCATCTCGGGATTGGGCTGACCCTTGGGTCGTCCGAGGTGCGAGGCCAGGATCACGCACCGCGCCCCGGCACTGAGCGCGTACTGGATCGTCGGGAGCGACTCGCGGATGCGCGTGTCGTCGCCGATGACGCCCTTCTTCAGCGGGACGTTGAAGTCCACGCGGATGAAGACGCGCTTGTCCTTCAGGTCGAGGTCGCGAATGGTGCGGGTTGCCACGGATTACAGCCCGCGCGCCACGATCTTGCGAAGCAGGTCCACGCAGCGGCTCGCGTAGCCCCACTCGTTGTCGTACCAGGACAGCACCTTCAGGAAGTCGCCGTCCATCACCTTCGTGTACGGCGCATCGACGATCGACGAGTTCGCGTTGCCGCGGTAGTCGATCGACACGAGCTCGTCCTCGGACACGGCCAGGATGCCCTTGAGCGGTCCGGCCGCCGCCTCGCGCAGCGCCGCGTTCACCTCCTCGCCCGTGGCCTTCTTCTCGAGGACCGCGTTCAGATCGACGATGGACACGTTGGGCGTCGGCACGCGCATCGCGAAGCCGTCGAGCTTGCCCTTGAGCTCGGGAATGACCTCGCCGATCGCCGACGCGGCGCCGGTCGTCGTCGGAATCATCGACAGCGCCGCGGCGCGTGCCCGGCGCAGATCCTTGTGCGGGAGATCGAGCAGGTTCTGATCGTTGGTGTACGAGTGGATCGTCGTCATCCACCCCTTCCTGATCCCGAACTTCTGATGGATGACCTTGGCCAGCGGCGCCAGGCAGTTCGTGGTGCAGGACGCGTTCGAGATGATGTGGTGCTTCGCCGGATCGTACTTCTCGTCGTTGACGCCGAGCACCACCGTGACGTCGGGGCTCTTGGCCGGGGCGGTGATGATCACCTTCTTCGCGCCCGCCTCGATGTGCTTCGCGGCGCCGTCGCGCGCGGTGAACAGGCCGGTCGACTCGAACACGACGTCCACGCCCAGGTCCTTCCACGGCAGCTGCGCCGGATCCTTGACCGAGAGCACCTTGAACTCGTCCTGGTCGACCGTGATGCCGTCGCCGGTCGCCTTCACCGTTGCCGAGAGATTGCCGAGGATCGAGTCGTACTTCAGGAGGTGAGCCAGCGTCCTGGCGTTCGTGAGGTCGTTGACCGCAACGAAGTCGATATCCTTCGAGCCGAGCGCCGCGCGCATGATGTTGCGCCCGATACGCCCGAACCCATTGATCCCCACACGAACCGCCATCTCGTCCTCCACCGTACGGCCCGAGCCCCAAGCTCAGAGCCCAAAATCCGATTGTAGTGACGCGCCTTGAACAGGGTCAATCGCGCGGCTATACTGCCTGCATTGTAAGGCCCACATTTTCCACGACTTAGCGTGTACCTCCTCTATAGCGTCGCGACTCTGGTCGCGCTCGTCGCGCTCGCCCCGTACTTCCTGTATCAGGCGCTGCGCCACAACAAGTACGTCGGCAGCCTCGGCCAGCGCCTCGGCTATCTGCCGGTGTCGTTCAATCTCGATGCCGAGGAGTCGATCTGGGTGCACGCGGTGTCGGTGGGCGAGGTGCTCGCCGCGCGGCCGATCGTCGCGGGGTTGAAGGCGCGCTATCCCTCGCTGCGCGTCTTCCTGTCGACGACCACCATGTCGGGACAGAAGCTGGCGCGCAGCGTGTCGGACGCGGATGCGGTCTTCTACTTCCCCTTCGACTTCACCTTCATCGTCCGCAAGACGCTGAACCTGGTGAAGCCGAAGCTGTTCGTCATGGTCGAGACCGAGATCTGGCCCAACCTGCTGCGCGAGTGCCGGCGGAGGAACATCCGCACCGCGCTCGTCAACGGCCGCATCTCGGGGCGTTCGTTCCCGCGCTATCGCATCGTCCGTCCGTTCATGCGGCGCGTGCTGGGCGATATCGACCGCTTCTGCGTGCAGAGCGAAGAGACGGCGCGCCGGCTCGCCAGGCTCGGCGCCGACACGAGCCGCGTGACGGTCACCGGCAGCCTGAAGTTCGACTCGCTCGATCCGTCCACCGCTCCCGGGCGCGGCCGCGAGCGCGTGCTGCGGTTCTTCCGCGTCTCGCCCGGGCGCCTCGTGTTCATCGCCGGCAGCACCTCCAAGGGCGAGGAGGAAGCCGTCATCCGCGCGTTCAACCGTGTGCGGACGACGCAGGCCGGCACCAACGCGCTGCTGATCCTGGCGGCGCGCCACCCCGAGCGCTTCGACGACGTGGAACGGCTGTGCCGCCGCGAGGGCCTGTCGACGAAGCGCCGCAGCGACCTCACGATCGATTCCGAGCCGCGTGTCGACGCCGTGATCCTCGATACGATCGGCGAGCTGGCGCAGCTCTATCAGATCGCGACCGCGGTGTTCGTCGGCGGCAGCCTCGTGCCGGTGGGCGGCCACAACATCCTCGAGCCCGCCGTGCACGGGCGGCCGATCATCTTCGGTCCGCACATGGACAACTTCGCCGAGATTGCCGATGCCTTTCTCGCCCGGGGCGCCGCCATCCAGGTCCGCACCGACCGCGAGCTCGAGGAGGCGGTGGTGAGCCTGATGGGCGATCCGGTGCGCCGCCAGCGGCTCGGCGCCGCGGCCCGCGCGCTGGTCGACGAGAACCGCGGCTCGAAGGACAAGACGCTGAACGTGCTGGCGGAGCTGCTGCCTCCCTCCGGCCCGCGCGCCGTCGTGCGTCCGTTCCGCCTGGTCCATTGAGCGTTCTCAGCGCCGTCTACGGGCGGGTCGCGCGTCTGCGGCGCTCCTGGTACGAACGCCGCCCCCACGCGCGTCGCCGCCTGGCGCGTCCGGTCATCAGCGTCGGCAATCTGGTCGTCGGCGGCAGCGGCAAGACGCCGGTCGTCGAGGCCGTCGCGCGTCTGCTGCGCGGCATGGGCGAGCGGCCGGCCATTCTCAGCCGCGGCTACGGCCGGCGCCACGCTGACGACGGCGTGGTGGTCGTCAGCGATCTCGAACAGGTGCGCGAACCGGTGGAACGATCGGGCGACGAGCCGCAGATGCTCGCCCGCGCGCTGCCGGGCACGCCCGTGCTGGTGTCGCCGGATCGCTACCTCGCCGGGCGTCTGGCCGAGCAGCACTTCGGCTGCACGGTTCTCATCCTCGACGACGGCTTTCAGCATCTGCAGCTGGCGCGCACGATCGACCTGCTGCTGGTTTCGCCGGCCGACCTCGAGGAGCGCGTGCTGCCGTCGGGACGATTGCGCGAGAGTCTGGAGGCCGCCCGCGCCGCGGATGCCGTGATCGTGTCGGGGACGGAGGAGGATGCCGCGCGCGTGTCCGACAGGCTGGGCGTGCCGAAGGCGTTCAGAGTGATACCGTCGTTTGGTGCCCTGCGTCCGCTCGGCGACGGCGAAGCGCCCGTGCCCCCAGGTGCCCGCGTGATCGCGGTGGCCGGAATCGCCAGGCCCGAGCGTTTCTTCGACGCGGTTCGCGCGCAGGGATTCGACGTCGTGGCCGAGCTGCGCTATGCCGACCATCACTGGTACACGCTGAAGGACCTGGCCCGCATCAACGACGCCGCACAGGAGGCGCGCGCGAAAGCGGTGGTGACGACCGGGAAAGATGCCGTGCGCGTGGGCGCGCAGGCGTGGTGGGCGGTACTGCCGATGCAGGTCGGCATCGAGCCGGCTGAAGAGTTCCGGACGTGGCTGCGCGACAGGCTCTCGATGCCGCCGCGCTCGGACGAGGCACAGCCGTGAGATACTGCCTCGAATGGTGGCTGGCGCGCATCGTCTACGCGCTGGTGCGCGTGCTGCCGCTCCCGCTGGTGCGCGTCTGCGGAAGCGCTCTCGGCCGCGCGGTGTACTGCGTGGACGGCTTCCATCGCCGCATCGCGCTCGCCAATCTGGCAGCGGCATTCCCGTCGCGTTCGCCGGCGGAGTGCCGCGCCGTGGCGCGCGACATGTTCGCCCACTTCGGACGTCTGCTGCTCGAGCTGCTGAAGTTCGGCACCTTGTCGGAAGAGCAGATACTGGCGCGCACTGAAGTGGACGGGGAAGACCGCGTCCGCCAGGCCTTCCAGCGCGGCAACGGCGTGCTGTTCTTCACCGGGCACTTCGGCTACTGGGAGATGCACGCCATCGCGCACCCGCTGCGTCTGGGCGAGCACGCGCTGTCGGTGCTGGCGCGTCCGCTCGACAATCCGCACCTGAACGAGATGCTGGAGCGCATCCGCACGCGCACCGGCAACTCGGTGATCTACCGCCAGGGTGCGATTCGCAAGGTGATGCGCGAGCTTGCCGGCAATCGCAGCGTGGCCCTGCTCATCGATCAGCATCTGCACTCGGCGGACGCCGTGTATGTCGACTTCTTCAATCGTCCGGCGGCGACAACGTCGGCGCTGGCGGCGCTGGCGCTGCGCACCGGCGCGCCGGTGATCCCGGTGTTCGCGCTGCCGCTGCCGCGCGGACGCTACCGGCTGATCTACGAGCACCCGGTCCCCCCGCCGCGCGAGGATTCGCCCGACGCCGTCCGCGAGTTCACGCAGCGCTGCACCGACGTGCTCGAAATGTACGTGCGCCGGGATCCGTCCCTGTGGCTGTGGATGCACCGCCGCTGGCGGGATCGCGATCCGCAGCCCGCCAACGAGGCCGCGGGACGCGGCAATGCGGTAACCGCGGCGACGGATTCATGACCGGAAACGATCCCGCCCGGACGGAGTGCGTGCTCGTGCTGTCGCCCAACTGGCTCGGCGACGCCGTGATGGCGCTGCCCGCGATTGCCGACCTGCGCCGCCGCTTTGCTGCCGCCAGGCTGGTCGTGGCCGCCAGGCGATCGGTGGCCGAGCTGTTCACCATGGCGCCCGGCGTCGACGATGTCGTGACGCTCACGTGGCGGGGAAGCCTCCGGGATCGAAAGGCGCTCGGTGCCGATGTCGCCGCGTTGAAGACGCTCGGCGCCGGGATCGCGGTCCTCCTGCCGAATGCGTTCTCGGCGGCGTGGCTGGCCTCGCGCGCCGGTGTTCGTGAGCGGTGGGGCTACGCGCGAGACTTCCGCCGCTGGCTGCTGACCCATGCGGCCCCCCCGCCCCGCCGCAGCATGCACCAGGCGGAGTACTACCAGCACCTCGTCCGTCAGTTCGGCGTGGAGACGGGCGCACTCGAGCCCGAGCTAACCGTTCCGGGCGATGCGATCGTCGGGGCGCGAATGCTGCTCCAGTCGCGCGGCTGGGATTCGACCCGGCCGCTCGTCGCGATCGCGCCGGGCGCGGCGTACGGCACGGCAAAGCGATGGGTGCCCGCGCACTACGCGAGCGCGGCATCGAGCCTGGTCGAGGCGGGCGCGCAGTGCGTGCTCGTGGGCAGCGGCGGCGACCGCGAGACGACGGAGTGGATACTGGAGCTGGTGCCGTTCGACCGCCGCCGCGACATCCTCGATCTCACCGGCGTGACGACGCTGCCGCAGCTCGTTGGCGTGGTGGCGATTGCCAGGGCGTTCGTGTCCAACGACTCCGGCGCGATGCACGTTGCCGCGGCGGTCGGCACGCCCGTGACGGCGATCTTCGGGCCGACGCGCGAGTACGAGACGCGGCCGCTGCCGCGCGCCGGCGCGCGCGTCGACGTGCTGATCCATCCTGTGTGGTGCCGGCCCTGCATGCTGCGCGAGTGTCCGATCGATCACCGGTGCATGAAAGGCGTGCCGCCCGACCGCGTGGTCGCGAGCGTGCGTGACGCGATTGCGTGATGAGCCGTCCCGCCGTATTTCTCGATCGCGACGGCACGCTCATCGAAGAGCGCGGGTATCTCGACCGCCTCGAGGACCTGCAGATCTTTCCGTGGACGGGCGACTCGCTTCGTCTGCTGAAGCGCGCCGGCTTCGTCACGGTGGTCGTGACGAACCAGTCGGCGATCGGCCGCGGCCTCATCGACGAGGCCTTCCTGAACCGCGTGCACGCCGCCATCGACGCGCGGCTCGCGTCCTCGGGCGGCCGCATCGATCGCTACTGCTTCTGCCCGCATTTCCCGGAATCCAGGATCGAGCGGTATCGGCAGGTCTGCGCCTGCCGCAAGCCGGCGCCGGGGATGATCCTGCAGGCCTGCCGCGAGATGGATCTGGACCCGGCGCGCTCGGTCATGATCGGTGACCGCTGGCTGGATGTGGCGTGCGGACGCGCCGCCGGCACGCGCGCCGCGGTGCTTGCGCGCTCGGGCCACGGGGCGTCGGAAGCCGACGCTGCTCCGCCGGACGGCGTGCGCGCGGATGCTATCCTCAACAATTTGATGGAGGCCGTCGGGTGGATTCTGCGTACGATGGCGTGAGCGACCGGCGCCATGGCCATGGCGCAGGCGATCGGCGCCATCGCCTTCTCTCGCTGATCTCGGCGATGAGGAGCCGCACGGTTGCCGTGATCGGCGACGTCGTGGCCGACGAGTTCGTGTACGGCCGCGTGGCGCGCGTCTCGCGCGAGGCGCCGGTGCTCATCCTCGAATACGACTCGACCGAGATCGTCGCTGGCGGCGGCGGCAACGCCGCGAACAACGTCGGCGCGCTCGGCGGACGCGCCAACCTGGTGGGCGTCATCGGCCGCGACGAGCCCGGGCGGCGGCTGTCGGCGTCGCTGCACAAGCGGGTCGTCCAGCGCGGACTGGTGCGCTCGAAGACGCGGAGCACGACCGTCAAGACGCGGATCCTCGCCGGCGGCGTGCACTCGGCCAAGCAGCAGGTGGTGCGCATCGACCGCGGGGTCGGCAACGCGATCGATCGCGAATCGCGGACCAGGTTCGAGCGGAATGCCCTGGCCGCGGCGCTTGGCGCCGACGCGGTGCTGCTGTCGGACTACGGCTCGGGGCTGATCTCGACCGCCCTCGTCGCGAAGATCACGCGCGCGCTCCGCCGGGCCGGCCGCTCGATCCCCGTGCTGATCGATACCCGGTATCGTCTGCTCGACTTCCACGGGCTGACCGCGTGCACGCCCAACGAATCGGAGGTCGAGCAGGCGCTCGGCGTGCGCATCGACGACAACCTGGCGGTGCTCGAGCAGGCGGGCCGCACCGTGCTCGAGCGGACCGGAATGCAGGCGGTGCTGATCACGCGCGGCGGGCGCGGCATGGCGCTCTTCGTGCCGAACCAGCCGACCGTCCACATCCCGATCTTCGGATCCGACGAGATCGCCGACGTCACCGGCGCCGGCGACACCGTGATGGCGACGATGACGCTGGCGCTCGCGTCGGGAGCGACGTTCGAAGGAGCGGCGCGTCTGGCCAATTACGCCGGCGGCATCGTGGTGATGAAGCGCGGCACGGCCACCGTGTCGGCGGACGAGCTGCGGCAGGCGGTGGAGTCGGACAGCGCGGCCGAGACGTCCCTCGTCCGCCGCGTGAAGGGGAACCGCGGTGGGTGAGATCCTGACCCGCGAGGCGCTGATCGCGCGCGTGCGCGCCGAGCGCGCCGCGGGCCGCACGATCGCGTTCGCCAACGGCTGCTTCGACATCCTCCACGTCGGCCACGTGCGCTATCTCGACGCCGCCGCGCAGGAAGCCGACGTCCTGGTGGTGGCGATCAACGACGATGCCTCGGTGCGAGCGCTCAAGGGGGAGAACCGGCCGATTCTGGCCGCCGAGCATCGTGCCGAGCTGGTCGCGGCGCTGCGCAGCGTCGACTACGTCGTCATCTTTCCCGAGGCCACCGTGGCGCCGCTGCTCGAAGCGCTGCAGCCCGACGTGCACTGCAAGGGCACCGACTACACGGTCGACACCGTCCCCGAGCGCGAGACGGTCAGGGCCTACGGCGGCCGCATCGCCATCGTCGGCGATCCCAAGAACCATTCGACACGCGATCTCCTGGCCCGGATCGCCTCGTCATCGTGAACGATCGGACGCCGCGCTTCCTCATCGTCCGGCTGGGATCGCTCGGCGACGTGGTGCATGCGATTCCTGCTGCGGCGGCCCTCATCGCGCGATATCCGGAGGCGCGCGTCGATTGGATCGTCGACCCGCGCTATGCCGAGCTGGTGAGCACGATCGAAGGAATCGGCGCCGTGATCCCGTTCGACCCTCGGGACGGGTGGCGCCGCCTGGCGGCGACGGCGCGGCGGCTTCGCGGCGGGCGATACGATGCCGCGGTGGACCTGCAGGGCCTGATCAAGTCGGCGGTGCTGGCGCGCGCGGCTGGAGCTGCGCGCACGATCGGGCTGAGCCGCGAGCATCTGCGCGAGCCGGCGGCGCGCTTTTTCTATGGCGAGACGCACGATCCCGGAGATGCCGTCCACGTGATTCACAAGGGACTGGCGTTGATGCGTGCGCTCGGCGTCGAGGATCCGACCGTTCGCTTTCCGCTGCGCGTGCCGGCGCCGGAACGCCGCGGCTACGTGCTCATCAACCCCGGCGCGGCATGGCCGAACAAGCGGTGGCCGGCGGAGCGGTTCGGCGCGCTCGCGGAGGCGATTCGGGCCCGGTACGATCTGACGTCGGTGGTGTTGTGGGGACCGGGTGAAGAGGCGCTCGCCGGTGCGGTGGCGGCGGCATCGAACGGCGCGGCGACGGTGGCGCCCGCGTCGACGATCGTCGACGTCGTGCGGCTGGCCAGGGGCGCCGACCTGATGATCTCGGGCGACACCGGGCCGATGCATCTTGCCGGCGCCGCCGGCACGCCCATTGTCGGCGTGTTCGGGCCGACGCGATTCGAGCGCAACGGCCCGTGGGCGCCGGGCGACATCTCGATCTCGCGCTTCGACCGGTGCGTGTGCCACTACGAGCGGCGCTGCCGCCGCAGCGAGCCGTGCATCAACGACATCAGCATCGGCGAAGTGATGGCGGCGGTGGAGCGGCGGTTCGTCGCGCGATGACGGCGATCCGTGAGATGACGAGGGGCGAGCGCGTGGTCGCGTTCCTCGCGCGCAGGCGGGTGGCGCTCGGGTTCGTGACGGCGGTTGCGGCGCTCGTGCTGGCGCGGCCCACGTGGAGCACGTGGCGGCTGGGTCTGCTCGTGGCGCTCGTCGGCGAGGGGATCCGGGTCTGGGCGGCGGGGCATCTCGAGAAGGGCCGCGAGGTGACCTCCTCCGGCCCGTACCGCTGGACCGGGCATCCGCTCTACCTCGGCTCGTCGATTCTCGCGCTCGGCGTCGTCATTGCGGCGGCGAGCGTGCCGCTGGCGGTTGTAGCCACGGTCTACATGGGTGCGACGATCACGGCGGCGGTCCGCACCGAAGAGGCGTTTCTGCGGCAGCGGTTCGGCGACGCGTACGATCGGTATCAGGCGTCGCGGAACGTGTCGCCGCCGAGGCGGTTCAGCCTCGCGCGCGTGATGCGGAATCGCGAGTACCGGGCGCTCGTCGGCCTCATCGTCGGGTTCGGGCTCCTTGCGTTGAAAGTTCTGCTGCCGATATAATTTCAACTTTGCGCCTGCACTGTTGGAAGCTGATGGTGCGGGTGCGAGACGACATGCGCTCGTGCAGGGGCGCATGGGGCGATGCAGCGGGCTCCTGCGCAGCGTGCGCGCGAGCGCGTCGCGGAAGCGCGAAGCCGGCAGCGGGCCTGGTTCGCCGCAGCGGCGAGATGGTGCGGGCTGGCGCGGTAGCTGGCGCGCCCGCCTTAGCCGAGCCGGGCTTGCCCCGCCGGAGCGCGAGCCAAAATGCGCGGCGAGCGCGAAGGCGGGCGGTTAGCTCAGTGGTAGAGCACCGGCTTTACACGCCGGGTGTCGCAGGTTCGAGCCCTGCACCGCCCACCAGGTGTTGAAGTAGAGAAGTGGAAAAGTAGAGAAGTGGAAGAAGTGAAGGAGAGAAGTAGAGAAGTAGACAGGTAGAGAAGTCGAGAAGTTGAGAAGTTGAGGAGACTTGAGAAGGTCGAAAAGCGAAGGCCGCCCGCGCGGCACGGCCGGCTTCTCGACTTCTCCACTTTCCACTTACCACTTTCCATTTCTCTACTTCTCCACTTCTCCACTTGGTTCTCGGGGTGGTAGTTCAGTTGGTTAGAACGCCGGCCTGTCACGCCGGAGGCCGCGGGTTCGAGTCCCGTCCACCCCGCCATTCGACTCGCTTTCGTCTCGCCTGGGGCGAGACGAAAGCTCCCTCATGGCAGGCCAACCTTCGTGAGCGCTCGCAACGCGGCTTACGGTTCATAGCTCGCGCCGGCGTCATCGAAGGTTGTCCGCCTTAGCCCGCAGCGCGCGAAGGGGACCTCCATCCCTTTCCTCGATTCACGCCGTCCCGTGATGGAGTGCGGCGTCCTGTTCCTGCCACGCAGTGTCAACGGCACTCGCCAGCAGAAGGCGAGTCTCCCGAAGATCGATCGTCATCGTCACGCTCGCGGCGAACGTCCGCGTGAAATGGTTGACGGTGTGCGGGCCGCTCAGGACAATTGCCGCGGACGGGGAGAGCGCGGTTTTAACGAGCTGGCTACTCCCTGGAGCTGGTGTGATCGAAAGACTCTTACGATGAAATTCGGTCTTCGGCGACCGTCTCTCCGAAAGCGTATTGCGGCCCGGACATCCTGGAAGAGAGTCGTTCGGCACTCCCTGGGTGTCAAGGCGCCACGTGGCTGGGGCTGGATCACCAATCCGAAGAAGGCTGCATACAACCGGGTCTACAATCGCACAACGTTCGGGCTCGGCCGGGGGTGCCTTCTGTCGGCCGCGTTCCTGGCGTGCATCGCCTTCGTGATCGTCTTTGCGTTGTTCGGAATGATCGCCTGATCACGAAGATCAAGGACTACATCAAGCATGCCCGTTGCCCGTTGGCCATCGAGCATTGGCCATTGAGCATCGGGCATTCATCACCTGCCCGTTGTAACCCGCCGCGGCGACACCCGCCGGCTCGTCTTCCGATCTTCGGCAATGGCGCGCTCCTCGGCGATGGCGCGCTCCTTCGCAAGCTGCTCCTGCTTCTCCGGCGGCATCGTGCAGTGCTTGCGCGCGCGCTCGACCGACGGCGTCTCCGACGGACTTGCCCCGGCCTCGCACCTCGGATCGTCGCGCTGAAAGCCGGGCAGATTGTCCTTGCGATACGGCGCGTCCGGCTTCAGTCCGATCTCCAGCTTGTCTTTGAGTGACATCACATCCCTCGCCGTCCGGTCTCTTTGCCCGATGCGTTCGCGCTTCCGACTGCAAGACCGAGACCGGCGGAGCCGGGGCATGTCTGTTGCAACCTTGGGCGTCCGGCACCCAGCCCGGCTGTGTATCGTGTAACTGATGGGGTGCTCTGAATACGTGGAAGGTGCAACAGGTGGAAACAACGTTTCAGTCAACCGATCAGTCAATCGACGTAAGACCCGCATTTGCCAGGCCGTCGTCGAGCCTGCGTATTGCTCAGGTTGCGCCGCTGACGGAGAGCGTCCCGCCGAAGCTCTACGGCGGAACGGAGCGCGTGGTCGCAACCCTGACCGACGAGCTCGTGCGGCAGGGGCATCAGGTGACGCTGTTTGCGAGCGGGGATTCCACGACCTCTGCGAAGCTGGTGGCCACGGTGCCCTGGGCGCTGCGGCTCGCCAGGAGTGTCGACCCGCTGGCGTCGCATCTCCTCCAGGTGGAACAGGTGGCCCGGCGCGCCGCCGAGTTCGACATCATTCACTTCCATATCGCGCCGCTGCATTTCTCGCTGGCGCGCCGTCTGACGGTTCCCCACGTCACCACACTGCACGGACGCCTCGATTGTCCCGAAATCGTCGCGCTGTACAACGAGTTCACCGACATCCCCGTCATCTCCGTCTCGAACGCGCAGCGGGAACCGCTGCCCCATCAGAACTGGGTGGGAACCGTCTACCACGGGCTGCCGGCCCGCGAGCTGACGCCCGGCCCCGGCAACGGCGGCTATCTCGCGTTCCTCGGGCGCATCTCGCCCGAGAAGCGCGTCGATCGCGCCATCGAGATTGCCAAGGCCTGCGGCCGCCGGCTGAAGATCGCGGCCAAGGTCGACCCGGTCGATCAGCGCTACTTCGAGCGCGAGATCGCGCCGCTGCTCGACCATCCGCTCATCGAGTTCTGCGGTGAGATCGGCGACGGCCAGAAGGCGGCGTTCCTCGGCGGCGCCTCGGCGCTGCTCTTCCCGATCGACTGGCCCGAGCCGTTCGGGCTCGTCATGATCGAGTCGCTCGCCTGCGGCACACCGGTGGTCGCGATTCGCAACGGATCCGTGCCCGAGGTCCTCGAGGACGGCGTCACGGGCTTCATCTGCGATACCGTGGCGGAAGCGGTGGAAGCGACCAGACGCGTGGAGACGCTGAGCCGGCGCGCCTGCCGCCGCGCCTTCGAGCGCCGCTTCACGGCAACACGCATGGCCGAGGACTATCTCACACTCTACCGGCAGCTCGTCGCCGAATCCGTCTTCGCAGACTGACACGTTCGGACGTTGGTAGCGTCAATGCTCGACGAGCAGTTTCCCATCATTGCCGGCCCGGAGCGGCCGGCAACCACTCTTCGTGTCCTCAAATATGGCGATTGCTTCAGCGTCTTCGACCCGCGCGGCAACATCATCCCGGGCGACGCCAGCGAGGAAGGGGTCTATTACGACGGCACCCGGTTCCTGTCCCGGTTCGAGCTGCTGCTCTTCGGCCATCGTCCGCTGCTCCTCAGCTCCACCGTGAGCGGCGACGATGCGGTGTTCGATGCCGACATGACGAATCCCGACGTGCTGCGCGACGGGGTGGTCGTCATCGAGCGCGGCGACGTGAACGTGCACCGTTCGCGCGTGCTGTGGGAGCGGACGTGCATCGATCGCATTCGCGTCACCAACTTCCGCCTCAATCGCATCGAGGTCCCGATCGCCATCCAGTTCGACGCCGATTTCGCCGACGTCTTCGAGGTACGCGGGACCCGCCGCGCGAGGCGCGGCGTGCGCCTGCCGGATCAGGTCGAACCCGAGTACCTGATGTGCTACCGCGGGCTCGACGAGAAAGTGCGCCGCGCGCGGGTCCGCTGGAGCCCGGCGCCGGACAAGCTCGACACGGGCAGGGCGGCATTCCTGCTCCGCCTCGAGCCGAAGGAATCTGCGACGGTCGTCGTCACGGTGTCGTACGAGGCCGAGGACGAGCAGTCGCGGCTGCCCACGCCCGTCGACAAGAGCTACGATCACGCGCTGTCGGTCACGCGTGCGCGGCGCATCGCGCAGGCCGCCGGATGCGGCCGCGTGCTCAGCTCGAGCGCGATGTTCAATCGCTGGCTCGGGCGCTCGACCGCCGACCTGCAGATGATGCTGACCGACACGCCGTACGGGCCCTATCCGTATGCGGGCATCCCGTGGTACAGCACGCCCTTCGGCCGCGACGGATTGCTGACGGCGTTCGAGCTGCTGTGGGTCAATCCCGGCGTCGCCCGCGGCGTGCTGAAGTTCCTGGCCGAGACGCAGGCGACTGAATTCAACGACGCCCAGGACGCACAGCCCGGCAAGATCCTGCACGAGATGCGCGGCGGCGAGATGGCGGCGCTCGCCGAGGTGCCGTTCGGGCGCTACTACGGGAGCTGCGACGCGACGCCGCTGTTCGTGATGCTCGCTCACGCCTACTACGAGCGCACCGCCGACCGCGCGTTCATCGACGAGATCTGGCCCAATATCTCCGCCGCGCTGGGCTGGATGGACAGCAGCGGCGATCCGGATCAGGACGGGTTCATCGACTACGCACGGAAGAGCGAGGCCGGCCTGATCAACCAGGGATGGAAGGACTCGCACGACGCGATTTTCCACAGCGACGGATCGCTGGCCGAGGGCCCGATCGCGCTGTGCGAGGTGCAGGGCTACGCCTACGCGGCGTGGAAGGGCGCGGCACGCCTTGCGGCGCTCCGCGGCGAGGCCGCGCTCGCGGCCGAGTGGGCGGCGCGCGCCGAGCACCTGCGCGAACGGTTCGAGCTCGCCTACTGGTGTGAAGACCTCGACACCTACGCGCTGGCGCTCGACGGCCGGCGCCGGCCGTGCCGCGTCCGCACCTCCAACCCCGGGCACTGCCTCTTTGCCGGCATCGTCCTGCCCGAGCGCGCGGCGCGCGTGTGCGAGACGCTGATGTCGCCGGCCGCGTTCAACGGATGGGGCGTACGGACGGTTGCGGCCGGGGAGCGGCGCTACAACCCGCAGTCGTACCACAACGGCTCGATCTGGCCGCACGACAACGCCATCATCGCCGCCGGCGCGGCGCGCTACGGTTTCACCTGGACGGCGACCCGGATCCTGAACGCCATGCTCGAATTGAGCGAAGCCGTCGATCTGCACCGGCTTCCGGAGCTGATCTGCGGATTCGGCCGCCGCGGACGCGAGCCCACGCTCTACCCGGTGGCGTGTGCGCCGCAGGCGTGGTCGGCCGGCGCCGTGTTCATGGTGCTGGCCGCGGCGCTGGGGATTCACATCGACGCGCCGGCGCGGCGGATCTCGTTCTCGCGCGGCCGCCTGCCGGAGTCGATCGACTGGATCCGGCTGACTGATCTGCAGGTCGGCGAGGCAGTCGTCGACCTCCAGCTCGAACGCCATCCGCACGACCTCGGCGTCACCGTCATCCGCCGGGAAGGTGACGTCGAGATTGTAACCGTCAAGTGAGCCTGCCCCCGGCCGGGTCAGCGCCGGCGGGCCGAGGACGAAGGGGAGCGTCGCGACGATCCGGCGCCGACCGGCTCCAGCTCCTCTTCTTCCTCCTGCAGGCCTTCGGCCGCTTGCTCGTTGATGCCGCCTTCCGCGATCGTGTTGAGCTTCTTGTCGGCGGCCTTTTCCTCGTCCAGCGTCTCCTGGAGCAGGTCAGCGGCGTCCTCGTGTCCCATGACCCTGGCCCAGGCGACCAGCGCGCCGTAGGCGGCGATCTCGTAGTGCTCGACGCGCTGGGCGGACGCGATCAGCACCGCATCGCTGGTGGCGTCGTCGAAATCCTCCTGCATCATCGATTGCGCTTCTTCGACGATGCCGGCCATTCCCTCGCAGTGCTTGCCTCGCGCCTTCTCCTCGATCGAGGCGAACACCTGTTCCAGGCGCTGCACCTGCTGCCGCGTTTCCTCGAGGTGCGTCTCGAACGCCTTGCGCAGCTCAGGTGAGCTGGCCGCCTTGGCCATCTTCGGCAGCGCTTTGGTCAATTGTTTTTCCGCGTCGTAGGTGTCGCGGAGTTCGTCAACGAACGCGTCGTGCAACGTCCCCATGTCAGCCATTGGTTGCGTCCTCTCCCGTGATGTCATCCGGACGGGAACGCTTTGCAAGAGCGGCTCCGTTTTTCGAGTGGGTCAGCACGTCCCTTGCACGGGCGCTCCGGCGGAGGCGTTATGGCCCGCACATCCCCGCAGAGGAAATCGGCGCACCTTCGCTACGCCGTCGTCGGCCTGGGGCACATCGCTCAGGTGGCGGTGCTGCCGGCATTCCGGCATGCGCGGCGCAACTCGGTGCTGGCGGCGCTCGTGAGCGACGACGAAACGAAGCGGCGGCAGCTCTCACGCAAGTACGGCGTGCCGAGCTTCTCCTACGACCAGTACGAGGACTGCCTGAAGCAGGTCGACGCCGTCTACATCGCGCTGCCGAACTCGATGCACGCCGAGTACACGATCCGGGCGGCGCGCGCAGGCGCGCACGTGCTGTGTGAAAAGCCGATGGCGGTCACCGTCGGCGAATGCGAGCGGATGATCGAGGCCTGCCGGTCGCACGGCGTGAAGCTGATGATCGCCTACCGCCTGCACTTCGAAGAGCTCAATCTCGAGGCCATCGACATCGTGCGGCGGGGGCGGATCGGCGAGCCGAAGTACTTCAGCTCCTCGTTCTCGATGGTCGTGCGCCCGGGCGACATCCGCACCAGACGCGCGCTCGGCGGCGGCACCCTGTACGACATCGGCGTGTACTGCATCAACGCGGCACGCGGGCTGTTCCGCGCGGAGCCGAGGGACGTCGTCGCCCTCTCGGGACACAGCGGAGCGCGCCAGCTCGGCGAGATCGATGAAACGACCGGCGCCGTCCTGCGGTTCGACGAGGGACGAATCGCGGCCTTCGTTACCAGCTTCAACGCCGATGATGTCGCCGCGTACCGAATCGTGGGAACGAAGGGACAGTTGCATGTGAACCCGGCGTACGAGTACGCGACGGGCCTGGCCTGCGAGCTGACGATCAAGGGAAAGACGACGCGCCGGCGCGTGGGGAAGCGCGATCAGTTCGCGCCGGAGCTGCTGTACTTCTCGGACTGCGTTCTGAAGAACCGCGAGCCGGAGCCGTCGGGCGCCGAAGGATTGCAGGATGTGCGCATCGTACAGGCGCTGTATGAGTCGGCGAAGACAGGAGAAGTGGTAGAGCTCCCGCCCTTCGAGCCCGCGCAGCTCCCCAGCGGACGGCAGCGCATTACCCGTCCCGGCGTCGGCAAGCCCGATCTCGTCAAGGTTTCCAGCGCGAGCGCGGACTGACGCTCCCCCCCGTGCATTCGAGTGCGGTCGAGCATCGTCTGGTACGGATGCTGCTCTTCCGTACGCGCGGCCGGCCTCAGTCGGCCCGGGAGGTCATGACACATGCTCGAGACACTCATCGTCGTGCTCGTCATCCTGTGGCTGCTGGGAATGGTCAGCTCGTACACGCTGGGCGGCCTCATTCACATCCTGCTCGTGGTGGCGGTGGTGGTTCTGCTGCTCCGGATCATTCAGGGGCGCAGGGTCGTGTGACGCGGGGGGCACACCCGTTGCACATCCTCCCGCAGGAGGCCAGTCATGAATAGGTTCCTCGTCCGTGCGGCAGTGATGCTGCTCCCCGTCCTGTTTGCCAGTGGGTCTGCCTGCGCGATGCGGGACAGCGGCGCGTCGACGTCGCCCCCGCGGACGTCAGGGGTGACGACCGAAGCACCGACCTCGCCTACCACGGTGCCGAGCGGGACTCGCGGTGTCGTTCCGGTCGGTCAGGAGATGGACGTGCGCCTGAGCAACAGCCTCAGCTCGACCACCGCGGAGGTCGAGCAGCGGTTCGAAGCGACCACGGTCGTCGACCTGATGCAGGACGGCCGCGTGCTCGTCCCCGCCGGTTCGGTCGTGCAGGGCGTCGTCAGCGACGTCGATCGCGCCGGGCGTGTCGACCGCAACGGTTCGCTGACGCTGTCCTTCGATCGCATTCGCGTCAACGGGCGTGACCACGACATGCGTGCGACCGCGACGCAGGTGTTCGAGAGCGAGGGTATCAAAGGCGAGGCCGGCAGGGCCGGCGTCGGTGCGGGCGTCGGCGGCATTGTCGGCGGCGTCATCGGCGGCCTGAAGGGTGCGATTCTCGGCGCCGCGATCGGCGCGGGCGGTGCCATCGCCGCCACCACCGGGAAGGACATCGAGCTGCCGGCAGGTTCGATCATCCGCATCCGGCTGGACACGCCCGTGCGAGTGGCCGTGTAACACGCGGGACGCGTGGCTCCGATGGGTCGGACCCATCGGAGTTGTTCTGTGTACGGTCAGCGCAGCGTCGGATCGGGTGTGTTCCTCATCCAGGCGTCGACCTGCCGCTCCGCCTCGTCGCGGGCGATGCCGTAGCGCGTCTGCAGCTTGCCGATCAACTGTTCGGAGCGGCCCTGAACCTGATCCACGTCATCGTCGGTGAGCTTGCCCCACTGCTCGCGGATCTTGCCTTTGAGCTGCATCCACTGTCCCTTGAGTGTGTCTTCGTTCATGTGTCGCCCTCCGGTGTGGGGATTGCGTGGAGCACGCCGCATGCCACTGCCGGCGCGGCTCGGCCGTGCGGGCGCAGCAGTGGCGCCGGCCTTGCAGAGGAATCCAGGCGTATGGCACGGGGCATCTGGAGCGGAGCGCTGTCGTTCGGGCTGGTCAACATCCCCGTCGAAGTGCACACGGCCGTGCGCGACACGCGTCCGCGCTTCCGGCTGCTGCACGCCACCGATCGCTCGCCGATCAACTACGAGCGGGTGTGCCAGAAGGACGGGAAGACGGTCGCGTGGGACGACCTCGTCCGGGGCTACGAGTACGAGAAGGGCCGCTACGTCGTGCTGACGAAAGCGGATTTCGAAAAGGCCGCGCTCGAGAAGACGCGGCGCATCGACATCCTCGACTTCGTCAAGGCCGAGGAGATCGACGACCGCTACTTCGACAAGCCCTACTACCTGACGCCGGGGAAGGGCGGCGATCTCGCCTACAGTCTGCTGCGCGAGGCGATCCGCGAATCGGGACGCACCGGCATCGCCAAGTTCATCATGCGCGACGTGCAGCATCTGGCGGCGATCGAGGTGGTCGGCGACGCGCTCGTGCTCTCGACGCTGCGATTTGCCGACGAGCTGGTCGATACCGGCACGCTGAACCTGCCCAGGCGGACCGCGGCTGGCAAGAAGGAACTGCAGATGGCGGTCTCGCTGGTCGACAGCCTTGCCGCCGAATGGCAGCCCGAAAAGTACACCGACGACTATCGCGAGAACCTGATGCGAGTGATCAAGGCCAAGATGAAGGGCAAGACCGCGGATCTCGTGGCGGAGGAGCCGCCGCGGGACGCCAAGGTCGTCGATCTGATGGAGCGTCTCCGACAGAGCCTCGACGCCTCGTCGGGACGCGGGAAGCGCCGCGGCGCGGTGGCCAGCACGCGCACGAGAGCCCGCGCCGCGCGCGCCTCGCGTTCGTCGCGTCCGCGCAGCCGCACGGCCCAACGCCGCCGCGCGTCGTAGGGGGTGCGCCGGAGCCCACGCGCCCGCTCGAGTGATCCTTTCTCGTCCAGTCCTCGTCTACATAGATAGCAACGATCCGGTGGACATCGGGCGGTGACATCCGCCTGTACTCTGTCCACCATCATCGGCGTGGTGCCCGCGGGGCATGTTCTCTCCTGACAGGCCGACCGATGGATGTCTGCCGGGTCGTTGCGATCCCGCCGCGCGTTCCCCTCTCCGAGCCAACCCGGTGCGGCGTCATCTCGTCAAACCGCTGTCCGTCACCATCGGCAACCATCACGGACGTGGACGAAGACGATGAGCAGACCACGAGATCTGGTGCAGGCGACCATTGGCCTGGGGCAGGGCAGGGAACGCTCGCGTGACGCGCTGCTGCGCTGGGCGCGCGACGCGGCGCAGGACGTCCGGTACGCCCTGCGCAGCCTCCGCACGTCGCCGCGCTTCACGATCACGGCGCTGGTCACCATCGTCCTCGGCGTCGGCGCCAACGCGACGATCTTCAGCGTCTTGAACCCGCTGCTGTTCAAGCCGCTCCCGTATCCCGAGCCCGAGCGCATCGTCAGCGTCTTCCGCACCTCGCCGCAGTCGGATCGCTGGCCGCATTCGATGGCCAACTATCTCGATCAACGCGCGAGAAACACGGTCTTCGAGCATCTGGCCGCGGTCAACAACGGCGATACGAGCTTTGCCGAGCCAGGTCAGCCCGCCGAGCGGCTGTTCACGCTGCGCACCACCGGCAACTTCTTTGCGCTGTTCGGCGTCGGACCGCTGCTGGGACGCACTTACAGTGATGCCGACGACCAGACCGGAGCCCCGGAAGTGACGGTGCTCTCCTACGGGTTCTGGCAACGGCGCTTCAATGGCGATCCCGACGTCATCGGACGGTCCATCCGGCTCGACGGGCGCAACGCGACCGTCATTGGCGTGATGCCGAAGGACTTCGAGTATCCGCTCTACTGGGGCAACATCGACATCTGGCGGCCGTTCGCGGCATCAGCCGAAGTCCGCCAGGACCGCGGCAACAACTTCCTGCGCGAGTACGGACGTCTGAAGCCTGGCGTGTCGATCGCGCAGGCGGATGCCGCGATGAAAGCGATCGACCGGCAGATCCGCGTCGAGAATCCCGCGCTCGACCGCCGCGCCAGCGTGCGCGTCGCGGCGCTCACCCTGGTGAACCCCGCGATGCGCCGCACGTCGGCGTTCGCGTTCGGTCTCACGTTCCTCGTGCTGCTGATCGCCTGCGTCAATGTCGCCAACCTGCAGCTGGCGCGGACGGCGGCGCGGGCACGGGAGTTTGCGATTCGCGGCGCGATCGGCGGCGGGAAGGGACGGCTGCTGCGGCAGTCGCTCACCGACAGCCTGGTGCTCTCCGTGGCCGGCGGTGTGATTGCCGTGCCGCTGGCGTTCTGGTGCACGCAGCTGATCGCGAAACGGCAATTCGCGGATCTGCAAGGGGTTCGCGTGGTGCTCGAGCCGGTGACGCTCGCCTTCGCGCTGGCGTGCGCGGTGATCACCGGTTTGATCTTCGGTGCGGCGCCGGCATGGCTTGCGTCGCGAGCCGACGTCAACGACGTATTGAAGCAGAACCCGAAGAGCATGACGTCGGGACCGCGCCACCACCGCTTCCGTCAGGGGCTGATCGTCGTCGAGATCGCGTTCGCGTTGATGATCCTCGCCGGCGCCGTGTCGCTGGTGCGCGGCCTGCAGCGAATCACCGCGGTGGATCCCGGATGGCGCGTGGACGGTTTGCTGACCGCTCGCCTGAATCTCGTCGGACCGGACTACACCGATCCCGACGCCCGCCGGACGTTCTTCCAGACGCTGCGCGATCGTGCGGCCGAAATTCCCGGCGTCACCCACGCCGCCGTTTCGAGCTCGTCGGCTCCAACCGGCACCTTTTCCACGAGCACGTCTTTCGCGGTGGAAGGCCGTACGGAGCCGGTGCTCGCCTACAACGAGCGCGTGACGCCGGAATATTTTGCGACGCTGCAGCTGCCTCTTCTCCGCGGCCGTCTGATCACGGCCGACGATCGCGCCGGCCGGGCACCGGTGATGGTGATCAACGAAGCGATGGCGCGCGCACTGTGGCCGGGTGAGAATCCGATCGGCAAGCGCATCGGCGATCGAGGATCGACACCCAACTGGCGTGAGGTCGTCGGCGTCGTCGGCAACATCACGTTCCCGGCGTTCGGCGCCTCGTTCAGCGTCGACACCCAGTTCCAGACCTTTCAGCCGCTGGCGCAGACGGGCACCCTGTTCGTCAACATCCTGCTGCGCACCGACCGACAGCCCGAGGCAATTTCGTCCGAGTTGCGGCGTGTCGTCGCGTCGCTCGATCCCAATCTGCCGGTATACGGCCTGATGACGGCGCGAGCCGCCGAGCAGCGACAGACGGCACGGCTGCAGCTGCTCGCTGATGTCCTTGCCGGGTTCGCGGGCCTCGGCCTCGTCCTTGCCGCGCTCGGCATCTTCGGCGTCGTGTCGTACTCGACGACGCAGCGGGCCGCCGAGCTCGGGATGCGCATGGCCCTGGGCGCACGGCAGTCGGCGGTGCTGTGGCTCGTGCTCGGGCAAGGTGTCCGCGTCACGATTGCCGGTGCGATTGCGGGGCTCGGCGGAGGCGTGGCGCTTGCGCGGATTCTCTCGTCTGTCCTGCCCAACCTGCCAGCGCCGGAGCCGGGGATCATCGCTGCCGCGTTCTCCGTCATGGCGCTGGTCGCGCTCGGCGCGTTCTTCATCCCGGCGTGGCGGGCATCGAGAACCGACCCGATGCTGGTGCTGCGGCACGAGTAAACCGCGCAGGTGTGACGACCCGGCTCACTGACCTCTTCTCTGTTGCCGATATCTCGATCAGTTGAACGCACAGAAGAAAGATCGAGAAGAGGGACGTCAAATGAAGAAATCCGTGCTCCTCGTCGGAATCGCTGCCGCCGCTGCAGTCGGGCTGGCGATGCTGTTGTCCGGACGCGAGGAGGTCGCCAACCAGATGCGTCAGGCAGACGTGAAAGCCGCGCCGGTGCGCATCACCAAGGAATTCGATCTCGCCGGCGGCTCGGTGGAGAGTGTCTCGTTCACGGCTCCGCAGGTCCCGGGAACGTTGTCGGGCAAGTGGCGCGCGAGCGGCAAGGGCGGCAACGACGCGCTGTCGGTCTTCACGCTGACCGATCCGAGCGATGCGGTGCTCGACTCGGCCTTCAAGGGGTCGTCGGGCAGTTTTGCGGTGAAGGTGTCGTCGGCAGGGAAGCACACCTTCCTGTTCGAGAACGCGGGCGACGCCAAGACGCCGCGGCACGTCACGCTGGACGCGGAGTTCACGCCGGATTGAGCAGCAGCTTCTCGAAGCGCTGGATGTCCTCGTTGTTCTCGATGCACTCGTATTCGCGAATGCGCTCGCCGGGCTTCAGCCGCAGTGTCGTGTACTGCTTCCACGGCCGGGTCAGCACCTCGGGATCCTCGATCGTCGCCTCGTAGATGATCGTGTCGTGCGTGTCGCGTGTATAACGCTCGGTGACTTTCAGCTTGTCGCTGTGAAAGGTGCCGACGCCGGCCAGCCAGGTGTTGGTGTTGAACCCGACAACCTCGACGACCAGCGTGTCGCCTTCCCAGTGTCCGATTGAATCGCCGAGATACGACGGCTCGAGATCGTCGGGGTGACCGCGCCCGTCGGTGGGAATGAAGCGAAACGCGTGGTGGACCTCGTAGAGGATCACCACACGGTGGGGCTGCTGGATGATTTCGAAGGGCAGCGGCCGGAAGGTGATGCGCGGCACGCCCGAGAGCAGGCAGCGCGCCATCGGATCGTCGATGCCCTTTCGGGCGAGAAATTCCTGACGCTTCTTCTCGGCGTCGGGCTTGTACGGCGGCGGCTCGGGCGGCGGCAACGGCTTCCGTCCGTGCTCGGCGTCGTACTTCTTCATTGCTTCGAGCTCGGCTTCGCCGAACAGCAGCGCGAAGCCGCCGCCGACCCAGACCCCTGACAGATCCGGCTTGCCATCAGAGGTTCGCGGCACCGGTTTCGGCGCCGGTGTCTGCGCGACCGCCGACGCGGCGAGCACGGTGGCAATGCCGATGGCGGTCAAGGACGCCAGAAGACGTGTCATGCTCCGCTCCGTCACCTACTGGCCGCCGGTTCCGGCCGGCGGACCGCAATTGAGCTTCGTGCCGTCGGCGAAGGTGACGCTGCGGCCCGCGGCTTGTGTCGGGTTGACCCGGGCCTGCCACCCGAAGACCGTTATCGTGTCGCCAACCTTCATCGTCGCGCCACGTTTCCATCCCTGGCGCACGAGCATGTTCGGGGGATAGCCCTCGATCTTCCACTGCGTGACGCCGCCTTTTTGATCCTTCACATCCAGGTAGAAGTAGATGTGGGGGTTCAGCCAGTCGATTTTGGCGACGGTGCCCCTGATCGTGACCGGTTTGTCCCCGTCGTATTCCGCCGCGAAGGAGTGATGAGCGGCAAGCGGCGCGCTGGCGACGAGGAGACCGAAGGCGAGTACGAACGCAACCTTCATGGGTGCAGCCCTCGTGACGTGAATGCGCGGGCATTGTAACCGTTCTCCCGTCCGGAGCCGGGCGAGAAAGCAGCCGCCGGCTCTCGTTCGCTGAGCTCGGCAATGGCGCTGTGGTTACGAACCCCGACTTCGCATTGGTCTGCTCAAGGCCTCAAACCGCGTCAGACCGTGTTGCACCGACCCGGCGAAAGCCATTTGCACTGACCCGCGTCAGACCCCCCGCTTCGGGCATAAAATCACCTCATGACCAGAACATTCGCGCTCGCCCTGGTGGCTGCGTTCGCGATGGAGGCGCTGATCCCGGCGCAGGCGCCGGTTCCGGCGCAACAGCCGGCGCGCGCGACCCAGGGGAAGGGCGGAGGGCCCGTGGCATCGTTCTACGACCTGAAGACGACATCGCTCGATGGCAAACCCGCTGACTTGTCGCAGTACAGGGGCAAAGTGAGTCTGGTCGTCAACGTGGCCAGCAAGTGCGGCTACACACCGCAGTACGAGGGCCTCGAGAAACTGCAGCGCGAGTTGAAGGGGAAGGGGTTCAACGTCCTCGGCTTTCCGAGCAACGACTTCGGCGGCCAGGAGCCGGGGACGGCGCAGGAAATCGCGGCGTTCTGCAAGCTCACCTACGACGTCACGTTCCCGATGTTCGAGAAGGTCGTGACCAGGAAGGGTACGGATCAGTCGCCGATTTACACGTTCCTCGGCGCATCCGGGAAGCTGCCCGCCTGGAACTTCAGCAAATACCTCATCGACAAGCAGGGCAAGGTTGTTGCTTTCTTCGAAAGCAGCGTCACGCCCGAAGATCCCGCGCTGCGAGCCGCGATCGCCAGGGCATTGGCGTCGAGCTGACGAATGCCTGAGCAGCGGCCTTTCGGATTGCAGACCAGCCTGGCGCGAATGCGCGCCGCGCGCGCGTGGTTGACCTCGCTCGACCGCGCCAAGCTGGCGACCCTCGTCCGTACCCATCGCCGCCTCTCCTACGGCGCTGCCGTGGCGATGCTTGCCGCCATCACGGTGATGGTGGTGTTCGTGGTCAGCATCCTCCGCGACATGCCCGATCGCGACGCGCTTCGCGGCGTCGGCTCGATGGCGCAGGCGACCACACTCCTCGACGCGAAAAATCAGCATGCCTTCACGATCTTCCGCGAGCAGCGGATCGACGTGCCGCTGTCGAAGATCTCGAAGCGCCTGATCGAGGCGATCCTCGCGATCGAGGATCAGCGCTTCTACGATCACAGCGGCATCGACGTGGTCCGGGTGATCGGTGCGGCGGTGAACAACCTGATGGAGGGCCGCCTCGCGCAGGGCGGCAGCACCCTCACGCAGCAGCTCGCGCGGCAGAGCTTCCTCACGCCGGACAAGACGTTCCGTCGCAAGCTCACCGAGATTCTCGTCGCGGCTCGTCTCGAGCGTCAGTTCACCAAGGACGAGATCCTCACGATGTACCTGAACAAGGTCTACTTCGGCGACGGCCTCTACGGCGTGGAGGCGGCCTCGCTCGGGTATTTCGGCAAGCACGCGTCCGAGGTCTCGGTGGCCGAGGCCGCGCTCCTTGCCGGTCTGGTCAAGGCGCCCTCGACCTATGCGCCGACGGTGAGCGTGGATCGCGCCCGCGCCCGTCGCAACGTCGTCCTGCAGGCGATGCGCGACGCGAAGATGATCGATCGCGAGACCTACGACGTCGCCGTTCGTGAACCCGTGGTGGTCAACGATGGGCTGCGGCGCGGCGAAGCGTACGGGCAGTATTTCAAGGAGGAAGTCCGCCGGTTCCTCGTGCAGCGCTTCGGTTGGGAGCGCGTGTATCAGGGCGGCCTGAAGGTTTACACGACGGTCGATCTCGACATGCAGCGCGCGGCGGAGGCCGAGGTCACGCGCGCCCTGGCCGAGATCGAGAAGCGGCAGGGTGCGCGCGCGGTGAAGGGCGCCGACGCGCTGCAGGCGGCGCTGGTGGCCATGGATCCGCGCACCGGGGAAGTGCGCGCGCTGGTCGGCGGCCGTGACTTCGAGCAGAGCTCGTTCAACCGCGCCACGCAGGCCCGACGGCAGCCCGGCTCCGCCTTCAAGCCGTTCGTCTACGCGGCCGCGCTCGAGCGCGGGTTCACGCCGGCGACGCTGATTGAGAACCTCGACGAGCCCATCATGACGCTCCAGGGCGCCTGGGTGCCGGAGGACGAGCACCTCGACAGCCCGTCGATCACGATGCGGATGGCGCTGCGCACGTCGAGCAATCGCGCCGCGGTGCGGATGCTCGATGAAGTGGGCATTCCCGTGACCGTCGAGTACGCGCAGCGGATGGGTGTGGGATCGGTCCCCAGCGTGCCCTCGCTGGCACTGGGCTCGGGCGAGGTGACGCTGCTCTCGATGACGTCGGCGTTCTCCACCTTCGCCAACGACGGGCTGGTGCCGACCCCGGTGTTCGTCCGCCGCGTCGAGGACAGCAACGGCCAGGTCCTCTACGAGAACGAGCAGGTGCAGAAGCGGGCGATCTCCGAGATCACGGCGTTCCAGATGGCGGAGATGCTCGCCGATGTCGTGAACTCCGGCACGGCGTGGACGGCGCGCCGCGAAGGGTTCCTGCTTCCTGCCGCGGGGAAGACCGGCACGACCAACGACTACCACGACGCATGGTTCGTCGGCTTCACGCCGCATCTCGCCGCCGGCGTCTGGGTCGGCTACGATCAGCCGCGCACGATCATCGGCCGCGGCTACGCCGCCGAACTGGCGGTTCCGCTCTGGGCGCGGTTCATGAAGGCCGCGACGCGCGGCCACAAGCCCGACTGGTTCACGCGGCCGAGCGGCGTCACGACCGCCCGCATCTGCCGGCTCAGCGGCAGGCTGGCCACCGATGCCTGCCACGACCACGAACGGTCGCTCGGCTACATCGAGAACTTCGTGGCCGGCACCGAGCCGACCGACAACTGCCCGATTCACAATCCGGTGCTCGCCAAGCCGTTCCGTGCGCTCGCGGCGCTGTTCGCACCCAAGTCGGCAGCCGCTCCCGCACCTGCACCGGCTCCGCCACCCCAACCGGCCGCAGTCGCCGAGGCGCCGCCGCCGCCGAAGGTCGAGCCGCAGCCGCAGCCGAAGAAGCGCGGCTTCTGGTCGCGCGTGTTCGGGCTGGGCAGGGACAAGAAGGACGACGACCGGCGCGAACGCCGCGGCCGCAACTAGAGCCCATCGACAGACACGGCCGGCGAGGCATCGATCACCCGCTCGATGACCTCGAGTGAATGCGTCGACGACTGGATGGGAACGCTGTCGACACTCGCCTGAGCGCGAACGCATTGGGTGCGTCCGGCATCCACGCGGCGACGCGCGGACCCGCTGACATCCGGGAAAGCATTGTCACCCGCGGTAATCTATCTTCGTGCCGTTTCGCACCATTGTCGGGCATCGTCGTCTGCTGGCGCTGTTGTCGCGCGCGGCTGCCCGCGACACGCTGCCGCCGGCTCTGCTCCTTGAAGGTCCCGCAGGCGTCGGCAAGCGGCGCGTCGCGATGGCGATCGCCGAGGCGATGAACTGTCTCAAGCCGCTGCAGGGCGAGAACGCGGCTCCCGATCTCGTTCGCGATGCGTGCGGCGAGTGTCCGGCCTGCCGGCGCATTCAACGCGGCATGCACCCCGACGTCATCGTCATCGAGCCTGGCGACATGGGCTCGATCAAGATCGAGCAGGTTCGCGATGTCATCGACCGCGCCGAATACCGGCCGTTCGAGGGGCGACGGCGCGTGGTGGTCATCGACGAAGCGGATGCGTTGATGCCCGCGGCCCAGAATGCGCTGCTGAAGACCCTCGAGGAGCCGCCGTCGGCGTCGATCTTCGTGCTCGTGTCGTCGATTCCCGACGCGCTGCTGCCGACCGTGCGCTCGCGGTGTTCGCGGCTGCGCTTCGCGGCGCTGTCGGCGGCGGAGGTCGCCGCGGTGCTGTGCCGCGACCATGGCTACACGGAGCAGGATGCGCGCGCCGTTGCGGTCGATGCGGAGGGCAGCATCGGCCGGGCGCTGCAGGCCGAGTCGGCCGACCTCGTCGAGGCCCGCGACGGCGCACGGCGCCTGCTCGATTACACCGCGCGCGCCGGCGATCCGTCGCGCCGGCTCGATGCCGCACGTGACGTGACCGCGAAGAAGAGCAGCCCGGTGGGCGAGCGCGATCAGCTCGCGGCCTGCCTCCGTGCGCTGGGCTCGCTGCTGCGCGACGTCAGCATCCTGTCGTCGGGCGGCGACCGGCGGCTGATCGGCAACAGCGATCTCGAGCCGGAGCTGTCGGCGCTGGCCAGGTCGTTCGACAGCCGGCGCTCAGCCAGCGCCTACGCGGCCGTCGATGCCGCGCTTGCCGCGCTGGAGCGCAACGCCAGCCCGAAGATCGTGGCCGACTGGCTCGTGCTGCAGCTATGACCGGCCCCACTTCGGCACCCGCCGCACGAGACCGCCGGATTCAGATCCGGAAGGCGCGGCGGACCGGCGGGACGCGGCCATGAAGCCGCGCATCGCCATCACGGTCGGCGACCCGGCCGGAATCGGCCCCGAGATCGCGCGAAAGGCTGCCGCGGACCCGCGGGTGCTCGCCGTCTGCGAGCCCGTGCTGTATGGCCCTCCCGCCGGAGTCGAATTCGCTCCCGGCGTGCTGTCGGGCGAGGCGGGTCAGGCGGCGTACGAGGCGGTCTGCGCCGCGGTGCGCGACGCGCAGGCCGGCAGCATCGCGGCAATTGCCACCGCGCCGATCAACAAGCTGGCGCTGTCGAAAGCGGGACTGCCCTGGAAGGGGCACACCGATCTGCTCGGCCACCTGACGCGCAGCCAGCGGGTGGCGATGATGTTCTGGTCCGAGCCGCTGAAGGTCGTGCTCGCCACGATCCACGTTCCGCTCGCCGCGGTCCCGGTGACGCTGACGCTCGACGTGATGGCAGAGACGATCGATCTCGCCGCCCGCGAGCTGCCGCGGTTCATCGGCAAGCGCCCCCGCCTGGCCGTTGCCGGCCTCAATCCCCATGCGGGAGAAGAGGGGCTGCTCGGCGCCGAGGAGCGCACGGTGATCCGGCCGGCGGTCGAAGCCGCGCGGTCGCGCGGCATCAACGTCGTCGGGCCGCTGCCGGCGGATACCGTCTTCCTGCGCGCGCGGAAAGGGGAATTCGACGCCGTGGTCGCCTGCTACCACGATCAGGGCCTCATCCCCGTGAAGCTGCTCGCCTTCGGCCACTCCGTCAACGTCACGCTGGGGCTGCCGATCATCCGCACCTCGGTCGATCACGGCACCGCGTTCGACATCGCCGGGAGAGGCGTCGCGGATCCGACGAGCATGATCGAGGCGACGCTGCTTGCGGGACGGCTCGCGTCCGGATCAAGATAGCGGGCCGAGACTATCATCCGCCGCCGCATGAACGTTGTCATTGTCGGGCAGCACGCGGACGTGTTCCGCGATCTCGAACCGGTCATGCGCGAGCTGTGCCGCCGCGGTCACCAGATCGTGTTCCTGCTCGGCTCGCGTGACGGCAGCGAGCACCTTCCCGGGATCGCCGGCGTCGAGATTGCCGATCGGCTCGTGCCGGACGAGCCCTGGCCGCGGCGTCTTCGCGTCGGACGCCAGGTGGTGAGTTGCGGCATCTACTCCCGCCGCGATCATCCGTCTCCCGAAGGCGTCGCCGCGACGATCGAGCGCTCGCTTCCGGACGAGGTCCGGGCGAAGCTGCACACGCGGCGATGGCGATCGATCGTCGCGTCGCGCGCGGCACTGCATGCGTGGCGGTGGCTCGAAGCGGCGAGCCCGGCGAGCGCCGCGCTGACGACGATGCTCGAGAGGATCGGGCCGGATGTCATGCTGGTTTCGCCGCCGACCTCGGCCGCCGAGCCCGTCCAAGCTGATTATCTGCGCGCCGCTCGTGCGCTCGGCGTGCCGGCGATTGCCTGCGCGCATGGCTGGGACGACCTGACGGCCCACGGGACGCTGCACCTGTTTCCCGATCTCTATCTCGCCTGGAACGAGCCCCTGGCGCGGGAGGCGGTCGACATTCACGAGGTCCCGGCAGAGGCGATCCGGATCACCGGTGCGCCGCACCTCGACCCGCTCTTCTCGCTGCGGCCGCTGAGGACCCGGGCGGAGGTGTGCGCCGGCATGGGGCGTCAGGACGCTCCGTACATCGTGTTCCTGGGCAGCCCGCGTACGATCTGGGATGACGAGTCGTTCCTGGTGAGGGCGCTTGCCGACGCGCTCGCACGCGAGCTGGGCGATCGTGCGCCGTTCGTCGCCGTGCGTCCGCACCCGGCCAATCGCGAGCCGCTTGCGGACTGTGCTCATCCCGGCGTCGTCGTGCTTCCCGGCGAGGCGACCGGACCCGAGGGGCTGCAGGAGCACTACGATCTGCTCGTCAGGTCGGCGTGCGTCTTCGGCCTGAACACGCCGGCGTTCCTCGACGCGGTCGTGGCGGATCGTCCGTGCCTGACGATTGTCGGCGACATGTACTGGCCGGCGCAGGGGCGCACCGGCCACTTCCGTTATCTGCTGGCAGGCGGGTTTCTGGAAACGTCTCGTCGAATGGGCGACGTGGCGTCGCGCGTGCGGCGCATTCTCGATGGTACTGACGAAAGGGCAGCAGCGCGCGGCGAGTTCGCGCGTTCGTTCCTGCGCCCGTGCGGCCTCGATTCCGCGGCGGGAGAAATCGTCGCCGACCTCATTGAAAGCACGGCCCGGCCGCGGCCGGGCGCGGCGCCCGTGCCTGGCGCACGGCGTCCGCTCATCCCCGGGCTCACGCTCGCCAAATCTCTGTGACTCTTCATCCGACACGCGTTCACGGTGCCTTTCTCCTCGAGCTGAAGACCTTTGCCGACGATCGCGGATCGTTCACCGAGGTGTATCAGCTGCAGAAGCTCGCCGCCGCCGGGTGGACCGGCACGTTCGTGCGCAGTGCGATCTCGCACAATCACGTGCGCGGCACGCTGCGCGGGCTGCACCTCCAGCGGCCGCCGCACGCCGAGGCCAAGCTGGTCGTCTGCATCCGCGGCGCCATCTACGACGTGATGGCCGACGTTCGTCCGGACTCGCCGACGTTCGGCAAATGGGACGCCTACGAGCTCACGCCCGACAACGGGCGCGCGCTGTTCCTGCCAGAAGGCGTCGCCCACGGCTATCAGGCGCTCTGCGACGAGAGCACCGTGCACTATCACCTGAGCAACTACTACGCGCCCGAGGCCGCCGACGGCATCCGCTGGGACGATCCGACGCTGGCCATTCAGTGGCCGCTGCCGCCGTCGAGACTGTCCGAGCAGGACAAGCGCTGGGGATTCCTCAAGCGATGACCGGGACGCGCGTGCGCGCGATCGGTGCGAGCGCCGCCGCCCTGCGGCAGCTCCGGGCGATTGCACCGGCGCGCGTGGATATCGTGGACGAGCCGCTCGCCGAGCCGGACTGGGTCCTCGTGCCGGACGGTACGCAGCGGATCGAGGCAATTCGCTCGACCGGGCTTCCGCCGTTCCGGGTGCTCGAAGTTCCCGCCATCAGCGGCGAAATCGACCAGCCGTCGGCCGAAGCGCTGGCCACGGCGCTGATGAAGATGGGGCAGATCGGTGTGTTTCGCGCCGGAGAGTCCCCGCTGGGCGTACGGCTGGCGGCGATGGTCGTCCGGCGTTTGATCGCGTAGACGGCTGGTGCCGTCGGGCTGCGGCGGCGACTCGTATTAGCATTCACTCAGACGTATGCGGCTGCCCGTCCTCTTCGACGGCGGATGCCCGTTGTGCCGGCGCACGGTCCGAATCCTCCGCGCGCTGGACTGGAACGATCGGCTGCAGTTCGTCGACGCCACCAACGCCGAGGCGCGTGCGTTCTTTGCGCCGTCGCTGACCGAGGCGCAGGTCACGATCGAGATGTACGTCATCGACGAACGCCGGCGGCTGCATGGCGGATACGAAGGCTGGCTGCAGATCGCGCGCGTCGTGCCGCTGTTGTGGCCGCTCGGACTGTTCGGTCGTCTGCCCGGCATCCGCCACCTTGGCCACATCGTCTACCGGATCATCGCGGCAAACCGCGTTCGCCGCGGTCGATGTACCGACGAGGTCTGCGCCCCGCCGCTGACACCCGGCAGTCCCAGGTGATTTTCCGATACCGTCGGAACGCTACTCGCGAGCGCTATTCGCGGAACGCGTTGGTCATCGGATAACGCCGGTCCCGTCCGAAGCCCTTACGCGTAATCTTCACCCCGGGCGGGGCCTGCCGGCGCTTGTACTCGGCGGAATAGAGCAGCCGCTGCACGCGGGTCACGGTGGCGCGGTCGAAACCCTTCGCGACAATGTCGTCCACGCTTTGTTCTTCCTCGATCAGCGGGCGCAGGATCGCGTCGAGGACCTCGTACGGGGGCAGCGAATCCTGGTCGGTCTGGTTGGGCCGCAGCTCCGCGGTCGGCGCCTTCGTGATCGACGACTGCGGGATGACGTCGGTCGCCTGCAGCGCGCTCCCGTCGGGCACGTGCGCGTTGCGCCACGCGGCCAGCGCGTAGACGTCGGTCTTGTAGATGTCCTTGAGGACCGAGTAGCCGCCGCACATGTCGCCATAGAGCGTGGCGTAGCCAACTGACATTTCTGATTTGTTCCCGGTCGTGACCAGCAGCTCGCCGAATTTGTTGGACAGACCCATGAGGAGCAGCCCGCGCACGCGCGCCTGCAGGTTCTCTTCGGTCACGTCGCGCGATCGTCCGGCGAAAACCGGCGCGAGCGCCGCTTCGGCGGCGTCCACCGTCGGTCCAATCGGGATCGTGTCGAGGCGGATCCCGAGACGCCGCGCCGAGTCTTCGGCATCGCGCATGCTCGCCTCGGAGGTAAACCGCGAGGGCAGACGCACACCGCGCACGCGCTCGGGACCGAGCGCATCGACGGCAACGACGGCGGTGAGCGCCGAATCGATGCCGCCCGACAGGCCGAGCACCACGCCAGGGAAGCCGTTCTTGCGGACGTAGTCCTGCAGGCCGAGCATCATCGCGCTGTACATGCTCTCGAGGCGCGGCGGCTCTGACCATGCTGTTTCGCCGGTGCATCGAAAGCTGCCGGCGCGCTCGGTCCACTGCGTGATCGTCACGGACTCGCGCCAGAACGGAAGCAGCCGCGCGAGCTCGCCGTCGGCGTTCATCACGAACGAGCCTCCATCGAACACGAGCTCGTCCTGTCCGCCGACCTGATTGACGTACACCAGAGGCAACCCTGACTGGCTCACGCGCTGCCGGCTCAATTCGAGGCGATTGCTGAATTTTCCGACCTCGAACGGCGACCCGTTCGGAACGAGGAGCAGGCGCGCGCCCTGCCGCGCCAGCGCGAGCGCACAATCGGGCAGCCAGATGTCTTCGCAGACAGGCAGACCAATGGGCATGCCGCGGAAGTCGACGGGCGCCGGCAGCGGTCCGCTGACGAACACGCGCTTCTCATCGAACACGCCGTAGTTGGGCAGTTCGTGTTTGAAGCGAATCTGCGTGCGGCCTCCGTCGACGAGCGCGACGGCGTTATGGAGCGAACCGTTCTGCAGCCAGGGCAGACCGACAATGATTCCTGGTCCGTCCGTGCTTTCACGTCGCAGATCCTCGAGCGCGCGCGCCGCGGCGTTGATGAGCGCGGGCCGCAAAACAAGATCTTCTGGGGGATACCCCACGAGCGTGAGCTCGGAGAACATGACGAGATCGGCGCCTTGCGCGCGCGCGGACTCGCGTGCGCGCCGGATCCGGTCCGTATTGCCGGAGACGTCGCCGACAGTCGGATCGAGTTGTGCGATTGCGATCGAGAGAGCCATGGCGGTGGGCACGGCGCGCGCCGCTAGGATACGCGAGCGTCGCGCGATCGTCTCCCCTGCTATGGTGAACCATCCGCGCGCGGACGTAAAAGCGACCACGCGGGTGTCGGCGCGACGACCGGTGTTGTGATTGCGGCGATGACCGATATAACGAGTGTGGCGACGTGTATCTAATCAGCGTTGCGAGTGAGAGGACGGTGCAGAATCAGGCGTGAGTGATTCGCGGCGCAGAAGCGCCACGAAAAATACAGTAGCGTAAAGGATCTGCTAGGAGCGCAATCGCTTCATACACGCGCACAGCGGTCGCCAAACAGTTAAATCTATAACATGCAATGAGTTAAGCATGAGCTAGCAATATGGCTGGGGTCTTGCACGGCGACCTCGGCCATGACGAGGCTCCGTCAACAATTTACAGTGGCCGCAGTGCTGCTGCTGTTGTCGCCGGTTGTGGCGCATGCGCAGACGCTGACCGTGGCCTGGGATCCGAATCCATCCTCCGATCAAGTCACGAGCTATGACGTCTGCATCGGCACGACGTCGCTGAGCTGCAATTTCCGACAGGCCTCGGTTCCCGCGAGCGAGACGACGTACGATTTCATGCCGAACGCCGGCGTGCTGTACTACGTCGCCGTCCGAGCCGTCAGCGCCGCCGGCTCCGGTCCGTATTCGCAGGAAGTGACGGTTTCCACGCCGGCGCTCAGTCAACTGGCCAACCGGACCAGCCCCGTCAACCAGCCGATTTCGCCCGTGAGCCTGTCGGCGACGGATCCGGATGGCGACACGCTGCGCTTTTCTCACACCGGTCTCCCGTTCGGTCTCACGCTGAACGCCACGACCGGCGTCATATCCGGTACGCCGACGAATACGGGGACGTTCAACGTGAGCGTCTTCGTCGCCGACGATCTGGTGACGACCTCCCGTTCGTTCACGTGGACCATCACCGGCGGCGACTCGACGGATACGACGCCGCCGGCCGTCGCCATCACCAGCCATACGTCGGGACAGACGGTTTCGACGTCGAGCATCACGCTGAGCGGCACCGCATCGGATAGTGGCGCGGGGAACAGCGGCGTTACAGGCGTGACCGTCAACGGCGCCGCGGCCAGCGGCGGCACGGCGACCGGCAGCGGCACGGCCAACTGGAGCCGTTCGGTGTCGCTGTCGACGGGTCCGAACACGATCACGGTGGTTGCCACCGACGGCGCCGGCAACACCGGCACCGCGCAGATCACGATCACGCGGTCGTCGGGATCCGGCGATTCCACCGGCCCGGTGCTCAACATCACCAGCCATACCAGCGGTCAGACGGTCACGACGTCCAGCATCACGCTGTCGGGCACGGCCACTGACAGTGGCGCCGGCGGCAGCGGCATCACGCGCGTGACGGTCAACGGGTCGACGGCCAGCGGCGGCACGGCCAGCGGCAGCGGCACCGCGAACTGGAGCCGTTCCGTTTCGCTGTCGATGGGCTCGAACACGATCACCGTGGTCGCCACCGACGGCGCCGGCAACGACCGCACGGTCCAGATCTCGATTACGCGCATCTCGTCGGATACGACCGAACCCACGGTCCGCATCACCAGCCACACCTCGGGCCAGACGGTCAGCAGCGCCAACATCACGCTCGCGGGCACCGCGACCGACAGCGGCGCCGGCGGCAACGGGATCACGAGAGTCACCGTCAACGGCCAGAACGCCAGCGGCGGAACGGCCTCCGGCAACGGCATTGCGAACTGGAGCCGCAGCGTCACGCTCTCTCCGGGCCCCAACACGCTGACCGTCGTCGCCACCGATGGCGCCGGCAACTCGCGTTCGGTCGCCGTCACCGTGACCTACAACGCCCCGGTCCCGAGGATGACGGGCGCGTCGCTGAGCCAGAATCTGCCCAGCCCGCAGCAGGCCGGAACGGTCATCACGTTCACGGCCAGCGGCACGGGCGGCGCCGCACCTTATCAGTACCGCTGGTATCAGCAGGCCAACGGCGGCGCCTGGACGATGCTCCGCGACTGGAGTACGTCGACCACCTATGCGTGGACGGCACCGCAGGCCGGCGCGTATGTGATTGCCATCTGGGCCCGGAGCTCCGGCTCGTCGGCCCCCGAGTGGGAGGCGTACGCGGAGCGGACTGTCACGATCACCAGCGGGCCCGCCGCCGACAACACGTCGCCCTCGCTGAGCATCACCAGCCACACGTCCGGCCAGAGCGTGACGAACCCGAACATCACGCTGAGCGGGACGGCCAGCGATGCCGGCTCGGGCGGCAACGGCATCACCAGCGTCACGGTGAACGGCCAGGCCGCCTCCGGCGGATCCGCGTCCGGCAACGGCACCGCGAACTGGAGCCGCAGCCTGACGCTGTCGGCCGGCGCGAACGCGCTGACCGTGGCCGCACGAGATGGCGCCGGCAACACGCGCACGGCGTCGATCACGCTGACCTACAACCCGCCGTCGGCCCCGAGCGGCCCGATGACCAGCGCGCGTCTGACGTCGAACATGTCGAGCCCGCGGCCGGTCGGCACGACGGTCACGTTCACGGCGAGCGGCACGGGTGGCGTCACGCCATACGAGTATCAGTGGTACGTGCAGCACAACGGCGGCGCCTGGACGATGCTGCGCGCCTGGAGCACGGCAACGACCTACAGCTGGACGCCCGTGCAGACCGGCACCTTCGTCTTCGCGATCTGGGCACGCAGCGCGGGATCGACCGCCAACGAGTGGCAGGCGTACGCCGAACAGGCGTTCGTGATCCAGGGCGGGTCGTCAACGCCGAGCGACACGCTGGCGCCGGCGCTGGTCATCTCGAGCCACGCGTCCGGTCAGGTCGTCAGCTCGCCGAACGTGACGCTCGCCGGTACCGCGTCGGACAGCGGTTGGGGCGGCAACGGCATCTCCAGCGTCACGGTCAACGGCCAGGCCGCCAGCGGCGGAACGGCCTCCGGCAACGGCATTGCGAACTGGAGCCGCGCGCTGACGCTGTCCAGCGGCGCGAACACGATCACCGTGGCCGCGACCGACAACGAAGGGAACACGCGGACAGCCACGATCACGCTGACCTACGACCCGCCGTCCGCGCCGCCGTCGCCGCCTGGTCTGCCGATGACGAGCGCCTCGCTCACCTCGTCGATGCCGAGTCCGCGTCCGGTCGGCAGCACGATCACCTTCACGGCATCGGGAACGGGTGGAACGGCGCCGTATCAGTACAAGTGGTATCTGCAGGCGAACGGCGGCGCGTGGATGCTGATGCGCGACTGGAGCACGGCCACGACGTATACCTGGACGCCCAACGCGCCCGGATCCTACGTGATCGCCATCTGGGCCCGCAGCGCCAGCTCCACGGCTGACGCCTGGCAGGCCTACGCTGAAGAGAGCTTCACGATCGCCAGCATGAGCAGCAGCGCCCCGGCGCTCATGACCTCGGCGTCGCTCAGTGTCAACACCGCAAATCCGCGGGCGGGCTCGGCGGTCCAGTTCTCCGCCAGCGGCACGGGCGGCGTGGCGCCGTATCAGTATCAGTGGTACGTCCAGCAGAACGGCGTCTGGACGATGCTGCGCGCCTGGAGCACCACGACCACGCTGAGCTGGGTGCCGCCGCAGCCCGGCGTCTACACCGTCGCGATCTGGGCCCGCAGCGCGGGCGCGACCGCGAACGAATGGCAGGCCTACGCGGAGACTCCCGTCATCGTCAATCCGTAGGGCCGGCTCACACACGCATCGCAATCGCCGACGCCAGGGCTGTCAGCACCTGGCGCGGCGTCTGCGACCCCATACCCACCCACAACGGCAGGCGCAGTAACCGCGAACTGGCATCGTCGGTGACCGTCATCGACGTAGCCGTCCTCCCGTACCGTCGTCCGGCCGGCGACGAGTGCAGCGGCACGTAGTGGAACACCGCGTTGACGTCGCGGCGCATGAGCTCGTCGATGACCTCGCGGCGGTTCAGACGCGGGGCGAGCAGGACGCGGAACAGGTGGGCGTTGTGCGTGCACCCGTCCGGGATCGTCGGACGCTCGATGCCGAGCTCGAGCAGCGCCTCGGCCCCGTCGTAATACTGCTGCCAGAGGCCGAGCCGGTGCGCGGTGATGTTGTCGGCGGCCTCGAGCTGGGCCCAGAGGACGGCGGCCGTCAATTCACCCGGCAGGAACGACGATCCGATGTCGACCCAGGTGTACTTGTCGACCTGCCCGCGTGAGAACTTCGATCGGTCGGTTCCCTTCTCCCAGAGGATTTCGGCGCGTTCGGCGTATCGGGGATCGTTGATCACAAGCGCGCCGCCCTCGCCGCACATGACGTTCTTCGTCTCGTGAAAGCTGATTGCGGCCAGCGCTCCCAGCGAGCCGAGCGGCCGGCCGCGGTACGACGCGAGCAGGCCTTGTGCCGCGTCCTCGACGATCGGGAGGCCATGCCGCTGCGCGACGGCGAGGAGCGCGTCCATCTCGCAGGCGACGCCGGCGTAGTGGACGACGACAATGGCGCGGGTCCGCGGGGTGATCGCACCTTCGACCAGCCGCTCGTCGATGTTGAGCGTGTCGGGCCTGACATCGACGAACACCGGAACGGCGCCCCGCAGCACGAAGGCGTTTGCCGTCGAGACGAAGGTGAACGACGGCATGATCACCTCGTCGCCGGGCTCGAGGTTCAGCAGCAGCGCCGTCATTTCCAGCGCGGCCGTGCACGAGTGGGTGAGCAGGACGCGCGGCGCCCCGAGCCGTGCCTCCAGCCAGCGCTGGCACCGGTTCGTGAACTGCCCGTTGCCGGCGAGCTGTCCCGCCTTGACGGCCTCCTGCACGTTCTCGAATTCCCGGCCGGTGAGGTGAGGCCGGTTGAAGGGAATCATCACGCCTCCAGCACCGCCAGCCCGACGCCGGTGCGCCCGTAGTCGTTGCCGTTGTACAGCATGTAGCGGCGCCCGTTCCAATCGAAGACGCAGGGATACTCGACCATCGCCGATTCCCAGTCATCGGTGCCGGGACTGAGGCCGAGGTCACGGCGTCTGGTCCACTCGACGCCGTCGGACGACTCCGCCATCTCGATTCGATAGCGGTCGCCGCGCACCGCGAACCACATGCGATACATGTCGTCGTCACGGACGACCCACGGCCGCGCGAACGCGTGCTCGTCGTCGGCAGCATAGTCGATCGCGACGTGGCCGTCGCGATGCCAGGCCACGCCATCGGGCGACTCGGCGTACCTGATGTGGTAGTAGTGGCGCGGCCCTGCCTCGGTGCGGCGCCATTCCGTCGCCGAGACGTACCACATGCGCCAGCGGCCGTGGCCGACGAGCACGAACGGCGACGCGCTCAGGAACGGATCGATGGCGGTGCGCTCGAGGAGCGGCGCCGGCGACCACCGTTCGAACGGCCCGCCCTGGTGGCTGATGGCGAGCCCCGCGGCGAGATAGAACGGCACCGTGACGCCGCGGCTCCAGCCGGTGTAGTAGAGGAAGCGATCCGCGCCCGAGGTCACCAGACAGGAAGTCGTCACCCCGGCGTCGTCGAACGCACCGAGCTGGCCCAGATCCAGCACCGGCTCGGGCTCGAGGGGCTGCAGCCGCGGCCGCTCCGACATCACCAGCGTGCATCGGCCGATGCGCGCGCGGTTCTCGCCGTCGCGCAGGCTCAGATACAGCGCGAAGCGGCTGTCGTCGAGCGGCTCGATCACCGGGAGCGCGGCGTGCGTGGCCGCCCACGCGGCGCGCGACGTGTCGAGCGGAAGCAGACCGAGACGGCGCCAGGCGTTCACAGGTCGATCTCGTCGCTCGACTTCGGGAACAGCTTGGCGCGCTCCGGCATGTAGACCTCCTTCGGCCTGGTGTTCTTCATGATGATCGCCCCGGCGCCGATCAGCGTCTGCGGCGCGATGGTGATCGAATTGCGCAGCGTCGCGTTGACGCCGATGAACGAGCGTGCGCCGACTCGGACGTTGCCGGAGATCACCACGTGGGAGGTGATGAAGCAGTGGTCCTCGATCGTCGAGTCGTGGCCGATGTGATTGCCGCTCCACAGCGTCACGTTGTTGCCGATGGTGACGAACGGCTGGACCGTGTTGTCCTCGAGGATGAAGCAGTTGTCGCCCGGCGGCGTCTGGGCGAGATAGCTGCACTTCGAGCTGACGTAGGACACGAGCGAGTAGCCGGCGGCCTTCATCGCCGCGTACTTCTCGGCGCGGACGGCGTTCATCCTGGCGTAGCTGAGCGCCACGAACATCTGGAAGTCGGACGGCGGAAAGCGCCCGGTCACCTCTTCGGCATCGACGAGCGGCAGACCGAGGAACGTATCTGCCCTGCGGTAGGCGCTGTCGACCACGAAGGCCGCCACCTCGTGGGGGCTGTCGTGCGTGAAGTAGTGGTGGGCGAGGCGGGCGATGTCGCCGGCGCCGAAGATGACGAGTCTGGCCATGAGCTAGCGTCGCACGACTATCGTGAATTCGTAGAGCGGGTAGTCGTGCAGCAGCGCCACGAAGCGCGAGTAGCGGCGCTTGCAGCGATCGAAGCATTGCAGCGGGTCGGCGTAGAACAGGTCCGGCCGCCGCTTGTCGGGATCAGAGTACGACGAGAGCGCGTTGAAGGCGAAGCCGCGCGTCCCCAGCGAGGCCAGATGATCGATGGTGTCCCAGACATAGGCCTGCCAGGTCTCGCTGTCGGCGTCCTGCTTCACGTTGAACACGCCGCTGGCCACGGCGTAGTCGGCGGCTTCGAGCTCGCCGGCGCGCGCGGTCACGACGCAGTCCGGCAGCGCCGCCAGCCGCGTGCGCGCGGCGTCGGCCATGGCGTCGCTGAGATCGAACCCGACATAGGCGCCGCGATGGCCGCGCGACCGGACGTACTCGGCCAGGGCGCCGTAGCCGCAGCCGTAGTCGAGCAGCCGTGCGTCCGGATCGTCGCGCCACAGCCAGGCCAGCTGGGCGAAGCGCAGCTCCTGGGACTCCAGGGAATTCCAGTCGACGCCGGCCGGCGTCGGTCCGTGGGCGCGCAGCCGGGCTTCGTAGTAGTCGCGTACCTGTGCGCGCAGGTCGTCGCGGCTCACTGTCGATCCTGCTCCGGCCCGTACTCCGCGCGGACGATGGTGTACGGCCGCTGTTTGATCTCGGTGAAGATCTTGGCGAGATACATGCCGATGACGCCGACGCAGAAGATGATCAGCCCGCCGAGAAACCAGATCGACACCATGATCGACGCCCAGCCGGGGACCCCGATCCTGCCGTTGAGACTCATGTACAACAGGATCACACCCGCGGCCACCGACAGCGCCATTACCGCCATCCCGATCTGGAAGATGTAGATCAACGGACGGTTGCTGAACGAGGTGATGGCGTTGGCCAGCACCGACAGGCGCGCGCGGGTCGTGTACGACGAATCGGGGCGGCTGCCCTTCTGGACGGTGATCGGGCGCTGCTCGAACCCGGTGATCACCCACAGGCCGGCAAGGCAGATCTCGCGTTCCTGGTGGCTGACCAGGGCCCTGACGTAGCGCGCCGTCATCAGCCGCGCGGTGACGACGTTGACCGGGATGGGATGGGTGAGCATGCGGTTGAACAGGCTGAAGAAGACGCGGCCGGCCACGCGCTCGAACCAGCCTCCCTTCCGTTCGGCCTGCACGCCGTAGACGACGTCGACGGCGTCGGCGGTGAGCCGCTGGTGGAACGGAATCAGCCACTCGGGCGCCTCTTCGAGGTCGCAGTCGAGGAGGAACACCAGCTCGCCGCGGGCGTGCGCGAGACCCGTCATCAGCGCCTTGTGGTGGCCGAAGTTGCGCGAGAGATCCACGACCCGGACGCGGGGGTCGCGTTCGTGCAGCGCCACGGCGACGCGCAGCGAATCGTCGGGCGAGCCGTCGTTGACGAAGATGATTTCGTACGAGGCGACGCCGAGCTGCGCCGCGGCGGCGGTGCAGCGCGCGTGGAACTCGTTCAGGAACGGCGCCGAGCGGTACATCGAGGTGACGATCGACAGCGCCACCGGCGGTCCGCTGGTGTTCATGGTGTCGTGCCCGCCGGCGCGAGATCCTTCATGTACTCGAGTGCCCGCGGTCCGGTGCAGAAAATCGTGTCCAGGGCCGAGACGGCGTGCTCGAACGGCGGAAACGGCTGCGGATACTCGGGATATCCCGAGTAGTCGACGAAGTGGACGGCGATGCCCGCCCGCGCGAACGCCGCCTCGTCGAGGTACCCGCGCGCGCTCGGGCCCGAGAGGTAGCGGGTGGCGCCGGCTTTCACGCACAGATCGATCAACCGTTCGTTGCGTCCGTCGACCGGGTGATAATCCGACGACCACCTGATGGGTGTGGTGATGCCGAGAGCCGCGCAGATCGCTTCGATCAACGAGCGGTTGACGTCGCTCAACCGATCCGACACCGGCGATTCATAGAGCGCGCGCAGCGGCGGTGAGTAGACGTCGAAGTACGGCGTCCTGGCGTAGGCGCGCTGAATCGTCCGCCAGTGGCGCTCGGACCACGACGGATCGGCAATCGTGGTGTCCGAGATGCGCTGTTCGTAGCGGCCCTTGGTGTGCACCGGAATCGACAGCCAGAGCAGGCCGTCCTTCGTCTTGATGCGATTGCGGCTCCGCCAGTCGCGTTTGGTGAACTGGACGTCGTCGAGCAGAATGAACTCGTCGGCGGCCCGGATCAGATCGAAATAGCCCTTCCACGGGATGTAGCTGGATTGAACGATCGCAACGCTCTTGTGGGCCATTCCGTCGTCGACCCGCGAGTTTACCATGCGGGTTCAGGCGTGCCGGCGCAGGTGCGCGCGTGAGCGGCGCGTGCATCGTCTGCGGCGGTACGGCGTCGACCACGCTCCCCGATGCGGGCCCGCGTTCGATGGCCAGCGACTGGCGCGTCATCGAGAAGCCGCTGGCCTGGACGGCATGCGATACCTGCGGACTGGCGAGCCGCCCGGCGTCGGCGATCCTCGACGAGTCGTTCTATCGATCGGGCTACACCTTGTACGCCCACCCGCCGGGCGGCGCGGTCGAACGCGCGCGACAGGACGAGTACGCACGGTGGATCGTGCAGGCCACCGGCCGCCGCCCGAAGCGCGTGCTGGATGTCGGCTGCGGTAACGGGTCGCTGCTCCGTGCGCTCCGCGCGTCGTGGCCCGATGTCGAGCTGCTCGGCTGCGATCCGTCGCGAGAGGCGATTGCGGAGGGATACGGCGGGGATCTGAAGCTGTGGACGGGAACCGCGGCCAACATCCCGAGCGACGTCAGAGCGGATCTGGTGATGGCCGTCAACGTCATCGAGCACACCACCGATCCGATGGCGTTCCTGCACGCACTGCGGGCGGTGCTCGAACCGGATGGCCTGCTGGTGATCGTCTGTCCCGACGGCAGCCGTCCCGGTCTCGATCTGCTGTTCGCCGACCACGTCTTCTCGTTCACCTCCGAGCACATCGGCATCCTGATGTCGCGCGCCGGCGTGCTGCGCGTCGGCGCGTCGCAGGCGCCGCGCTCGCTCGGCGCCTTCCAGATGTCCATCGGCCGTCGGCGCGATGCGACGCGGGCCAGGCCCGTTCACGCGCCGCCCCGCACGCACGAGCTGGCGCGCTACCTGGAACGCTGGCGGCAGCTCGACGCGCAACTGCAGACGCGGCTCACGGCGCCGGCGGTCTGCTTCGGCGCGGGCGAGGCGGCCGGCCTGCTGCGGGCCTACGCGCCGCGGGCGTGGTCGCTGGTGCGGGCATGCACGGTGGACGGTCAGGCGGCTGGTACCTTCGGCGAGCTGCCGATGATCCCGCTCGACGCGGTCGGCGGCAGCACCGACACGATCCTCGTGGGCGTGCGGCCGCAGGATCAACGCCTCGTCGCCGAGCGTCTCCGCCGCGACTTCGCCCGCGTGGTTACATGGTACGATCTCGTCGACGATGAGAGCTGACAGCCGGCCGGCCGGCGCGTATGGCGTAGTCGAGCGTGCGGATGCGTCCACCGATACCGCACGGCTGGCGGAGCGCATTCGCCTGGCGGGCTACGCCGTGCTCCCGAGCGGCCTCCCGGCCGCGCAGGTCGCCGACCTGGGTGCGCGGCTCGAGCAGATCATGGCGCGTCAGGTGGAGGAATTCGGCGGCCCCGAGCGCCTCGCCGCGATCGGCGACACGCTCACCGCCAGGTGCCCCCTTGCCTATGACGATGCCTTCGTCGGACTCGCCGCGCATGCCGGGGTGCTGGCGCTGTGCCGGGCGCTCATCGGCGACTACATCATCCTGATGCAGCAGAACGGCGTCATCAACCCGCCGGACGGCCGGCACACGCAGGTGGCCTACCATCGCGACCTCCCGTATCAGCATTTCGTCTCCAGCCGGCCGCTGGCGATCAGCGCGCTGTTCTGCATCGACCCGTTCCGGCCCGAGACCGGCGCCACGACGGTGATTCCCGGCTCGCACCGGATGGAACTGTTCCCGTCGGAGCAGGTTGCCGCCGAGCTGGAGACGGCAGTCACGGCCGACGCGGGCTGGTTCATCGTGTTCGATTCGATGCTGTTCCACCGCGCCGGTGACAATCGCTCGGACCGGCCCCGCCGCGCGGTGAACCATGTGTTCACGACGCCGATCATCGCGCAGCAGATCTCGCTGCCCGACGCGCTGCAGGGCAGATACGCCGACGACCCGGCGCTGGCGCGACTGTTCGGCTACGAAGCGGCGCCGGCGCGATCGGTCCTCTCCTGGCGCGAGCGTCGCTTCGCCCGTCGTCGTTGACGCGGCGCATGAAGATCCTGTTCGTCCTCAAGCAGAAGAAGAACGTCGATACCTTCCTGCCGACGATCCGCGTGCTCCTCGACCGCGGCCACCGCGTCAGCCTCGCGGTGCAGGAGTGGAGCGACGCGCGCGACGACGCGTATCGCAGCGAGGTCCCGTCGCCGGCGTTCTCGGTGGTGCGCTGCCCGACGCAGCGCGCCGACCAGTGGGCCGAGGTGGCGTCGCTGCTGCGCAGCCTGCGCGACTGCGCCCATTATCAGCAGCCGGCGCTGAAGGAGGCGGTGAAGCTGCAGGCGCGGTCGATCCACAAGCTGCGCGAGGAGCTGCGGCTTCCCGTCGACGATCATGAGGCGGCGGCGTTGCTGCGCCGCGTGCCGCCGCTGCACATGCGCCGTCTCGAGGCCATCTTCGAGCTGGCCGAACGGCAGCTGCCGAGCGACCCGCTGCACGAGCAGTTCCTGCGCGAGCAGGCGCCGGACCTGCTGCTGCTGTCGCCGCTCGTGCACTTCGGTTCGGCGCAGGCCGACATGGTGACGAGCGCCCGCGCGCTGGGCATCCCGGTCAGCATGCTGCTCTACAGCTGGGACAACCTGAGCACGAAGGGATGTCTGCACCGGGTTCCGGATCGCATGTTCGTGTGGAACGACGAACAGCGCCGGGAGGCGCAGGCCCTGCACGGCTACCCGCCCGAACGCGTCGTTGTCGTCGGAGCGCCGCGCTTCGACGCGTTCTTCGAGCTCGAGTCCCGGATCTCGCGCGAGGATTTCCACGTGCCGCTGGGGCTCGACCCGGCCAGGCCGACGTTCCTCTACGTCTGCTCGTCGCAGCTCGTCTCGGCCGCCGAGCTCGGGTTCGTGCGCAAGTGGCTCGCCGCGATTCGCGCGTCATCCTCGCCGGCGCTGCGTGAGTGCAATATCCTCGTGCGCCCGCATCCGGACATTCCGCTGCTCGATGCGTCAGAGACTGTCGAGGAAATGCGGTGGCCGGCCTTGCGCGGCGCGAAAGGCTTCGTGTCGCGGCCGTTCGGCGATGCGCGCGCGATCGTCCTGCGGACCTCCGACCGTGCGCAGCAGGGGTTCTTCGAGTGCATCTATCACAGCGCCGGGGTCGTCGGCTTGAACACGACCGCGGAGCTGGAGGCCGCCATCGTCGGCCGGCCGGTCTACACGATCGTGGCCGGTAGTGAAGACGCCGACGGGCAGAGCAGCACGCTGCACTTCCACTATCTGCTGGAAGAGCGGGGCGGATGCGTGCGCGTCGCCCGCGATCTGGGCGAACACACTGCGCAGCTCGAGGCCGCGCTGTCGTCGCCGCCCGATCAGGACGCGATCCGGCGCTTTGCCGGCGCATTCCTGCGCCCGCATGGCGTCACGCGTCCCGTGGTGCCGCTGCTGGCCGATGCAATCGAGCAGGTGCTGCGCGAGGGTGCCGGCTCCCGAGCGGAGACGGTTCCGGGGCCACAGGCCGCCGAGGAGCCGGTGGCGCCGATCGACGCCGCTCAGCCGGCCGGCGAGCAGCTGACGATCGTGCCCCTGTCGATGCCGAAGCGCGGGTACTCGGTCCGCATTCAGGTCTCCGGCGATCCCGGCGGCGATGCGCGTCCGCGTCTGGACAGGAGCACGATCGACTGGATTAACGAGCGGGTCGGCATCGGCGACGTGCTCTACGACATCGATGCGGGGCTCGGGGTGTACTCGGTGCTCGCCGCCAGGTATCACGGAGCGGTCGTCGTCGCCTTCGAGCCGGGATTCACCGCCTTCAAGGATCTGTGCGACAACGTCCGCGGGAACGGCTGCGACGGATCGGTGCTCGCGCTTCCGGTGGCGCTCGCCGACTGGGAGGGGCTCGGCGAGCTGAAGTTTCCATCCGGGATGGCGGGCCAGTCGAAGCACACCCTGCGGCCGGCCCAGTGGCGGGTTCGGCGCGCGGCCGCAGACGAAGGAACCGTGCGGCAGGTCGTGTCGGCGACGACGCTCGATGAGGCGATGCGCCGCTACGGTCTGCCGGCGCCGAACCATCTTCGCTTCGGCGGATCGGCAGCGGTCGCGCGGGTGATTGCCGGCGCCGCGCACGTCCTCGGGCTCGACTCGCTCAAGAGCATGTTCTTCACGGTTGCCGCGGACGATGCCGATTCGGTGGTGGCGCAGCTGGCGATGCGCGGGTGGAGCGTCGCGCGGCACGTCCCGATTTCACGCGGACGTGTGCACCTGCAGGTCTGCCGCGAGGTGCCGGCCGCGTCGCAGGAAAGCGGACGCTGATGACCGGCGCCCTCATGCGGTGGCGCAGCTGGCTCATCGGCCTCGTCGCCGCCGGCGTCTTCGCGTTTTCCTGGCCGTTCCGCTTCAACGATCCCGGCGGCTCGTTCGCCGGGCTGACCGACGACCACTTCTTCTATCTGGTCCGCGGCTGGCAGATCCTGTTCGGCGATCTGCCGGTTCGCGATTTCGTCGACCATGGAGCGCCGCTGTTCTATTACATCGGCGCGGCGGTGCAGCTCGTGCTCGGCCGGGGCACGGTATCGGAATTGATCTTCTGCACCACGGCGCTGTCCCTCGGTGCGGCCATGACGTTCTGGCTGGCCGCGCGCGCGTCCGGATGGATCTGGGCCGGGCTGGCCGGATGCCTGCTGCACATCTGGCTCGGACCTCGCTTCTACAACTATCCGAAGATCCTGGTCTACACGACCGCGATTCCGGTGCTGTGGTGGTTCGCGAGCCGTCCGGGCGCCTCGCCGCGCACCTGGGCGGCCGTCGTCACGGTCGTTGCCTTTCTCTTCAGACACGACCACGGCGTGTTCGTCGCGATCGCGATGGGGACGCTGCTGCTGTTCATGAGCCGGCTGTCGCTGGCCGAGCGCCTCCGTCACGGGATCATCTACGCACTGCTGGTCCTGGCATTCGCGGCGCCTTACCTGGCGTTCATCCAGTGGAACGGCGGCGTGCCCTTCTATCTGCGACAGGCCTCGGCGTGGGCCGAGCGCGATCGGGCGCGGGAGCCGGTGGTCTGGCCCGGGTTGTTCGACAACCCCGACGGCGTCTCCGACGAGGCTCGGGACGGCACGGGCATCACAAAGGCGATCGCCGTCGTTCGCGACAATCGAATCGCGTGGCTCTACTACTTCGAGATCCTGCTGCCGTTCTTTGCGCTCGCGGTGCTCGCCGCCTCGCAGTCGGGCTTCAGGCCCGACTGGCCCGAGGCACGCGCGAAGCTGGCGATGGTGGCAGTATTGATGGCGGCGCTCGACGCCGGGTTCCTGCGCAGCCCGCTCGAAGCACGCCTCGCGGACACGTCGGTGCCGCTGGCCATCCTGGTGGCGTGGTTGATGGTCGCGGTGCCGCAGATGTTGCTGCGGCCGGGCGAGCTGCATCCGCGGATCCGTCCGTATCGCCGGGCGGCAGCCGGTGCGGCGGCGATGGTCTGGGCGCCTGCCGTGCTGATGCTCGCCGCGATCGTCAGCGGCGATTTCGCCGAACGGCTCGACAAGGCGGCCATGACCGAGCGATGGGGCAAGATGTTCGAACGAGCACAGGGCGTTGCGGGGCAGCTGCGCCTCGACTGGGATTTGACGCACTGGATGGCGCGGCCGGATCGGCCCGATCTGATCACGCTGTCGCTGTACATCAACGCCTGCACTGCGCCCGGCGATCGTGTTCTGGTGCAATCCTACCTGCCGCAGGTGCTGGCGCTGGCGCGGCGGGCGTTTGCCGGCGGGCATGCAGATCTTCGTCCCGGATTCTTCGAGACCGAGGAGGCGCAGCGGCTGACCGTCGAGCGCCTCCGGCGCCAGTCGGTGCCGATCATCCTGCTCGATACGGGCAAGTCGCTCGAGAACTTCCGGGAGTCGTTTCCCATCGTCATCGACTACATCGATGCCAATTACGAGGCGTCGGCGACGCACGAGTTCGACGGCCGCTTCGGGTTGACGCTGTACACACGGCGCGGGCTCACGCCGGCGTCGGTCTGGCAGCCGCTGGGGTGGCCGTGCTATGCCGGCGGCACGGTGCAGGGCGAGCCGAGCGCCGCATGGGGACGGGCGAGCTGATGAGCGTCCGGAATCATCGCCGCTACCGCCTGGCCGAAAGGGGCGGCCTGCATCTGGCGGCACGCTGAACGGGTATGAACGCGGCCAGGAGCGAGCGGGAGAAGGCGCAGAAGATCGTTGCGGACAACCGCAAGGCGCTGCACGACTATCACGTCCTCGACGAGTGGGAGGCGGGCGTCGTCCTGCTCGGCAGCGAGGTGAAGGCCATTCGCGAGGGGCGGGTCAACCTGCGCGACAGCTACGCACGCGTCGACAAGGGCGAAGTGTGGCTGACCGACGTCCACATCAGCCCCTACAGCCACGCCGATTACGTGCGCCACGACGAACGCCGCCAGCGCAAGCTCCTGCTGCACCGCCACGAGATTCTCAAGCTGACCGGGCGGGTGGCCGAAAAGGGGCTCACGCTCGTGCCGCTGCGGATGTATTTCAAGAACGGCCGGGTGAAGGTGGCCATCGCCCTCGTCAAGGGCAAGCAGGCGCACGACAAGCGCGAAACGATCCGGAGGCGGGAGGTCGAACGCGAGACGCGCGCCGCGGTCAAGGAACGGCGCCGCTAGGCGCGACCGCATACACGCCGCGGCGAAGACGCCACCAGATCCGCACCACGTCGAGGAACGCCGCGGCGCCCCGTCCGATGGCGACCCGGCTGTCCTGGTTGCCGTGCCAGGTGATCCCGATCTCTTCGATGGGCAGGCCGGCCCGCCTGGCCAGCGCCAGCATCTCCACGTCGAACGCGAAGCCGTCGATGGTGAGGTGCGGACAGATGGCGTCGACGGCCGAGGCGCTCAGCAGCTTGAACCCGCACTGCGTATCCGAGATGCCGCGAACGACCAGCGCCTGCGCGAAGAGGTTGAACGCGCGGCCGATCGCGTGGCGGATCCACGGCTCGGCCACGCGCCGCGATCCTGGAGCCTCGCGCGATCCGATGAGAAGCGCAACCGGCGCGCCGGCATGCAGCCGATCGAGGAAGCGATGCAGATTCTCGGGCGGCATGGCCAGGTCGGCGTCGGCCATGAAGCGCCAGGTGCCGCGCGCGGCCAGCAGGCCGCGGCTCACGGCCTGTCCCTTGCCGCCGTGCGGGAGCGCCAGCAGCCGCACCCGCCGGTCGTCGGCGGCGAGCGCCGCCACCACCTCGCGCGTTCGGTCCTGACTGCCGTCGTCAGCGACGACGATCTCCCAGGATGGCACCAGAGGCGGAAGCGCGTCGCGCATGCGGGCGATGAACGACGCAATGCGCGGCTCCTCATTGAACGTAGGGACGACCACCGAGAGAAAGGGATCCAACGCGTAGCGAGTATAGGCGGCGTGCGCCGCGTTGACAAACGATCGGCGACGGGAAAATATCGGTCGAGCCGCGCTCTCGAGCGGCCTCTCCGGTGGATCACACGCTCACCATCATCATCCCGGCGCACAACGAGGCGGCGGCGCTGCCGCAGGTGCTGGGCTCGCTGCGCGCGCACGCACCCGAGGCCCACGTGATCGTGGTCGACGACGGCTCGACCGATGCGACCGCGTCGGTGGCCGAACAGTTCGGCGCCACCGTCCTCCGGCATGCCGGCAATCTCGGCTACGGAGCGGCGCTGAAGACCGGGTTCCGTCAGGCGGCGACGCCCTTCGTCGCAACCATGGATGCCGACGGGCAGCACACCCCCGAGGCGCTCGAAGCGGTGTGGCGGGCGCGGCACGACGCCGACATGGTCGTCGGCGCGCGCACGGGGTTCCACGGTCCGGCCTGGCGCATGCCGGGCAAATGGCTCCTGCGAGTAATGGCTCAGTACCTGACCAGGCGCCGGATTCCCGATCTCAACTCCGGGCTGCGCCTCTATCGACGCGACGTGCTCCTCAGATATCTCCACGTCTGTCCGTCCGGGTTCTCGCTGACGACGACGATGACGCTGGCGATGCTGAGCCGCGGCTGGCGCGTGACCTACGTGCCGATCACGGTCGCGGCGCGCATCGGGCGCAGCACCGTGAACGTGGTCACCGGTCTCGAGACGGTCGTCCTCATCCTGCGGATCGTGTCGCTGTTCAATCCGCTGCGGGTGTTCGTGCCTTCAGCGGCCGCGTTGGCTGCAGCGGGTCTGTTGTGGGGCCTGCCGATCGCGGCGGCCGGGCGCGGCGTCAGCGTCGGGTCGATGCTGGCGATCGTCACCGCCGTGATCCTGTTCGCCCTCGGCCTCCTCTGCGATCAGATTTCCCAGCTCCGCCTGGAGCGCTTCGAGTAGATGTGCGGGATCGCCGGAGTCCTGCGCTTCGATGACCGGCCCGCCGATCCCGCCATTGTCAGGCGGATGACGGATGCGATCGCGCACCGCGGACCCGACGGCGAGGGATTCTTCGTCGCCGGGCCGATCGGGCTCGGCCATCGGCGTCTGTCGATCATCGATCTGAGCGAGGCCGCCAGCCAGCCGCTGTCGAACGAAGACGGCAGCGTGCAGGTGATCTACAACGGCGAGATCTACAACTTCCAGGACGTGCGCGCCGATCTCGAGGCGCGCGGACACCGCTTCAAGTCGCGTACCGATTCGGAAGTCATCGTCCATGGCTACGAAGAGTGGGGCCCCGACTGCCTGTCGCGCTTCAACGGCATGTTCGCGTTCGCGCTGTGGGACGCGCGACTCCAGCGTCTGTGGCTCGTACGCGATCGGATCGGGGTCAAGCCGCTGTTCTATGCGCTCGGGCGCGACGCGATCCGCTTCGGCTCCGAGATCAAGGCGATCCTGGCCGACCCGGCGGTGCGGCGGCGGCTGGATGCGGACGCGCTGCAGCAGTTCCTCGCCTTCAACTACGTGCTGGCGCCCTCCACGCTGTTCGACGCCGTGCGGCAGGTCGAGCCGGGCCACTACCTGCTGGTCGATCGATCGGGCGCGGTCCGCGACGTCGGCTACTGGGACGTCGTCTACGACGAGACAGCGGATGGCAGCGAGCGCGAGTACGTCGAGGAGCTGTCGGCGCTGCTGTCCGATGCCGTCCGCCTGCGGCTGGTGAGCGACGTGCCGCTCGGGGTGTTCCTGAGCGGCGGGGTCGACTCGAGCGGCGTCGCGTACTGGATGTCGCGCCATCTGCGCCAGCCGGTGCGCTCGTTCTCGATCGGCTTCACCGAGGATTCGTTCAACGAGCTGCCCTACGCGCGCGAGGTCGCGGCCAGCATCGGCGCCGAGCATCGCGAGCGCGTCCTCGACGCGAAGGTCGGCGAGACGCTGCCGACGATCGTCAGGCACGCCGAGGAGCCGACCGCGGACTCGTCGATGCTGGCGGTCTACCACCTGGCGGAGCTGGCCAGGCGCGAAGTGACCGTGGCGCTCAGCGGCGACGGAGCCGACGACATCCTCGCCGGATACGAGACGCATCAGGCCTATTACCTCCATCGGGCCTACCGGGCGCTGCCGGCGATCGTCCGGCGCCGGTTGATCGCGCCGCTGGTGCAGGCGCTGCCGCCGTCGAACGCGAAGGTCAGCACGACGGAGAAGCTGAAGCGATTCGTCGCAGCCGGCGATCGGTGCTTCGAGGATGCGCACGCCTCGTGGCGGCTCATCTTCGACGGGGACACGCGCCGCCGCTTGCTGGCGCCGCTGCGCGACCTGCCGCCGGCCCGCGATCCGCTGCAGGCCTACCGCGACGGGTTCGCCCGCACCAACGCGCGGCATCCGATGAACCGGATGCTCTACGTCGATACGCGCCTCTATCTGCCCGCCGACATGCTGGTGAAGATCGATCGGATGACGATGGCGCACGGGCTCGAGGCGCGCGAGCCGTATCTCGACTACCGGCTGGTCGAATTCGCCGCGCGGCTGCCGGTGCGGTTCAAGCTGCGGCGGTTCACGCAGAAGAAGTATCTGTTGAAGGCAGCGCTCGACGGCCGCGTGCCCGCCCGCGCGCTGTACCGGAAGAAACAGGGTTTCAACGTGCCCAAGGGCCACTGGCTGCGCGACGGCCTGCGGCCGTTCGTCACGGACGTGTTGTCCCCGACGCGGGTTCGTGCCCAGGGCCTGCTCGATCCTGCGGTCGTGAGCGGCATCCTCGACTCGCATTTCTCCGGGCGCGACGACCACAGCCATCAGATCTGGTCGCTGCTGGTGTTGACGACGTGGGTCGAGCAGTTCGGGGTGGAGCGGTGAGGCCGGATTCCACCGATGTGCTCGCGTGCGTTCATTGCGCAGGCAGCCTGGCGCTGTCGGCGAAGGAGCGCGCGGCCGACGGACACGTCATGCGCGGCCGGCTGGACTGCGCCGGCTGCGGCCGATCGTTCCCGATCGAGCGCGGTGTGCCGCGGCTCACGGCCAGCACGCCACACGGCAACGTCGGCAGGACGGTCGAGGGATTCGGCTATCAGTGGGAGCGTGCGACCGCGCTCTTCGACACGCGGTTCAGCAGCGCCGAGACCTTCCTCGACTTCATCCATCCGGTCGGACAGGACTGGTTCGCGGGCAGGACCGTCCTGGACGGCGGGTGCGGGAGCGGACGCTTCACGCTGCTGGCTTCATCGTTTGGCGCCCGGCTGGTGGTCGGCCTCGATCTGAGCTCGGCGGTGGACATCGCGTTCGAGCGCACCCGTCAGCTCGACAACGTGCTGATCGTCCAGGGCGACATGCTGCGGCTGCCGCTGCAGCGGGTCTTCGACTATGCCTTCAGCATCGGCGTGCTGCACCACACGGCCGACCCCCGTGCGGCGTTCCTGCAGATGGCGTCGAAGGTCGTGCCCGGCGGCGGCGTGAGCGCGTGGGTGTACGGGGTCGAGAACAACGAGTGGGTGATGCGCTTCGTCAACCCGCTGCGGCGGATCACCAGCCGGCTGCCGCGTCCGCTGCTGCTGGCGCTGGCGCACGCCGCCGCGGTTCCGTTGACACTGATCGTCAAGGGCCTCTACGCGCCGGCCGCCCGGCATCAGTCCCTGGCCTGGCTGAGGCGGCGGCTGTTCTATTACGACTATCTGCAGTTCCTGTCGCAGTTCGGCTATCGCGAGCACGCCTTCATCGTCTTCGATCATGCCGTGCCGGAGATTGCCGACTACATCCCGCGGCACGTGTTCGCCGACTGGTTCCGCGAAGCCGGGCTCGAGAACACGGTGATCACCGATCGCACCGGCAACAGCTGGCGCGGCTTCGGACGGGTGGCAGCGTAGGCCGATGCGGACCAGCGACGTCCGTCAACGCGACTACTGGGAGCGCGATCACGGCTTCCGGCGGTTCGATCACCCGGTGGTTCGCCTGTTCGCGGAGCAGCGGCTGGCGACGCTCGCCTCGTGGATCGATCTCCGGACGATCGGGCGAGCGCTCGACGTGGGCTGCGGCGATGGATTCTCCACCTACTACACGCGGCAGCACATCGCACGGATTCATGCCACGGATCGTTCCCAGGTCATGCTGTCGCGCCATCCGCTCAGGCAGGAGCGCCGCGTGGTGTCGGCCGATGCCATGGCGCTGCCGTACCTCGACGCCAGCTTCGATCTGGTGTACGGATGGGAGATTCTCCATCACGTCTCCGACCCGTCGCGCGTCGTCGCCGAGATGGCGCGCGTGAGCCGGCGCCTCGTGCTGGTCATCGAGCCGAACCGGAATCATCCGGCGCAGTTCGCGTTCGCGCTGGTCGATCGCGAGCACCGCTGGGTGCTGCGCTATTCGCGGCGCTATCTGGAGGATGTGTGCCGGCGCGCCGGCCTGCGCATCCTGCGCAGCGCGACCGGCGGACACATCTTCCCGAACCGCAGCCCGTTGTGGATGGCGCGCCTGGCCTCGCGCTGGAGGTACGAGTCGGCCGTCGGCATCTCCAACTGGGTGCTCGCGGAACGTCCATGAAGCGCAAGAGCATCGCACAGAGCGCCTGGGACGCCGTCGGCATTCCATTCCGTCTGGCGCTGTTTCCGCAGACGTGGCTGCCGCACTTCGGCTGGACGACGCTCGAGGACGAGCGGATCGCGGCGGTGCTGCCGCACGTGCGCGGCCGGTTGCTGGACGTCGGCGCCGGCACCAACCGTCTGGTCCGCCTGCACGGCGACGGCGTCGGCGTCGACGTGCACGACTGGGGCGGCGGCGCGCTGGTGGTGGAGGATTCGGCGCATCTTCCGTTTCCCGACGCCTCGTTCGACACGGTGACGTTCGTTGCCTGCCTCAATCACATCCCGAACCGGTCGGAGGCGTTGGCGGAGGCGCGGCGCGTCGTGCGCGACGGCGGCACGCTCATCGCGACGATGATCGATCCCGTTCTCGGCGGCATCGGACATGCGATCTGGTGGTACGGCGAGGATCGCCACCGAGGCGGGATGAAGCCGGGCGAGGTCGGCGGTCTCTGGCCGCGCGACGTCATCGCGCTCTGCACCGCCGCGGGGTTCACGCTGCGGCAGCACACGCGGTTCGTCTACGGGATGAACAACCTGTTCGTATTCGAGGCGGTTCGCGGTACAAGGTAAGACGCCGAAGGCGCTTCGCGCTTCGGCGAGTCAGGCTACGAACCACGAACCACCTATCGTCCCCTGTCCAGAGTCCTCGCGATCGCGTAGTAGATCTCGGCCTCCGATTTCGCGGCAATCGTGCTCCAGTCGATCGACGGCCCCACGGCCGCCTCGAGCGGACGTGCCTGCCGCTCGATGCGCGCGATCGGGTGGCGATCGTGCATGGTGGCCTCGACGAGCCCTGGCGCCAGCGCCAGCGCCGCCAGTCCCAGGATCCGCGCCGGGGTCCAGCTCCACGCCGTCGTCTGCAGACGGCTGACGGCAAGAAACGCGAGCGCGAGCATCAACGCCGGCCGGAAGATGCCAAGCGATCGTCCGTGCACCTGCGTCCAGAAATAGAGGCTCTGCGCTTCGGTGCCCATCGCGTTGATGACCGCGACGACCGGAAACGAGACGGCGAGGATGATGCCCAGCACGGCCAGATCGGCGAACGCGGGGCCGCGGTCGAGCAGCCGCTGACGGAGGCGGGCGAGGGGCGCGGCGGCGCGCGCCATCTGCTGGCGCAGTCCCCAGCAGATGGCCGTCGCGATCAGGAGCGCCGCAGTCGCGCCGGTGACGATCACGATCGGTCGTCCGACGCCGATGATCGCCCCGAGCGACTCCCGACCGACGAACATGACGAGCACGGCGGCAATGACGAAGGCGGTGCGGCTCCTGAAGATCGCCGGGCGGAGCACCGCGTCGACGGCAACCAGATACGCGAGCACGAGCCCGGTATGACTCTGATGCAGGAACCCGAGCGCCGCGAGGAACAGGTAGGACGCCGTGATCCGGCCGGTCCAGCGCAGCAGGAACAGCGGCAGCATCAGCAGGATGAAGTGATTGCGCGGCGTATCGCCGAAGGGCGACAGCTGAATCTGGGGGTTGAGGAAGAGCGCCGGCAGATTGGGCCAGAGATTCTGCAGGTAGGTCTCGTTCGTCTGGGCGTCCGGCAGCAGAGTCGGCAGACCCGACCAGGTGTCACCCGTCAGATCGAACACGCTTTCGAGAAACCCGATCCCGGCAATCGCCAGCACCATCGCCAGCCACCAGCGATCGTCGGCGGCGAGGCCGGTGACGAGCAGCAGGATGCCGGCGCTGACTACGAACATCGCGACAAAGCTGGCGTACATCGACCGGCCGAGGAAGGCGGGGTAGTCGCCATCGCGCAGGTGCGGCAACCAGCGGCCGGCGATCCGCGCGGTTGCGCCGTGGACGACGGCCGCGCCGGCGTAGTTGCCCTCGTAGCCCTCGCGCAGCGCGAAACGCACGCGCTGGCTGTCGGGACGATCGAGGCGTGTCAGCGACTCGTGCACGCGGGCGTTGAGCGCGGCGGCTTCGGCGGATTGTCCGCGGGCGAGGCCCGACGCATACAGCCACAGCCGGTCGTCGTCGGGTCCGACGAGGAAATTGTGTGAATAACCGAGCAGAAGATGGCAGGCACAGAGGGCGAGCGCGGCGGCGCGAAGGGTCCACGACATGGACGGCGGAAGCTTAGCACGTCCGATCCCGTGGATTTCAGGCCGAAGCTGATATCACTGTTGACAAAACTCGCGAATTCATTGAATATCTTCAGCGTTCATTTCGTGAACGCCACGTTCATCAGTTGAACGGCATGCCGGCCTCCCTCCGCGGCGCGCTGTAACTGACGGGGCGGTAGCCTCTCCGCTCCTTCCTTTCGCCACTCCCATGGACGTTGAATCCCGTCGCGACCTGCAGCTTCTCGAGGCGCTCGAGCAGGAGTCGACGATCACCCAGCGCACGCTGGCGTCGCGGCTCGGTATCGCCCTCGGCCTGACCAACCTGTATCTCAAGCGCCTGATCCGCAAAGGCTACGTGAAGTGCGTGACCGTGTCGCCCAACCGCCTCGTGTACTCGCTCACGCCCCGCGGCGTCGCGCGCAAGGCGCGGTTGACCTACGAGTTCATGAAGTACTCGCTCGACTTCTACCGTGACGCGCGCCGGCACCTCCGCCACAGCCTGAGCGCCGCGGTCGCCCGCCGGAAGCGCGTCGCGATCTACGGCACCGGCGACGCCGCGGAGCTGGTCTTCCTCCTCGTGCGCGACATGGGTCTGGATCTGGTCGCCGTCTTCGGCCCCGACGGCAGCGGCGATCGGTTCCTCGGGATGCCAGTGCTGCCGATTGGCGATCACGCCTCGGTCGCCTACGACGTGCTCGTCGTCGCCGTCCTCGAGCGGCCTGCCGGGACCGCCAAGCTGCTGCGTCAGAGTGGTGTAGCGCCCGAGAAGCTGCTGATGCTGCAGCCGTCGCCGGGCGCCGAGACGGTCGCCGCCGCAGCGGCCCCGACCGGGAGCGTCGACGTCCCGTGAACGATCGGCTGAGCGCGGGCGCCCCGTTGTCGCTGCACGTCGAGAAGCTCGGCAAGCGCTATCGCGTGGGATCGAAGCGTCCGTTCGATCTCTGGGCGCTCAAGGACATCTCGTTCGACGTGGAGCCGGGGACGATCCTCGGCATCATCGGCCCGAACGGCGCCGGCAAGACGACGCTCCTCAAGATTCTGTCGCGCGTGACGCCGCCGACCGAAGGCCGCGTGGTCGGACGCGGCCGTGTCGTTCCGCTGCTGGCGCTCGGCGCCGGGTTCCATCAGGACCTGTCCGGCCGCGAAAACATTTTTCTCAACGCCGCGATGTACGGCATTTCGGCCTCTGAAGTCGAAGAGCGGCTCGACGACATCGTGCAGTTCGCCGGCCTCGACGATTTTCTCGACACGCCGGTGAAGCGGTATTCGAGCGGTATGTATCTGCGGCTGGCGTTCTCGGTCGCCATCAACATGCGTCCCGACATCCTGCTCGCCGACGAAGTGCTCGCCGTTGGCGACATGGAATTCCAGGAGCGGTGCCTCGAACGGGTGCAGGAGAGCGGCCGCGCCGGCATGACGGTGCTGTTCGTGTCGCACGACATGGACGCGATCACGCGGCTGTGCGACCGCGTGCTGTGGATCAATGCCGGGCAGATGATGGGCATCGGTCCGCCGGATCAGATCGTCGCCGAGTATCAGGCCTCGGCGTGGTCGAGCATCAACCGGCGGCGGCAGACCAAGAAGTCGGGGGGCCATATCTGCAAAGCGGGCGAGATCCTGTTCGTCAGGCTCGTGTCGGCGAAAGGCAAGGAGGTCGGTGCGATCAAGGTCGAGGACACGGTCTGGGTGCACATCGGCCTCCGCACCGCGATGCGGCGCCTCAAGGTGCGCGCGCAGATCGACGTGATGGCCCGCGGCGCGCTGGCCTTCCGCTCCGTCCAGCCGGAGCCGGTGCCGGTGGACGGTCCCGTCGAGGCCATTGCGAAAGTGCAGATTCCGGCGCACCTGCTCGCCGAAACCACCTACACGATCAGCACGTCCCTGGCGTTTTTCGACGAAGACGAGCAGGCCCACACCTGCGAGCTGGACAACGCGCTGGCCTTTCACGTCTACGACTCGGCGACCGGCAACTCGGCGCGCGGCAACTATAAGGGCCAGATGCGCGGCGTCGTGTCGCCGAAGCTCGAATGGCGGACGGAAGCGCTCCAGGCGGTGGCGCTTCCCGAACGCGACGGAGTCTCGTGATGTCGGGAATCTCGATTCAGCCCGCGGCCGACGAGTGGGTGATCGAGCCGCGCGGCGAAGGACCGGCCGCGGTTGCGCGCGACCTCTGGCGCTACCGCCGCCTGCTGCGCTACTTCGCGTTCCGCGCATTCCAGAAGCTGTATGCGCGGACAATCCTCGGCTGGTCGTGGATCTTCATCCGGCCGCTGTTTCCGCTGCTCGTCACCTCGCTGGTGTTCGGCAGCGTGCTGGACGTGTCGACGGGCAGCAACGTGCCGTACTTCCTGTTCCTCGTCGTCGGCACGAGCCCGTGGGAGTTCTTCTCCAGCAACGTGATGTGGGGGACGCGAAGTCTGGAGCTGAATCGCGGCCTGCTCTCCCGCATCTACCTGCCGCGGCTCATCCTGCCGATTGCGATGGTGGCGCCGTCGCTGCTGACGTTCCTGATTCACCTCGGAGTCATCGCCGTCTCCTTCGTCTACTACCGCTGGACGATGGGCGTGTGGTTCTTCCGGCCGGAACTGGTCGGCTGGTCGGTGCAGGCGCTGCTGCTGGCCTGGGTCCTCTCGCTGGGCATCTCGTTGTGGACGTCGGTGCCGGCGCTCGTCGCCCGCGACGTCCGCTTCACGCTGAGCTACGTGCTCGGCTTCTGGGTGTTCCTCACGCCGGTGATGTACTCGCTGTCGACGGTGCCGGAGGAGCATCGCTGGGCCTTCGCGCTCAATCCCATGACGGCGGTCGTCGAGAGCTTCAAGTACGGCATGCTGGCGATCGGCGGCATCGATCCGAAGCAGCTGCTCTCGGCCTGGGGGATCGCGCTGCTGACGCTGGCCTCCGGGTTGATCTTCTTCTCGCGCGCGGAGCGCAACGCGGCGGACAAGGCATGAGCTCGACGTCGACGTTCTCGACGCGCCTCACGAAGCTGGCGCGGGGAAAGGGCGACGCCACCCGCCAGGCCTACGTCGTCGGCCGGCGTCTGCTCGAGCCCGCGAGCTTCCTCGCGCGCCGCCGCGCGGCGCGGCGCGCCCGGCCGCCGGAGCACGTGGCCGTCCCGGATGCCGACGGCTTCCGGATCTTCGCCCCGGGGACGTTCCCCGAGGCCGACGAGGCGGCGCAGGAGTGCCGCCGGCTGCTCGATCGCAGCGAGGAAGTCCTGCGCGAGCGGCGCAAGGTGCGGAAGGACAAGCAGTTCCTCGTCAACCTCCTGCCCGCGTCGTCGTTGACCGCCGCGCACCCGCTGATCCGCCTTGCGCTCCGCCCGGATCTGCTCGAGAGCGTGATGGCCTACCTGGGCACCGTGCCGATGCTGCGCACGATCCAGGTGTTCTATTCCGGCGCCGTCGACCGCGAGCCGGTCAGCAGCCAGCTCTATCACTGCGATGCCGACGATGTGCGGCAGCTCAAGATCTTCCTGCTCTGCAGCGAAGTGAGACGCGAGAACGGTCCGCTGACGATGCTCTCCGCGGAGGCATCCGAGCGGATCCGGCGCAGGACCGGCTACGAGTACGGCGATCGGCTCACCGACGAGCAGGTGGCGCAAGTGCTCGGTCCGCACCAGCCGGCCGAGCTCGTCGGCACCGTCGGCACCTCCTGCATCGTCGACACGAGCCGCTGCTTTCACTTCGGGTCGCGTGTCGAGGCCGGCGCGGCGCCGAGACTGGTGGCGATGATTCAGTATCTGTCGCCGTTTGCGTTCGTGGTGCCGTTCGGCAGCACGGGCCCGTTCGCGCATCTGGCGCAGCCACAGCACACGCCGCTGCAGCGGGCGTTTCTCACCGGAGATCACCATCACCTCTGAGGACCGCCCGTGGGCCTGAGAGCCTGGATGAAGACACCTGCCGCGCGGGAGGTGGAGCGGCTCCGTGCGGATATCGAGCGCCTGACCGCCGCTGTCGAGCGGCTCGAGCGCGTTCAGCGCAAGGATGCCGAGCAGGTCAAGCGGCTGCAGCGCGCCGTCGAGGAGAACACCGCCGCGTGGCGCCGCGCGGTCGACCAGGCTGCGGCCGCGGCGGCCGAAATGCAGAAGGACGCCGACCTCCGTCGCCGGCGCGACTACGCGGAAATGGCCGAGCGTCTCGATGACGCGAGGAAAACGGACGCCAAGTGGCGGAAGATCTTCAACAACCAGCTCTCGGCGCTGGTCCGCCATCTCTGTCTGCCGCTCGACAGGCTGCCGCCGCCGCACGCGCTGAACGCGCGGCGGTTCCGCCTGCGCTCGCAGAACGAGGAGGACGGCATCCTCCTCGCGCTGCTCGGCTACACGGGGTGGGGCGGCCGGCGTTTCGTCGAGATCGGATCGGGGAAGTCGGGCGGCACCGCGGCCGTGCTCGCGCACGAATGCGGGTGGTCGGGGCTGATGATCGAGCTGTCGGCGTCCTCCGCCGATCTCGCCCGGCGCAAGTTCGCCGGCAACCGCGGCGTCACCGTGCTCAGCGCCCGCGTCACGCCCGACAATGTGAACACGATTCTCAGCGAGCACGGCTACGCCGGCGAGGTCGACCTGCTGTCGATCGACATCGACAGCTACGACTACTGGATCCTGGCGGCGCTGACCGTCACCTCGCCGCGTCTGCTGGTCCTCGAATACAACGCCCTGTTCGGGCCCGAGCGCCGCGTCACGATCCCGCTCGAGCAGCCGCTCGAGGGGACGCCCAAGGGCTACGGCGGCGCGTCGTTGGCGGCGCTCGCTGCGCTGGCCTCGAGCAAGGGCTACCGTCTGGTTGCCTGCGAGAACTCGGGCGTGAATGCCTTTTTCCTGCGCCACGATGTGGCGCCGGAGGTGCCGGGGGTGACGCCTGCCGAGGCGTTCAGGCCGCTGCGCAGCCGGGTCGATCTCGACGATGCCGAGGTCCGCGCTGATGTGTATGGCGCCGCGGCAAAGTTGAACCTGCCGCTTGTCGATGTGTGAAAGCGCCCGTGGTTACGCCTGCGACGCGGCCGCCTTCTTGGCTTTTTTCTCCGCCAGCCTGGCGCGCCGCCGCTCGCGGCGATGCTCGGCCAGCTCGCGGTCTTTGCGCTCGCGGCGTTCCACTTTGAGCCGTTGAACACGCTCCACTGCCGCATCGGCAAACGGCCGCAGCAGCGGCCGCAGCAGCTGAGTCCAGCGCGGCTCCGGCTGCGGTGCCGGCGCGGGCTGGGCGGCGAGCGTTTCGAGCGCCTCGACGAATCGCATTGTCGCCGTGGCGCCGGGATCGGGGCGCACGAAGGCGCGCACGAATCTGGTGCTGCGCTCGACGCGGGCATGGCCGGCGTCGAGCACACCGGCCAGCTCGCGTGCGTGATCGTCGAGCGAGCGCGTCCAGTGCAGGAGCGCATCGGGCCCGTGCAGCAGGTAGTGGAAGTGCACGGTCCCTTCCTGGCTGTCCCTGAATTCCGGCAGCAGCACCGTGAACACCGGACGGCCGAGGATGGCGGCTTCGATCATGGCGCTGGTGTTGAGCCCGATCACGGCCGAGGCGTGCGCCAGCGAATCGAAGTAGTCGGTCTTGGATCCGGCATCGGCGGGAACGGCGCCGACCGGCGGCCAGCAGACGATGTTGTCCAGGCCCTGGAAATTCACGTTGCGCCATTCGTCACCGCGCTTGAAGTGCGGGCGCACGAGGATGCCGCACTCGCGCAGCACCGGGTGCCCGCTGTTGCGCAGGTGCCGGGCCCACTGCTCGACGAACAGCGGTTCCGGCGGGCTGCCCTCGAGCAGCGCGGAGCACACGTAGAGCACGAACGGGCGGTCCGGCCGCAGCCCGACGCGCTGGCAGAACGCCTCGCGCGTCGTCGACGGCTGCTTCTCGAACCACTCGTCGAAGACCTGGGCGCCGGTGACCACGACGCGGTCGGGGCTGATGCCGTGAAACTCGGCGACCTCGCGACGCTGCACCTCGTTCCACACGAACACGCGCTGCGGCGAGAAGGTCAGCTCGCCCTTGCTGGACAGGTTGTCCCAGCTCGCCACGGCAAAGACGTTGCGGATGCCGAGCGCGATCGCGGCACGCGCCAGGTCGAGCTGCGACGTGCGGAGCACGACGAGCGGCGTGAGCACGAGGACGTCGGGCCGCATCTCCTTCAGGTAGTCGACGAACAGCTCGGGCGTGCGCGTCGTGCGGTCGAGCATGTCGAGCACGCGGGCCAGCAGCCGGCGGCCGAGGCGAAAACGGCCCATGCCGAACGTCTCGGCAAGGACGATCACGACGCGCGGCGCGCGGCTGCGCGCGCGCGCCAGCAGCGCCGACATGCCGCGGTACGTCGGGTCGAGGAAACGCAGGTAGAAACGGCCCTGGCGCAGCCGCGTCGACAGCTCGAACCAGCGGTTCTCGTTGAGCGACGGCGACGACGCAATGTCGAGCTGCGAATACTCGGCGGCAAGGGCGTAGACCCACGACGGCCAGACTTCCTTCTTGGAGCGCTCCACCGCGAGGCGGACGCGATGCCCGCGGGCGATCAGCAGCCGGATGACCGATTCGTAGTGGCGGATGTAGGACGGGTTTCGTACCGAAAAGAGAATCTGCACGCGTGCTGAGTTCTGGACGTTGCTTCCAAGCCTACCTTACGTCGATCGGAGCTGCATGAAGATTCTCTTCTCGACCAGCAGCTTCGGGTTCCTCCGGAACTTCCAGTCGACGGTCCGGATGCTCGCCGAGCGCGGCCACGAGGTGCACCTGCTCGCCGAGCGCGGCGACACCGTCGAGGGCCAGACCATGGCCGATGCGCTGGTCGCCGAGCACCCGGGGCGCATCTCGTGCAGCATCTTGCCCACCAGCCGGCACCGGCTGTGGTACGCGCTCGGCGCCGGGCTGCGCGCCTCGCTCGACTACTGGCGCTATCTCGATCCGCGCTGGGACAACGCGCCCAAGCTGCGCGCGCGCGCCGAGTCGCTGGCGCCGAAGGCGGCGCGGATCATCCCGCGCGTGCCGCCGTTCAACACGCGCGCCGGCCTCGGGGCGCTCTCCCGGCTGTTCCGCGCGATCGATCGCGCCCTGCCGCCGCCGCCGGAAGTCACCGAGCTGCTCGAGCGTATCAGGCCCGATCTGCTGCTGCTGACGCCGCTGCTGTACTTCCGCTCGCATCAGGCGAACCACGTCCGCGCTGCGCGCCGGCTCGGGATCAGGAGCATCGTCGGCATCGGCAGCTGGGATCACCTGACGACCAAGGGTCTGCTCCACGAAATCCCCGACCGCGTGCTGGTCTGGAACGAGGCGCAGAAGCGCGAAGCCGTCGAGCTGCACGGCGTGCCCGCCGACCGCGTCGCCGTCACCGGCGCGCAGGCCTTCGATCACTGGTTCGCCGCCCGGCCATCGGTCGATCGCGAGACGTTCTTCGCCCGCGTCGGCCTCGACCCGGCGCGGCCGATGCTGCTCTATCTCTGCTCGTCGATTTTCATCGCGCCGTACGAGGTGGGGTTCATCCGCGCCTGGATCGCGGCGATCCGGTCGAGCGCCGATCCCTGGCTGCGCGGCGCCGGGCTGCTGGTCCGGCCGCATCCGCAGAACTCGGAGCAGTGGCGGGGCGTCGACCTGGCCGCGGAGTTCGAGAACGTGGCGCTGTGGCCGAAGGTCGGCGTCAACCCGATCGGCGGCAGCGCCCGCGCCGACTACTTCGATTCGATGTTCTACTCCGACGCCGTCGTCGGCGTGAACACGAGCGGCATGATCGAGTCGGGGATCATCGGCCGGCCGGTCTACGCCGTGCAGACGTCCGAGTTCCAGTCGACGCAGGAAGGCACGCTGCACTTTCAGCACCTGAAGAACGTCGAGGGCGGGCTGCTGCATCTCTCGTCGGACCTGCCGGCGCACGTCGAGCAGTTGTCGCGCCTGCGCCGCGACAGCGAGGCCACGCAGCGCAAGCTTCGCTCGTTCATCCAGGGCTTCGTACGGCCGCACGGCCTCGACGTCGCGGCAACGCCGCGGGTCGTCTCGGAGATCGAAGGCCTGATGGCCGCCGCGCCGATCGCGGCATCCGATCCGTCCGCCTCGTTGAGCGCGCGGCTCATTCGAATCATCCTCGCGCCGGTCGCCATCATCGTGACCGTGTCGACCATGGAGCGCGAGAAGCTCCGGGCGGTGGTGGCGCACCGGCTGCGGCCCGCGCGGCTGAAGCTGCGGGCGTTGCGATCGCGTGTCGTGTATGCCGCCCGGTTCGTGCGGCGGCTGCCGTTGCACGCGTGGCGCCTGACCCGGGGGGCGGTCCGTTTCATCCTCGTGCGTCCGGTGCGCTGGGCGATCAGCCGCGGCAGGGGCGCGCTGCACACGGTGCTGACCGCAGGAAAGGACGAGCCCGACCAGGCTGCCTGACGCCATGCGCCTCCTGTTCCACATGCGTCACCTCGGCTCGCTGCGGATGTACGACTCCGTGCTGCGGCAGCTCGCCGCCGCCGGCCACGAGATCGAGATCGTGGCGCGGCGCCGCGACGTGCCGGGCACGACGGGCGCGCCGGAAGGCACGCTGGCCGACGTGCCGCAGATCCGGTGGATCTGGGAAGAGGTGTACGTCACCGTGTGGACGGCGCTGGCGTCGATCGTCCGCATCTGGCTCGACTACCTGCGCTACAGCACGCCGCGCTACGCGAGCGTGCCGCGGCAGCGGCGTCTGGTCGGCGAGCGCGTGCCCGCGGTGCTGCGGTCGTTCACCGACTGGCCCATCGTCCGATCGACCGTCGGGCGGCGCGTGCTCACCGCGGTGCTGCGCGCCGTCGAGCGGGCGCTTCCGCGCGAGGCGCCGCTCGACCAGCTGCTGCGCGAACGGAAGCCCGACGTGCTGCTGCTGACGCCCGTCATCCGTCTCGGCTCGTCGCAGATCGAGATGGTTCGCAGCGGCCGCGCGCTGGGCGTGCGCACGGGACTGTGCATCGCGAGCTGGGATCATCTGTCGAGCAAGGCGCGCATTGCCGAGATTCCCGACCGCGTGTTCGTGTGGAACGAGACGCAGCGCCGCGAAGCGATCGAGCTGCACGGGATTCCCGCCGACCGCGTGATCGTGACCGGCGCCCAGTGCTACGACCAGTGGTTCAACCGGCGGCCGGCGCGCGATCGCCGCGCGTTCTGCGCGGCCGTCGGGCTGCCCCCGGATCGCCCGTTCATCCTCTACGCCTGCTCGACGCTGACGCCGGAAGCGCCCTACGAAGCGCTGTTCGTGCGGCGCTGGATCGATGAAATCCGCGCCAGCGACGATCCGTGGCTTCGCTCGGCCGCGATCCTGATTCGCCCGCATCCGCAGCGCCTGGCGGAATGGAAGCACGTGGACCTGTCTGGCCTTGCCGATGTGAGCCTGTACGGTTCGCACCCGCTCGACGAGCGTTCGAAGGAGGACTACTTCGATTCGCTCTATCACAGCGCGGCGGTGGTCGGGCTGCTGACCAGCGTGTTCCTCGAGGCCTCGATTCTCGGCAAGCCGATGCACACGATCGTGCTGCCCGAGTTCGTGGACCGGCAGTCGAGCCTGTTCCACTTCTCGTATCTGTTCTCGGTCGGCGGCGGGCTGGTTCGCTCTTCGACCACCTTCGACGAGCATCGCGCGCAACTGGCCGAGTCGCTGCGTCTGCCCGACGACGCCGCCCGCCACGCCCGATTCGTCGAAGCGTTCATCCGTCCGCACGGGCTCTCACGTCCGGCGACCGATGCGTTCGTGGCGGCGGTCGAGGACTTCAGCCGCTCCCCCCTGCCGGCGCCGTCGGTGGAGCCGATCTGGGCCCCGGCCCTGCGGCTCGCGCTGCGGCCGATCGCGGCGGCGGTCAGCGCCGCGGTTGCGCGAGTCGAGCAGCCGACCGATCGGACGATCGCCGAGCTGCACCAGGCTGCCCGGCGCGACCAGCATCGGCGCGAGCGCGAGGAAGAGCATCGGCGTCTGCACGAGGCGCGCGAACGGGAACGCGCCGAGAAGGCCCGCCGCGCGGAGCTGGCGCGCGAGGCCGAGCTTCGCGCGCGCGAGGCGCGGATCGAAGCGGATCGCGCGAAGAAGCGCGAGATCAAGGCCGCCAGCCAGGCGGCGCGGCGCCAGCGCGACCGCGCCAAGCGGCGGGCGACGCTGTTGGCGTTCGTGAAGCGGCGTCTGGGCGTGGGCTGACGTGCGGATCTTCTTCTCGATGTGGCACCTCGGCTCGTTCCGGATGTACGAGCCCGTGCTTCGCGAGCTGGCCTCGCGCGGCCATGACATTCATCTGGCGCTCGGCCGCGCCGAGGCGCTGGGGTGGAGCCGTGCGCTCGACGCGCTGCTCGCCGATCATCCGTCGATCACGTGGAGCCGGCTGTCGCCGCCGACCGCGGCATTCTGGGCCGAGATCGCGAAGACGATCCGGCTGTGGGCCGACTATCTCCGCTACTTCCACCCCGACTACGACAGCACGCCCAAGCTCAAGGCGAGGGCCGAAGAGCGGCTGCCGCCTCGTCTCGTCCGGCTCACCGCCGCCGCCCCGTTCCGCAGCGAGGCGAACCGCCGCCGTCTGCTGCGGGTGCTTCGCGCACTCGAACGCGCGCTGCCCCCGGTGCCGGAGATCGAGCGCGAGCTGCGCGAGCGGCGGCCCGACCTGGTGCTGATCACCCCGCTCATCTATCTCGGCTCGTCGCAGTTCGAGGTTTTGCGGACGGCGCTGGCGCTGGGGATCCGCACCGCGTTTGCCGTCGGCAGCTGGGATCACCTGTCGAGCAAGGCGCTGATTCGCGACATGCCGCAGCGGGTGTTCGTCTGGAACGAGACGCAGAAGGACGAGGCCGTGCGATTTCACGGCGTCCCGCCGGAGCGCGTTGTCGTCACCGGCGCCCAGTGCTACGACCAGTGGTTCGGCCGCGTCCCGGTGCGCAGCCGCGAGGAGTTCTGCCGCCGCGTCGGCCTCGCGGATACGCGTCCGTTCCTGCTCTACGTCTGTTCCGCGCTGTTCTGGGGCAGTCCGGTCGAAGCCGAGTTCGTAGTGCGCTGGATCGCCGGTCTTCGCGCCAGCGACGATCCGCTGCTGCGCGAGGTGGCGGTGCTGATCCGGCCGCACCCTGCGCGGATGACCGAGTGGAAGACGGTGGATCTGTCGTCGCTGCCGCACGTGACGTGGTACGGCTCGAACCCGGTCGACGCGGCTTCGAAGGACGACTACTTCGAGTCGCTGTTCTACAGCGCTGCGGTGGTGGGTCTGAACACCAGCGCGTTTCTCGAGGGCGCGATTGTCGGCCGTCCCGTGCACACGGTGCTGCTTCCCGAGTTCCAGGAGAACCAGGAAGGCGTGCTGCACTTCCGCTATCTGTCGACGGTGGGCGGGGGCGTGCTCCGCGCCGGCCGATCCTTCGCCGAGCATCACGCGCAGCTCGCGGCCTCGCTGCGGGAGCCGCCGGAGCGGCCGGGTGAAGGATTCGTGCGCGAGTTCATCCGCCCGCACGGCCTCGATCGGCCGGCGACGCCGGTGTTCTGCGACGCCGTCGAGGAGATGCTGCGTGCTCCCGCGCCGCAGCCGGAGCGCACGCCCGTGCAGTACACGCTGCTGCGATGGGTGGTGCATCCGGTGTTCAGGGTGCTCCGCTGGGTGTACGGCGCCGAGCTGATTCGCGACGACTGGAGCCGCAAGGAAGAGGAGCACCGGCGCCGCCACGAGGCGCATCAGCGGCGCAAGGCGGAACGGCTTCGCGTGGTCGAGGCGCGCAAGCGCGAAGAGGCGAGGCGGCAGGCCGAGAAGCGCGCGGCACGCGAGGCCGCGCGCCGCGCCGAGGCGGCCCGGCGCGAGCAGGCGATCGCGGAGAAGGCGCGCGCCAGACGGCGGAAGCAGCAGCAGAAGCTGGCCCGGAGCCGGCAGCGGCGCCGCGCCCAGTGGCGGGCGACGCTCAAGCGCCGGGCGGCGCGCTGGCTCGAGCGCATGCGTCCGAGGGACCCGGGACAGGCGGCGTGAAGATCCTCTTCGTCATGGACTCGCCGGAGTACCTCCGGTTCTACGACACGGTGATCGAGGAGCTCGCCGCGCGCGGCCACGCGGTCGCGCTCGGCGTGATCAGCCGCCGCGAGAAGAAGCCGGTGGGTCTCGAGGGTTTGCACGCCTACGCCGATCGCGCCGCCATCCTGGGCGTCGTCCCGCCGCACGAAGGACGATGGGGCGCGATCGCGTTCGGCGTGCGGGCGACGATGGACTTCGTGCGGTTTCTGCATCCGCGCTTCGCGAACGCCCATGCGCTGCGCGCGCGGATCAAGCGCAAGGTGCTGCCGCGCGCGTATTACTGGCTCGATGCCATTCCACGTCTCGGCCCCCGGACGCTGCGCGCCGTGCAGCGCATGCTGATGGCGATGGAGCAGGCGATTCCGCTCCATCAGCCGATCGTCGAGTTCCTTCGCGCGCAGTCGCCGGATGTGCTGATGGTGTCGCCCCTCGTCGCCGCCGCCTCCGAGCAGGTCGACTGGATCAAGGCGGCGCGGGCGTGCGGGATTCGCTCCGCCGTGTGCATTGCCAGCTGGGACAACCTGACCAACAAGGGGCTGCTGCGCATCGAGCCCGACCGGGTGATCGTGTGGAACGAGGCGCAGAAGCGCGAGGCGGTCGAGTACCACTACATTCCGGAGCACAAGGTGTCGACGACCGGCGCGCAGCTCTTCGATCGCTGGTTCGGACGCACGGTGACGCGTCAGCGCGACGAGTTCTGCCGGCGCGCCGGCCTGCCCGACGCGCGCCCGTTCCTGCTGTTCACCGGCTCGTCGATGTTCATCTCGGAATCGCACGCGGAAGTCGCGTTCGTGCGCCGCTGGATACAGGCGATTCGAGCGTCGAGCCACCCCGCGCTGCGCGACAGCAACATCCTGATCCGGCCTCATCCCTACAACGCGCGCGCGTGGGAGTCGAATCCGGTGGCCGATCTCGCCGGCGTGGCCCTCTACCCGCGGCAGGGCTACAACGCCGTCGACCCGGAGAACCGCGCCGACTTCTTCGACTCGCTGAGCCATGCCGCGGCGGTCGTCGGCATCAACACCAGCGCCATGATCGAGGCCGCGATCGTCGGCACACCGGTGTTCTCGTTCCTTGCGCCGGAGTTCGCCGGCACGCAGGCGGGCACGATTCATTTCCACCACCTGCTGCCGGAGAACGGCGGGTTCGTGCGGATCGCGTCGACGCTGGAGCAGCACGTCGCGCAGCTGGGCGAGCGGCTCGCGGATCGGAGCGCGGCGCAGGAGGAACTGCGGCGCTTCGTGGCCGCGTTCGTCCGGCCGCACGGGATCGATCGGCCGGCCACGCCGATTTTCGTCGATGTGCTCGAGCAGCTGGCGGCATCGCCCGCGCCGGCGCCCAGGCCCGCGCCGGCAGTCGCGGCCGCGCTGCGGCCGTTCGTGCTGGCCGCGGCCGCACCGGTGCCGATCGTGAACGCGGCCCGTCAGCTGCCCTCGAAGGTGCGCAAGCGGGCGCGCGACTGGGCGCGGCTCGCCGTCAAACGCCGGCCGGCATCCTCCTGAGGTTTCGCGTGCGCAAGGTCTGCATCTTCGTCGGCTCGCGTGCCAACTACAGCAGCATCAAGTCCGTGATGCGCGCCGTGCAGCAGCATCCGTCGCTGACGCTGCAGCTCGTCGTCGGCGCGTCGGCGCTGCTCGATCGCTTCGGGTCGGTGGTCGAGCTGATCGAAGCCGACGGCTTCACGCCCGACGCCCGCGTCGCCATGATCGTCGAAGGCGAGACGCCGGCGACGATGGCCAAGTCGACGGGTCTGGGCCTGCTCGAGCTGCCGACGATCTTCGGCATGCTGAAGCCCGACGTCGTCGTCAGCGTCGGCGATCGATTCGAGACGATGGCCTCGGCAATTGCCGCCGCCTACATGAACATCCCGCTCGCACACACGATGGGCGGCGAGATCAGCGGCACGATCGACGAGAGCATCCGCCACGCCGTGACCAAGCTGGCGCATCTGCACTTCCCGGCCAATCAGGCTGCCGCGGATCGGATCATCAGGATGGGCGAGCCGCCCGAGACGGTGCACGCCGTCGGCTGTCCGCGCATCGACCTGGTGAGCGAGATTGCCGCAGGCGGCGACGGCATTCCGCACGCCGAATGGCTGGAACGCGAAGGCGTCGGCGCCCACATCGACGTCAGCAAGCCGTTCCTGCTCGTGAGCCAGCACCCGGTCACGAGCGAATACGGCCAGGGCAAGGCGCAGATCACCAGAACGCTGATGGCGCTCCACGAGCTGCGGATGCCGACGATCATGCTGTGGCCGAATGCCGATGCCGGGTCCGAGGACATCGCGACCGGCATGCGCGCCTTCCGCGAGAAGTACCGGCCCGACTACATCCGCTTCCACAAGAACTTTCCCATCGAGACCTACGTGCGGCTGATGCTGTCGTGTGCGTGCGCGGTGGGCAATTCGAGCGCGCCGATTCGCGAAGGAGCGTTTCTGGGTGTACCGGCGGTCAACATCGGCACGCGGCAGGACGGCCGCGATCGCGGCCGCAACGTCGTCGACGTCGGCTACGACACCGACCAGATCCTGGACGCGATCCGGCGTCAGCTCGCGCACGGGCGGTATCCCTCGGATGCGTTGTACGGCGACGGCCACGCGGGACCGCGCATTGCCGACATCCTGGCGCAGGCCCCGCTGCAGACGCAGAAGCGGCTCGTGTTCACGCAGTCGGTGTGATGCAGGTGCTGGGAATCGTGCCGGCGCGCGGCGGTTCGAAGGGGCTGGCCGGCAAGAATCTGCTGCCGCTCGGCGGGCGCCCGCTGCTGGCCTACACCGCCGACGCCGCGAAAGCCAGCCGCCGTCTGTCGCGCGTGGTGCTGAGCACCGACGACGAGGCGATCGCGCGGGCGGGATCGCAGCTCGGGCTGGAGGTGCCGTTCATGCGGCCGGCGGAGCTCGCCCGGGACGAGACGCCGATGCTGCCGGTCCTGCAGCATGCGCTTCGCGCCCTGGCCCCGTCGTTCGTGCCCGATGCGGTCGTGGTGCTGCAGCCGACGTCGCCGTTCCGGCGCGCGAATCACATTGACGATGCGATCGATCTGCTCGAGACGAGCGGCGCGGACTCGGTGGTGTCCGTCGTGGAGGTGCCGCATCGCTTCAACCCCGTCTCGGTGATGACGATCGAGGAGGGACGTCTGAAGCCGTTCACCGCGGGTGAGCCGATCCTGCGCCGGCAGGACAAGCCGCGCGTGTTCGCCCGGAACGGCCCGGCGGTCCTGGCCGTTCGCGCCGCTGTGCTCGAGCGAGGTTCGCTCTACGGCGACGACTGCCGGCCGCTGATGATGGCGGAGGACGAGTCGATCGATATCGATACCGCCGCAGACCTGGAGTACGCGGAGCACGTCCTGCGCCGCCTGCGATGAAGATCCTGTTTCTCGGCCGGCGCTTCACCGACTTCCGCAACTTCGATTCCGTGGTGCGGGAGCTGGCGGCGCGGGGCCACCACGTGCATCTGGCGGCGGAACGCGCCAACGCCGAAGGCCTGCCCATCGTGGAAGCGCTCGCGGCGGAGTGCGCCACCGTCACCTACGGAGAATCGGCGCGGCGGGAACCGGATCGGTGGAGCTGGGCCGCGAGCCGGCTGCGCGGCGGCATCGAGCATCTGCGCTACCAGCACCGGATGTTCGACGACACGCCGAAGCTGCGCGATCGATCGCGGGAGCGCACCCCCACGGTCTTCGTGGCGCTCGGCGGCAAGGTGCGGCGCTACGCGCCGTGGAGCCGGCGGCCGATCACGGCAATGCTGCAGTGGCTCGAGCGCGCCGTGCCCGAGTCGCCCGCGATCCGCGGGTTCCTGAGCGAGCGCCGTCCCGACGTGCTGCTGATCACGCCGCTCATCGGGCTCGGCTCGTCGCAGGTGGACTACGTGCGGTCGGCGCGGTCGCTGGGCATCCCCACGGCGCTGTGCGTCTGGAGCTGGGATCATCTTTCGAGCAAGGCGCTGATCCGCGACATGCCCGATCGCGTGTTCGTGTGGAACGACACGCAGCGGCGGGAGGCCGAGCGGTTCCATCGCGTGCCGGCCGGGCGCATCGTGGTCACCGGCGCGCAGTGCTTCGACAAGTGGTTCGGCCGTACGCCGTCGCGCGACGCGGAAACGTTCCGCCGCGACGCCGGGCTGCCGCCCGGGCGGCCCTTCCTGCTGTATGTGTGCTCGGCGCCGTTCATCGGCAGCGAGCCCGAAGCGCCGTTCGTCGCCGAGTGGATCCGCCGCGTGCGCGGGAGCGGGCTGCCGCACCTGCGAGACGCGCCGATTCTCGTGCGGCCGCATCCCTCGCGGCGCGCTGAATGGGACACGGTCGACCTCAGCGCGTTCAGCGACGTCGTGCTGTTCGGATCGCCGCCGATCGACGAGGCCGGGCGGGCCGACTACTTCGACTCGCTGTATCACTGCACCGCGGTCGTCGGCCTGAACACCAGCGCGTTCATCGAGGCGGGGATCATCGGCCGTCCGGTGCACACGATTCTGCTGCCCGAGTGGCACGAGAACCAGCTGGGCACCGTCCACTTCCGCTACCTCTTCGAGGCTGGCGGCGGACTGCTGACCGGCGCGCGTTCGTTCGATGAGCATCTGCGGCAGCTCGAGGCGGCGCTCGCGCACCCGTCCACCGAGGTGCGGCCGTTCGTCCGCGAGTTCGTGCGGCCGCACGGGCTCGACGTGCCGGCCACGCCGTTGTTCGTCGAGCACGTCGAGAAGATGGCGGGAACGGCAACGCAGAGCCCCGTCGTGCCCGTGTGCGCCGGTCTCGCCGGCAGGCTGCTGGAACGGTTCGCGGCCTGGCGCGACGATGCCGGCAGGGAGCCGTGGCTGCACTCCGAGCGCGAGCTGGAGACGCTGCAGCGCATGCACGCGCTCCACGCGCGCAAGGCCGAGGAACGCCGCGAGCAGCGGCGGCGGCGGAAGGCCGAACAGGCCGCGCGCGAGGCGATGCGGAACGAGGAGCTCGCGGCGAAGAAGGTGGAGGAGCCGCCGGCGCACCCGGCGTCGCGATGACCATCGCCGATCGAGCGTCGAGAGAGTTCCGTGCCTACGAGCGGGCTCGCGCCGCGGTGCTGCACCTCTCGGACGGCGCGGCCGCTCCGTCAGGCGCCGCGCGGCCGAGCGCCTACTGGACGGAGGAGCTGGACAACATCGACTACATGATCGATGCCTCGCCGCTCATCGTCCGCAAGCTCCGGCATCACGCGTTCCACATCACCGGGATCAGGCCGTACGACTACCGGATCAAGGGGGACAACACGCGCCGGCAGCTGTTCGAGGCGCGGCTGAGGGCGCTGCAGGCGCTCGATCGATCGTCGCTGCTGGTCGCGGAGTCGCCGGCGCTCGGCGGTTTCGGCTACGAGATCGACGGCCGGCTGTTCAACGTCGACACGCTGAAGTTCTACGAAGTGCTGATCGGCATGGATCGCGGCGGCGTGCTCGACAGCGTGCGCCGCCAGCCGCGCCCGACGGTGTGCGAGATCGGCGCCGGATGGGCGGGCTTCGCCTATCAGTTCAAGACACTCTTCCCGCAGACGCGCTACGTCATCGTCGATTTTCCGGAGCTGTTTCTCTTCTCGGCGACGTATCTGGGCGCCGTGTTCCCTGACGCGAAGCTGGCGTTCTGCGGCACCGCGGAGACGCCGTCGCTGGCGGATGCCGGCGACGCTGATTTCGTGTTCGTGCCGCACACGCGGGCCGAGGAGCTGACCACCATCGCGCTCGACGTCACGGTCAACATGGTGTCGTTCCAGGAGATGACCGGCGCGCAGGTGCGGTCGTACGCCGCGATCGCGGCAAAGGCGGGTTGCCCGCTGCTCTACAGTCTCAACCGCGAGCGCTCGCCGTACAACACCGAGCTGGTGAGCGTCAGCGAGGCGCTCAGCGAGTCATACCGGCTGACCGAGGTGCCGGTGCTCGACACCGACTACACGAGCGCGATGAAGAAGCCGCCCAAGGCAACCAGGATGGTCGAGCGCTCGGAGTTCAACTATCGGCACCTCGTGGGGCGGCTCGAGCGGGCCGGCGTGCGGTCGCACACGGCGCACGCGAATCAAGCAGCGGCCGCGGCGGACGTGTCGTCCCGTCCTGCAGCCGGCGCCACCGGGCCGACGGTAGTGCTCGGCATGACGCTGTACAACCGCGCCACGCACCTCCGCGAAGCAATAGAGTCGCTGCTCGGACAGACCGACGGCGACTTCGTGCTGCTGCTCCTGGACGATGCCTCGACGGACGGGACGGAGGCGATCGCACGCGAGTACGAGCAGCGCGACGCCCGCGTCCGCTACTTCCGCCACGACACCCGCAAGGCGATGATCGCCACCTGGCGCGAGGTGGTCGAGATCGCGCGGCGCGAATATCCGTCGGCCAGCTATTTCGCGTGGACGAGCGATCACGATCGCTGGCATCCGCGCTGGCTGGAACGGCTGCGCGCGGAGCTCGACGCGGATCCGACGGCGGTCCTCGCGTATCCGATTACGCGGCGCATCGCGCCCGACGGCGCTGACCTCGAGAAAGGACCGCGCCTGTTCGAGACGGCGGGGAAGGACAGCTGGTCGGATCGCTGGAGGCACATGTGCCACGAGGGCATCGGCGCAGGCGACATGGTCTACGGGCTGATGCGCGTCGACGCGCTGATGAAGGCCGGCATCTTCCGGCGTGTGCTGCGGCCCGACCGTCTGCTCATCACCGAGCTGACGCTCTACGGGACCTTCCGGCAGGTGCCGGAGGTCCTGTGGTTCCGGCGCGAGTTCGAGGGCACGAGCGTCGGACGGCAACGGCACTCGCTGGTGCTGGCCGGCGATGAGCCGCGGTGGTTCGGTGCGCCGCCGTGGTGGCAGCATACGGTCGCCTTGTGGCAGGAGTACGCGCGGCCCGAGGTGCCGCCGCTGCCGATCGGCCGCGGTCAGTGGGCGCGCATGCTCCTGCGCTACCAGCTCACCTACGGCTGGCGCCACTTCCGGAAGACGCAGGCGTCGCACGCGATCGGACGCGGGATCGACAACATCATCTGGGTCAGGAAGCTCGCGAAACACTACTGGCACCACGCGGTCTACAACCTGCTGGTCGGAAGCCGGGCCGCGTGGGGACGAACCAGGCGCTTCTATCGACGCGCCGTGTACGAGGTGCTGATGATGACGCACCGGCTCGGGCTGCGCGGCAACAGGAAGACCGAGACGCGATGAGCGGCGGGGAATCCGGCGGCGTGCTGAAGAAGGCCGTTCGTGCGCTGCACCGCCTCGTGCACCCGCAGTATGCCGAGGAGCGCGCCCGTCTCGACGACATCCGCCGTGCCGTGAAGATCGCGGCCGAGGAACAGCAGAAGCAGATCACTCGACTGGCGCGCGAGATGTCGGGCCTCGCGAGCCGGATCGACGGGCTGGCGCGGAACCGCGATCTGCAGAGCCTCGATCGCCGCGTCGAGTGGCTGCGCGAGGCGTCGGCGCGGCAGCACAGGACGCTGACGCAGGCGCTCAAGTTCGCGGCGTGGGACGAGGAGCTGCGCATCGAGGAGCGCCGCCTCGTCCATCGTCTCGAGCGGCTGCGCGGGACCTCGCGGCCGATTCTGATCGGACCGTGGTCGGGGGAAGTCGGCTTCGAGCTCCTCTACTGGATTCCCTTCGTGACGTGGGCGCTCGCGCATATCGATGCGGCGCCCGAGCGCGTGGTGGTCGTGTCGCGGGGCGGACCGCAGTCCTGGTACGCCCACCTGGGCGGGCGCTACGCCGATCTGCTCACGCTCGTCGACATCGATCGGTTCCGGGCGCACACCACCGAGCACAAGAAGCAGCGGACGATGCGCCCGTTCGATCGGGAGATGGTCCGCGCGGCGATCGCGAAGCTGGATCTGGACCGGCCGGTGCTGCTGCACCCGGGGCTGATGTACCGCTTGTTCACGCCGTACTGGAAGCAGAAGGCGACCGTGCTGCGGGTCGAGGCGTATACGAAGCATCAGCGAATTGCGCCGCCCGCGCCGCCGGAGCTGGACGGCCGGCTGCCGAAGGACTACGTGGCGGTCCGGTTCTATTTCAGCTCGTGCTTTCCCGATACGCCCGAGAACCGCGCGTTCGCGGACCAGACCGTCCGCGGTCTGGCCGAGTCGTCTCATGTCGTGCTGCTCAATACGCCGTTTCGGGTCGACGACCACGCCGACCACGCCGCGAAGGGTTCACCGCGCGTGCACACCGTCGACGATCTGATGACGCCGGCGCGCAACCTCGACGTGCAGACCGCGGTGATTGCCGGAGCGAAGGCGTTCGTCGGCACCTACGGCGGCTATTCCTATCTCGCGCCGCTGTGCGGCGTGCCGTCGCTGGCGTTCTACTCGCGCCGCGAGGAGTTCTTCGCCCACCACCTCCAGCTCGCCGATCGCGTGTTCCGGGCGATGAACACCGCCGACCTCGTGCCGATCGACGTGCGCGACGCCGAGGTGCTGGGGCTGGCGCTCGGCGCCCGCCTGCGTTCGGCGGACCTGGGCGGAGCGGGCCTGCTGCGCTGATGAAGATCCTGTTCGCGATGTCGTCGCCGGAGTATCTCCGGTTCTATGACACGACGATCCTCGAGCTCGCCAGGCGCGGACACGACGTGTCGATCGCCGTGAACGCGATCAAGGAAGGGAAGCCCGTCCGTCTCGACGGGATCGGCGCCGGCCATCCGCGCATCTCGGTGGCAGGCGTGATTCCAGCGCGGACCGACGGGTGGGAGACGCTCGCCCGGGCTGTTCGCGGCACGCAGGACTTCGTGCGCTACCTGCATCCCGACCTGGCCGGGGCCGCCCGGCTGCGCGAGCGCGTGCGGTATCAGGCGCTGCCGTGGTCGCTGGGCAGGCTCGATCGCATCTCCTCGCTGCCGCCGCGCACCGTGGCGTCGATGATGCGCGCGCTGGCGGCGATCGAGCGCGCCATCCCGGCGTCGGCTGCGCTCGTGGCCTTTCTCGAGCAGCACGGCCCGGACCTCGTGCTCGTCTCGCCGCTCGTCGAGCCGGCGTCGGATCAGGTCGACCTCGTCCGGGCGGCGCACGCGCTCGGCATCCGCGTCGGCACGCTCGTCGCGAGCTGGGACAACCTGACCAACAAGGGCGACCTGCGCGTGCCTACCGGACTGGTGGCCGTCTGGAACGAGACGCAGAAGAACGAGGCGATCAGGCTGCACCGCGTCGCGCCCGAGGCCATCGTCGTGACGGGTGCCCAGGCCTTCGATCGCTGGTTCGAGCGATCGGTGACGCGCCCGCGCGAGGTGTTCTGCCGCGAGGTGGGGCTGCCCTCGGCCGCGCCGTTCGTCATCTATACCGGGTCGTCGATCTTCATCGCCCGTGCCGAGGCCGAGGTGCCGTTCGTGCGCCGGTGGATCGAGGCGCTGCGCGCAAGCGCGGATCCGGCGATCCGGAATCTCAACGTGCTCGTGCGCCCGCATCCCTACAACGGCCGGGCGTGGCCCCCCGACGCGCTGGCCGGGGAGCGCGGCGTGGCCGTGTGGCCGCGCGGCGGATTCGATCCGGTGGACGAAACGCAGCGCGCCGGGTACTTCGACTCGCTGTTCCATTCCGCCGCGGTGGTCGGGATCAACACCAGCGCGATGATCGAGGCGACGATCATCGGCCGGCCGGTGCTGTCGATCGAGGCGCCGGAGTTTGCCGGCACCCAGGACGGAACGCTGCACTTCCGCTACCTGCGTCCCGAGAACGGCGGATTCCTGCGCGTGGCGTCCACGTTCGACGAGCACGTCAGACAGTTGAGCGGCGTGCTCGCCGATCCCGAGTCGGCACGCGCCGAGCTCGCGCGGTTCGTGTCGCACTTCGTTCGCCCGCACGGGCTCGACCGGCCGGCGACGCCGATCCTTGCGGATGCGATCGAGCGGTACGGCGCGACGCCCCGCCCCGCGCCGGTGAAGGCGGCACGGCTGCGAACGGCGCTCGTCGGCTGGCCGCTCAAGTGCCTCGGGCCGCTGGCGCCCTCCGCCTCGGCGCGCCGCCGCGCGCAGAACGAACGCAAGCGCCGCGCGGTACGGGAGAACACCGCGGTGGCCGGAGGAAAGCCGTGACCGAGAGCCGGCGCGTGCCGGCGGGAATCGTCCTTGCCGCTGGCGGGCCGGTGTGTGCGGCGCTCGTCGTGCTCGTCGCGTTCGTCGCCGGCGAGTGGGCGGGCTATTCGCCCCTGCGATACACGCCGCCGCGCAACATCGCCGAGGCGGCGGCAATGGCGTCGGCCTCCGAGGTGCTTCGCCATCTGCGGGCAGGGGAGGATCCCAACGCGATCGTCAGCGTGCGTCCGGACGTGATCTCCTCCAGCGTGACCGAGGTGAGCGCGGTGGAGGCCGCCGTCTGGGGGCGCACGATCGAGCTGATCCGGCTGCTCGATCGCGAAGGCGCGATAGCAACGCCGGAGCGCCGCCAGTATCTGGCCTGCCTCAGCGAGGCCGTGCAGGCGCGCGACATCCGCGACTACCTCGCGCCGCACGGCACGCACGGCTGCGACGTGGATGCGGTGATGCAATCGATTCAGGCGCGCGCGAGATGACCGGGCGCACCTGCGTGGGGATCGCGTACGGCGCCGCGCTGCTGTTCTCGCTCACGCTCGGCTACCTGCTGCTGCGGGTGCCGATCCAGATCAGCGATTCCTTCGTGAACATCCTCGTGCTCGATCGTCCGTTCGGCGAGGTGATCCGCGAGGGCGTGCAGGGGGGCTATCTGCGGCCGGGCCTGTGGGGGGCGCTCAAGGTGGTCTACGACCTCTCGCAGGGCGACCTCTCGTCCTGGTATCGCTGGACGCAGGTCCTGCAGGTGCTGCTCGTGCTCGTTCTGTTCGTGGCGTTCGTCCGTCCGGCGACGCCGTCGGCCGCACTGGCCGCCGTGCTGGCGCTTGCCGTGCTGGTCGGCCATCACACGTTCGCCTGGACCGTGCGCGAGGCGTTTCCCATCAACACGTTCCTCACCATCGTGGTGTGCTGTGCGATGACGGCCGTGCTGGCGTTCGGCGCCCACCGCTGGTGGACCGACGCGGCGGCGGCGCTGCTGTTCGTCTTTGCCGCGCTGACCGTCGAGACGGGGCTGCTCGTCGGCGGCATCTTCCTCGTCTGCTCTGCGCTCGGTCTTCGGGGCGTGTCGTGGAAGGGCGCGACGGCCGTTGCCGTGCTGATCGCCGCCTACTTCGTGTTCCGGTTCGGCTTCCTCGAAGCCGCCACGCCGGCCCTCAACGAGCGCGAAGCGGGGTTTCTGTTCCGGCGCTACGACGGCCGCGAGATCGAATCGATGTTCACAGGCCGGGAACCAATCCTCTATGCCTACAACTTCGCGGCGTCGATCGTGGGCACGCTGCTGGCCGAGCCGCGCGACGGCGTGCTTCGCCTGACCCGCAGCATCCTCGATGGCGCTCCGGATCCGGCGATGATCGTCGGCGTCGTCTCGTCGACGCTCGCCACCATTCTGATTGCCAGGTTCGTCTGGCTGCGCCGCAGTGCCTGGCGGCGCCTCGCGTTCGGGCGCGACGATCGAATCGTCATCCTGTTCCTGCTGGTCCTGCCGGCCAACGCCGTCATCAGCTACGCCTACACGAAGGACGTGATCATGAGCCCGGCCGGGTTCTTCTTCGCGGCGGCGTTCGCGGTGGCCTGCCGCGACTTCATCGAACGGCTGGCCACTTGCCGCACCGTGCCCGGATTCAGCCGCGCCGCGCACGCCGCCGGTCTTGCCGTCCTGCTGATCCTGTCCGTCACCTGGTCGATCCGCGCCGTCGGCCTGCACGCGGCGCTCGCCGACACGGCGTACAGGTATCGCGAGCAGTGGGCCTATGTGGACGAATTCATTCACCAGCGCTACCAGCCGGTGCCGCCGAAGGTCGAGGCGCTGAAGAACAAGCTGCAGACCGACGCGGTCGTCACGCACCCGCAGCGCCCGGAGCTTCGGGAAGCGCTGACCGGGCTGTTCGAGATGGATTGATCGGTGGTCGTCGCGGAGACACGCGTGGGTGGCCAGCCCGTGCTGGTGGCCAGGCCGGATGGATCGAGCCGGGGCGAGTTGAGCATCGACATCGCCGACGTGGTCTGCCGTGCGCGCCTTGCGGCGGCCGCGTGCTGCCTCCTGCGCCCGGAGGAGGTCGCGCACGAGCCGCTGTTCGATCTCGTGTGCAGCGACGTCCGGTGCATCGAGCCCGGCGACGCCGGCGCACGGCGGCTGCGCACATCGTGGCAGCTCGCCGCGCTGCGCGCCCGTCTTGCCGGATGGTCCAGCGCGGCGGGCGAGTCGTTCTGGCGCGAATGGCATCGCGAGCTGCGCCGGCACATCGGCGACCAGCGCCTGCCGTATCCGCTGCGCGTCCGCCTGCGCGCGCTGGCCGACCGCGCGCTCGAACGCTCGACACGGCACGGACGCCGCCTTGCCGCGCGTCCGTTCCCGCGTCGGCGGCTGCGCGACTGCCGGCCGATGACGCTGCCCCCGGACCGGCTCGCGAAGGTGGAGCGGCTCGCGCTGCAGCACGGGATCCCGATCGGCTCGCCGCTCGTCGCGCTCCAGTTCCAGTCGCGCATCGGCCTCGTGCAGGACGCGGTCGAAGCGCTGACCGACGCGGGATACACGGTCGTGCGATTCGGAAAGGCGGGACCCGGCGGCGCGCTCACGCGCGGCACGGTCGTCGACCTGACCACACAGGACCCGATTCCCGAGATCGAGCTCTACGTCCTCCTCACCGCGGCGTTCGTCGTCTGCGACACCGATGACGTGCAGCACACGACGTATCTGACCGGGAGGCCGTGCCTGCGGCTCAACGCGATCGAGCCGTTCAGCGCCTATCCCGTCCGGCGCGACGGGCTGTTCACGCTGGCGACGGCCGTGGAGCTGGCCAGCGGCCGCGCCCTGCCGCTCGACGAGCTCCACGGCGAGGCGTATCTCAAGCACCTCGATCGCTACGCGCATCGCCCCCATGACGCGCGGCAGGTCGTCGCCGCCGTCAGCGAGATGATCGAGGGCGTCCGCCGCGGGTGGACCGAGGACCGGGCGCAGGCCGACTACCGCAGCCGCGTGATCGAGGCCGGCCGTCTCCTGCACCCGAGTCTTCCGCTGGTGCGCCGATGGGGGACGGACGACGGGTTTCTCGGCGACGGCCGGCTGGCACGCGTGCAGGCGTCGGCCGCGGACGTGAGCAGGCAGCAATGAGCCGCGTACTCTTCGTGATGCTGCATCCGGGCTTCGTCCGCTACTACGATGATGCCCTCGATGCGCTGGCTGCGGCCGGTCACGACGTGCACGTCGCCTTCGAGGTGAGCCGGACCAAGCTGGGCGAAGACGTTACCGCCCAGCGGCTGGCCGCGCGGTCGCCGCGGATCACCTGCGGCCCGGCTCCGTCGCGCGCCGAGAGTGTCCGCACGTTCCTGACGCGCTCGGATCGTACGGCGACGCGGAGCGGCGGCGCCGCCCGATCGTGGCGCGACCCCGCCGTGCGCGAGGAGGCGCGCGAGAGCCTGGCGACGACCGTCAGGCTGCTGCTGGATTACGCGCGGTACTTCGAGCCGGCGTTCGCCGGCGCGCACGCGCTCCGCGCGCGTGCCGGGAAGCGGCTGCCGCGCGTCTATCCGCCGGTGGTGCGGGCGGTGGCGCGGCTGGGGCCCGGCGCGCGGTCGGCGCTGCGGCGTGTGTTGATGGGCCTCGAACACGCGATGGTGCCGCACGCCTCGATCGAGGCATTCATTCGCGAACAGCGGCCCGATGTGCTGCTGGTGACGCCGCTCATCGAGCTGGGCTCGCAGCAGGTCGACTACATCAAGTGCGCGCGGCGGCTCGGCATCCGCAGCGCGCTGTGCGTGGCCAGCTGGGACAACCTCACCAGCAAGGGACTGATTCGCGTCGCCCCCGACCACGTTGTCGTGTGGAACGAGGCGCAGAAGCAGGAGGCCGTCACGCTCCACGGCGTCAGGCCCGACCAGGTGGTGGTCACCGGCGCCCAGGTCTTCGACCGCTGGTTCGCGGCCTCGCCGAGCCGCACGCGCGAGGAGTTCTGCGCGAGGGTCGGCCTGGATCCGTCGCGGCCGTTCGTCCTCTACGTCGGATCGTCGATGTTCATCGCCCCCGACGAGGTGCCGTTCGTCGAACGCTGGCTGAGCGCGGTTCGCGGCGGCGACGATCCCGCCGGCCGGCCGGGCGTCCTGGTTCGGCCGCATCCGGCCAACGCCGAACAATGGCGCGCGTTCGATTCGGATCTCGACAACGTCGCCATCTGGCCCCCGATCGGCACCACACCCAACGATCCCGACTTCCGCCGCGACTTCTTCGATTCCCTCTATCACTGCGCGGCCGTCGTCGGCATCAACACCAGCGCCCAGATCGAGGCCGCGATCGTCGGCAGGCCGGTGCTGACGATCCGCGCTCCGGAGTTCGCGCACGCGCAGGAGGGCACGCTGCACTTCCAGCACCTGGTCGGTGCCGACGCGGGATTCGTGCACGAGGCTCGCTCGCTGGCCGAGCACGTCGAGCAGCTTCGGGCCGTGCTCAGCGACGCCTCGTCAGCGGCGGAACGCAACCGCCGCTTCGTTGCCTCGTTCATCCGGCCGCGCGGCATCGATCTGCCGGCGGTCACCGCGTTCGTGGACGCGATTGGCACGTTCGCCGCCATGCCGCCGCCGGCACCGGTGCGCGATTCGTGGCTCTCTCGCGTCGGCCGTCTGCCGCTGCCGCTGCTGGCCTGGACGACGCATCGGCTGGCTGAGGATCGGCCGCTGTGGGTCTATGCCGTGCGTCCGGGGGTCGCGGCGGCAGTGTGGGTTGCCGCCGTTCCGTACATGCTCGCCGAGGCCTGGCATTCCGCCGGCTATCCGCGAGTCAAGCGAGCCAGCCGCGCCGCCTATCGCGTCTGGTACGAATCGACGCGTTCGCTGGGCCGGCTCACCCGGCGCGCCCGGCGCCCGATTGTTGCCGTCGTCAGAGGCGCCGCACGGCGCTTCGCTCGCCGCAATGCCTGATCGATTGTCGTGACGATTCTCTTCATCGCGCGCCACTTCTCCTACCTGCGGCTCTTCGAGTCGGCGATCGTCAGCCTGGCGCAGCGCGGCCATCGCATCACGCTGGCGGCCGACCGCGAGGAAGCGATGGGCGGCCGCCAGATGGTGGAGCGTATTGCCGCGGCATATCCCCACGTGCGGATCACCGAGGCGCCGGGCCGTCATGCCGGAGCCTGGGCCGAGCTCGCGCGGCGCATCCGGCTCGGCCTCGACTACCTGCGCTTCCTCGAGCCTCGCTACGCGTCCACGCCGCATCTGCGCCGCCGCGGGCGGGAGCGGGCGCCGGCGGTGATCGTCCGTCTCGCCGAGTCCCGCGCCGGGCGCATCTTCGGCGGACCGAAAGGGCTCGCGCGCCTCCTGCGCGCGCTCGAGCGGGGCCTGCCGGTCGCGTCCGAGCTCGAGCAGTTCATCGGCGTCCAGCGTCCCGACGTGCTGATGATTACGCCGCTCGTCGACATGGGATCGCCACAGCTCGATCATCTCGCCGTCTCGCGGCGTCTCGGCATCCGGACGATCCTGCCCGTGGGGAGCTGGGATCACCTGTCGAGCAAGGCGCTGCTGCGGACGATGCCGGAGCGCGTGATCGTGTGGAACGAGCCGCAGTCGCGCGAGGCCATCGACCTGCATGGCGTGCCCGCCCACCGCGTCGTCGTCACCGGCGCGCAGTGCTACGACCAGTGGTTCGGGCGGCGGCCGCGGCTGTCGCGGGAGGCATTCTGCACGCGCGTCGGTCTGCCGCCGGATCGGCCGTTCGTCCTGTATGTGTGCTCGTCGCTGTTTCGCGGGACCGCCGACGAGCCCGGGTTCGTCGAGCAGTGGATACAGGCGATTCGCGGCAGCAGCGACCCGCGGCTGCGCGACATCGGCATCCTGATCCGGCCGCACCCCGCGCGGCTGGACGAGTGGAAGCAGGTCGATCTGACGGGCTACCGGAACGTGGCGTTCTGGGGCGCGCACCCGGTCGATGACGAGTCGAAGGAGGACTACTTCGACTCGATGTATTACAGCGCGGCTGTCGTCGGTCTGAACACCAGCGCCTTCATCGAAGCGGCGGTGGTCGGCAAGCCCGTTCACACCGTGCTGCTTCCCGAAATCAGCGCGGCCAATCAGGAAGGCACGCTGCACTTCCACTACCTGCTGAACGTCAACGGCGGCCTGCTGCGCACCGCGCGGAGCTTCGAGGAGCACCTGCCCCTGCTGGCCGAGTCGCTGGCCGGCGAGGGCGGCGGCGACGAGCGCGCGGCGCGGTTCGTCGATGGCTTCGTACGCCCGTTCGGCCGGGACGTTGCCGCCACGCCGCTATTCGTCGAGGCCGTCGAGCAGGTGGCCACGCTTCCGGCGCCCGCTCCGGAGCGGGGCGGAGTTGCTGCCGCCGCGGCGACGGCCGCGTTGTTCCCGATTGCCGCGGCGCTGTCGCTGCATCTGCGGACACAGCCGTGGCGCAAGCGCACGCGGAACCGGCTGCGCAAGCAGTACGAGCGGCGCAAGCTGGCGGCCCTGCGCTGGGTGAAGCAGACAATCTCCAACCAGTTCATAGCCGCCGGCAAGCGGCGGAAGGTGGCGACGCCGGTGGGGGCATCGATGCTGACGCCGAAAGCCGGGCGTCAGCGCGATCCGGCCAAGACGCTGGCCGGCACCGAGTTCCGCGAAGCGCGCGAGACGCGCGAGCTGGTCACGGTGCTGGGACGCAGCGGCCGGCCGATCCTGCTCGGTCCATGGCTGTCGGAGACCGGCTTCGAGCTCCTCTACTGGATTCCGTTCCTCGCCTGGGCCAAGGCGTACGGCAACTTCGACCCCGAGCGGCTGGTGGTGATCTCACGCGGCGGCGCCCAGTCGTGGTACGCGTCGATCACGCCGCACTACGAGGAGATCTTCTCGTATTACTCGCCCGAGGAGTTCCGCGCGAACAACGAGCGGCGCATCGCCGCGCAGCAGGGACGTCAGAAGCACATCGAGATCTCGGCCTTCGATCGGGAGATCCTGGCGCGGGTGCAGGAGCGGCGCGGACTGCGCGGCGCCGAGGTGCTGCATCCCTCGCAGATGTATCAGTTGTTCGATCACTTCTGGCTGCAGCGCACGCCGGTGACGCTGATCGAGGCGTTCTCGGTGTTCTCGATGCTGCCGCCGCCCCCACCGAGCGGCGTGCTGAACCAGCTGCCCGAGCGCTACGTGGCGGCGAAGTTCTACGGCAACGTCGCGCTGCCGCCGACGCCGGAGAACCGCGCGTTCGTGACCAGCTACCTCGCCGAGCTGGCGCAGAGCATCGATGTGGTGCTGCTCAACACCGCGCAGCGGTTCGACGATCACGACGACTTTCCGCCCGGGCTGCGCGGCCGGATCCATTCGATCGATCACCTGATGACGCCGGAGAACAACCTGGCGATCCAGACTGAAGTGATCCGCGGCGCGCGCGGCTTCGTCGGCACCTACGGCGGGTTCTCGTATCTCGCCCCGCTGTGCGGCACCGACACGATCGCGTTCTACTCGCACGCGAGCGGGTTCCGGTTCGATCACCTCGAGGTCGCCAAGCGGGTCTTCTCGGCCCTTCGCTGCGGGACGTTCACCGAGCTCGACCTGCGGGCCGCCGGGGTGCTGCGTCTCGGGTTCGGCGGCGCGATGCCGCCGGTGGGAGCGGGCCGATGAGCCGCGCGCTCGATCGGGCCGGCGAGCTGGGACGGTTCGCGCTGGACCGCACCTGGGCCCGCGCCCGCTGGCTGGCCAACGGCGTCCGCTGGATGAGCAAGCTGGCCGGCAAGAAGCGGCGCAAGTCGTGGCACGCGATGAGACGGTCGTTCGAGCAGGTTCGCAACGCGGCGGTGAACGCCGGCAAGGACGCCTATCGCGCCGTGCGGCGCCCCGTGCGCACGTTCTCGCGCCGGCGGACGCACCTGGCCGAGCGATGGGGCTTCTACCGCACCGAATGGGGCATCGAGCGCGAGATCGAGTCGATCGTGGCGCGCAACCGACTGCTCGTTGCCGGTCCGTGGCTCTCCGAGGTCGGGTTCGAGACCCTTTACTGGATTCCGTTTCTCCACTGGCTGAAGACGGCCTTCCATCTCGGCCCCGATCGCATCGTCGCCGTGTCGCGCGGCGGCGTCGGCTCCTGGTATCAGGGGATCGCGTCGCGCTACATCGAGATGTGGGACGAGATCGATCCCGCCGAGTTCGCGCGGCGCAATGCCGAACGCGGGGTGACGAAGCACTACGGGCCGTCGGCGCTCGATCGCGACATCCTCGACCGGGTGGCGCGGCGGCTGGGTACGAGCGACTTCGACGTGCTGCACCCGGGCCTGATGTATCGGCTGTTCACGTTGTACTGGTCGGGCCAGCGTGCGATGGGCTTCATGGACGCGCATACCCGCTTCGTGGCCATGACGCCCCCGTCCCCGATCATCGATCCCGCGCTGCTGCCGCGGCCCTACGTGGCGGTGAAGTTCTACGCGGCGCGGTCGCTGCCCGATACGCCGGAGGTCCGCGCCCACCTGCGCTCCATCGTCCACGCGCTGTCGCAGCGTCAGCACGTGGTCCTGCTCGACACCGGCCTGGTGCTCGAGGACGACCACGCCGATTACACGTTCGCGGCGCAGGGCCGGGTCGTGAGCGCGCGGCAGTGGATGACGCCGACGACGAACCTCGGCGTGCAGACGCAGATCGTCGCCGGCGCAAGCGCGTTCGTCGGGACCTGCGGCAGCATCGCGTGGCTCGCGCCGCGGCTGGGCGTGCCTACCTCGGCGCTGTATGTCGATCCCAAGTGGCTGCACGCGCACGTCGCGATTGCGATGCGCGCCTACCACCGCCTGAATGCCGGCCGCTTCGCCATCGCCGACCTGCGCGCGATCGATCCGCTCGGGGCGATTGCCGGGCCGCTGCCGGCGGCCGGATCCATGGACGTGCCCGCATGAAGGTGTTGTTCGTCGCGCGGCACTTCACCTACTTCCGGAACTTCGAGTCGGTGATTGCCGAGATGGCGGGGCGCGGCCATCACGTCCACCTGGCCGCGGATCGCGAGGAGGCGCTGGGCGGGCGCGAGCTGGTCGAGCGGCTGGCGGCGCGTTTCCCGGAGCAGATCACCATCGGATTCACGCCCATCCTGCAGTGGGGGCGGTATCGGCGCGTGTCCGCCGCGCTGCGCATCGGCCTGGACTACCTGCGCTATTCGGACCTGCGCTACGAGGCGACGCCACGGCTCCGCGAGCGCGCCTACGAGCGGACGCCGTTCCTGGTGCTGGCGCTGGCGCGCCTGCCGTTCCGCCGGGCGTTGACGCGCGTCCTCGAGGCGATCGAGCGCGCCGTCCCGCGGCAGCTCGGCGTCGACGAGTTCATCCGCGACGCACGGGCCGATGCGCTGCTCATCACGCCGCTCATCGAGCTGGGCTCGCCGCAGCTCGACTACCTCAGGGCGGCGCGTGCGCTCGGCATCCCGAGCGCGCTGTGCGTGTGGAGCTGGGACCATCTCTCCAGCAAAGCGCTCATTCGCGTGGTGCCGGATGCCGTCATCGTCTGGAACGAAGTGCAGCGGGCCGAGGCCGGGCGCTTCCACCAGATCCCGTCGGAGCGGGTCGTCGTCACCGGCGCGCAGTGCTTCGATCAGTGGTTCGACCGGACGCCGTCGCGCGATCGCGGCGCCTTCTGCCGGCGCGTCGGCCTGCGCGGCGATCGGCCGTTCGTCCTGTATGTGTGCTCGGCGCTGTTCAAGAACAGCCCCTCGGAAGCCGCGTTCGTGGCGCGCTGGATCGAGGCGCTGCGCCGTTCGGACGATCCGCGGGTGAGAAACCTGGCAGTGCTCGTCCGGCCGCACCCGCAGCGCACGGAAGAATGGACCGCCGAGGCGCGCGCCGCGCTCGAGCGTGCCGGCGACGCCGTGCTCTGGGGGGCGAACCCGATCGCTGCCGAGAGCCGCGCCGACTACTTCGATTCGATGTATCACGCGGCAGCGGTCGTCGGGCTGAACACCAGCGCGCTCGTCGAAGCCGCCATCGTCGATCGGCCGGTGCTGACCATCCTGCTGCCCGAGTTCCGCGACAACCAGGAAGGCACGTTCCACTTTCATCACCTGCTCACGGTGGGGAACGGGTTCCTGCAGGCGTCGCGAACGCTCGAGGAGCACGTGGCGCAGTTGTCGCGGTCTCTGGAGCCCGGTGCCGTCACTTCTAATCGCGCGTTCGTCGAGCAGTTCATCCGCCCGCACGGCATCGGCGTGCCGGCGACGCCGGTCTTCGTCGACGCGGTTCAACAGCTCGCGTCGGTCGCGCGTCGGCCCGAACCGGCGCCGCTCGCATCAACGCTGCTTCGACCGATTGTCTGGGCCCTCGTTCTCGCCGGGCGAGTGCCGGGGCTCGAGCGCATCTACTGGAATCCGGTGAAGCGGCGCGAGTGGGCGGACAACGTCCGGGCGATCTGGCACAAGGACGCGCAGCGACGGGCCAAGCGGGCCCGGAAGGCAGGCCGCCTCGCGCGGAAGCTGCCGCAGCACGCCCTGGTGCGGCTGAAGACGACCGCCAAGCACGCGCTCGGGGCAATCGGGCTGAGGTCGTCATGAGTGCATCGTCCGCCCTTCAACCCGGGCTGCCCGGGCCCGGCGCCGCGGCGCCGCCGACGATATGGACGACGATCGCGTATGCGGCGGCTGCAGGGCTCATCGTTGGCGTGGCCGCATCGATGTGGGGTGTGCCGCTGCCCGTGTCGGACAACCTTCCGATTCTGCTCGACGTCCAGCAGACGTCGCTCCGCGACGGTCTGGCCGTGGCGCTGCGCGACGAGGGCCGGCTGCGCCCGCTGTTCTGGGTGCAGTACAAGGCGCTCTTCGCGATGTCGGGCGGCAGGTATTACCTCGCGTTCCAGGGGTTCCACGTCGCGATGTTCGCGGCCACCGTCCTGCTGTGGGTGGCAGCGCTGCGCGTGCGCACGGTGTATCAGTTCGCCGGCGCGGCCGTTGGCGTGACCGTCCTGCTCGGCCTGCATACGTTCGGCAATCTCGTGCGCGAGCTGCCGATCACCGTCGTCACCTGCTGCGCGCTCGCCGTGGTGCTCGCGTTCATGGAGCGGCCGGCGCGCTGGCGCGACGCGCTCGCGGTGATCAACTTCGTCATTGCCGTGTTCTTCGTGGAGATCGGGCTCGTCGTGTGGGTCGTTCATGTGGCGGCGTATCTGTGCGGCCGCCGCGGCGTATCGCGCGGAGCCGTCGTGGCCCTGACCGCCGTGTGCGCCGGCTACTTCGCCCTTCGCTTCCTCGTGCTCCCGGCCGGTGCGCCGCCGGTTTTTCCCAGAGACACCGGATTCGGGTTCGCGAACCTGAGCGAGTCGGAGCTGCGCAGCGAGTACGCCAGCCATCGCTACGCGATCTATCTCTACAACATCGCCGCGTCGATCCTGTCCGTGCTGTTCTCCGAGCCCCGGGGCGGCATCTTCGAGTTCACCCGCCGCGTGCTTGCCGACGAGACGCGCCCCTGGATGTGGGTCAACGTGCTGTCGTCGGCCGCGACGAGCGTCTGTCTGCTGTGGTTCCTCGTCCGCCGCGGCATCACTTTGCGGTTGTCGGCGCTCGATCGCGATCACGCCATGATCGTCGTGGCGCTGGCGATGCTGGCCTCGAACGCCGTCATCAGCTACCCGTACTCGCGCGACGTGGTGATGAGCCCGGCCGGTCTCGGGTACGCGCTTGCCGCCGCGGTCGCGATCGGCTGGCTTCTCGAGCGCGCCGCCTCGATGCCGGGATTCCGGCGCATGGCGGTCGTCGGTCTGCTGCTGCTCGTGTCGATCGGGTGGTCGATGCGGACGATCGGGCTCACGTACAGCCTGCGTCGGACGGCATTCGTCAACCGGAACGACTGGGCCGGCGTGGAGGAGTGGCTCAATCAATCCGGGCGGCTGCCCGCCGGCGGGCCGGGCCGCGCGCTGGTCGAGCAACTGAAGCGCGAATCGCTGGCGTTCCGGGTTCCGAACCCGGGTCTTGCGCAGCCCGACGCGGAAGACTTTTTCGGGACGGGCACCTATTAGGATGGCTTCCGATCGCCGACACGGCAGCGCGTGGCTGGTCGCGGCGCCGCCCCTTGCGCTGTCGCTGGCGTGCCTCGCGCTGACCGGGCTCGGTATGGCGGGCGCGAATCCGTTCTGGACGCCGTCCGACCTGACCATGTCGGAGGCCGCAGCGCTGCGCGATCCGGCTACAGTGTTGGTGCTGATGGAGCAGGGGCAGGATCCGTACGCGGCGTATCCGGTTCGTGCCGGCCTGATTGATAGAGCGGGCCTCCACCTGACACCGGTCGAAGCCGCCGTCCGCGAGGATCGGCTCGAGGTGGCGGCGGTGATTCTCGGGCACCCGGCGTGGAGATCCGCGGAGCGCGTGTGCCACTGGCTGCAGTTGGCGGGTGCGGAGGGTGCCGGAGAAATCAGCCGCTATATCCGCCGCACATTTCCGGAAGACGCAGACACGTGCAGATAACCCGTTCCGCATGACGCCCACGTCCTCGCGACATCCCGCGCTCGACAGCCTCGGTACCGGTCGCTGCCTCGTCATTGGAGAGGTCGCGCTCACGCATGACGGCAGCCTGGGCCTCGCGCATGCCTTCGTGGATGCGATCGCCCATGCCGGCGCCGATGCGGTGAAGTTCCAGACGCACATTGCCGCCGCCGAGAGCACGCCCAGCGAGCCGTTCCGGGTCCGGTTCAGCCGCCAGGACGCCTCCCGCTACGACTACTGGAAGCGGATGGAGTTCACCGAGGACCAGTGGCGCGGGCTCGAGGCCCACTGCCGGGAGCGGCAGGTGCTCTTCATCTCGTCGCCGTTCTCGCTCGAAGCCGTCGAGCTGCTCGAACGCGTGGGTCAGCCGATCTGGAAGATCGCCTCGGGCGAGGTGTCGAACACGCCGCTGCTCGATCGCATCATCGACACGGGCAAGCCGATCCTGCTGTCGACGGGCATGAGCCCGCTCTCGGAAACGGATGCCGCTGTTGCCCGGGTGAAGGCACGTGGCAACGCCGTCGGCGTGCTCCAGTGCACGACCGCCTACCCATGTCCGCCCGAGCGCATCGGCCTCAATCTCGTGCCGGTGTACCGCGAGCGCTATGGCTGCTGGGTCGGCTTGTCGGACCATTCGGGCACGATCTATCCGGGGCTTGCCGGTGCGGCGCTCGGCATGGACGTGCTCGAAGTCCACGTCGCGCTGTCGCGCGAGATGTTCGGTCCGGACGTGATCGCCTCGGTCACGACCGCCGAGCTGCGACAGCTCGTGGACGGCATCCGATTCATCGAGCGGATGCGCGCCAACCCGCTGAACAAGGACGACGCCGCGCGCGAGACGGAGCCGCTGCGCCGGCTCTTCACGCGCAGCGTGGTGGCGCGCCGGGCGCTGCCGCGAGGGACCGTCCTGCAGCGCGGCGACCTTGCGCTCAAGAAGCCGGGTACCGGCCTGCCCGCCGATCGTCTGCCGGATGTGATCGGCAGGAGGCTCGCCAGAGACGTCGACCAGGATCAACTGCTGGCCGCGGAGGATATAGAAGGCTTCATCCCCTCGGCCTGACCGTTCTCACACTGCCATCGTGCCAAAACGAAAAATCTGCGTCGTTGTCACCGCGCGGCCGAGCTATTCGCGCATCCGCACCGCCCTGCGCGCCATCCAGGAGCATCCGGATCTGGAGCTGCAGCTGGTGGTTGCCGCATCGGCATTGCTCGATCGCTATGGAAACGCGATCCAGGCGATCGAGCGCGACGGGTTTCCGATTGCGGCGCGCGTCTACATGGTGCTCGAGGGCGAGAATCTCGTGACCTCGGCCAAGTCGACCGGGCTGGGGCTGGTCGAGCTCGCCACGGTGTTCGACAACCTCAAACCCGACGCGGTCGTCACGATTGCCGATCGCTATGAGACGCTCGCCAACGCCGTTGCTGCGTCCTACATGAACATCCCGGTCGTGCACGTGCAGGGCGGCGAGGTGACCGGATCGATCGACGAGAAGGTCCGCCACGCCGTGACCAAGCTGTCGAACCTCCACCTGGTGGCGACCAGGATTGCCGCCGAGCGCGTGCTGAAGCTGGGGGAGGAGCCGGACACGGTGTTCGTGACCGGCTGCCCTTCGATCGATATCGCTGCCGAGGTGGCGGCGAAGCCGCAGCTCGACTTCGATCCGTTCGTCAAGTACGGCGGCGTCGGTCCGCAGATCGATCTCTCGAAGGGTTATCTGGTCGTCATGCAGCACCCGGTGACGACCGAGTACGAGGAGGCGCGGCACCAGGTCGAGGAAACGCTGTATGCGGCGACGAGCGTCGGTGTGCCGGTGCTGTGGTTCTGGCCCAACGTCGACGCCGGATCGGACGGGACGTCGAAGGGCATCCGCGTCTTCCGCGAGCGCGAGAAGCCGAACAACCTGCACCTGTTCCGGAACATGTTCCCCGAGGACTTCCTGCGGCTGCTGGTGAACTCCACGGCGATCGTCGGCAACTCCAGCGTGGCGATTCGCGAGTGCTCGTATCTCGGCGTTCCGGCGGTGAACATCGGCACGCGGCAACAGGGACGGGAGCGGGGCGCGAACGTGATCGACGTGCCGCACGATCGCGTGGCGATCACCGAGGCCATCCGCGAGCACATGCGCCGGGGCCGGCCCCCGTGCGATCACCTGTACGGCGACGGACGCGCCGGCCAGCGCATTGCCGAGTGCCTGGCGACGGCGCCCCTGACCATCGAGAAGCGGCTCACATACTGATGGCGACCACCACGATTCCCGACGATCGCCGCCGGCGCATCGAGGCGCTCGGCTACGACTACGGCGCGCAGCCGCGCGAGTGGCTGTCGTCCTGCAACCTGTGCGGCGGCACGCGGCTCGTCGTGCTCACGCATCGCGACCGCTACGGGTTTCCCGCCCGGGCCAGCGCCTGCGCACGCTGCGGGCTCGTGTTCCTGAATCCGCGCATGACCGCCGCCGCCTACGGCCGCTTCTACGACGGCGTGTACCGGCCGCTCGTGAGCGCCTTCCATGGCCGGCTGATCGACGCCCGGACCATCCAGGACGAGCAGCGCGAGTATGCGGCCGATCGCGCCGAGTTCGCCCGCCCGTTCATCGAAGGAGCCGGCCTGCGGACGCTGCTCGATATCGGCGGATCGACCGGCGTCGTGGCCGCGCACTTCATGCGGACCTTCTCGCTGAGCGGCACGCTGATCGACCCGGCCCCCGCCGAGGTCGACGAGGCACGGACGTTCGGCCTCGAAACGATCACCGGGCTGGTGGAAGAGCATCAGTTCGGCACCCGCAAGTTCGATCTGGTGCTGATCTGCCAGACGGTCGACCACCTGCTCGACGTCGGCGGAACGCTCCGCCGCGTGCGCGATCTGATGGCGCCGAACGGGCGTCTCTTCATCGACATCGTCGACTTCCGCGCCGCCTACCTGCGGAACTGGTCGATCGAGGACGCAACCAAGATCGACCATCCGTACTACCTCACGCAGGAGACGATGGAGGCCTATCTTCGCCGCGCCGGTTTTACCGTGCTGCGGGTGGGATACGCGGCCGATCACCTGCACATCAGCTACATCTGCAGCTCCGGCACGCCCGTGCCCGACGCGCTGCCGGATCCGGCCGCCGTGGCGGAATCGTTTCGCGAGATGCGCTACGTCCAGAACGCTCCCCGTCCGGCATGACAGCTTCCAGCCGTGTCCTCGGGATCGTGCCGGCGCGCGCGGGATCGAAAGGGGTGCCGGGCAAGAACATCCGCCTGCTGGCGGGCCGGCCGCTGCTCGACTACACCGCCGAGGCGGGCCGGCAATCGGGCGTGCTCGACCGCATTGTTCTCTCGACCGACTCCGCCGAGATTGCGGAGGTCGGACGCCGCTGCGGTCTGGAGGTGCCGTTCCTGCGTCCCGCGTCGCTCGCCGCCGACGATACGCCGATGCTGCCGGTGATCCGCCACGCCATCGACGCACTCGCGGCAGAAGGGTGGACGGCGGACCTCATCGTGCTCCTGCAGCCCACGTCGCCGCTGCGTCGTCCGGCCCACATCCGCGAGGTGGTCGATCGGCTGCGCTCGTCGGATGCGGATTCGGTCGTGACGGTCGTCGAGCTGCCGCGCCATCTGTCGCCCGACTACGTGATGCGGATCGAGGACGGGGTGCTGAAGCCGTTCCTGGCGGAAGGGGAGCGAGTGACCCGGCGTCAGGATGCGCGGCCCGCCTATTCCCGCGACGGCACGGCCTACGCATTCCGGCGCACGACGATCGAGCGTTTCGGCAACATCTACGGCAGCCGCTGCGAGCCGCTGGTGATCGATGCCGCAGACTCGCTGTCGATCGATTCGCCCGGGGACTGGGCCGAGGCCGAGCGTCGGCTCGCGATCGGACGGTGAACGTGGTGCGACGGCTGGTGCCGCGGCCGGTGCGGCACCGGATCAGCGCGCAGCTCGCGCGCGTTCACGCGGCGCGTCTGGCGCGGGACCTGCGCCGGCTGGCCGCCGGCTCCGACACCATCGTCGTCGGGCCGTGGCTCGGCGAGGTCGGATTCGAGCTGCTGTACTGGGTGCCGTTCCTGCGCTGGTTCGCCGGGACGTTCGAGGTCGCGCCGCAGCGGCTGCTGATCGTGTCCCGCGGCGGCACGGCGTCGTGGTACGAGCCGTTTGCATCGCGCTACCGCGACATCTTCGACTACCTGAGCCCGGAGGAATTCCGGCGGCAGCACGACGAGCGCGTGGCGGCCAACGGCGAACAGAAGCAGACGCAGGTGCTCGCCTTCGAGCGTCAGCTGCTGCGCCGGCTGACGCCCGACGTGCACAGCCGATCGATGCTGCATCCGTCGACGATGTATGGGTTGTTCAATCCGTTCTGGTGGGGCCATGTCGGCGAGGAGTGGGTGCATCGCTTCACGAGGTATACCCGGCTGGCGGTCCGGCGGGCGGAGGGCTTCGAGGTGCCGCGGCAGCCGTACACGGCCGTGAAGTTCTATTTCAACGACTGCTTCCCGGAGACCGATGCGAACCGGGCGTTCGTGCGGCGAACGCTGGAGGCGCTGGCGGCGCGCGGTCCGGTGGTGTCGCTGGCCACCAACCTGGCGCTCGACGATCACACCAGCGAGAGCGGCGGCGTGGAAGGGGTGCGGACGCTGCCGTCCGACATGCACCCGCGCGACAACCTGCTGCTGCAGACGGCGATCGTCGCCGGGGCATCGGAGTTCGTCGGCACCTACGGCGGCTTTTCGTATCTCGCGCCGTTCCTGGGCGTGAAGGCGACCGCCTACTACGAGGAGCCGCCCCGGTATTCGCCGCGGCACCTGCTGATGGCGCGTTCCGCGCTGCGGAAGACCGGCGGGGAAGGTTTGCTCGACGTGAGGCCGGTGTGCGCATGAGGAAGAGAGGACGACCACTTCAATGAGCATTCGCAGGATTCTCGTGACCGGCGGCGCCGGCTACATCGGATCGCACCTGGTCGATGCGCTCGTCGCACGCGACTACCAGGTGACCGTGCTCGACAATCTGGAGCCGCAGGTCCATCGCTCCGGCACGTGGCCGTCGTATGTCAACGCCCGTGCGACCTACGTGCGAGGCGACGTCCGCGACCGGGCGGTGTTCGAGCCGCTGGTGCTGGAGGCGGATGCGGTCGTGCACTTCGGCGCGGCGGTCAGCGTCGGCCAGAGCATGTATCAGGTCGATCGCTACGTCGACGTGAACACGCGCGGCACCGCCCTGCTGCTCGACATCCTGGTCAACTCGCGGCACCACGTCGAGAAGGTGGTGGTGGCGTCCTCGATCGGCGTCTATGGCGAAGGCGCGTACCGGTGCGCCGCCCACGGCGTCGTCGCGCCGACGATCCGCTCGGAAGAACAGCTCGCTGCGCGCGACTGGGAGCAGCGCTGTCCGGTGTGCCGCGAGCCGGTCGTCTCGATTCCGACCCCCGAAGACAAGCCGCTCTATCGCGACAACATCTACTCGATGACCAAGTACCACCAGGAAGAGATGGTGCTGCTCATCGGGAAGACCTACGGGATCCCGTCGGTGGCGCCGCGGTTCTTCAACGTCTACGGCCCGCGTCAGAGCCTGAGCAATCCGTATGCGGGTGTCGCCGCCATCTGGCTGAGCCGGCTGCTCAACGATCGTCAGCCGGTGGTGTTCGAGGACGGCGGCCAGCTGCGCGACTTCGTCTCGATCCACGACGTCGTGGATTGCCTCGTCCTGATGATCGAGACGCCGGGCGCGGATTATCTGCCGGTGAACGTCGGGTCGGGCGAGACGGTCACGATCCTGGAGATCGCGCAGATGCTGAACCGCATCCTCGGCAAGTCGATCGAGCCGATGGTGACGCAGACCGGGCGCAAGTTCGACATCCGCCACAACACCGCCGACATCACGCGCGCCCGCGAGACGCTCGGGTATCGTCCGAAAGTGCCGCTCGAGGATGGATTCCGCGAGCTCGTCGAGTGGGCGAAGACCACCCCCGAGGCGGCCGCCGACTTCTTCGACCGGGCGCTCGACGAGCTGAAGCAGAAAGGACTGCTGGTCGTCCGATGATCGTCTCGTTCGACGAGCTGAAGCGGTATCGCGGCGCGGTCGCCATGGTCGACGGGGCGTTCGACCCGCTGCACCGCGGCCACATCGAGTACTTCCGCGCCGCCGCGGAGCTGCACGTGCCGCTGCTGTGCAACGTCGCGTCGGATCGCTACGTGCGCACCAAGCACGTCCCGCTCCTCCCCGAGGACCAGCGCGCGGCGGTGATCGACGCGATCCGGTACATCACCTACACCTACATCAACCAGTTCGACACCGAGACGATCCTGTGCGAGCTGCGGCCGAAGTACTACGTGAAGGGGCGCGACTGGGTCGGCCGGCTCCCGGAGCAGCAGGTCGCCATCTGCGCGCAGCACGGCATCGAGATCGTCTACCTGGACACGGTGCTCGACTCGTCGAGCAGAATCCTCCAGCAGTTCACTCAGGAGCAGCGCAACCTCACATGACCATCGCCGAATTCGAAGCCGCCGTCTTCGCGCAGAAGCCGACGAAGCAGGAGCACTACGACGAGAACTACTGGCTGGGCGGATGGCGCGCCGGCGACAACAACTACTCGCTCGAGACCCGCCGGCGCATCGAGGCGAAGAACCCGCAGCTCATCAAGGAGGTGTTCCAGCCGAAGCGCGTGATCGACCTGGGCTGCGGGCCCGGCGCGCTGATGCACCTGCTGTGGGAGCTGGGCGTCGAGTGCGACGGCATCGACTACAACGAAACCAGCCTGAAGCTGGCGACGCCGGAAGTGCGCGACCGGATCACCATCGGCGATGCGTCGGACACCACCCTCAAGCCCGACGGCTTGTACGACCTGGTCATCTGCCGCGAGGTGCTCGAGCACCTGACCGTGCTCGAAGTGAAGAAGGCGGTGGCCAATATGGTGCGCCTCACCTCGAAGTTCATCTACGTCACCACGCGCTTCCATCCGAATCCGCCGACGCTGCTCGACTTCAACACCAGCGACGATCTGGATCCGTCGCACATCACGCTCCTGAACAAGGATCTGCTGCGTCTGATGTTCGTGCTCGAGGGCTGCCGCTCGCGGCCCGATCTCGAGGCGCGCATGGACTGGGGCAACAAGGGCCGGGTCCTCGTGCTCGAAAAGATGCCGCCGCAGGGCCAATGAGCGTCACCGCCGCGCTGCCGGGCCCGCGGGCGTCGATCGCCACACCGCGCGCAGCGGTCTGGGCGGTGGCGCTCGCGCTGTCCGCCTCGCTGGCGTACGACCTGTGGCGAATGCCGGTGCAGGTTCACGACTCGCTGCAGGAGATCCTCGACGCGCAGGAGTCGGCCTCGGTGGCGGAGTCCTTCGATCGGGCATTGGGCACCACCGCGTATCTGCGGCCGCTTCGCATCGCGCAGATCAAGGCGCTGTTCGACCTGTCGCAGGGCCGCTACGGCGTCGCCTATCGCGGGTTCCACGCGCTGCTGATGGTGGCCCTGATCGTCCTGTTCGTCCGCGCCCTGCCGATCGACGCGGGCACCGACAGTGCGGCGGCGATCGTCGCGCTCACCGTGCTCGTCGGCTCGCAGACGTTTCTCTGCTTCCTGCGCGAAGCCTATCCGATCAACCACTTTCTCGAGATGGCGGTGGCGGCGCTGCTGGCGTTGAATCTGACGCTCTCGCGCGGCGGATGGTGGGTCGACGTCCTCGCCGGGATCACGTTCGCCGCCGCCGCGCTCACGCTGGAATCCGGCGTGCTCGTCTGGGTGGTGATCGCCGCGGCGTGGCTGTGCGGTCTGCGCGGCGTCTCGACGCGCGGCCTGATCCTGGTGTCGGCGCTCCTGGCCGGCTACGCCTACCTGCGCTTCGTGTATCTGGAGACCGGCCTGCCGTCGCTGAGCGAGCGCGGGTCGGGCTTCTTCCTCGAGCGGCTCGATCGCGACGAGCTGCAGGCGCGGTTTGGCGACGCGCCGCTGGTCTTCTACATCTACAACGTCGTGGTGTCGTTCCTCACGGTGCTGTTCTCCGAGCCGCGTGACGGGATGTTCGTCGCCACACGGGCCTGGCTCGATGGCGATGTCGACCCGCGTGTGTATCTCGGCGTCGGGTCGTCGCTGGCCATGACGCTGCTGATCGGGGCGGCCGCCGCATCGGCGTGGCGCCGCCGCGCGTCGCTCGAACTGCCCGACCGCCTCGCTTTCGTCGCCGCGGCCGTGATCGCGGCGAATGCCGTCCTGGCCTTTTCCTACACCAAGGACGACATCGTCGCCGTCGCCGGCGCGTTCTACGCCGTCATGGCGTTCACGGCGACGCGCTGGGGGCTGCGCTACGCGCAATCCGGCGGGCCGATCAGGACGGTGGTCGTCACGGCCGCGCTGGTGACACTCGCGACGGCGTGGGCCGTCCGCAGCACGGGCGTCCATCACATCGTCATCGAGCACGCGTTCCGCACCCGCAACGACTGGGCGGTGCTGCCGCTCGAGTGGCAGCGTGAAGGCCGATGGCCGTCGGACGCCCGGCAGCTCACCCTGATCCAGACGCTCAGGAACGAGGCGCTTCGAAGTCGGATCCCCAATCCGAATGCGCTGCCCGAATGGAGAGAGCGGTGGTACGGGGACTGATTGCCCGGTGTCTCCCGCTGGCCGTTGCGCTCCCGGGTGGGGTCGTCGGAGCCGCAACGGCGGTCCTGATGATCGCCGCGCCCGTCTCCGAGCTGCCGTGGTGGCGCGTGGCGGAGGTCAATTTCTCCGAAGCCGCCGCTCTCCGCGACCGGGCGACGGTCGTGCAGATGATGGCCAGCGGCGAGGACCCGTACCTGCCCCGCGAAATCCGCGCCGATCTCGTGTTCAACAATCGCGTCGAGCTCTCGCCCGTCGAAGCGGGCATCGCGACGCATCGAGCGGAAATCGTCGACATCATCCTGTTCACTGCGCCGAGGCTCCCCGACGATGAGACATGGAACCGCCTCCGGTGTCTGGCGCAGATCGAGGGCGATAACGATGTAAAGGAGGTCCTGAATCGTTACCGGCCCGAACCCGCGACGCCGCCCTCGTGCGACGGTGTCGCGCGCACGTGGCGATAGCGGTCGATCGCCGGGTGCCCGCCGCCGCGGCGGCGTTCCTCGCGGCCGGGTGCTGGCAGTTCGCCACCTACAACGGCTTTCCCAACGACCACTACTTCCATGTCGCGCGGGCGCAGCAGATGCTGTTCGGCGAGTGGCCGGTCCGGGACTTCGTCGATCCCGGAGCACCGCTGCAGTACGTCGTCTCGGCCGGTGCCCGATGGCTGGTGGGCGATGGCGCCGCGCCCGAGCTGCTGGTGGTGGCACTGGGTGTAGCGATCGGAGCCGCGGCGACGGTCGTATGCGCCACGTGGCTGGCGCGTTCCGTGCTGGCGGCCATCGGGGTCGCGCTGCTGCAGATTCTGGCCTCGCCGCGCAGCTACAGCTATCCCAAGATCATGCTCTACGCGATCGCCGGCTGCGTGATCGTCGCCATTGCGGCCAACACGACGCGTGCGCGGCTGATCGGCGCCGGCGTCCTGACCGCTCTCGCGTTCCTGATGCGCCACGATCACGGGCTGTTCATCGGCGCTGCATGCGCCGCCGTCATCGCATCGAGCGCGCCCGGTGCCCATGCGGCGATTCGCCGCTGCGCGCTGTTCGGCGCCGTCGCGCTTGCCGTGCTCGCCCCGTGGGCGATCTGGGTGCAGGTGTATCAGGGGCTCGTGCCGTACTTCGAGATGGGGATCGCGGTGTCGCGCCGCGAAGCCGACATCTCGCTGCTGCGCGATCTGCCGCGGCTGCAGCCCTCGGAGGGTCTGACGACGGCGAACGTGCACGCGTGGATGTATTACCTCTACTGGAGTCTTCCCATCCTGAGCGTGCCGATCGCGTTGTGGCGGCGTTTCGCTGCGCGCCAGGCGTGGCCCGGCGAGTCGGCGGCAGTGTGCGCAATAGCCGTTCTGGCGCTTGCGCTCGACGTCACGTTTCTTCGAAATCCGCTGGAGACCAGGCTGCCGGATGCCGTAGTGCCCGCCTCGCTGCTCGGCGCGTGGCTGCTGGGTCTGGCGTGGCGGGTTCGGGCTCCGCGGCGCCTGGCGCCGCTGCTGCGTGCGGCGTCGGCGTGGATTCTCGTCGTGACCGCGATCGCGATCTGGCACGTCGGCGACGTGCGGGAAAAGCTGGATGACGTCGGCGTCTTCGACGATCTGGAGCACGTCAGGGAACACATGGCGGCGGTGGTGACGTCGATCACGCAGCCGGAGATGGAGGTGCGGAGGCTGCCCAGCCGCGTGTCGGCGGGCCTGGTGCCGTTCTTCCGCTATCTCGAACGCTGCACCGGGCCGGACGACCGGCTGCTCGTGTCGGGTCCGTATCCGGACGTGTTCGTGCTCGGCCGGCGGGGATTCGCGGCCGGCCACATCGCGTTTCTCGAGGGGTGGTACACGACGGAGGCCGATCAGGCGCTGGCGCTGGAGCGGATGCGGCGGCAGTCGGTGCCGTTCGTCATATGGCCGCTCGATGACGAGAAAACGTTCACCACGAACTTTCCGCGGGTGTTCGCCCACCTGCAGGCCGCATACGAGCCGATGGTCGATCTGCCGGCCGAAGGTCTGACCGGCATCCGCATCCTGGTGGAACGCGCACGGCCGCGCACGGGCACGGACGCGGCGACCGGATGGCCATGCTTCGCGCCCGCGCGTGCGGCGGCCCGCGAGCGGGCCGGCGGGGTCACGGGATGAGCGTCGGTGCGCCGCTCGCCGTTGCGGAGGCCCCCACGGCAATGCCGCGCCGCTGGACGTGGATTGCCCAGGCGTACGGGCTGCTCGTGTCGGCGGTGCTCGCCTATTTCCTCCTCGGCCTGGTCATTCAGGTCAGCGACAGCTTCGGCAACCTGCTCGCCGTGCAGGCGTCGAGCATGGGCGAGCTGCTCCGCGGCCAGCTCTCCCAGCAGGCGTATCTGCGGCCGCTGCTCTGGGCGCAGATCAAGCTCGTGTACGAGTGGTCCGGAGGCGACTACTACGCCTGGTTCCGCGGCGTGCACGTGGCACAGGTGGTCGTGCTGATCGCGTTGTGCGTTCGCCTGATGCGCCCCGCGACCGCGACCGACGCCGCGCTCGTGCCGTTGGGGCTCGCGGTGCTGGTCGGTGCGCACACGTTCGTGCCGCTGCTGCGCGAAGCGCATCCGATCAACTCGTATCTCTCGATCGCGATCGCCTGCGTCGCGGCGGCCAATCTCTCGTTCCAGGCCGCGCCGCGCCGGTTGACCGATGCCCTGGCGCTGGCCCTGTTCGCCGGCGCGGTGCTGACTGTCGAATCCGGGGTGCTCGTCTGGGTCGTCTGCACGGCAGCCTACGTGCTCGGCGCCCGCGGGCTGTCGCGGTCAGCGATCGTGCGAATGACGTGGTGCCTGGCCGCCTACCTCGCGGTACGAATGCTCGTGCTCGATGTGGGCACGCCGTCGCTCGCCGAACGTGCGTCGGGCTTCGGGTTCCGTCAGCTCGAACCGGCGGAGCTGCAGGCGCGCTTCGAGGGCCGGGCCTGGATGTTCTACCTCTACAACGTGGTCAGCTCGGTGGCCACGGTGTTGTTCGCCGAGCCGAAGGGCGGCGTGTGGCGGTTCGTCTACGAGCTGTTGACGCGCAACGTGCACCCGTGGACGCTCGTGTCCGTGCTGTCGTCGACGGCCGCTGCCGCGCTCGTCGCCTCGTTCGTGTGGACGAGACGCGGCCGCGTGCGCACGTGGACCTTCGACGCCGACGACCGCATCGTGGGCGTGTTCGCGGCGGTGCTGGCGGCCAACGCCGTGGTGAGCTTTCCGTACACGAAGAACGTCATCATGAGCCCGGCCGGCGTGTTTTTCTCCCTGGCCGTGTTCGCCGCCGCGCGCCACCGGATCGCGCGCCCCGGCCGGCCGATCGTGACCGTCGCGCTCTTCGCGATCCTCACGTGCGGGTGGGCGTACCGAGTCGCGGGGAACCACTACAACCTGCGCTACACCGCCGCGGCCGAGCGCGCCGTGTGGGTCGGCGTGGACGACTGGCTCGATCGCCAGCGCATCACTCTCGGCAGCCCTGAGGCACAAACGCTGCGGGACACGCTTCGCGCCGACGCCCTGCGCGTGCATCCGACGCCGTATCAGCCCGGATCCGCATGGATGCGGTGGTTCGACATCGATTGGTGAGCGTCCAAGCCATTCTTCTCGCGCTGCCGCCGGCGGGAGTCACGCTCGCGCTGGCGATTGTCGCCGGAGCGGAGCTGGCGGGCCATCACCCTCTGACCGGGGGAATGCCGCAGAGTGTGCCGGAAGCCATCGTCATGCGCGACGAAGCCACGGCCGCGCGCCTGATCGACGAGGGAGCCGACGTCGACGCGATCGGCCTGATTCGCGCCGGCACCTACGCGGACCGTGCGATTCTGGCGACTCCGCTCGAGGCAGCGGTGCTGGCCGATGCGGCCGCCGCCTTCGATCGTCTCGTCGCGCGCGGTGCCACGCGGACGCCGAATCTCGGCTGCCTTGCCGATGATGTGGGGGCGCGAGCCGTGCGTCAGCGCATCAGCGGTTCATCATCTTGTGTACGCGGAGCGGCGTTGGCCGAGCTTCTCGACAGGCCATGAGCGACGACCGGCGATGAGCGGATTCGACGCGGCGCGGAACCTCGGGATGAAGGCGGTGCGCCGGCTGCAGGCCGTCCCCAGGCCGCTGGTGCGGCTGCTCCGGCGCCGCGCCCGCGACGCCGAGCATCGGGCGTTTCGCCGGGACGCCGAGGCCATCGATCGGCAGATCGCGCGTCTCGCGCGCGAAGGCGGGCCGATTATCGCCGGGCCGTGGCTCGCCGAGGTCGGCTACGAGGTCCTCTACTGGATTCCGTTCCTGCGCTGGTTTCAGGATGCGTTCGGGATCCCGCGCGATCGGCTGGTGGTCGTCTCGCGGGGCGGGATGGAGCCGGCGTATCGCGAGCTCGCGGCTTCGTACGTCGACATCTTCGACGTGATGACGCCGGCGCAGCTCGCGGCGCGCAACGCCGAACGACGGGCGAGCGGCGAAGGCGGAGGCCAGAAGCAGTCGGCGGCGGGAGCGCTCGACGAGGAGCTGCTGGCTGCGGCGCGATCGCGGCTGAAGCTGCCGGCGGCGGCCGTCTGTCATCCGTCGCTGATGTTCCGGCTGTTTCGCAACGTCTGGCACGGCAATCTCCCGTTCGATCTGCTGTGGCGCCGCACGCGATACGTGGCAGGCGGCCGCGGCAGCATTGCCGCCGCGCTGCCTCCCGGGCTTCCGCAGGAGTTCATCGCGGTGAAGGTCTATACCGGCCCCGCGCTGTCGTCGGACCATGCGACACGCGCGGCGGTGGCGTCCCTCGTCGCGCGAGCCGCGTCCATCGCGCCGGTGGTGCTGCTCGACGCCGAGGTGGGCATCGACGAGCATCGTGATTTCGATCTGCGGCAGATCCCGGGCGTGATGAGCGCGGCGAATCTGATGACCCCGCGCACCAATCTCGAGGCGCAGCTCGCGATCGTGGCACGCTCGCGCTTCCTGCTGAGCGCGTGCGGCGGGCTCGCCTGGCTGGCGCCGTTCCTCGGCGTGCCGACGATCGCCCTCTATGACAGCGACCACCTGCTGGCGCCGCACCTGTTCGTCGCCCGCCAGGCGGGCGCCCGTGCCGGCGCCGCCGAATTCACGGCGGTCGATCTTCGCGGCCTTGCGCGTCTGGACGCGGCCGGCGGACCTACAATGAGCGGGTTGATGTGATGGATCCACTCGCCACCGGCGAGCGCATCGTCGCCGCCGTTCACGGCCGGCAGGAGATTCAGCCCGATCCCCCCGACGAGCTCGCGCTCGCCGATCGGCTCCGTGCCGAGTGCACGCGCGAGCAGCTGCTGGCTCTCGCGTCGAAGCACGCGTGCGGCGACAGCGAAGAAGATGCGCGCATGCGGCGGGCGACGTGGCGGGCGCTGGCGCGCCGCTTCGGGCACGGCGTCCGGATCGGCCGCGGGGCGCTGGCCAGACACCCCGAGACCTTCGAGATCGGCAATGGCGTCGTCATCGGCGAGCAGGCGTTCATTCAGGGACGCTTCGACGGCACGTGCGTCATCGGCGATCGCGTATGGCTCGGTCCGCAGAGCTATCTCGACGCGCGGGATCTCGTCATCGAGGAATCGGTGGGCTGGGGCCCCGGCGCCAAGGTGCTCGGTTCCGAGCACACCGCAATCCCCATCGATGTGCCGATCATCAACACGGATCTTCGCATCCAGCCGGTGCGCGTGCGGGCGTGGGCCGACATCGGTGTCAATGCCGTGATCCTGCCCGGCGTGACAATCGGGAAGGGCGCTATCGTCGGCGCGGGAGCGGTGGTCACCGAGGACGTGCCGGCGTTCGCGATCGTGGCCGGCGTGCCCGCACGGTTCCTGCGATGGCGGACAGGGTATCAGCCGCCGCCCGGCGCGGACGATGCGCGTCGATAGCACGTTCGGGTGAACATGGCACAGGAACGATCCACCGTCATCGTCACCGGGGGAGCCGGGTTCATCGGCTCGGAGTTGACGCGCCAGCTCGCCGCCCGCGGCGAGCGCGTGGTCGTCGTCGACAACCTCGTGAACGGCAAGCGTGAGAACGTCGCCGACGTGCTGTCGCGCGACGTCGTGCTCATGCAGACCGATATCCGCGATATCGACAGCCTCCTGCCGGTGCTGCGCACTGCGCGCGTCGTTTATCACCTGGCGTGTCTCGGTGTGCGGCACTCGGTGCATTCTCCGCAGGAGAACCACGACGTGAACGCGACCGCGACGCTGAAGCTGCTGGCCGCTGCGCGGCAGACCGAGGTGCCGAGGTTCGTGTACGTGTCGAGCTCCGAGATCTACGGCAACGTCCGGGAGGCGTCGACGGTTCGTGCCGAACGGATGAACGAGGACCATCCCGCGTTCCCGTGCACGGTGTACGGCGGGTCCAAGCTGGCGGGCGAATCGTACGCACGCGCCTACTACCGCACCTACGGATACCCGACCGTGGTCGTTCGTCCGTTCAATACCTACGGCCCGCGTTCGCACCATGAAGGCGACAGCGGGGAAGTGATTCCGAAATTCCTGCTGCGGTGCCTCGCCGGGCGGCCGATGGTGATCTTCGGCGACGGCACGCAATCGCGCGACTTCAGCTACGTCAGCGACACGGCGCGGGGCATTCTCCTGGCTGGTGAACACCCGCAGGCCGTCGGAGAGACGATCAACCTTGGCAGCGGCATCGAAATGACCATCAACGAGCTCGCCAGGCACGTCGCTGCCGCGGCCGGCCGTCCCGACGCGGTGGTGCAGCACGATCGGCCGAGGCCCGGCGACGTCAACCGGCTCGTGGCCGACGTCACACGCGCGCGTACCCTGCTCGGCTACCAGCCGCAGGTGCCGCTGGCCGACGGCCTGGGCTATCTGCTGCAGTGGTATCGCGAGCAGGGCCGGACGCCCGAGCAGCTGCTCGAGCAGGAAGTCCTTCACAACTGGATCACTACGGCTCCAACCGCGTGAGCGACACGACGACCCCCATCCCGGTTGCGCGGCCGTGGCTCGACGAACGGGACGCGGCGGCGGCCCGCCGCGCCATCCTCTCCGGCTGGGTCACGCAGGGGCCCGAAGTGGCCGCGTTCGAGCGCGAGTTCGCCTCCGCCGTCGGCGCGCCCTTCGCCTGTGCCGTCTCGAGCTGCACCACGGCGCTTCACGTCGCGCTGGCGGCGCTCGGCGTCGGGCCGGGCGACGAAGTCGTTACGGTCAGCCACTCGTTCATCGCCACGGCGAACGCCGTCCGCTACTGCGGCGCGACTCCGGTGTTCGTGGACGTGACGCCGGACACCTTCAACATCGACCCGGCGCTGATCGGAGGCGCGATCTCGAACCGCACGAAGGCGCTGCTCGTCGTGCACCAGCTCGGCATGCCGTGTGCGCTGGCGCCGATTCTGGAGATCGGCCGCCGGCACGGCGTTCCAGTCGTCGAGGACGCCGCGTGCGCGATTGGCAGCGAGATTCTCTGGGAGGGGAGCTGGCAGCGCATCGGCCGGCCTCACGGCGACGTCGCATGCTTTTCGTTCCATCCCCGCAAGCTGCTCTCGACCGGCGACGGCGGCATGCTGACCACGCGCGACGCCGAGCTGGATGCGCGGTTCCGCCTGCTGCGGCAGCACGGCATGACGGTGCCCGACACCGTGCGCCACGCCTCGACGCAGGTCGTGTTCGAGGAGTACTCGACGCTCGGGTTCAACTACCGGATGACCGACATCCAGGCCGCCATCGGCCGCGAGCAGTTGTCGCGCCTGCCCGCCATCGTCGAGCGCCGGCGCCAGCTCGCGGCGAGATACCACCAGATCCTCGACGGTATTCCGCACGTGGTGCGGCCCGTCGAACCGGCGTGGGCGAGAAGCAACTGGCAGAGCTATGCGATTCGCGTCGAGCCGCCGCTCGTCCAGCGTGACGTGATGCAGCGCATGCTCGACGAGGGCGTCTCGACGCGCCGCGGCGTGATGAACGCTCACCGCGAGCGCGCCTATCCCGCGGGCTCCTGGCGCGCGGCCGGAACGCTGACGCAGAGCGAGCGCGCGCAGGACATGGCGATCATCCTGCCGCTCTACCATCAGATGACCGTCGACGAGCAGGATCGCGTGGCCGCCGTGCTGCGGCGGGCGGTGTCGCGCTGACGCGGCCCGAGCCGACATGATGCTCTCGATTCTGACGCCCGCCTTCAACGAAGCCGCAAACCTCCAGAACCTCCATACGCGTCTCGTGCAGACGATGGCGGCGGTGGGAGGGGAGTGGGAGTGGCTGGTGATCGACGACCACTCGCGCGACGAGACGTTCGCGATCGTCCAGCGGCTGGCCCGGACCGACCCGCGCGTGCGCGGGATTCGCCTGGCGCGCAATTCCGGCTCGCACGTGGCGATCACCTGCGGCCTTCATCACGTGCGCGGCGACGCCGCGGTGATGATGGCTTCCGACCTCCAGGATCCTCCCGAGACGCTGGCGCTGCTGCTCGAGCGCTGGCGTGCCGGTGCGCAGGTCGTCTGGGCGGTGCGGCGTCAGCGTCCGGGCGACGCCTCGCATGCCGGATTCGCGGCCGTCTACTATTGGATCATGCGCCACGTCGTCGGGATGAAGGAGATGCCGGCGCGCGGCGCCGACTTCTTCCTCATCGATCGGCGGGTCATCGACGCGTTCCGCCGGGTCCGCGAGCGCAACGCCAGCGTGTTCGCGCTCATCACGTGGCTCGGCTTCCGGCAGGAGTACGTCGAGTACGACAAGCAGCCGCGGGCGGCCGGCCGTTCGGGATGGACGATGGCCCGGAAGATCAAGCTCGTGGTCGATTCCGTCACCGGCTTCTCGGACGCGCCGATTCGTTTCTGCAGCTATCTCGGTGTCGCGATGCTGTGCGCGTCGCTGGCGATCGTGCTGGCGCGTCTGATCTGGCCGTTCGGTGCCACGGTGCTGCTTCTGGCGGCGATGGCGGGCTTGACCGGACTGCAGTTGCTTGCGCTGGGAATCGTCGGCGAATACGTCTGGCGCGCGCTGGAGGAGGCAAGGCAGCGTCCCGCCTATCTGATCGAGGACTACGCGGGCGAGCCGGTCGAAGGCGAGCCGGCCGCCGGGAACCGATGAGCAGGCGGTGAGAATGACCCTGGGCGCGGCGCTCGGGCGGGCGGCAAGGCATTGGCTGGCCGTGCCGTGCCTCGTCTTCGTGCTCGCGTTCCTGTACCGCTTCAACGCCCTCGGCGGGGCGCTCGGCGGCTTCGACGGCGATCACTTCATCTACTACCTCGGGGCCGCCGCCGTCGCGGAGGGCGAGCGGCCGCTGCGCGATTTCGCGGATGCCGGTGTCATGGGAGCGTGGCCGGCCCTGACCTATGAGCTGCCGGCGATCGCCCAACGCCTGCTCGGCTCGACGTTCTTCACCGAGGCGCTCTTCACCGTCGGTGCGCTGGCGGCGGCGCTGGCGATCGCGGCCGGGACGGCCGGATCGATTGCCGGCCGCGGCGCGGCGTTCGCCGCGACGATGGCGATGCTGTTCGCCTCGACGAAGTTGTACGGCTATTCGAAGGTGCTGGTGTTCGCGGGCGCCGCGGCGCTGTTCGTCCGCTTCGTGCGCGAGCCCTCGCGGCGGCGCGCGGCCGCGATCGGCGTCTGGGCCGCGGTCGCGTTCCTGTTCCGGCACGACTTCCTCGTCTACCTGGGCGTGCCCGTTCTGATCCTGATCATCGCGGGCACGCCGCGCTGGCGCGATGCGTTGGATCGGCTTGCCGTGTGCGGGCTGACGACGGCCGTGCTGCTGGTCCTGCCGCTGTATTCCATACACCGCTACGCCGGCCTCGACGCGTATCTCGACAGCGCCCGCGCGCTGGTCGAGCAGGAGGCGAACCGGACGACGTTCCGGTGGCCGCAGTTCGCCGCCGCGCGGGGCGGCGTGAGCGGGTTCCTCTCCGGCGAGGGCAATGCGATCGCGTTTCTGTACGACCTGAGCGTGGCGATTCCGATCGTGGCGCTGCTCGCGCTGATCGGCACGCCGCGGGCGAAGGGGCTCGACACGAGTCAGACGCGTGCGCTGATCGGCAGCCTGGCGGTGCTGGCGCTGCTGCTCGACCGCTTCTTCCTGCGCAACAACCTCGGTGCGCGGTTCGGCGATCTCGGGGCGCCGGTCGTGATCCTTGCGGCGTGGCTGATCTGGCGTCTCGGCGACGGCTCGGCGCGGCGGCGCGTTGCCGCCTCATTCATCGGTCTGATGGTGCTGGTGCCGACGCTGCAGGCGCTCGACGCCACCGGAAGCGTCTGGCAGGAGCTCGACACGACCGGCTTACGGGACAGTGCGAAAAAGATCGCGCGCCGGCTGGTCACCGTTTCCGCCGAGCTTCGTGCGCTTCCGCTCACGGGGGCCGGGCCGTCGCACGCGGAGCCCAACGTCGTCGATTACCTGCGCCGGTGCACGGCGCCCGAGGACAGGGTCCTGGTCGTCGCCGATGCGCCCGAGATTCTGGCCGTGGCCGGACGACGCTTTGCCGGCGGGCATCCCACGTTCCGGCCCGGCTTCTACACGCTCGAGCGCGACCAGCAGCAGACGCTCGCGCGGCTGCGCCGCCAGTCGGTGCCGGTCGTGCTGCTCGACGCGCCCGCGTCGTACAACACGCACTTCGTCCCGCAGTTCACGCTCATCCACGCGCACGTCATGGCTCACTACGAGCGCGCCGGCGAGCTTGCCGCTCCGGCGGGACCGCCGGTCCAGGTGTTCACAGAGCGCGGCCGTGCCGCAACCGGCCGCTACCGGGGGACGGAAATGCCGTGTTTCTCCTGATCTCGGGGTCAGGTAAGATGAACCCTCGCTGAAGAGTTTCGCACACGGATGATCGACTGCATCGCCGGCTACCACCTCAATCCCTGGACGTGCGGGATCGCCAAGTTCAACGCGATTCTCGCCAGGTATCTGGCGGTTCCGGTGGTCGGCCTCCGCGCGGTCGAGCTCGGCACCTACCGGCGTCCGCTGCTGTCGCTGAAGCTCTCGGAGTTCAGCGAGGCCGACGCGGCCGACCTGGACCTGTGGGCCAGCTCGAGGCCGGGCCAGTTCGAGCTCTTCCTGCACGCCTTCGACGGGACCGAGATCGAACGGCGCCTGGTTGCCGGAGCGGGCCGGGTCTATTGCGGCAACCGGGAGCTCTACGCGCAGCTTCAGGGGATGCGGCCCGACATCCAGGAGCTGTTCTGTCCGGGCACGATCCTCAACCCGCAGCGCTTCCAGCGCACCGAGCTGTCGGTGTTCACCTTCGGCATGGCGCACAAGATCCGCGTGCCGCTGTATCGCCGGCTGCAGGAGCTGCTGGAGGCGACCGGGAAGAGCTACTCGGTCTACGTCTCGACCGCGCTCCACGAGAACACCAGCTTCGACGGGTCGTTCGTCGTGCGCTTCGAAGAGCTGCAGTCGATCTTCAACGGACAGGTCTACTTCATGGGCTATCTGTCCGATACGGCCGTGTTCAACCACCTGCTCGACTGCACGTTCCTCGCGGCCTTCTTCGAGAAGGGGCTGCGCGCGAACAACACGACGGTGAACGCGGCAATGGAAGTCGGCTGTGCGGTGATCACCAACCTGGACGAGCACTCGCCGGTGGGCCTCACCCACATGCAGAACGTCATCGACATCAACCTCTGCGAGCGGCTGCCCGATGCCGAGCAGACGCAGCGCATCGGACGTGCCGCGCGTGAGATCGCGCACGGGCAATACGGCTGGGACCGGCTCGTTGCCCAGCTCAGGCCCGTGGTCCGCACGTAACCGGGAGACTCCATGGCACGCACACTGAGGATCGGCGCGCGCGAGATCGGCGATCACACGCCGTGCTACGTCATCGCCGAAATCGGCCACAACCACCAGGGCAGCCTCGAGAAGGCCCGCGAGCTCTTCCGCGAAGCCAGGCTGGCCGGCGCGCACGCGGTCAAGCTCCAGAAGCGCGACAACCGCAACCTCTACACGCGCGCCGCATACGAGAAGCCGTACGACAACGAGAACAGCTTCGGCGCCACCTACGGCGAGCACCGCGAGTTCCTGGAGTTCGGCCGCGCGGAGTACGTGGAGCTCAAGGCCTACGCCAGGGAGCTGGGGATCGATTTCTTCGCCACCGCGTTCGACATCGCCAGCGCCGATTTCCTCGAGGAGCTCGACGTGCCGGCGTACAAGATCGCCTCGGGCGATCTCAAGAGCATCCCGCTGCTGAAGCACGTGGCGGCCTTCGGCAAGCCGATGATCGTCTCGACCGGCGGCGCGCTGCTCGAGGACGTCCAGCGCGCGTACGACGCCATCATGCCGATCAACCAGAAGCTCGCCATCCTGCAGTGCACGGCGGGCTACCCGGCGGCGTTCGAGGAGCTCGATCTGCGCGTCATCACCACCTACCGCGAGCACTTCCCCGACGCCGTGATCGGGTTCTCCAGCCACGACAACGGCATCGCCATGCCGGTGGCCGCCTACATGCTCGGCGCGCGCATCGTCGAGAAGCACTTCACGCTCAATCGCGCGATGAAGGGCACCGACCACGCCTTCTCGCTCGAGCCGGTCGGCCTGCGCAAGCTGGTGCGCGATCTGGACCGCACCTTCAAGGCGATGGGCGACGGCACCAAGAAGCTCTATGAGAGCGAGCGCGCGCCGATTCTGAAGATGGGCAAGAGCCTCGTCGTCGCTCGCGACCTGCCGAGCGGCCACGTGCTCGGGCCCGACGACGTGGTGATGAAGTCGCCGGGCGGCGGCATTCCGCCCTACGAGCTCGACAAGGTGATCGGCTGCACGACGCTCAAGCCGTTGTACGAGGACGACTTCCTGTCGTTCGAGGTCTTGAGCAAACCTGACACCGAGCTCGCTCGGTCGTGACCGTTCATTCGCGTTTTGCTCTCGACGATCGGCTGGCCGTGGTCACCGGCGCCTGCGGCAAGCTGGGCGCCGTGTGGTCGGAGGCGCTCATCGAAGCCGGCGCCCGCGTGGCCGCCCTCGACCTGGCCCGGGCCGTTCAGACGCTCAGGTTCGAGGCGCTGACCAAACGCGCCGGCGGCGCGATTCAGTGCTTCGAGTGCGACATCACGTCGCGCGAGTCGATTGAAGCGGCCGCGCGTCTGGTCGTGGAACGCATGGGTGAGCCGTCGATCCTGGTCAACAACGCCGGCATCGATCAGCCGCCCGACAGCCCCGGCGGCCGGCACCATCTGCACGAGCTGCCGATCGACGAGTTCCGCCGCATGGTCGAGGTCAACCTGCTCGGCACGTTCCAGGTGACCCAGGTCTTCGGCGAGCGGATGGCGGCGCGCGGCGGCGGATCGATCATCAACATCGGTTCGCTCTACGCGTCGGTGTCGCCGGATCCCGGCTTCTACGCGCATCTCGCCGGCAATGCGCCGTTCATCAAGTCGCCGGCCTACGGCGCCTCGAAGGCCGCCGTAGTCAACCTGACGAAGTTCTTCGCCACGCACTGGGCGCATCGCGGGATTCGCGTCAACACGCTGTCGCCCGGCGGAGTGCTGGCGGGGCAGGACGAGCAGTTCAAGGCGAAATACGGCGCCCGAGTGCCGCTGGCGCGAATGGCGGAGCCCGAGGATCTCAAGGGCCCGCTGATCTTCCTGGCTTCGGCCGCCTCGTCCTACGTGACCGGCCACGAGCTGCGCGTCGACGGAGGCTTTACGGCGTGGTGAGTCTCGACCTGTCCATTCCGGCTATCGTTCCCAATCAGGTGGGCGGCCGAGATTGCGCCGCCGCCGACAACCGTACGTTCGCGAAGATCGATCCGGCCACCGGCCGCGAATGCTGCCGCGTGGCCCGCTCGAGCGCCGCCGACGTGCACGCCGCGGTGGCGTGCGCGAAGAAGGCCCAGCCGGTCTGGGCGGCGACCACCGTCGTCAAGCGCGGCGAGATTCTGCGGCGCATTGCCATCCTCATGCAGGAGCACCGCGGCGCCATTGCCGACCTCGTCGCGCGCGAGACCGGCAAGTCGCGCAGGGACGCTCTCGGCGAGACCGATGCCGCCATCGAGATGGGGTTTTTCGTCGCCGGCGAGGGCCGCCGGTTCTACGGCCAGACGACGACCAGCGCGGTGCCGAACAAGAGCGCGATGATCGTGCGCCAGCCGCTCGGCGTCGCCGGTCTGATCATTGCCGCGAACACTCCGATTGCCAACGTCGCGTGGAAGGCGTTTCCGGCGCTGCTGTGCGGCAACGCCGCGATCCTCAAGGCCGCCGAGGACACGCCGCTCTCCGCGTGGGCGTTCGGCGTGCTCGCCCGCGAGGCGGGCATCCCCGAGGGCGTCTACACCACGCTGCACGGGTTCGGCGAAGAAGCCGGCGCGCCGCTGGTCGAGCATCCGGACGTGGCAATCGTCAGCTTCACCGGATCGTGCGAGGTGGGGCGGTGGATCGCCGAGACCGCCGGCCGCCGCCTGGCCAAGACGTGTCTCGAGCTCGGCGGCAAGAACCCGCTGATCGTCTGCGACGACGCCGATCTGCAGAACGCGGTGTCGTGGACGGTGGCATCGGCGTTCAGCAACGCCGGCCAGCGCTGCGCCGCCGGCAGCCGGATCATCGTCTTCGAGCAGGTATACGATCGCTTCAAGGCGATGCTGGTCGAGGCGACGCGAAAGCTCAAGGTCGGCACCGCCGACACCGACGACTACGGGCCGGTCATCAACGAAACGCAGATGAACAACATGCTCGCTGCCGTCGCGCGGGCGAAGGCCGCCGGAGCGGTCGTGCTCACCGGCGGCGAGCGCCTCACCGGTGCGCAGTACGGCGGCGGCTATTTCGTCGCGCCGACCATCATCGAGAACGTCGGCACCGCCGACGAGATCACCCGCACCGAGCTGTTCGGGCCGATCACGTGCCTGTATCGCGTGTCGAGCTTCGAGGAGGCCATCGCGCTGGCCAACGACTCGCCGTTCGGATTGACGGCGTCGATCCACACGCGGAACATCGATCGGGCGATGACGTTCCTCAACCGCATTCAGGCGGGCGTGGCGGTGGTCAACGGCGGCACGTACGGCAGCGAGCCGCATCTGCCGTTCGGCGGACTCCGCCAGTCGGGCAACGGCTGGCGCGAGGCCGGCACGCAGGCGCTGGACGTCTACTCGGATTTGAAGACGATCTACATCAATCACAATCCGGCCAACGTCTGATGCCATCCGCAGTCGCCTTCATTCCGGCGCGCCTCGGGTCGAAGCGGGTTCCGGGCAAGAACGTCCGCCGGCTGGGCGGCCACCCGATGATTGCCTACACCATCGGCCCGGCGCTCGAGAGCGGGGTGTTCGACTCGGTGATCGTTTCGACCGACTCGGAGGAGATCGCCGACATCGCGCGCCACTACGGCGCCGAAGTGCCGTTCCTGCGGCCGGCGGCGCTGGCGGGCGACACGTCGCCCGACATCGAGTGGCTCGAGTACACGATCGCGGAGCTGCGCGCCAGGGGCCGCAGCTGGGACTGTTTCGGCCTGCTCCGCCCGACCAGCCCGTTCCGCACGACGGACACGATTCGCCGCGCCTGGGCGACGTTCATCGCGCAGCAGGGCGTCGATTCGCTGCGCGCCGTCGAGCTGTGCACGCAGCATCCGGGGAAGATGTGGATCGTGCGCGGGCAGCGGATGTATCCGCTGCTGCCGTTCGGGTCGCCGCGGCCCGATGCCCGCGGCGGCGACGATCGCGATCAGCCGTGGCACAGCACCCCATATCAGGCGCTGCCGAAGGTCTACGTGCAGAACGCCTCGCTCGAAATTGCCTGGACGCGCGTCGTCACCGAGAAGCGGACCATTGCCGGCGACGTCCTGGTGCCGTTCTTCACCGAAGGCTACGAAGGGTTCGACATCAACGACGCCTTCGACTGGATGATCGCCGAGCGGCTGATTGCCGAGGGGACGGCGGTTTTGCCGGCCGTCAACACGGACCCGTATGGGACTATGAAGGTCTGAGATGGGTGACCTGCAGACAGACCAGGGCGAACAGCTCGAGCTTCAGTTCGTTCCGGTCGCCGAGTTCAATCGCGTGCTCGACGCCGACATCGCCGAAACGGCCAGGGCCCGCGCGTTCGCGGCGCTGGCGCGCATCAACACCCTCTCCATGATTGCCGGGGCATGGTCGGGCCACATCGGCACGAGCTTCAGCTCCCTCGACATCATGAGCTGGGTGTTCCTCAACGAGATGCGCGATCTCCGGAAGGGGCCGGAGCACGCCGACATCTTCTTCTCGTCGAAGGGCCACGACGCGCCCGCGCTCTACAACGTGCTGATCGGCCTCGGGCTGCTCGACGAGAGCCTGCTCCACCAGCTCCGCCGCCTGAACGGTCTGCCCGGCCATCCCCACATCGAGACGCCCTACATCCAGGTGAATACCGGATCGCTCGGCATGGGCATCTCCAAGGCCAAGGGGATCGTGCTGGCCAACCGCCTGTCGGGCATCGAGCGGCGCGTGTTCGTGCTCACCGGCGACGGCGAGCTGCAGGAAGGACAGTTCTGGGAATCGCTGCCGCTGGCCGCCAACCGCGGCCTGGGCGAGATCACCGCGATCGTCGACCACAACAAGATCCAGTCCGACACCTGGGTCCGCGAGGTGAGCGACCTCGGCGACCTCGAAGCGAAGTTCCGCGCCTTCGGCTGGCATGCCGTCCGCTGCGACGGCCACGATCTCGCCGCCCTCGAGCGCACGTTCCGCGCGCTCGACGATGTGGAGGATCGGCCGAAGGTGATCATCGCCGACACGGTGAAGGGCAAGGGCGTGTCGTTCATGGAAGGCACCGCCCTGGCCGAGGGCGAGCTGTATGGCTACCATTCCGGCGCGCCCGGAGAGCGGCAGTACACCGAGGGGCTCGCCGAGCTGCTGGCCACGGCCAACAGCATCTTCGCCGAGCTCGGGTTGGGCCGGGTGCGCACCGAGAAGCGGCTGCGCAACCCGCGGCGCGAGCCGCGCAAGACCGACAATCTCATCGCCGCCTACGAGCAGGCGCTGCTCTGGCAGGGCGAGCGTCACCGCAACCTGGTCGTGCTCGATGCCGACCTGATCAAGGACTGCGGTCTGGTGCAGTTCTCGCGGCGCTATCCCGACCGCTTCATCGAGTGCGGCATCGCCGAGCAGGACATGGTGTCGATGGCGAGCGGCCTGGCGCGCCGCGGCATGCTGCCGATCGTCCACTCCTTCGCCTGCTTCCTCAGTGCCCGCCCCAACGAGCAGATCTACAACCAGTGCACCGAGGGTACGAAGGTGATCTACGTCGGCTCGCTGGCCGGCCTCATCCCCGGCGGGCCCGGACACTCGCACCAGTCGGTGCGCGACATCTCGGCGCTGCGCGGCGTGCCGAACCTCTCGCTGCTCGAGCCGTGCATGGAGGCCGAGGTCGGCGCGCTCGTCGACTACGCGGTCAACCAGGCCGTCGACAGCGTCTATCTGCGGCTCGTCTCGGTGAAGTGGCCGATCCCCTTCGGCTACCCGTCGCACCACAAGGTGGAAGTGGGCAAGGGCTGGATCGTCCGCGACGGCGACGATGCGATCTGCTTCGGCTACGGCCCGTGGCTGATGGCCAGTGCGTACGAGGCGGTGGAGGAAATCGAGAAGAGCACCGGCGCGACGATCCGCCTCGTCAACCTGCCGTGGCTGAACCGCATCGATCTCCGCTGGCTGCGTGAAGTGGTCGGCGGCCGCCGCTCGATCGTCACGCTCGACAATCACTATCTCAAGGGCGGACAAGGAGAAATGGTCGCGACCGCGATCGCAGAGCTCGGCCTCGAGCCGGCCTCGCGCGTGTGGCGCGTCGGCGTCATGGCGCTGCCGCAGTGCGGCACCAACGACGAAGTGCTCGCCCACCACAAGCTGGACGTGGCCAGCCTGGTGGCGAGCTTCAGACGGGCGGTGCCGCAGATCGCATGATCGTACTGTTCTGGGACATCGACGGAACGCTGCTGACCACGGGCAAGGCCGGCGTTCCGGCGTGGGAGCGGGCCGTCCGCGAGATCGTGCAGCGCGACTTCCAGCTGTCGTCGTTTCGGGTGGCCGGGCTCACCGACTATCAGATCGCGGTGCGCACGTTCGAGATGCTGAACGAGCCGGTGGACGAGGGCACCATCCGCCGCATGGTGAGCCGCTACGAGGCGCTGCTGCCGGAGGAGCTGCCGAAGAAGCAGGGCCGCGTCCTGCCGCACGTCCGCGAGATTCTCGAGCACCTGCGCGGCCGGCCCGATGTCCGGTCGTATCTCCTCACCGGCAACACCCGCGGCGGCGCGCGCGCCAAGCTCACGCACTACAACCTCGTGCACTACTTCGTCGACGGCGCCTTCGCCGAGGACGCCGGCGCCCGATCGTCGATTGCCGCGCGCGCGCTCAAGCTCGCGCGCGAGGCCGGCCCGGTCGCCGACGACGGCATCTTCGTGGTCGGCGATACGCCGCACGACATCGAGTGCGCCAGCGCGATCGGCGCACGAACGATCGCGGTCGCCACCGGCGGCTATTCGCTCGACGAGCTCCAGTCGCATCGCCCGTGGCGGGCGTTCGTCGAGCTGCCGCCGCCGGAGGAATTCACCCGCCTGATCGACGAGGCGCGGCAGGCATGAAGCACGGCATCCGCCGGTTCCCGCGGCTGTGGCGCGTGACGCGACTCGCCCGGCGCTGGTATCACGCGCGCTGGAGCGACGCCTATCCCGACTGGACGCAGGTGATTGCCGCCGATGCGGCGCGCTGGCAGGCCGCCCGCGCTGCCGCCGCCAGCGGCCCGCGCGTGCTCTTCGCCACCGCCATCGGTTCGTATGCGCATGCGGTGTCGCTCGAAAGCGCGCTTGCCGCGGCGCTGACGTTCCGCGGCGCCGACGTCCATGTCCTGCTCTGCGACGGCGCGATGACGGCCTGCGCCGAGTGCGAGGCGTCGCTCTATCCCGACATCGCGCGCTTCGTCCGCTACGGGCCGTCGCGAGACCTGTGCCGCGACTGCCGCCAGCCGGCTCAGCGCGTCTACGAGCAGCTCGGGCTGAAGATTCATCGCTACGGCGAGTGGCTCACCGCCGACGATCGCGCGGAGGCGCGGCGCATCGCCACCACGCTCCCCGCCGATTGCATCGCCACGTTCACGCTCGACGGCCTGGCCATCGGCGAGCACGCGAACGCCGGCGCGCTGCGCTTTTTCGCGAGCGGATCACTCGACGACGAACCGCACGGCGAGAGCGTGCTGCGGCGCTACCTCGAGTCGGCGCTGCTGACGGCCTGTGCGACGCGCCGCCTGATCCGCACCGTCGGGTTTGCGTCGGCGGTGTTCACGCACGGCATCTACGTGCCGTGGGGGCTGATGGGCGAGGTGGCGCGAAAGGAAGGCGTCAAGGTCTCGACGTGGAACGTCGCCTACCGCAAGCGGCGCTTCATCTTCAGCCACGACGACACCTATCACCACACGCTCATGAGCGAACCGCTCTCGCACTGGGAGAACAACGAGCTCACGCCGGCGCAGGAGCAGGAGCTGATGCAGTACCTCGCCAGCCGCCGCGAGGGCATGTTCGACTGGATCGTGTTCCACCGGCCGACGACGCAGAACGCCGAGGACATTGCCGCGAAGATCGGACTGGATCGCAGCCGCCCGGTGATCGGGTTGCTGACCAACGTCTCGTGGGACGCGCAGCTCCACTATCCGGCGAATGCCTTTGCCAACATGCTCGACTGGCTCGTCCAGACGTGCCGTTACTTCGCCACCCGTCCGGACCTGCAGCTGCTGGTGCGCGTCCATCCGGCCGAGATCAGCGGGTTCCCGCCGTCGCGCCAGCCGATTCTCGGTGAGCTGAAGAAGCACATCCCCACGCTCGCGCCCAACATCATCGTCGTGCCGCCGGAAAGCGGCCTCAGCACGTACGCGCTGATGTCGCTGTGCAACAGCGCCATCATCTACGGCACCAAGATGGGGGTCGAGCTGACCAGCGTCGGCCTGCCGGTGATCGTGGCCGGCGAAGCGTGGATCCGCAACAAGGGCCTGACCTACGATGCGACCACGCCCGAGGAATACTTCAAGATCCTGGAGCGCCTGCCGTTTCCCGGGCGGCTGGGGCCCGAACAGCTGTCCCGGGCCCGCCGCTACGCCTACCACTTCTTCTTCAACCGGATGATTCCGCTGCCCTTCATCCAGCCCAAGGCCGGGTATCCCGTCTACCGCCTCGAGCTCGAGGCCCTTGAGGACCTTCTGCCCGGGAAGTCCAGCGGACTCGATACAATCTGCGACGGCATCCTCGGCAGGGGGCCGTTCGTGCTCCGCGACGACCATGCCGCCCGGACGCCGCAGCTTGTAAATTCGTAGTCGATCGGCAGTAACCGGCTGTGATTGCCGTTCTGAGCTTCGTGATAGCGACCGCGACGGCGGTGGCGATGGGGGCGCTCGTACGCCGCATTGCCCCGGCCGTGGGCGCCGTGGTGCCGCCGCGGCCCGATCGCTGGAGCACCGCCCCGACGCCGACGATGGGCGGGACGGCGATCCTGCTGGGCACGATTGCGGGCTTCGTGGTGGTCGGGCTGGCGACACCGACCGCGGCGGCGTCGAGCTCGGCCTGGGCGTGGGTCCTCCTCGCCGCCCTGGCGATGTTCGTCGTCGGCTTCTACGACGATCGGCTGCAACTGTCGCCGATCGCCAAGCTCGTCGCGTCGCTGGTGATCGGCGCGTTCCTGGTGTTCGCGCTGTCGGGCGCCGAGCCGGCGGGCGCGCTGCCGCCGGAGTACACGCTGATCGGCACGATCTGGTTCGCGGGTCTGTGCCACGCGATGAACCTGCTCGACAACATGGACGGCCTGGCGGCCGGCGTCGCCCTGATCGCGACCGCGTTCCTGGCGGCGCTGCTCAGCCCGTCGCTCGGGCCGATGCTGGTGATGCTGCTGGTGTCGCTGGCCGGCGCGCTCGCCGGGTTCCTCTACTGGAATCGCCCGCGGGCGCGTCTGTTCATGGGCGACTGCGGCAGCCTGTTCATCGGCGCGATGCTCGCCGGGGCCTCGCTGGTGCCGATCTTCAACGCCCGCGTCGCCTTCGTCAGCCCCGCGGTGCTCGTCGTCCTGATCCTGGTCGTGCCGCTGTTCGACACCGCGTTCGTACTGGTGCTGCGCCGCCTGGCCGGGCGCAAGGCGAGCAAGGGCGGGACCGATCACGTCTCGCACCGGCTGGCGTCGCTCGGCTTCTCCGAACGCAGCGCGGTCCGGATCCTGTACCTGTTCGGGCTGGTCGGCGGGCTTGCCGCGTGGGCCATCCAGACGTGGAGCGCCGTGGAGCCGATGCTGCCGTTCGTCGCGCTGTTCGGCGTCATCGTGATTCTGATCGGCATCTATCTGGCGCGCGTCCCGGCCTACAACGCGCAGGACTTCATCGCGCTGCAGAAGTCGTCGTTCGCGCCGTTCCTGAAGGATCTGGCGTTCCGCTGGCACGCGGGGCAGGTGATGCTCGATCTCGTGCTCATCGCCGTGTGCTACTACGTCGCCTATCGCCTGAGGTTCGAAGGGGCGAGCCTCGACCCGTTCCTGCAGTATTTCCTGTCGACGCTGCCGATCGTGGTCGGGTGCAAGCTCACGGCGCTGCTGGCATCGGGGCTCTACCAGCGTTCGTGGGACACGTTCGGCCTGCGCGACGTGACGGCCGTGATCCGGGGCGTCGGCATCGGATCGCTCCTGACGGTCGGTGCGGTGTTCTATCTCTATCGGGGCGAAGGCGCGTCGCGGGTCGTGTTCGTGCTCGACGCCCTGCTGCTGGCGGCGGCGATCATCGGGACGCGGGTCTCGTTCAGGGCCATGAACCTGGTGGCCTCGTCGCGCAACAAGAAGAGCCGGCGCGTCCTCGTCTACGGCGCCGGCGGCTACGGCCGCATGCTCGTTCGCGAGATGCGCGCCAACGCCGCGTGGCAGATGAACCCCGTCGGCTTCATCGACGACGACCCGTTGAAGGCCCATCGCTGGATCGTCGGCGTCCCGGTGCACGGTTCGATCGATCAGCTCGAGCAGGTGATGCGCGCCTACAACGTCGACGAGGTGCTCCTGAGCAGCCCGTCCATCAACGGCAACGTGGAAGTCAGGATCCGGGAGATCTGCGCGGCGCTCAACAGGCCGGTGAGACGGCTGCGCATGGAGATCACCTGACGGTCGTGCAAGATTCGAAATGCAGAATGCAGGAAGGAAAATACGAGAATCGAAGCCGTCGATGACCGGGCACGATCGGCATCCCGCCTTTTGAATCTTGCATTCAGTGAAAGCCCTCCGCGTCGGGATCGACGGCCGTGCGTTCAGCTCTCCGGCCGCGGGCGTGCGCCGCTACGTCTCGTCGCTCGTGCCGGCGCTCCTCGCCGCCGATCCGGCGCTGCAGCTGGTGGCGCTCGGCGGCGAGAGGGGCGCCATCCCGCCGCCGCTCGCGTACGTCGACGAGCCGTGGCACCCGCCGACGAACGTCGGGTGGAGCGTGGTGGGGCTTCCGCGGGCCGCGGCCCGGGCCCGGGTCGACGTGATCCACGCGCCCGCCTACACCGCGCCGCTGTGGTCGGCAATTCCGGTCGTGCTCACGATTCACGACGTCAGCTACGAGCGGCATCCCGAGTGGTATCCCTACCGGCGCGATGCGATCCGGCGTGCCTTCTATCGCCGCAGCGCACGGGCCGCCGCCCGCGTGCTGACCGACTCGGAGTTCTCCGCCCGGGAGATTGCCGCCGCCTACCGGATTCCGCGCGACCGGATCACCGTCGCGCCGCTTGGCGTGTCCGATCATTTCGCCGCCATCGATCGTCCGAACGAGACGCTGCCGGCGGGCATCAGCCGGCCGTATCTCCTGCACGTGGGCGATCTGCACGAGCGCCGCAACCTGCCGCTGGTCGTGCACGCGATGCTCGAAGCGCAGCGGCGTCCGGGGATGCCCCCGCTGTCGCTGGTCCTTGCCGGCGTCGATCGCGGCATCGGCGACCGGCTTCGCGCCTACGCCGCCGAGGCCCACGTGCCTGACGCCGTGGTCTGCCTCGGTCCGGTCACCGACAGCCAGCTGCTCACGCTGTACCGGGGCGCCGCCGCGCTCGTCTACCCGTCACGATATGAGGGGTTCGGTCTTCCCGTGCTCGAAGCGATGGCCTGCGGCACGCCTGTCATTGCCTCGCGTGCCGCGTCGATTCCGGAAGTCCTCGGCGATGCCGGGGTGCTGCTCGATCCCGATGACGAGGCGGGCTGGGCGGAGGCCATTGCGGAGGTGGTGACCGATGAGTGGAAGAGGGGGCGGATGAGGAAAGCGGGTCTCGAGCGCGCCCCCTCCTTCAGCTGGGCCCGGACGGCGGCAATCACGCTCGACGTCTATCGCGAGGCCGCGCGGTGGCAATGACGGACGGACCCGAGGCGTCGATCGTCATCGTGAGCTGGAACGGCCGGCAGTACCTGGAGCCCTGTCTCAACGCCGTAGCCGCGCAGCAGGGCGCCGATGCCGAGACGATCGTCGTCGACAACGGGTCGACGGACGGCACCGCGGAATTCCTGCGCGAGCGTTTCCCGTGGGTCAGAGTGATCGCGCTGGCCACCAACACAGGGTTTGCCGGCGGCAACAACGCCGGTGTGCGCGCGGCGCGCGGCCGTATCGTCGTGCTGCTCAACAACGACACCGTGCCCGAGCCGGGCTGGCTTGCGGCGCTGCTTCGCGGCCGCGAGGCGGGCGGTCCGCATGCGCTCGCTTCGTCGTGCATCGTCTACATGCACGATCCGCGCGTGGTCGACAGCGCCGGCGACGGGCTGCTGCGCTGGGGTGGAGCGTTCAAACGCCATCACGGTGCAAGCGTGGACGCCGCGGCCGAGTCGCGCGAGGTGTTCGGGGTGTGCGGCGCCGCGTGCGCGATCCCGCGGAGCGTGTTCGAGGAGCTCGGCGGCTTCGACGAGGACTTCTTCGCCTCGCACGAGGACGTCGATCTGTCGTACCGGGCACGCCTGCGCGGCTACCGGTGCCTCTACGTTGCCGATGCCGTGGTCCGTCATCACGGCAGCGCGACGCTCGGGCGGATCAGCGAGTTCGCCGTGTTCCACGGCCAGCGCAATCTCGAGTGGATGTACTTCAAGAACACGCCGGCGGGCCTGCTGCTGCGCACGCTGCCCGGACACGCGATCTACACCGCCGCGGCGGCCGTGCACTTCGCCCGCCAGGGCCTGCTCGGCGTCTTTCTGCGCGCCAAGTGGGCGGCGCTCGCCGGCCTGCCGCGTCTGCTGCGCAAGCGGGCCGAGGTGCAGCGCACGCGCCGCGTCGGCGGCGACGCGATCTGGCCGCATCTCGAGGTGCGCTGGCTGGCGACGAAGCGGCGCGAGAAGCAGTTCGATCTCGGTCTGGCCGGAGGCAGCCGATGACTCCGGAGCTGTCGGCCGTCATCGTCAACTACAACGCCGGACCCGAGATTCGCACGGCGCTGCAATCGATTGCCGCCGAGATGGCGGACCGGGCGTGGGAGGCGGTCGTCGTCGACAACGCGTCCACGGACGGCAGCAGCGATTACGTGTGGGAGTTCGCGCCCAATGCACGTGTGCTGCGGAACACGGAGAACGTCGGCTTCGGCCGCGGCATCAATCAGGGCGTTGCCGCATCGAGCGCTCCGCTCGTCCTGATCATGAATCCCGATTGCCGGCTCGAGCCCGGCGCCGTGGCGGCGATGCGCGCGGAGCTGGAAAGCCGCGCGCGGTGTGCCATCGCCGGGCCTCGGGTCCTCGACCCCGACGGGTCCGAGCAGGGCAGCGCGCGAGGCGATCCCGACATGCTGACCGGGCTCTTCGGACGAACCGGGGTGCTGCGGAGCCTGCTGCCCCGGGCGGCGGTGTCGCGGCGCAACGTCGTCGAGAGCCGCGGCGGCAGCGTCACCGTGGACTGGGTGTCCGGTGCGTGCATGCTCGTGCGCCGCTCGGCGTTCGACGAGGTCGGCGGCTTCGATGCTCGATACTTCCTGTATTGGGAGGACGCCGATCTCTGCCGCCGTCTTCGTGCGCGGGGATACGAGATTCGCTACGTGCCGGCCGCAACCGCGGTCCACCACGTCGGCCATTCCAGCCGCAGCGCGCAGGCCGCGTCGATCCGGGCGTTCCACGAAAGCGCGTACCTGTATTACGCGACGCATGTCGCGCCGGGGGCGTGGAACCCCAAGCGCGCGGTCGCGCGCGTGCTGCTGACGGCACGGTGCTGGTGGCGGCTGCGCAGCGTGTAGAGGACTACAGGACCTCGCCCACGAGATCCGCCAGGTGCTCACCGATCGACAGGCACGAGGTGAGCCCCGGGGACTCGATGCCTGCCGCCTGAATCAGGCGCGGGTTCTGCGTGTCCCTCGCAATCAGAAAGTCCGAGAACGACTGCTCAGGAGGGTGGAGCTTCGCCCGGATGCCGCTGCCGCCCAGCCGCAAATCCTCGAGCCGGAGCTCGGGGAGCAGCGCCTGCGCCGGTCCGAGGAACGCTTCGACCGGGTAGCGATCGTCCTCGTAGTCGTCCTTGCGGTCTTGATAGCGAACGGTCGGGCCGAGAGTGACGGTGCCGGCCAGGGTCCTGGTCAGGTGGACGCCAAGGCCGTGCGTATGGGGCAGGGGATAGACCAGCGCGTTGACCAGGCCGCGTCTGGCGGGCACGAGCTCGACGTATTCGCCGCGGCACGGATAGATGCGGAACGCCTGGCCGCCGAGCATCGCTGACACGTCGTCGGCGTACAGTCCGGCGGCGTTCACCACCGTGTGCGCCAGGATGGATTCGGCCGCGGTCCGCAGCTCGATGCCGTCGGGATGTGCGTCAGCGCCCACGAGCGGCGAGCCCGGCAGCACCGCAACGTCGCGCTCGCTGCACAGGCGCGCCAGCGTTCGCACGAGCGCCTCGGCTTCGAGAATGCCGGTGCTGGGCGAGAACAACGCCGCCTTCGCCGCCACATGCGGCTCGCGGGCGCGGATGAACGGCTGGTCCACCATGCGCAGGCCTTCGACGCCGTTGGCCTCCCCGCGTACCCGGATGGCCTCGAGCGCCTCGATCTCGCGCTCGTCGTGGGCGACGATCAGCTTGCCGCAGCGGGCATGGGGCACACCGTACGCGGCGCAGAACTCGTACAGCATCCGCGCGCCGTTGACGCAATGGCGGGCCTTCAGGCTGCCGGGCGGATAGTACATGCCGCCGTGGATCACCTGGCTGTTGTGCGTGCTCGTGCCCATCCCGGGACGCGGCTCGCGCTCGAGCACGCACACGGTGCGGCCGCGGCGCGCCAGCGACCATGCTGCCGCGAGGCCGACCACGCCCGCGCCGACCACCGCGGTGTCGATCTGTTCCATCTGTGCATTACGATTATTGATCTTGGCCACTGATCGCGTTCTCGTTACTGGCGCTCACGGACAGCTCGCGGCCTTCGTCGTGCAGGCGTTTGCCGATCGCGAGGTCATCGCGCACCCGCGGCAGTCGCTCGACGTCACCGATCCCGACGCGGTAGCCAGGGCCGTGGCGGCGGCGTCGCCGGCGGTGATCGTCAACTGCGCGGCCTTCAACGACGTCGACGGCGCGGAGACCAGAGCGGTCGAGGGGCTGGCCATCAATGCGCTGGCGGTGCGGACCCTGGCGCGCGCGGCGGATGCCGCCGGTGCGGTGTTCGTGCACTACAGCACCGACTTCGTCCTGAACAGCGATCGCCGCGAGCCTCACGACGAAGACGTGCGGCCGTCGCCGCGCGGGGTGTATGCCTCGTCCAAGCTGCTCGGCGAGTGGTTCGCGCAGGAGTGCCCGCGAACGTACGTGCTGCGCGTCGAGAGCCTGTTCGGATCGCCGGCCGGCTGGACCGGTCGCCGCGGCACGCTCGATCACATCGTCGACGGGCTGCTGCAGGGGCGCGAGGTGAAGGTGTTCACCGATCGCATCGTATCGCCCAGCTACGCGAAGGACGTCGCCGACGCCACCCGCCACCTGGTGACGAGCGGCGCGGCGCCGGGCGTCTATCACTGCGTCAACGACGGCCACGCGAGCTGGCACGACGTGGCGGCGGAAGCGGCGCGCATTCTGAACGTCGAGCCCCGGCTGGTGCCGATCACGGTCGATCAACTCCCGCTGCGGGTGCCGCGGCCGATCTACTGCGCGCTGTCGAACCGGAAGCTGGCGGCCGCCGGATTCACGATGCCGACGTGGCAGGACGGCCTGCGGCGATGGCTCGAGGGTCGGGCTCGCGCGTAGAATGAGCCTGATTACCACGAAGCACGAACCACGAACCAGGAACCACGAACCAGGAACCGAACCACCAATCAGGAACCACTAACCACGGACCAGGGAATGGCATGCCCAAGCGCGCAGTGATCACCGGTATCACCGGCCAGGACGGCTCGTATCTCGCCGAGCTCCTGCTCGAACAGGGCTACGAGGTGACCGGCATCATCCGGCGATCGAGTGCGCCGAACCTCTGGCGCATCGAGCACATCCTCGATCGCATCACGCTGCGGCCGGGCGACCTGCTCGACCAGCAGTCGCTGATGCGGATCGTGCAGGACGTCAGGCCGCACGAGCTGTACAACCTTGCGGCCATGTCGTTCGTGCCGGCCTCCTGGGATCAGCCGCTGCTGACCGGCGACTACAACTCGATGGGGGTGACGCGCCTGCTCGAGGCGGTCCGTCAGGTCGACCCTGCGATCCGGCTGTATCAGGCTTCGTCCAGCGAGATGTACGGGCGGGTCAGGGAAGTGCCGCAGACCGAGCTGACGCCGTTCTACCCGCGCAGCCCGTACGGCGTGTCGAAGGTGTTCGGCCACTACATCACCGTCAACTACCGCGAGAGCTACGGCATGTTCGCGGTCTCGGGGATCCTGTTCAACCACGAGTCGCCGCGCCGGGGCCACGAGTTCGTCACCCGCAAGGTCAGCGACGGCGTGGCGCGCATCAAGCTCGGGCTGGCGGATCATCTCTCGCTGGGCAACCTCGAGGCGTGCCGCGACTGGGGCTTCGCCGGGGATTACGTCCGCGCGATGTGGATGATGCTGCAGCAGGACACGGCCGACGACTACGTGATTGCCACCGGCGTCAGCCACTCGGTGAAGGACCTCGTCGAGGCGGCGTTCGGCCACGTCGGGCTGGACTGGAAGAAGTACGTGCGGACCGATCCCTCGCTCATCCGCCCGGCCGAAGTCGATCACCTGGTCGGCGATGCGTCGAAGGCGAAGAAGGCGCTCGGCTGGAAGCCGTCGGTCACCTTCGAGCAGCTCGTGGCCATGATGGTCGACGCCGATCTCGCCCGGCTGTCGGGCAAGCCGGCGAAGCCGCACTGGATTCCGCGGTAATCCGCGCCGCCGCGTCGGGCTACGGTCGCCGGCCGATCGCGGCGTAATCCAGGTAGGTGAAGAGCAGCCGGTTGATCTTCTCGACGTTGGCGTTGAGCGTGTCCACGGAATCGCCCAGCGCCGCGGATGCCGGCAGCGGCTGCAGCTTCTCGTGCTCCGGGTACGGCGCGCTGTAGCGGATCTCGATCTGCTGGAAACCGCTCGCGACGAGCAGGAACTTCAGCGTGTCGGGGTGCAGCGGCCGCACGTGCGTGATGTCGCGGATGTAGCTCTCGAAGAACGCGAACCAGCACGCGGGGTTGATCGTCTCGAGCACGATCGGCGCGCCGGGCCGCAGCGCCTCGAACGCGGCCTCGAGCAGGCGCGTCAGATACGCCGGCTCGAGATGCTCGACGACCTGCGCTGCGAACAGCCCGCCGAGCGACCCTGACGGTACGCCGCGCAGATACGTCAGCGCGTCTGCCTTCTCCGCCTCGAACCCCTTCTCCCGGCAGACGGCCACCATCGCGTCGTTCACATCGATGCCGCGTGCGGCGACGCCGCTCTCGCGCAGCAGCGCCAGGAACTCGCCGCGGCCGCAGCCGATGTCGAGCACGCCGGAGGCCCCGGCGAAGACGGGCAGGTAGCCGCGCAGCTTCCGCTCGATAGCGTCGGTCGATCCCCGGAACGCATCTTCGAACCCGACGTACTTGTGGCTGAGCGTCTCGACGCCGGAGGCCGTGATCGCGCCAGCCGTCGTCGCCCCGGCGGCGGGCGCGGCCGCAGGCGCCGCGTGCGTTCGCGCCGCCTGTTCTGCCGCCAGGTTATGCGTCGCCTGCTGCAGTACGCCGAGCGACGTCCGAATCTCCGCGTGCTCGGCGCGCAGCGTCTCCATCAGCGCCTCCATCCGACGCTCGCGCGCGGCCAGCGCCTCCTGAAACCGCCGCACATCGTCGCGGGCGGTTCTCAGCTCCTCGATGGCGGGGTACACCGACTCGTTGATGTACTGCACGGCCACCGAGTTGAACGTCTCCTGGCGGCGGAGCAGACGGGTGCGGATCGCGTTGAGGAGACGCCTGGGGAGCGACGATGGGGCGGACGGCTCGGACCCGCCGACGCGCCAGAGGGTATTCAGCTGCTCGACGAGGTACTGGGTGCGCGCACTCGGATCGCTGTCGCTCATGCGCCCGGCTAGCGACCGACCATGCCTTCGACAGGACTGCTGGCGTTGGCGTACATCCGCTTCGGAATGCGTCCCGCCAGATAGGCCAGGCGGCCGGCGATCACCGCGTGCTTCATCGCCTGCGCCATTGCCACCGGCTTCTCCGCGCCGGCAATCGCGGTGTTCATGAGGACGCCGTCGGCGCCGAGCTCCATCGCCAGCGCCGCGTCGGACGCGGTCCCCACGCCCGCATCGACGATGAGCGGCACGCGCGCGAACTCGCGGATGATGCGAAGGTTGTTGATGTTCTGAATGCCGAGGCCCGAGCCGATCGGCGCGCCGAGCGGCATCACCGCGGCGGCGCCGGCATCTTCGAGCTTGCGGCACGCGATCGGGTCGTCGTTGGTATACGGCAGCACGACGAAGCCTTCCTTCACCAGCACCTTCGTCGCTTCGATGAGCGCCTCGTTGTCGGGGAAGAGCGTGCGCTCGTCGCCAATCACTTCGAGCTTGATCCAGTTCGAGAGTCCGGCCTCCCGCGCCAGCCGCGCCGTGCGGATCGCTTCGTCGGCGGTGTAGCAGCCCGCGGTGTTCGGCAGGATGAACATCCGTTTCGTGTCGATGTAGTCGAGCAGCGATTCCTTCGATCGATCGGAGATGTTCACGCGCCGGACGGCAACCGTCACCATCTCGGCTCCCGACGCCTCGTGCGCCTGCGCCATCACCGCATACGAAGAGTACTTGCCGGTGCCAACGATGAGCCGCGAGGTGAAGGTGCGGCCCGCGATCACGAACGGTGTATCAATCAACGCCCGACTCCCGGCTGCCAACGGCCAGCCACGCCCGATCGGCCACCAGTGCCCGTCTATCCGCCGCCAACGAAGTTCACGATCTCGAGGGTGTCGCCGTCGCCGATGACGACCTCGGGATAGGCATGGCGCTTGATGATGGTCAGGTTGTGCTCGACGGCCACCCGGCGCGGATCGATCTCCAGCCTGGCGAGCAGGCCGGCGACGGTGATCGGCTCGTCCAACTCGTAGCGTTCGCCGTTGAGGGTGATCTGCACGTGCGGAATGGCTCAGCGTACTGCGCAAAATCCGCCTAAGTCAAGGTAAGCCATATGGTTGGACCGCATACAGAACGGTCCGCGGGAGGCCGATAAACGGCTCGGAGATGTCCCTCTTCAGGCCGCTGCCCCGCTCGCTCACCCGTCCCCTGTCGTTCGTCGTCGTCGCCGGCTGGATCGTGACGATGGGGGTGCTCGTCAGCCGCTCGTACGGGTCGTCATCACCGGCCAACCTCGCCACCGACCTTGGCCGGTATGGCTCCACGGCCGTGTGGCGCGGCGTCTACTATCGCGGCGAGAAGATCGGGTTCACCGTCAGCCAGGCCGCCCGCACCGAGGATGGTTTCGAGCTGCAGGAGGACGGCCGCCTGCAGATGAACCTCCTCGGGCAGGACACGGCCGCGACGATCCGCACCACCGCGCGCGTCGACAAGGCGTTCGAGCTGCGCTCCTTCGACTTCTCGCTCGACCCGGGCACGGGTCCGATCACCGTCAAGGGTTCGCTCGAACGCCCCGGCGGCAAGTACCGGCTGTCGCTGTCGATCGATTCTGGCGGCGGCACGCGCACCGAGTCGCGCGAGCTGGCCGAGGCTCCCGTCCTGTCGCTGAATCTGTCGCGCCTGCTCGCCAACGGCGGGCTGAAGCCCGGTACGAAGCACACGCGCACGGTGCTCGATCCGGCGACGCTGCAGAGCGCGGAAATGGTGGTCACGGTCGGCGACCGCGGCGTGGTGCGCGCCAACGACACGGTGATTCCCGCCTTCCGTGTGGAGACCGAGTTCCGCGGATTGAAGACGACGTCGTGGGTGACGGATACCGGCGAGGTCGTCCGCGAGGAAAGCCCGCTGGGGCTGATGGCGGTGCGCGAGCCGCCGGAGCGCGCGCGCGGCCTCGCCGTGCCCGGCCGCGTGCTGACGGATCTCCTGCAGACGTCCGCCGTGGTTCCGGCGATGCGCGGACGGATCGACGATCCGCGCGACGTTCGGCGTCTGAAACTGCGGCTCGACGGCGCCGAGGTGCCTGACGCGGAGCTGAACGGCGTCGGTCAGACCGCCGACGGCAGGGTAATCGAGATCGTCGATCCGCGAACGCTGAGGCCGGGTCCCCGCGAAGCGAACCTCGAACGCTATCTCGCGGCGGAGCCGCTCATCGAGAGCGATGCGCCCGAGATCCGGGCCGAAGCCGAACTGGCGGTCCGAGGCGCGACCGACGATCGCGGCCGCGCCGAGCGGCTGACGCGCTACGTGAACGGTCTGCTCGACAAGAAGCCGACCGTGAGCCTGCCGTCTGCGCGCGAGGTGCTGCGCACCAAAGTCGGCGACTGCAACGAGCACACCGCGCTGTTCGTGGCAATGGCGCGATCGATCGGGATGCCGGCGCGGATCGCGGTGGGCCTGGTCTTCATGCACGGCGCGTTCTACTACCACGCCTGGCCCGAGGTCTACATCTCGGAGAAGGGACAGGGATTCTGGCTTCCCGTCGATCCGACGCTGAACCAGTATCCCGCCGACGCCACACACCTCCGTCTGACGCGCGGCGGACTCGACAAGCAGGCGGTCATCCTGCCGCTGATCGGACGCCTGGAGATGACGGTGCTCGACGTCGAGCTTGCGCCCGGCGCCAATCGTCCGGTAGTCGGCCGCGCGCCGGAAACGATGGACCTCGGTGCGCTGGCGGCCACGATCGCGCCGCGTGCGCAATCCTCGTCGTCGTGCCGGTGCTCGAGATAGGACCGTGATGAAGAACCGCCCGGAGATCAACCGATGATCGCGGTGCACAACCTCGTCAAGGTCTACGGCCGGTTCACGGCCGTGGACGATGTCAGCCTGAGCGTCGGGCCGGGCGAGATCCACGGCTTTCTCGGGCCCAACGGCGCCGGCAAGACGACCACCATGCGCATGATTGCGGGGCTGCTGAAGCCGACGTCGGGCCGCATCGTGGTCAACGGCCACGACATGGAGCGTGAGCCGGAAGCCGCCAAGGGATCGCTCGGCTTCATCCCGGATCGGCCGTTCATCTACGACAAGCTCACCGCCGGCGAGTTCCTGACGTTCCATGCCGGCCTGTACGAGACGTGGTCGAATGTGCCGCGCAACGGCTCGCAGGGGAACCACGTCGCGGCGCGCGTCGACGAGATGCTGGAGCTGTTCGAGCTGACGCCGTGGAAGAACGAGCTGATCGAGAGCTTCTCGCACGGCATGAAGCAGCGGCTGGTGATGAGCTCCGCGTTCCTCCATCGGCCGAGGGCCGTGTGCGTGGACGAACCGATGGTGGGGCTCGACCCGCGCGGCGCCCGGCTGATCAAGGACGTGTTCCGCCGCATGAGCGAGCGCGGCGTCGCGATCCTCATGAGCACCCACACGCTCGAGGTCGCGCAGGAGATGTGTCACCGAATCAGCATCATCCAGAAGGGGCGCATCATCGCGCAGGGCACCGTCGACGAGGTGCGGCAGATGGCGGGCAGCACCACCGACGAGCATCTGACCGCCGTGTTCCTCAAGCTGACGGGCGGCAGCGGGCTGCAGGAGATCGATGAGATCTAGCGTCGCCTTCCCGTATCTCCTGCTGCCGTCGCTGTGGGCCGCCCGCAACCGCCTGCAGCGTCGCGAGCGCGGCGATTCGCTGCGCGGCCTGCTGTTCGGCGGCGTGGGCGTGGCGGTCGTCGGCGCGCTCTTCTGGGGCTCGTACTGGCTGACGACGCAGCTGGCGGCGTACGAGGAGTTCGGCGACTACCTGCTGCGCCTCGGCCTGTCGTGGCTGTTCCTGTCGTTCCTCGCCTTCCTCGCCTTCAGCGGCATCGTCACGGCGCTGTCGTCGTTCTTCCTGTCCGACGACCTGCGGCTGCTGATGACCACGCCGATCGCCGCGCGGCGGCTGTTCGCGGCGCGCTTCACGCGGACGCTTGGATCGGCGTCCTGGATGATCGTGGCCTTCATGACCCCGGTGCTGGCCGGCATCGGCGTCGGACATTGCGCGCCGCTCGCCTTCTATGTCACGGCCGTGGCCACGGTAGTGCCGTTCGCCGTGATTCCCGTCGCCGCCGGCTCGGCGTGCACGCTGCTGGTGGTCAACGTGTTTCCGGCGCGCCGCGCCCGCGACCTGCTGATGCTGATGGGGCTGGTGTTCGCGGCGGGCATCGTGCTGCTGCTCCGGTTCATACGGCCCGAGCGGCTGCTGCGCGTCGAGTCGCTGCCCGACATTGCCGACTTCTTCGCCACGCTGCAGTCGCCGATCACGCCGCTATTGCCGTCGTTCTGGGCCGGGGAGGCGCTGTTCGCCGGCCTGCAGGGCGGCGTCGACTGGCTGCACCAGGGCGCGCTCTGGACGACGGCCGGCGCGTTTACGGTGATGCTGTCCGGCGCGCACGCGCGATGGCACTTCACTGGCTACAGCCGATCGCAGGAAGCGGCCAAGTCGCGGGTCGCCCACTTCCGCTGGCTCGACGTCATCGCGTCGGCGCTGCCGCTGTCGCCGGTGCGCCGGCAGCTGCTCGTCAAGGACGTGAAGGTGTTCCTGCGCGACGTCAGCCAGTGGGTGCAGCTGCTGCCGCTGTTCGCGCTGGTGCTGCTGTATCTCTACAACTTCCAGGTGCTCGACCTCGAGCGCGTGGCGTTCATCGGCGGGTTCGTGAAGAACATCTACGCCTTCGTGAATCTCGGCATGGCGGGGTTCGTGATGGCGACCGTGGCCGTGCGGTTCGTGTTCCCGGCCGTGTCCGCCGAAGGTGCAGCGTTCTGGATCATCCGGACGTCGCCAATCTCGATGCAGGATTTCCTGTGGTCGAAGTTCTGGACGGCCCTCGTGCCGGTGCTGCTGTTCACCGAGGCGCTCACGATTGCCGCCAACCAGCTGCTCGGGGTCGATCCGTTCCTGAAGGTCGTCGCCGCCGGGGGCATCGCGGTCATGACGTTCGCGCTGGTGGGTCTGGCAACCGGCCTCGGCGCGCGGTATCCGCGCTTCGGCGCGGACGCGACGCAGGCGGCCGGATCGTACGGCGGCGTGATGTTCATGATCGTCGCCGTGCTGCTGATCCTCGTCGTCATCGCGCTGCTCGGGTGGCCGTCGTCCATCTACATGATGTCGAAGACGGGCCTCTCGCGGTTCCGGCTCACACCCGAGCGTCAGGCGATCATGGCCGTGTGTTTCACGGCCGTCCCCGTCATCTGTCTCGCGACCTGGCGGTTCGCGATGCGCTCTGGCGTGCGCGCGCTCGAGGCGATGCGTGGATGAAGTGCCGGGTTCGTCGCGGCGCGTCTGCGAGGTCCTGATCGCCACGCTCAACACATGAGCTGGTGATCGGCGCGCACCTCGGCCCGGTCCTTTCCGAACCTGCCCCGCGGCTGGCGCGAACGTGCCCTGTGCCTGGCCCGACCCGCGCCCACGCCTGAGCTTGCGCTCAGCCGCGCTTCGGCCACAATGGGCGGGCCTTCCCCATCAGTTCACAACTTCTTCGTACGGAGTGCGCGTTGAGCACGACCATCACCAACTACGACGGCGGCGTCGTCATGACGCCGCAGCGGCACGTTCATCCCAGAACCGTCGCGGAGCTCCAGGAGATCCTTCGCGACAAGGAAAAGTACCCGAGCCCGGTTCGTGCGTTGGGCAGCAACCACTCGCTGACCCCGTGCGCGGCGTCGACCGGCACCGTCGTCAGCATGGACAACTTCACGAAGATCGTGAAGATCGACACGGTCAGGAAGACGCTGACCGCGCAGGCCGGCCTTCAGCTCGTCGACGCCGCCGCGGCGATCCGCAAGAAGGGCCTGCAGTTCATGCTCAACATCGAGATCGGCAACATCACGCTGGGATCCGCGGCGTGCTGCCAGACGAAGGACAGCCTCGACGGCGTGGAGCTCGGACAGGTGAACTCGTACGTCACCGGCATCAAGTGGGTGACGCCGTCGGGCGAGCTGATGGAGGCCTCCGAGACGGTCAATCCGCAGCTGCTTCCGTTCATCCGCGCCAGCTACGGTCTGGCCGGCATCATCTACGAGGTGACGTTCCAGCTGAAGCCGCTGGAGATCATCAGCTTCAACTACGACGTGCACGACGTCGAGGACCTGAAGGATTCGACGATCCGGAAAGCGATCTCCGGGAATCAGAGCATCGTCCTGTGGACCGTCGGAGACGATGTCGTCATCCAGTCGAGGAACAGGGCGAGGAAGCTGAAGCACGAGTTCCTGGCCGATGTGCGCGAGTTCGGCTGGAACTTCCTTGCCGCGTACGCGGGCCGCGGCATCCGCGACCGCTTCGCGGGCACCGGCATCGGCCGGATCAAGGAAACGCTGGGCACCGGGCTCGAGCTCGCGTTCTATCGCCTGCTCAGCGCGAGCGGCGGCTTCACGCTGGAGGCTCCCGACAAGACGATCAACTACTCGAAGACGCCGCGCTCGGCGCGCTACGCGTTCACGTTCTGGGCGTTCCCGCGCGCCGACTTCGTCAGGAACCTGAAGGACTACGTGAAGTGGGCCGACAGCTACTACGAGCGGACGGGCTTCCGCTGCAACATGCCGCTCGGCTCGTATTTCATCCGCAAGGATCGCAGCTCGCTGCTCTCGTACACCTGGGACGGCGACATCATCTCGCTCGATCCAATCCACGCGCCGAGCGAGCGCGAGCCGGACGCGTGGCCGACGTTCCTCGAGGCGTTCAACGAGTGGGCGCACGAGCGCGGAGGATTGCCGCTGCTCAATCAGAGTCCGTTCGTGACCAGGAAGCACGTCGTCGACGCGTACGGAGATCGGTGGAGGAAGCTGGGCGAGTGGCTCGCGACGATCGATCCTGAGCGGCGGATGGTCAACGAGTTCTTCGCGGAGCTTCTGTAAGGGGGGCGCGCGGCGGTTCCCGGACGAAGGTTGGTGCCGCCTCTCGCCGCTTCTGAATCATCGTTCGTGGCTCGCCGGCACCGCAGGGCGCGGCTCGATACGGAACGCCGGCCCCGCGGCCACCGCGAGCTTTCGTCTCGAATTCTCCGCGCCCTCGCCTCAGGGCTGTTGGCAATCAGCCGGCAATCCGCACATTGCCGCCATCACGATCTGACCTTGCGCTTCAGGTGCTGGGCGCGCCGGCACCGCAGGGCGCGGCTCGATACGGAACGCCGGCCCCGCGGCCACCGCGAGCTTTGCGTCTCGAATTCTCCGCGCCCTCGCCTCAGGGCTGTTGGCAATCAGCCGGCAATCCGCACATTGCCGCCATCACGATCTGACCTCGCGCTTCAGGTGCTGGGCGCGCCGGCACCGCAGGGCGCGGCTCGATACGGAACGCCGGTCCCGCGGCCACCGCTAGCTTTGCGTCTCGAATTCTCCGCGCCCTCGCTTCAGGGCTGTTGGCAATCAGCCGGCGGTGCGCACAATGCCGCCATCACGATCTGACCTCGCGCCCCAGTTGCTGGGCGCGCACGGCGGCGCCCACCAGCCCTGCCTCGTCGTTGAGAATCACGTGCACCGGCACCTTCGACACCAGCTCGGTCAGCGGCGCCTTGTTCCGGAATGCCTCCATGAAGCCGCCGGCGGTGATGGCCGGCAGAATCTTCCGGGCGATGCCGCCGCCGACGTAGACGCCGGCCGTGGCCATCGTGCGAAGCGCGAGGTTGCCCGCTTCTGCGCCGTAGGCGCTCACGAACATCTGCAGCGCCTCGGCGCAGCCCTGACACCGTCCCCCGAGCCCCGCCTGCGACACCAGGGCCGGCGCGTCCGGTGAGTCGAGGTCCGTCACGATCTGGCACTCCCCGCCTCGATGAGCGAAGCGATGCAGGTTGACCAGCCCGGGCCCGCTGAGCACCTGCTCGACCTCGGCGCGGCCGTAACGGTCGCGCAGCATGCGGACCAGTTCGAGCTCGCGGTCGGTCCTGGCGGCGAAATCCGCGTGCCCCGCTTCGGTCGCCACCGCCCGCCAACTGCCGTTCACGCGATGGAGATAGGCCTGGCCAAGCCCCGTCCCGGCGGCAATCACGGCCCTGGCGCCGCCGTCGATCGGGATGCCTTCCTGGAGCCGAAGGAGCTCGTCGGGTGTGAGGACCTCGATCGCGCTCGCCATCGCCTCGAGGTCGTTCAGCAGGCGCGCACGTCGCGTCCTGAAGCGCGCCCCGGCGTCGTCGGCCGCGATTTCCAGCCCGACGTTCGTGAGCACCGCGCGGTTGCCGACGACCGGGCCGGCCACGCCGATCACGACGGCGTCGAGGGCGGCCGGCGCGCTCACGTCGGCCGCGAACGCGTCGAGCAGGTCGGTGAAGTGGGCGAACGACGCGGTGGGATAGCTCCTGACGACTCGCGCCGCCGGCCGTTGCGCGTCCGGCTCGAACAGACCGAGCAAGGTTTTTGTTCCGCCGACGTCGCCGGCCAGCAGCATTGCGATCCGCCTAGATTATATTTGTGACGCGTGGCTACTCCCGGCACGACTACCGTCTCGCGGCGTCAGGTGCTCGAGCGCTGCAGGCATCTCCGAGACGATCACCTGCGCTACATGCAGAAGTGGGGGCTCATCCAGCCCCGGCGAGTCGACGGCGAAACGTCGTACACGTTCGCCGACCTCGCCGTGATCCGGCAGGCCGATGCCGAGCTGGCCGCCGGCGCGAGCTTCCGGGCCGTGATGCGCAACCTGCTCGCGTCGCGCGACGGACAGCTGGCCTTCGATTTCCGGCTCGAGGCGGAGCCGGCGAAAGTGCTGCAGCTCCGGCGGCGTGAACCGCCGCCGCTGGCCGTCCTCATGGACGCGCCGCCCCGGCCGGCCCCGACGTCGGCCGAGCGGGCGTTCATCGAAGCCTCCCGGCTCGACGACGGCGATCCCGCGCACCAGGAGGAGGCGCTCGCGGGCTACCGCCGCGCCCTCGAGATCGATCCCGACCTCGTGCCGGCGATCATCAACCTCGCCAACATCCACTACTCACGCAACGAGATTGCCGAGGCGCAGGCGCTGTACGAACGCGCCATCGCGCTCGAGCCCGAGGTCTTCGAAGCCCACTTCAACCTGGGCAACATCTTCCACGACCTCGGTCGATACGCCGAAGCGAGGACCTGCTATCGCGATGCGCTGCAGCTCAACCCCACCTACGCCGAGGCGCACTTCTACCTGGCCGTGACCCTGGAGAAGAACGGGCAGTCGCAGGAGGCGCGGCTGCACTGGAAGGCCTATCAGGAGCTTGCACCGGACGGGGAGTGGGTGCATCTGGCCAGGGAGTTTTCGGATTAGCTCGTGATTCCTGGTTCGCGGTTCCTGGTTCTAACTACCCGCACCAGCCAGGAACCAGGAATCACCAACCGTCAACCAGCTAGTAGCGGTATTCCTCGGGATTCCGCTTCTTGGGCACCCGCCGCAGCTTGTAGTACTGGCAGTCGATGCACCACGCTTCCGGATCGAAACCGGTCGTGCCGGCGTAGGGCTTGACCTCGCGGTGCGTGCAGTACGCGTGAGGGATGCCTTCTTCGGCCGGCTGCTGCCACCGGCAGGACGTGAAGCGCACGAAGCCCGCCGATTGCGGGGCGGACGGCGTGCCTTTCGTGGCCGCCGGCTCCGTCGGCGCGTCTCCAGACGGATTGTCGCCGGGAGGTCCCGTCGGACCTTTATTGAAGTTGGACACCAACGGCTTTCTCCAGCGCGCGGAGCGCGCGAATTTCTTCAGGCGCGACGAGGGTCAACGCGTTTCCGGTCGCCTCGGCGCGGCCCGTCCGGCCTACCCGATGCACGTAGGTTTCGGGTGTATCCGGAACTTCGTAGTTGACGACGTGGGCGATCCCGTCGATATCGAGCCCGCGTGCGGCGACATCGGTCGCCACGAGCACGGGGTACGTCCCCGTACGAAACCCTTCGACGGCCGCCATGCGCTGCTGCTGCGTGCGATCGGCGTGCAGCGACGCCGCACGGATGCCCATGCCGCTCAATCGGCCGGCGAGCCTTTCGGCGCCGATCTTCGTCCGGCAGAACACCAGCACCGGGCCGGTCGCCTCTTCACGCAGCCAGCGGGCGAGCCACTGGGTCTTCTCTCCGGCGGGAACCGTCTGCACGTTGTGCGAGATGGTCCGGGCCGGCCCGCCGGCGCGTCCCGCCTGCACCAGTTTCGGGTCGCGCAGGAACTCCTGCGTCAGCTTCAGCACTTCCGCCGGCATCGTTGCCGAGAACAGCAGTGTCTGACGTCCGGCGGGCAGCGCCGCCAGAATCCGCTGCACGTCCGGCCAGAACCCCATGTCGAGCATGCGGTCCGCCTCGTCGAGCACGAGCACCTCGAGCCCCGAGTAGTCCACCGACTCGTGACGCATGTGGTCCATCAGCCGCCCCGGTGTCGCGACGACGATGTCGGCACCGGCGCGGAGCGCGTATTCCTGTGCGTCCATTGGCACGCCGCCGTACACAGCGACGCTCGAGATGGTGGTGTGATACGTGAGTCCCTGGACCTGATCTTCGATCTGCACCACCAGCTCGCGAGTCGGTGCCAGCACCAGCGCGCGGCTGCGCGGCGGCTGCGGCGGCGGCTCGTTGAGGAACCGCTGAAGAATCGGTACCAGGAACGCCGCGGTCTTGCCCGTTCCGGTCTCGGCACAGGCAATCACATCGCTGCCGGCCAGGGCGAGCGGAATGACGCCGCTCTGGATTGCGCGCGTTTCCGTCCAGCCGAGATCGCGAATTCCCGCCAGCAGCCGTTCGTCGAGCGCGAGCTTGTCGAAGGGAATCGGCGCAGGATCGAACGGCAGCGGCTCGTAGGCGATCACCGGCGGTTCAGGCCTGGGCTTGGTGGCGTGCGGACGTCGCCGCGGCGGTCCGCGCCGGCTCCGGGGGCGTCGTGGTGATGGATTGACGTGACTGCTCACGGGTTGATGGCGGCTATCTGGCCCGGAAGGTGATGATGCCGCGGACCGGGTCGTACGGAGACACGCCAACCGTCACACGATCACCGGGAACGACTTTGATCCGGAAACGGCGCATGCGGCCGCTCAACTGCGCGAGCACCTCGTGCCCGGCGTCGCACTGCACCCGATAGAGGCCGCCGGAATGGACGGCGACCACCGTGCCTTGCATGTCAATCAGATCGTCTTTGCTCAATACCTCATCCTTTGCGCGCGAGGCACGTACGTCTTTGCATGCCCGCTTAGCAATCAGTGTGCCACAGCGTGCTACGGCATGCAAGTCCATCATTTTCAACAGTTAGATCCGCAGGCTCGTCTGCGTTCATAGCGAACGCACCGCGTTTTCGACCTGCTTCGCGAGCGCCGCGTAGTCGTCGCCGCGGAGTCGTATCGGGGCACCGAACGCCACCCGGACGCGACCGGGCTTCACGAACCTGCTGCCCACCGGCATCAATCGATCCACGTCGTCGATCCGGACGGGGACGACCGGGAGGTCCAGACGCGACCCGATCATACCGATGCCGCCCCGAAAGGGTTTCATCTGGCCCGTGGGTGAACGCATGCCTTCGGGAAAGATGAGGATCGACCAGCCCTCTCCCGTGAGCTCGCCGATGTACTGCAGCGTCTGGCGCGCGCCTGCCTCCCGTTGGGGGAGCGGAAACGCGTTGAAGAAGAAGGCGGCCAGGTAGTAGTTGAGCGAGTTGGTGAACCACTCCCGCCAGGTGTGCTCGGCAGGGAAGAAGTGGGCCTTGAAGAATTCCTTGGCCATCGCCGGCGCCACGTGCGCCCGCCATCGTCCGGGCAGGGCGGAAAGGATCACCGGCACGTCCATGTGGCTCTGGTGATTCGAGGCGAAGACGACCGGACCCTCGAGATGGCGCAGGTGCTCGCGTCCCTGGACGCGTGTGTAGGCGAACAGGCGCGTGAGCGGAACGATCCACGTCGCCTGCGAGAGGCGGCGCATCAGGCTGACCGGCCACGAGCGGTTCCAGGACGGGAACTCCACGGGCTCGTCCACCGCTTCGACCGGCGGTGTGTCGACGAGGCGTTTGAGGTCGGCGACGCTCGTGACCTGGGAGAAGCGGCCCTCGTCGAGCCGTGTCTGGAAGCGATCCTCGAGCGCAACCATGAGCTCGACTCGTTCGAGCGAGCTGAGGCCCAGCTCGTCGAGCGTCGTCTTGCTGCTGACGGCGCGGCCGTGGGCGAATCGCGCGAGCAGCGCCTCGATCGAGTCGCCGTCCTGCGCCGCAGCCGGCGATGCTCCCGCGCGGACCCAGTCGCGAATCGCCCGCCGCTTCAGCTTGCGCGTGCCCTCGGTGCGGGGCAGCTCCGTGCCCGGCCACACCGACCAGGTGCGGATGCGCTGGTGGTCCTGCAGACGTGCGTTGGCGGCGCGGACGACGGCCTCGACATCGGTGCCTTCCTCGACGACCAGCACCGCGTGCACGCGCTCCTGCGCGCCGTCGACGGCGCCGACCACCGCCGACTCGCGCACGCCGGGCTGCTCATCGAGCACGCGCTCGACGTCCTCGGGAAAGACGTTGAGGCCGTCGGGCGTGACGATCATCTCCTTCTTGCGGCCCTTGATGAACAGCCGACCTTGCGCGTCGCGCTCGCCGATGTCGCCGGTGTGCAGCCATCCTTCGCTGTCGAACACGCCGTCGGTCTCGGCGCCCGCTCCGGCCACCCAGTAGCCGGATGTGACGTTCTCGCCCCTGACGAGAATCTCGCCGTCTTCGGCGATGCGAATCTCGACGCCCGGGATCGCGGTTCCCACCGAGCCTTTGCTCGTCTTGAACGGATGGTTGAGCGTGACGATCGGCGCCGTCTCGGTCAGGCCGTATCCCTGAACCACGGCGAAGCCGAGCCCGCGCCAGAACTCCTCCACATCCGGCGGCAGCGGCGCGGCGCCGACGACGAACGCCCAGAACTTGAGCCCGAAGGCCGAGTGCACACGGCGGTACTTCCACCATCGCCCGGGGATCGAGATGCCCGGCGGGGGAGGATCGCCAGCCTCGGGAAACGCGCGCACGATGTGCTCGCGAAGCACGTCGAGCATCTTCGGCACGCACACGAGCACCGATACGCGGCGCGTCCTGATCAGCCGGATCACGTCGTGGGGGTTGAAGCTGCGGGTGAAGATCACCGTGCCGCGCAGCATCGGCGGGATGCTGGTCGCCATCGACTGTCCGAACATGTGGCTGAGCGGCAGCAGGTTGAGGAATCGCAGAGGATGGAACGGCCGGGCGTACTTGCGATACTTCATCACCTCGCGTTCGACCGGAACGATGTTCGCGAGGATATTGCGATGGCGGATGATGACGCCCTTGGGCTCGGCCGTCGCACCTGACGTGAAGATGATCTGCGTGATGTCGTCGCGCGACACTGGCACGTCGGGCTGGCGTGCCTCCGCGCGCCAGTCGAAGTCGGCGAACGGCCACACGTGCTGGAAGGAATGCCCCTGTGGAAGCCGGGCCACGTCGTCGCCGATGAGGATGAGGCGTGCGTCGACGAGCCCCCGCACCTTCACCACGAAATCGGGCGACGACCGGTAATCGATGGGGACGACAATGACGCCGGCCAGGAGGCAGCCCCAGTAGGCGGCCACCCATTCCGGGCGGTTCTCGCCCCAGAACACCACCTTGTCGCCTTTCGTGAAGCCGGCTGCGGCGAGCTTTGCCGCGAAGGCGCGGGCCGCGCGGCCGACCTCTTCGTAGCTGTACGACCGCCGGCGGTAGCCATCGTCGAAGACGAGGAACTCGCCGCGCAGGGCGGCCAGGTCCCGAAAGAAGTCGATCAGCGTGTCCCGCTGCACTGGTGAATTATCATCTAGTGGATCGGATCGGCCGCGCACACCGCGGTCACAGCAGGCCTCAGCCGCGATTTCCCGGCCTCGACCACGGGCGGCCGGCGTCATCACGAGAGATATCAGAGTCGTTGACGGTTCCTCCCGCCTTGGCCGTCGGTGCGTTGTATGACAGCGTCCTCCAGTCGGCGCTGCGCCAGTTCTTCGAGCGCGCGGCGCTCGACACGGAGGTCACGCCCTCGGTGTCGTCGGACGGACGCCTGTCGATCGAACCGTCGGCCAACCCGGCCGCGCTGATCATCCGGTGGTTCGGGACGCGCTACACGCTGCGCGTGCCGCCGCGCTGGCCGTTCACGGCGCACGAAGTGAGGCTGGCCCAGGCGATCGGGGCAGTCCTCGCGGCCAGATACAGCGCGATCCTCAATCCGCGCATCATCGCCGAGCGCAACGATCTCTTCCGCGGCCTGATCGAGGATCGCTATGTCGGCGCCTTCCTCGACCACCGCCCGTATGCGGTCGACGCCCGCGAGGGCAAGGCGGATCGGATCGCGTCGGTGATCGAGCTGCTGCGCGTGGCCGCGCTCTCCAGCTACGAGAACCGGCCGATTTCCACCGGTGTCCTGCTGCTCGGGACGCCCCACGATCCGTGCCGCCCCGACACGCCGCCGCCGGTCAGGGCGCCGATCTACACCGAGTCGACGGCCGCCATCAAAAGCCTGTTCCGCCTCGCGGACGGCGTGCGGACGGTCTTCCTCGCCAACTCGGAAGGCCGGCTGCTCGACATCATCGACATCGAACGCTGGGCGACGCAGGTCAGCCGCAGCCAGGCCCTGCAGGTTCCGTGCGCGAAGGCCTACCAGCCGCACGCGCGCGCCACGCTGCACCAGGGGCACGTGTGCGCCGTGCTGAGCCCGTCGCGCGAGATCAAGATCTTCGCCGAGGGCGCCGAGATCTTCACGTTCCGCGGCGCTGCCTGGCACCTGCTCGACCTGCAGGCCAAGTACAAGCTGTGGGCCGAAGCGGTGGGCGAGGACACGCTCGCGATGCGGATCTTCCAGACCGCGCTCGACCTCGCCGATGCCCGCGAAGGCGCGCTGTTCGCCGTCGTCCGCGATCCCGCGAATGCCGTGGCCAAGCTGGTGGCGCCCGCCGATCGGCTCGATGTGCCTCACGAGGGCGCGGGCCGTCCCGGTCCGACGTCGCGCCGCGATCTGCTGAAGCTGCTTGAAGGTCGGTCGCTCACCGACCTCGATCCCAACGTGCTCGCCGCGCTCGCGTCGCTGGACGGCGCGATCGTCGTCGATCGGCACGCACGGCTGATTGCCGCCGGCGCGATTCTCCGCCATCCGCCATCAGACGAGCTGGAGACGGGCATCGTCGAGGGTGCGCGTACGACGGCCGCCCTCGCCGCCAGCAAATTCGGCCCGGTTTTGAAGGTCAGCGAGGACGGGATCATCACCTTTTTCGACGGCGAGAAAGTCTGGGACATTTAGGACTTTCCTTTTCGGCAGATCCCCAATGACCTGCCGCGCCGAGCGAGTGTATGATCGGCAACCTCCCATGCGGTTCTTCGTCACTGGCGCAACAGGCTATATCGGGTCGGCGGTAGTCGAAGCGAGTCTTCGAGCCGGCCATCAGGTCACGGCTTTCGTCCGCGATCCGGAGAAAGCGGAGCACGTCTCCGCTCGCGGCGCGACGGCCGTCATCGGCGAGCTCTCCAGGCCCGCCACGTACGCGGCCGTGGCCGAGCAGTGCGACGTCGTGATTCACACGGCATTCGAACACTCGAAGCGTCGTCAGCTCGTCGACCGTCAGGCCATCGACACGCTGATGGCGGCGGCGGAGCGGCGCATCGCACGCGGCCTGCCGTCGTGTGTCATCTATACGTCGGCGGTCTGGGTCCTGGGGCATACGCAGGGTGCCGCCAGGGAGGACGCCCCGGTCGATCCGCCGGCCCACGTCTCGTGGCGTCCGGCGCACGAGCAGCTGGTGCTCGCCGGCACGCCGAGCGGCCGCGTGCGTACCGCGGTCATCCGGCCCGGCATCGTCTACGGGGGCGCCCGCGGCATCATCGGCGACCTGCTCAAGGACGCCCGGAACGGGCTGCTGCGCGTGGTCGGCGACGGCCGCAATCACTGGCCGTGCGTCTACGACCGCGATCTCGCCGACGTCTACGTGCGGGTGGCCGCCACGCCGGACGCCTCCGGCATCTTCCACGCCAACGATGAGGCGGACGAGCGCGTCGACGACATCGTCGACGCGATCGCGCGCCACGTGCACACGCGGATCGACATCCGCCACGTGCCGCTCGAGGAAGCGCGCGCGAAGATGGGCACGTACGCGGATGCGCTCGCCCTCGATCAGATCGTGAGAAGCCCGCGCGCCCGCGCGCTCGGCTGGTCGCCGACGCTGCACTCGGTGGCCGGCAACGTGGCGCGGCTGCTCGAGGAATTCCGCACCGGGTGCGAAGCCGCGGCCTGACGCCGCGTCACGAATCGTCGAAGTCGCGCCTGTCCTCGTCCGCCGCTCCCGGCAGGAACTCGAAGAACGCGTCCAGGCTGCGATCCAGCGCCCGGCGGAGCTGTGGAATGGTGCCGTCGATAGTGTGCAGGGTGAGCCCCGCCTCGCCTTCCTTCAGACGAAGACGGGCGTCCTCAACCGTGACCAGCGAGCCTTCGGGCACGAGCCGTACTCCATAGACCAACGTGTAGCGCGCCATACTCCTGACGAACCTCTCAGACGCGGAGCGAGTGCACCGCGACGACGACGGCGAGCAGTGCGGCGCCGCTGAGCGCGACTGCGCCGGACGGAACGAAGAGCAGTGCGGCGGCAACGCCCGCCAGCACCCGCTCGACTGGTGACGCCGCGCGGTGAATCCATCCCGCCGCGCAGGCGGCGATGGCCAGGACGCCGAGCGTCGCCGTGAACACCGCCCACGCGATCGTTCCGGCCGAGGCCTGCAGCAACAGGCCAAGTCCGCGCGGATCGATCGTAAACGCCAACGGGACGATGAAGGCTGGAGCGGTGTACTTCCAGGACAGCATCGTCGTCCGCAGCGGGCTGCCCCCGGTGAGCGCGGCAGCAGCAAAGGGCGACAGCGCCGTCGGCGGGCTCACTTCGGACAGCACCGCGTAGTAGAACACGAACATGTGGGCGGCGACCTCGGCCACGCCGACCTGGACGAGCGCCGGCACGATCATGACCGCGGCAATGATGTACGACGCGGTAACCGGCACGGCCAGCCCGAGCACCCACACCGCAAGCCCGGCGTAGAGGACGGTCAGCAGGAGGCTGTTGCCGGCGAGCGCGACGATGAGTCCGGCAACCTTCAGGCCGAATCCTGTCAGGGTGATGACGCCGACGATGATCCCGGCGGTGGCGGTGGTCACGGCCACGGACAGGACACCCCGTCCGCCGGCAGCGAGAGCAGCGGGCAGTCGCTTCGGCCCGAGCGCCGTTTCGCGGTTCACGAAGCTGAGCGCGATGCCCAGCATCGTTGCCCAGAACACGGCCAGGTAGGGCGTGAACCCCATCACCATCAGCACGACAATCGCCGCGAGCGAGGCGAAGAAGTGGCAGCCCCTGCGGGTGAGGACGCCCAGCGTGGGCAGATTGGCATGGACCGGACGCAGCGCGAGCCGGCGCGAGTCGCCTTCGACCATCAAAACGATCGAGAGGTAGTAGAGGAAAGCCGGCAGCGCCGCCATGACGATGACCTGCAAGTACGAGATCCGCAGGAACTCGGCGATGAGAAACGCGGCTGCGCCCATCACGGGTGGGGCGAGGATGGCGCCGATTCCGGCCGAAGCGAGTACCGCGCCCGCGATGTCCGCCGGATACCCGGCGCGGCGCATCAACGGCCAGGTGATCGAGCCGAGCATGACGGTATTTGCCACACCGCTGCCCGACACCGCGCCGAGCAGGTAGCCGGCCACGGTCACGGTTCGTCCCGGTCCGGCGCCGTCGCCCGAGCGGCCGATGGCCGCCATCGTCCAGTCGACGAAGAAGCGGCCGGCGCCGCTGTGCTCGAGGACGGCGCCGTAGATCGTGAACAGGATGATGTAGGTCGCGGCGACGTCGAGTGGTACGCCGAAGATGCCTTCGAGCGACATGTACAGCGTGCCGATCAGCCGTTCGATCGAATAGCCGCGATGGGCGATGAGATCGAGACCGACGCGATCGAGCAGCGGACCGTAGAACCCGTAGGCGAGGAACAGGAGCGCGGTGACGGGCAGCACCCAGCCGGTCGTGCGCCGCGTGGCTTCGAGCACGGCGACGATCGTCAGGAGGCCGAAGACGATGTCGGCCGATGTCGGGGTCGCCGCGCGGTGGACGAAGGCCTCGAGATCGATCAGCGGCCAGAGCAAACCCGCCAGCGAGAGAGCGATCAACAGTCCGTCGACTGTTCGAGCAATGCGCGTCGTCCGGCCGCCCACGTTCAGAAAGGTGATCAGGAGGACGAGCAGCAGAAAGCTGATGCGATAGACGTGCGTCTCGACGTAGGCGACCGCCCAGTAGAGGGCGTAGGCGGCGAGCGCGAACGCCAGGACGAAGGTGACGCGCGAGGGCGAGCTCTGCTCTAGTCCGTCCACGCCTGTTGATCGCGGTAATAGCGGATCGCGCCGGGATGGAACGGGATCGGCGATCCCGTCGTCGCGGTCTGCAGCGAGAGCACCCTGGCCTGAGGATGGATGGCCGCCAGCTCCGACTGCCGCTCGAACAGCACGCGGGTGATGTCGTGCGCGAGATCGTCAGGCATCGTCTCGGACACGACGAGCAGCACGGCCACGGCGACGACCGGCACATCGCTGTCCTGCTGGTACATGCCTTTCGGGATCACGGCCTTGTAGTAGAGAGACGGACCGTAGGTCTTCTCGAGCTGCGGCAGCAGCGTGTCCGTTGGAACGAAGCGGGCGCGGATGCGCGGCGTGTTCACGAGGTCGAGGATCGAGGCGGTCGGCAGACCGCCGTTCCAGAAGAAGGCGTCGATCTTGCCGTCCTTCAGGGCATCGACGGACTGCGCGACACCGAGGCTCTGCGTGCGGATGTCGCGTGCGGCGTCCAGACCGGCGGCCTCGAGGATGCGATAGCCCAGCGTGGCGGTGCCCGAACCGGCAGCTCCCATCGAGACCGTGCGGCCCTTCAACTGCTCGACGCTGGTGATGCCCGAGTCGGCGAGCGTGACCAGATGCGTGTAGCTCGAGTAGAGCACGGCGAGCGTCCGCACCGGGATCGGGCCGAAGTCCTTGAAGACGTCGCGTCCCAGGAGGGCGTCCCGGGCGGCGTCGGACATCGTGAACGCCAGATCGGACGTGCCCTGTTTCAGGAACTTGAGATTATCGATGGAGGCCGCCGTGACCTCCGCCGTTGCCTCGACGCCGGGCAGATGATCGGTGATCACCTTGGCGATGCCGCCGCCGTAGGGATAGAACACACCGCCGGTGCCTCCGGTCGCGATGGACAGGCGCCGCTTGCCGTCGGCGCCGGGGCCGGCGGGTGCGCACGCCGATATCGCAAGGGCCGCGGCACAGATCGCGACCCATCGTCTCGTTGACCGCATGACGGACAACTATACTGGACTCTGATTCATGCTCGTCACACTGGATGACGTCCGCGCGGCGGCGGCTCGCATCCGCGGCGTCGCGCGCCGCACACCCGTGCTGGAAGTCGAGCCGGCCGAGGCGGGCGGGCAGCCGGCGCTGGCGCTCAAATGCGAGAACCTCCAACCGGGCGGCGCGTTCAAGGTGCGCGGCGCGTGCAACATGATTGCGCAGCTCCCGGCCGTAGCGCGGGCGGCCGGCGTCGTCGCGTACTCGTCCGGCAACCATGGCCAGGCGGTCGCCCTTGTCGCGCGGGCGTTCGGCATTCCGGCGGTCATCGTCATGCCGGAGACGGCGCCGCAGGTGAAGATTGACGGCGTTCGCCGCTTCGGCGCCGAAGTCGTCTTCGCCGGACGGACCTCGGCGGACCGCCAGTCCCGCGCCGAGGCCATTGCCGCCGCGCGCGGTCTCACCATCGTGCCGCCGTTCGATCATCCCTGGATCATTGCTGGCGCCGGCACGGCGGGCCTGGAGATTCTCGAGCAGTATCCGCAGGCGACGACGATCCTCGTGCCGATGGGCGGAGGCGGACAGATCTCGGGCGTGAGCGCGGCGGTGAAGGGTATGCGCAGCAGCGTGCGGGTGATCGGTGTCGAGCCCGAGGGCGCCGCGCGCATGTCGGCGTCGCTCGCCGCCGGCCGGCCGGTCACATTGGAACGTGCGGCAAGCATCGCCGATGGACTGCTGACGCTTCGTCCCGGTGATCTGACGTTCGCTCACGTGCGGGCCCTGGTCGACGAGGTCGTCACCGTCGATGACGACGCGATGATCGGCGCGGTGCGGTGGCTGTTCCGTCGGGCGCGCCTCGTGGCCGAGCCGAGCGGCGCGGCGGCGGTTGCTGCCGCGCTGCGTGCCGGCGTGCCCGGCGCGGTGGCCGTGGTGTCCGGCGGCAACATCGACCCGGCGGCGTATGCGCGCTACATCTCGGAGGATCAGGCGTCGCTGGAACGCGTCAAGGCGGCGGCCAGCACGCGGTAGTGGGCGGTGGCCTCGACGAACGCGCGGGCCAGCCGCTGCTGATCGTCGGCGGTGGCGTGCGGATGCCGATCGGGATGATAGCGCTGCGCGAGGCGGCGGAACGCGCGCCGCAGCGTCGACGGTGAGAGATGTTCGAAGGTGAGGTCGGCGCCGAGCTCGTTCAGCGCATTCAGGGCGTGTCGTTCCCGCGCACTCAGTTTCGGGACGTTTGCCGTCCGGACCGGGCGCTGCTGCTGTTCGCTGGCACCTGGACGACAGAAATTCGATCGCAGCGGCTCGAAGACGAACAGCGGCGTGGTCAGCGGCCGGTTCCATGCGCCGGTGTCGCGGGGCACATCCGTGCAGTTCAATTCTGCGGCGAGTATCTCTGCGAAGGTCGTGGCAGCCGGCACGACCACACAATCGGCAACGGCGCCGCGAGGTTGATCCGCGTCAGGCGCCGGCGCCGAGGATCCGGCGCGCCTCCTCCAGGCCTTCTTCCACGCTCGTAACCGTGCCGTCGAGCTGCTGCTCGTAGACCTGCCGCAGGATTTCGCCCATTCGCGGACCCGGCGGCACGCCCAGCTCGAGCAGATGACGGCCGAGCAGCAACGGACGCGGCGGCTGGTGCTCGACACCCAGCGCGCGCGCCCGAGCGATGAACCAGTCCATCGCCGAGCAGTCGAACGCGCCCGCGCGGCCGCGGCAGTCGGCGCGCGCTACACGCGCCAGCAGCTCCAGGTCGACCTTCTGCGCAAGGCGGCGAAAGGCGCCGTCGCCGACGTTTCCGGCCTTGTGAAACATGCCGGGCTTGAGATGGTGGGCGACGATGCCGATGACCTGGCGCCGGACGTCGAAGCCGTCGATGGTGTGCACGTTCAGGCGATCCAGCAGCGACTCGGCTGGCGCCACTCCGGCCTGTTCGTGATCGAGCGAGCGGATGCGGCCGTCGACCACGGCGGTCGTCGCCGGCTTGCCGAGATCGTGGCAGACGGCGCCGAGCATCACGGCAATCAGCTGCGGGCGGGCGAGATCGCCGTTGGCGGCGCGCGCCTCGTCGATCACCATGAGCGTGTGCGTCCACACGTCGCCTTCGGGATGCCACTCGGGCTCCTGCGGGCAGCCGACGAGCGGCCGCATCTCGGGCAGGACCTGGTCGAGGACGCCGAGGTCGAGCGCCAGCACAAAGCCGCGCGACGGCCGGGCCGCCTTGAGCAGGAGCTTTTCGATCTCGCCCCAGATGCGTTCGGCCGGCAGATCGTCGAGCGGGATCGACCGGCACAACGCGGCGGTCTGCGGCTCGACGGCGAGCTCGAACCGTGCCGCGAACTGGATGGCCCGCAGGACGCGAAGGCTGTCGTCGCCGAACGTCTGCGGATCGACGACGCGCAGGATGCGCGCGGCGAGATCGGCGCGGCCGTTGAAGGGATCTTCGTAGGCGCCGGTCAGCGGGTCCCACGAGATGGCGTTGATGGTGAAGTCGCGACGCCGTGCCGCCTCCGCGATCGACATGGAAGGATCGCCGCGGACGTCGAAGCCCTTGTGTCCGCGTCCGCTCTTGGATTCGCGCCGCGGCAGCGCGACGTCGATGTCGCCGACGGCGGGATCGGGCGCGCGCAGCTTGTAGACGGGAAAGCTGCGGCCGACCGGTTCGACGCGGCCGAATTGCGACAGCAGCGCCGGCAGCCGGGCCTCTTCGAGGCCGAATACCTCGATGTCGATGTCGAGCGGCTCGTGATTGACGGCCCGCTGCGACGCCAGGAGCGCGTCGCGAACGAAGCCCCCCACGACCAGTGCGCGGCCTCCGGCGTCGCGCACTGCACGTGCCACGTCGTAGACGACAGCCGGAGCTGTAGTACCGTTCACGGGTTCGATTATCACGTATGCATCCCGTCGACGACCCTGCCGTGGCGCTGCTGCGCGACCTCGTGGCGATCGATTCGGTGAATCCGTCGCTGTCGAGCGGCGGCCACGGCGAGGCCGAAATCGCGCGGCGGATCGCCGCCGAGCTCGAGTCGCTCGGGCTGCGCGTCGAGATCGCCGACGCCGCTCCCGGCCGCCCCAACGTCGTCGGCGTGCTCGACGGCCGGACTCCCGGCCGCTCGCTGATGTTCTGCGGGCACACCGATACCGTGGGCGTCAGCGGCATGCGGCAGCCGTTCACGCCTGAGATTCGCGGCGGCCGGCTGTACGGGCGCGGCGCGCAGGATATGAAGGGCGGGGTGGCCGCGATGATTGCGGCCGTGCGGCGTCTCACCGGGAGCGGGGGCCTCGCACGCGGCCGCGTGATCGTGGCGGCGGTCGCCGACGAGGAGCACGCGAGCCTCGGAGCGGAAGCGCTGGTGGCGAAGTGGCGCGCCGACGCGGCCGTCGTCACCGAACCGACCAGTCTCGACGTCGCCGTCGCGCACAAGGGGTTTCAGTGGATGGAGGTCGAAACGCGCGGCCGTGCCGCGCACGGCAGCCGGCCGCGGGACGGCCGCGATGCGATTCTGCGGATGGGACGCGTGCTCGCCCGCCTCGAAGCGCTCGACCGGCGTCTGCAGCACGGGCCGTCCCATCCGCTCCTGGGTACGGCATCGCTGCACGCGTCGCTCATCGAAGGCGGACACGAGTGGAGCAGCTATCCGGCGCGCGCGGTCCTGCACTACGAGCGCCGCACGCTTCCAGGTGAAGCCTCGGACGTTGCGCGGCTGGAGGCCGAAGCGATCCTCGCCGAGCTGCGGCACGAGAATCCGGAGTTCGACGCCGAGGCGAGATTCGTCCTCGGCCGCGACGCGTATGAGATCGACACCGCGAGCCCGCTGCCCGCGCTGATGGCCGAGTCGGCGCGCGCCGCCGGCTGCGATGCGTCGATGACCGGCATGACGTTCTGGACCGACGCCGCGATTCTGGCCGCGGCCGGCATTCCGGCCGTGCTCTTCGGCCCAGGGGGTGCCGGGCTGCACAGCAGCGAGGAGTACGTCATCCTCGACGACGTCTGCCGCTGTCGCGATGCGCTGGTGAACCTCGCCCGCAGGTGGTGCTGACGAGGCCGATCAGCAGCACGTGAGCCTTACGGAGCCGCCTTCTCGCCCAGCAACGCTTTGAGGACGAACCCGACGTTGGCCGGCCGCTCGCCGAGCCGGCGCATGAAGTACGGGAACCACTCCTGGCCGAACGGAATGTAGACGCGCAGGCGGTAGCCTTCGGCCGCGAGCGCCGTCTGCAGATCGCGGCGGATGCCGTAGAGCATCTGGAACTCGAAGGCGTCGCGGCTCAGGTTCCGCTCGGCGGCGTACTCGCGCGTTGCCGCGATGATGTGCTCATCGTGGGTGGCGATCGCCGGATAGACGCCGTGGTCGAGCAGCAGCCGCATCTGGCGCAGATAGGCGGCGTCGACGTCGGCCTTCTGCTGGAACGCCACCGAGGCCGGCTCCTTGTAGGCGCCCTTCACCAGACGCACCCGCGCGCCCAGCTCGTTCATGCGGCGGATGTCCTTTTCCGTGCGGTGCAGGCTCGATTGCAGGGCAATGCCGATGCTGTGGTAGCCGAGATTCCACAGCGTCTCGAACACCTCGATCGTCAGCTGCGTGTACTGCGAGCTCTCCATGTCGATGCGCACGAAGAAGCCATGCTGCGTCGCCGGCTCGAGGATCCGCCGCAGATTGTCGACGCAGGTGGCGCGGTCGATGGTGAGCCCGAGCTGCGTCAGCTTGAGCGAGATGTTGCGCTCGATGCCCGAGGCGACGATCGTGTCGACGAGACGCACGTACTCACGGGATGCGGCGACCGCGGCCTTCATCGTGGTGACGCTCTCGCCGAGATAGTCGAGCGTGACGTGCAGGCCGCGGCTCTGGACCGACCGGGCGGCTTCGATCGCCTCCTGCACGGTCTCGCCGGCGATGAACCGCCGGGCGAAGCCGTTGGGCGTCATCCCGTATCGAGAGGCCAGACGCTTGAGCGTGACGCTGCGCGCGAGCAGGGACAACATTACCGGTGCCGGGGCGATTCGAGCAGGTGGTCGAGCGATCGCGAGTAGTAGCGCAGGACGTTGCGGTTGCGCACGCGGATGCGGCCCCGGTTCATAACCAGAATACCGCGGGCTCCATCGGCTCGAGAACACCGCGCGGATGATCCCGGCGGCCATCGGGGGTTCAGAGGCGCCGGCAGATCGCCTCGGCGTATTCCATCGTGGACGCCGTTCCGCCCAGGTCGCGCGTGCGCACGCCCGCGCTCAGGGTAGCGACGACCGCCGCCATGATGCGGTCGGCCATGGCGCCCTCGCCGATGTGCCGCAGCATCAGCAGCGCCGAGAAGAGCAGCGCGGTGGGATTGGCCACGCCCTTGCCGGCGATGTCGGGAGCGCTGCCGTGCACGGCTTCGAACACGCCGATGTCGTCGCCGAGATTCGCACCGGGCACGACGCCCAGGCCGCCGACCAGCCCCGCGCACAGGTCCGACACGATGTCGCCGTACAGGTTGGGCAGCAGCAGCATGTCGAACTGCGCCGGGTTGAGCACGAGCTGCATGCACGCGTTGTCGACGATGCGGTCGTCGACGGCGATGTCGGGATAGTCCGCGGCGACCGCCCGTACGCAGCGCAGGAACAGGCCGTCGCTCATCTTCATGATGTTGGCCTTGTGGACGGCCGTGATGCGCTTGCGGTTCTGCGCCCGTGCGTACTCGAACGCGAACCGTGACACGCGCCGCGACGCATTCTCGGTGATGATCTTCAGGCTCTCGATGACGCCCGGGACGACCTCGTGCTCGAGACCGGCATACAGGTCCTCGGTGTTCTCGCGCACGACGACGATGTCGACGTCCGTGTAGCGGCCGGGTACGCCGGGAATGCTCCACACCGGCCGCAGGTTGACGTACAGGTCGAGCGCCTTGCGCAGGCCGACGTTGACGCTGGTGAAGCCGCCGCCGACGGGCGTCGTGACCGGACCCTTGAGCGCCACCTTGTTGCGCCGGATCGACTCGATCAGCTCCGGCGGCAGCGGCGTGTTCGATCGCTGCAGGGCGGGCTCGCCCGCCGCGTGCCGCTCCCACTCGGCGTGCAGACCGGCCGCCTCGAGCACCGCAAGAACCGCCCTGGTGACTTCGGGGCCGATGCCGTCGCCTTCGATGAGCGTGATCGTCACTCGCGCGATTCCCAGAAGAGCAGGACCAAGGCGCCCGCGAGATTCACCATCATCAAGCGCGTCGACAGCTGGTGGAGCTGGTCGAATTGCATGCGCCGCTCATCGCCGGCCGGCAGCCGCGACGGCAGACCGCCCGTCTCGCGGCGGATGCTCTCGGCATCGCGCAGCACCACCGTGCCCGAATACAGTGCAATCGCGAGCATGGCGCCGATGAGCGAGAGGCGGATTGCGAAGTGCCGTGGCCGCGGTCCCAGCAGGGCCATCAACACGAGCGTGAGCAGCAGGAGCACGCCCGCGGCGTAGGCGACGTAGTGAAAGCGCTCGAGGATTGCCGTGAACACCGCGCCCGCAAGCTCGCGGCCGGCCGCCGGGTCGCTGGCCTGCAGCACCTGGAATGTCGCGGGTGCGACGACGGCGCCAAGCACGACCATCCCGCCCAGCCACACGACCAGTGCAGTGATGTACACGTACCGCACCGCGCGCATCGGGTCATTATAATGACCACCGGAGGCCGTTGTTGGTGTACGCATCCTCTCGCGTGTCGGCGTTGCGCAACATCGCCACTCGCCTGCGCATCGATTCGGTACGCGCGACGACGGCGGCCGGCAGCGGTCATCCGTCATCGTGTTGCTCGGCCGCGGACCTCATGGCGGCGATCTTCTTCTCGGAGATGCGCTACGACCCGCGCAACGCCGCCAATCCCGACAACGATCGATTCGTCCTGTCGAAGGGGCATGCTGCGCCGGTCCTCTATGCCGCCTGGGCCGAGGCCGGCATCATCTCCCGCGACGATCTGTTGACGCTGCGCCGGTTCGATTCCGATCTCGAGGGACACCCGACGCCGCGGCTGCCGTGGGTCGACGTCGCGACCGGTTCGCTCGGGCAGGGTATCTGCGCCGCCGTCGGCATCGCCCTGAACGCTCGACGCATCGGCTCCGATTACCGCACGTATGTGCTGCTCGGCGATGGCGAGATCGCCGAAGGGTCTGTGTGGGAAGCGGCGCACGCGGCCGATCACCTGCGCCTCGACTCGCTGTGCGCGATCACGGATGTGAACGGCTACGGTCAGCGTGGGCCGTCGGTGTGGAACCACGACATCGACGCGTACGCCGCGCGCTGGCGGGCGTTCGGCTGGCACGTCATCGCCATCGATGGGCACGACATGGACGCGATCCTCTCCGCCTTCGATGAAGCGCGATCGACCAGGGGCAGACCGACGATGATCGTCGCGAAGACGATCAAGGGGAAAGGCATCTCGATCTTCGAGGGCAAGCCCGGCTGGCACGGCAAGCCGCTCGGGAAAGGCGACGAGACCGACCGTGCGATTGCCGAGCTGGAGCAGCAGTTCGTGCCCGAGGAGCTGCCCGCTGCCCGGCCGCGTCCGCGCGACGTGCCGCGGCCGGCGGTGAAGCCACCGGCGCCGCTCGGTCCGCCGCCGTACAAGCTGGGCGACAAGGTGGCGACGCGCGAAGCGTTCGGTACCGCCATCGCCCGCCTCGGCGCCAACGACGAGCGCATCGTCGCGCTCGATGCCGACGTCGGCAATTCGACGTTCAGCGAGCACTTCGAACAGCAGCACCCGAATCGGTTCTTCGAGGTCTACATAGCCGAGCAAGTGATGATCGGTGCCTCGATGGGGCTGGCCGCGCGCGGCGCCATCCCGTTCCCGTCGACGTTCGCCGCTTTTCTCACCCGCGCCAGCGACTTCATCCGCATGGCGGCGATCAGCAACAGCAACATCAAGATGGCGGGCAGCCACGCCGGCGTGTCGATCGGCGAGGACGGCCCGTCGCAGATGGCGCTCGAGGATCTGGCGATGATGCGCGCGCAGCCCAACATCGCCGTGCTGTATCCCTGCGACGCGGTCAGCACCGATCGTCTCGTCGAACGGATGGCCTATCACCAGGGACCGGCCTACCTCCGCACCTCGCGGCCGAAGACGCCGGTCATCTACGGGCCCGACGATGTCTTCCACATCGGCGGGCTGAACGTGCTGCGCGAAGCGGGAAGCGACATCGCCACGGTCGTGGCCGCCGGCGTCACGGTGTTCGAGGCGCTCGCGGCGCACGATCAGCTGCGCGCGCAGGGCGTCCACATCCGGGTGATCGATCTCTACAGCGTGCAGCCGATCGATACCGCCACGCTGATCCGCTGCGCACGTGAGACCGGGGGCCGCCTGATCACCGTCGAGGATCACTACGCGGCCGGCGGCATTGGCGATGCCGTGGCCGCCGCGGTCGCGGGCCACGGCTTCACCGTGCACCGCCTGGCGGTGCGCGAGATCCCGCGCAGCGGCACGCCCGAACAGCTGCTCGACTACTACGGCATTTCCGCACGGCACATCGCCGCCGCGGTGATGGAAGGCAGGGCCGCCTGAGCACGTCGGTGGGGGTCCTCGGGGCTCGCCTCTTCGTCACGCTCGCACTCGGCGCGATCCTCACCCTGAACTCACGCGCCCAGTCCCCCTCCCCGGGCCTGCGCGATCCCGCCTGGTCGCCCGACGGCCGCCGCCTCGCCGTTGCCGTCCTCGATCGCGTCTGGACGATGCAGCCCGATGGACGAAATGGCGCCGAGCTGACCACGACCCCGGGCCTCGAGCGGGAGCCGGCGTGGTCGGCGGACGGCAGGCGCATCGCCTTTGCCGCCGATCACGGCGACGGCTTCGACCTGTATGTCGTGAGCGCGCAGGGCGGCGTCCCCGAGCGTGTGGCCGCGCTCGAAGGCGACGAGCGATGGCCGTCGTGGACGCCGGACGGCCGTCTCGTGTTCGCCAATCGCGCGTCGGACACGGAGCAGTGGGACCTGTTTGCGATCGAGCCCGACATGCCTGCCGGCAAGCGGGTTCCGCTGCGGCTCACGCAGTCGCCCGATGACGAGGTGCATCCGCGCGTGTCGCCCGACGGGCGGCGCATCGCGTTTGCGTCGAATCGCGGCAGCGATGACGGCGATTTCGACATCTGGCTGATGCCGATGCTGGAGAGGAACGTGACCGAGGAGACCGGTGGACGCGGCCCGGCGCTCCGGTTTGCGCGGCTGAACGGGTTCGAGGGATATCCGGCGTGGTCGCCCGACGGAGGCCGTCTCGCCTACTACGCCGTGCGGGACGGGCAGGGTTCGACCTGGGTTGCACCGCTGCCCTCGGCAGGCGCCGCGATCGGCGGTCCGCAGGCGCCGCCGGTGCTGGTGTCGCGCCACGGCGGCACGATTGCGTGGTCGCCGGATGGCCGGACGCTCGCGATCGGCCAGATCCCGGCACTCGAGCCGACCTACAACGGCAGTCCGCAGCGCGATCGATCGGAGCCGCCGACGCTCTTCAGCCTGGGCGACGCCTATCGGCTGTGGACGGTGCCGGCGCCACGAAGGGTGGATGACGGCGGGCGCCTCGTGGCATCGCCCGCGGGCGTGTCTCCGGCCGCGTTGACGCGCGCGTTCGACGCGGCATGGACCACGTTGAAGCGGCTGTACTACGACTCCGGTCCTGCCGCAAAGCAGTGGAACGCCCTCCGCGAGGAGTTCCGGCCGCGGGCCGAGCGGGCGCGCACGCAGTCGGCGCTCGAGGATGTCGTCGACCAGATGGTGGCCCAGCAGCCGTTGATCAAGCCGGCGGTCGTCTCGTCGCACGCCGTGGTGGTGTCGGCGCACCCGCTGGCCTCGGAGGCCGGCCGTCTGGTGCTTCAGCGGGGCGGCAACATTGTCGATGCGGCGATTGCCGTCTCGTTCGCGCTGGGTGTGGTGGAACCCGACGCATCGGGCATCGGCGGCGACGGGCAGGCAGTGCTGTATCTGCAAGGCATGTCGGAGCCGACGGTGATCGAGTTCAAGGATCAGACTCCGCGCGCCGCAACGCTCGATGCGCCGGGGCTGCTGCGCAACGGGCGTCTGCCGATCGACGGCCCGATGTCGATCAATATTCCGGGCCTCGTTGCCGGTCTCGACTATCTCTACACGAAATACGGCAGCAAGCGGGTGAGCTGGGCGGAACTGCTCGCGCCGGCGATCGAGTACGCCGAGGACGGATTCATCCTCGACGCGACGCTGCCGTCGAGCATTGCCGAAGGACGCCAGTCGTTCCTGAAGTACACGGCGTCGTCGCGGATCTTCCTGCCCAACGGACGGGTGCCGCGGGCGGGTGAACGATTCTTCAATCACGAATACGCGAACACGTTGCGGACCCTGGCGGAGGAAGGCGCGCAATCGTTCTACAGCGGTTCGATCGCCAGGCGGATCGCAGCCGACATGGCGGCAAACGGCGGACTGATCACGGAGGAGGATCTGGCGCAGTATCGAGCCGTCGAGCGTCCCCCCGTCTCCGGCCGATACCGCGGCCACACCATCTACACGGGCGGGCCGCCGGTCAGCGCCGGCGTCAGCTTCATCGAGGCGCTGCAGGTGCTCGGCCACTACAATCCGCGGCCGCGACCCGAGGCCGCCCGCGACGCCGACTACTGGCACTACCTGATCGAGTCATGGAAGGTGCGCGACCGCGTGGCGCTCGTTGCCGATCCGGCGCAGTGGGCGGTCGACTTCGACGAGCACCTGCAGCCGGCGCATGCGGCGCAGCTCTTCGCACGGATCCGCCGCGATCGCGCGGCGCGGTTCGCCGAGGACTCGGAAGAGGTCTTCGGAGGGACGGAGCGGATCGGCAGCGGGACCAGCGGCTTCGCGATTGCCGACGTCGACGGCAACATGATTGCCGTCACGCAGACACTGAGCACGTGGGGCGGATCCTTCTACGTCACGCGCGGCCTCGGGTTCCTGTACAACAACCACCTGCGAGCGAGCCGGACGACTCCCGGCGTCTACGGCCAGCTCATGCCGTGGACGCGGTCGAACACCTCGAACCTGCCGGTGCTGGCGTTCCGCAGCGTCGATGGGCAGCAGACGCCGGCATTCGCGGTGGCGTCTGCGGGCAATGCATGGATACCGGCGTCGACATACACGATCGTCACCGCGATCGTCGACGGCGGTCTCTCGATGCAGCAGGCGGTGGAGGCGCCGCGGTTCCTGGTCGGACGTGATCCGTCGGATCCGGTTGGGACCGGCGCGCGCATCGAGATCGAAGATCGGTTCCCGCGTGCGGTGCTGCAGGATCTCCTGTCGCGCGGCCACCAGTTCCGGAAGATCGGCCGCAAGGGCGAGCTTCGCTACGGCTACGCCTCGGGCGTGGCCGTCGACACGCTGCGCGGCCGGGTCGAAGGCGGCGCCGATCCGCGCCGTTCGCACGCGGCGGTGGCGGTGGAGGTCGCCTCCGCGCAGTCGCAGTGACGAAGCGACAGGGGATCAGGAAGCAGGAAGCAGGACCGACAAGCCCTCAGCCTGGCGGGAAATTTTCGTGCTCCGTTACCCGCCTGGCCTGCGCCAGGTGGCGGTGCGAGTGGACGAGCAGCATCTCGAATGCCGATCCCAGTGGGATGCGCACCCAGCTCGTGGCCGGCATGCGGACGCGGGCCCGTGCGAGATCGACGCCGTTGGCCTGACGGAGCCGATCGATATACTGGACCTGGTAGGCACGGAACGCGGCGAGGATCTCGCGGCGCGTGCGGCCCGCCGCCGGCTGGACGTCGTCGGGAGGTGTGAAGCGGATGCGCCAGTCGGTGAAGCGCACCGACAACCGGCCAAGCCAGTTGTACTTGAACGGCCCCTGACCGTAGACGCCGCGCCGGATCGCGTCCGAGATGCCTTCGTCGAGCGAGGGCAGATAGACGCGTGCGGTGACATTGAGATGATCGAGGCACTCGGCGATCGACCAGGTGTCGGGGTCGGGCCGCCATCTGAACTGCTCGTCGGTGAGCGGCGCTGTCAGGGCATCGGCGTCCGCCGAGAGCCTTTCGAACTGGTTGCGGAACTGATCGATCTCTGGGGCGAGGGTCGGACGCCCGGGCGTCGCCATGGATCAGCCGGATTGTAGCAGGGGGCGATCGCGGCGATGCACTCCGTTGGCGTCATTCTGCGGCATGGCCCGGACATCTGCCGCGAACCGTGAAACCGCATACAGAATGTTCCGGACGAACGTATCAGCGGGTTCCACTGGTGCGCCCCTTGCACCGTAGCCGGGGTCGTTAGTAGGCGTTGCCGCCGCTGCGGGGCTACACAGATGAGGTCTGCATGGCGAGGATCCTGTTTTTCCGACGCTCCATCATCATCTTCGTCCTGGTGCTGGTCGCGACATGCGGCGTGAGCGCACCGGCCGCCGCCCAGTACTTCGGCCAGAACAAAGTCCACTACCGCTCTTTCGATTTCAAGATCCTGCGCACCGATCACTTCGATATCTACTTCTACGAGAGCGAACGGCCGGGGGTCGAGATTGCCGCGCGCATGGCCGAGCGGTGGCGCGTCCGGCTCGAGCGGCTGCTGAAGCACGAGCTGAGTGGACGGCAGCCGCTCGTCCTGTATGGATCGCATACCGATTTCGAGCAGACCAACGTCATCGGCGGCATGATTGGCGAGGGCACTGGCGGCGTCACCGAGCCGATCCGGCGCCGCATCGTGCTGCCGTTGGCGGGTCCGCTCCGGGACACTGATCACGTGATCGGACACGAACTGGTGCACGCTTTCCAGTTCGACATGACCACCGGCCCCGACAGCCCGCCCGGGCGGAGCGGCCTCGATAGCCTGCCGCTCTGGTTCGTCGAGGGCATGGCGGAATACCTGTCCATCGGTCCCGTGGATCCGCACACCGCGATGTGGATTCGCGACGCCGCGCGCGCCGAGAAGCTGCCCAGGATCAAGGACCTGGACAACCCGAACTACTTCCCGTACCGGTGGGGGCACGCCTTCTGGGCCTACATCGGCGGGCGATACGGCGACGAGGTGATCGGTCAGCTGCTGCTCACGGCTGCCGCCACCGGCGACATCGATGCGGCCTTCGAACACGTGCTGGGCGTGAAATCCGAGGATCTCTCGGCCGCATGGCACGCCTCGATCCAGCGCACCTTCGCCAGCGTCCTGGCGGGCGGAAGCCGGCCGGAGCAGATCGGCAAGCTGGTGATCACCGGGAAAGGACTCGGTGAGGAGACGAACGTCGGTCCCTCGATCAGCCCGGACGGGCGGTGGATCGCGTTTCTCTCCACGCGCAGCCTGTTCTCGACCGACCTGTTTCTGGCCGAAGCGGCGACGGGGAAGATCGTCCGCAAGTTGACCAGCACGGCCACCGACCCGCACACCACCAGCATTCAATTCATCTACTCCGCCGGTGCGTGGGACAGCGCGAGCAGGCAGATCGCCGTCGGTGCGGTGAAGAACGGACTCGCGGCGCTTGCCATCTTCGACGCGCAGACCGGCGAGCGGACGCGCGAGGTGACCGTGAGCGAGGTCGACGAGATCCTCAATCCGACATGGTCGCCCGACGGCCGGTTCATCGCGTTCTCGGGCATGCAGCGCGGCCTCAGCGATCTGTACATCTACGACCTGGAAGCCGGCAGCCTGCGGCGGCTGACCAACGACGCCTTTGCCGAAATCCACCCGTCGTGGTCGCCCGACGGGCGGCGGATCGCGTTTGCGACCGATCGCCTCACCAGCGATCTCCCGGTGCTGTCGTTCGGCCCGTATCGGATCGCCGTCATCAACGTCGAGAGCGGCGCTATCGAAGGAGTGCGGGGCTTTGAAGGCGCCAAGCACGTGAACCCGCAATGGTCGCCCGACAGCCAGGCGATCTACTTCATCTCCGACCGCGGCGGCGTGCCCAACGTCTTCCGCGTCGGGCTCGGCGCGCAGGCGGACTCGGGTCTGACGCAGGTGACGACGGTCGCCACCGGCGTGAGCGGCATCACGGCGACGAGCCCGGCGCTCTCCGTCGCGGCCCGCGCCGGAACCGTGGCCTTCGGGGTGTTTCAGGACGGCAGGTACGACATCTACACGGTCGAGGGCGGGCGCGGCGTTGCTCCGCTGCCGATCAAGGAGAACGCCGGCGTCCTGCCGCCCCCCGATCGGAAGCAGAGCGCTGTTGCGCAGCTGCTCGAGTCGCCGCGGGACGGGCTGCCGGAGCCCTCGACACCGGAGGTCGAGCCGTACCGCGCCGGTCTCGGGCTCGAGGGGGTTGCCCAGCCGGTTGTCGGCGTCGGCGTCAGCCGGTTCGGCACGTCGTTCGGAGGCGGCATCGCGCTCGCGTTCACCGACATGCTGCGCAACCACCAGCTGGTCACCGCCGTCCAGATCAACACGGGTCTCGGACGCAGCACCAGTGCGAAGGACATCGGCGCGCAGGTCGGCTACTTCAACCAGGCGCACCGATGGAACTGGGGCATAGTCGGCGGCCAGGTGCCGTATCTGAGCGGCGCTTTCCAGAGCTCGCTCAGCCGGCTGCCCAACGGCGACCTTGTCCAGACCGATCAGCTGTTCGTGTTCCGTCAGACCGAGCGCAGCGCCTCCGCGATGGTGGCGTATCCGTTCAATCGCGCGTCGCGAATCGAGCTGCAGGGCGGCGCCAGCCAGATCTCGTTCGATCAGATCGTGACGACGCTGTCGTACTCACGGTTCACCGGCGCGGTCTTCGAGGATTCGACGGAGACGACGCCCTCCGGAGAATCGCTCTCGCTCGGCACGTCGTCGGCGGCCTACGTCTTCGACACGTCGATCTTCGGCGCCACCAGCCCGGTCCAGGGCCAGCGCTCGCGATTCGAGGTGTCGCCGACCTTCGGCACGCTCAACTTCACCGGTGTGCTCGCGGATTACCGCCGCTACTTCATGCCCGGGAACTTCTACACGTTCGCCGTGCGGGCGATGCATTACGGCCGGTATGGAAGCGGCGCCGGGGATCCGCGCATCTTCCCGCTCTACATCGGCTACCCGTGGCTGGTGCGGGGCTACGACGTAGGCAGCTTCGACGCCGACGAATGCGTGGCGACCAACACGAGCTCGTGCGCGGCAATCGATCGTCTGGTTGGCAGCCGCATGCTGATCGGCAACGTCGAGTTCCGCTTCCCGCTGCTTCGTCCGTTCGGGGTGACGAGCAAGATGTACGGGCCGATCCCGGTCGAGGTGGCGCTGTTTGCGGATGGAGGCACTGCCTGGAACAGCGGCGAAAAGCCGGAGCTCTTCGGCGGATCGCGCGCGGGCGTGGCATCCGCGGGTGTCGCCTTCCGCGTCAACCTGTTCGGCTTCGCTGTGGGCGAGTTCGACTTCACGCGGCCGTTCAACCGGCCGGGCCGCGGATGGATTTTCGGGTTCAATCTGATGCCCGGCTGGTAGACGATCTTCGAAAGGGGGAGCCATGCAGCCACGAGTATTCGCCGTCATCGTCATCGGCGCGCTGGCCCTGTTGCCGGTGTCGGCCGCGGCTCATCACGGTTGGGCGGGCAACAACGACGAGGAGTTCGAGATCACGGGAACGGTATCGAGTCCCGTGAGCCTCGTGGGCCCGCACGCCACGATGAGGATCAAGGCGTCGGACGGTCAGATCTGGGATCTCACGCTGGCGTCGGTGGCGCAGACCAAAAGAGCCGGTTTGACCGAAGATGCGATTCCAGTCGGATCGCAGGTGACGGTGCACGGCCACCGTCACCGCGATCCGAAACGTTTCGAGATCAAGACCGAGCGGGTAACGTTCAACGGCAGGACGTTCAACGTCTACCCGAATCGGAGTTAGCCGCCGGGGGACGGGCAGGACCGGATCTGCCCGTCCATCCTGCAATCCGGCGGAGGCCCGGGCTTCCGCCGGAACAGCCAGCCCGTTCTCTGAACCCTCTTCAGCCTGTCTGGCTCCGGTGTTGCGTCTCGGGGCCATGGCGCGCGCCTCGGCAGGAGGCCTTGACTCCATGCCGCCCACGACGGCCGGGCAGGCGAGCGCACTCCAGAGCGGCATAACGCGCGGGGAAATCGTGCTCAAGGCGAGGCCGGCCTGACCGCTGAGACGCGGATGAGGTACAGTCGCTGAATACACCTGAGATCTGCCTTCTCTCTATGATTCCTACACAACCGTTGCGCACCTTCCTGACTCTGGTGCTGCTGTGTGCCGCCGCAGTGCTGGCGGCCGCTGCACCCGTGCTGGCACAGGCGAGGCCGACCTTGCCGCCCGACAGTCCCTTCGCGGGAGGCGTCCCCGATGGGACCGCGGCCGGAGAGCCGCTGTCACTGACCGTGTTCGACGTCATCGACCGCGCGCTCCGGCACAACCTCGGCGTGTTGTTGTCAGAGCAGGGCACCGAGCGGGCGTCGAGCGTCCGTGCGGCCGCGCTGGCCGAGCTGCTGCCCAATGTGACGGCAAGCGCATCGGCGTCGCGACGGACGAACAACCTCGAGGCGTTCGGCTTTCCGTTGAGCAGCTCGCCGTTCGGCGCCTTGCTTCCGCGGGTCGTCGGACCGTTCACTGTCTACGACGCGCGGGTCTTCCTCTCCCAGACAATCTTCGATCTGAACGCGATCAACGACGCCAGGGCTGAGGGCCACAATCTCTCCGCCGCCCGTCATTCGTATCGCAGCGCGCGCGACTTCGTCGTGCTGGTCGCGGCAAATGCCTATCTGCAGGTCGTCGCGGCGAACGCCCGTGCGGTGTCGGCGCGGGCGCAGCTCGAAACCGCCGAGGCGCTTCATCGTCAGGCGGAATCGCTGCGCAGCAGCGGCATTGTCGCGGGAATCGACGTCATCCGCGCCGAGGTCCGCGTCGCCACCGACCGGCAGCGCGTTATCGTGGCCGAAAACGATCTCCAGAAGAGCAAGCTGCAGCTGGCGCGCGTGATCGGTCTGCCGATCGGCCAGGCGTTCACCCTCAGCGAGGACGTCCCGGCCGTGCCGACGCCCGACATCACATTCGAGGAAGCGCTGGAGCGCGCCTACAAGCAGCGGCCGGATTATCTCGCCGCGCTGGAACGGGTCCGCGCCGCCGAGTCGGCACGCCGTGCCGTGCTCGGATCGGGGCTGCCGTCGGTCAAGGTGAATGCCGATTACGGGTCCATCGGCCTGACCTGGGGCGCCGCGCTGCCGACGTTCAATCTCACCGGGGAGATCGCGGTTCCGATTTTCGAGGGCGGACGGCTGCAGGCGCGTCTGGCGGAGGCCGACGCGGCGCTGCGCGAGCGCCGCGCGGAGGCCGAGGATCTCAGGACCGAGGTGTACTACGACGTGCGCTCGGCGTTTCTCGATCTGCAGTCGACCGAAGAAGCGCTGAAGACCGCGGCGCGCGCCCGCGATCTCGCGATGTTGCAGTTGACGCAGTCGCGCGATCGCTTCGCCGCAGGCGTGGCCTCGAACATCGAGGTGGTGCAGTCGCAGGAGGCGGTGGCCCTGGCGAGCGAGCAGTACATCAACGCCCAGTACGGGTTCAACCTGGCCAAGGCGATGCTCGCGCGATCGCTGGGATCGGCCGAGGACGCAGTCAAGCGGCTGCTCGGGAGCGGTAACAATCGATGACGGCAACACGGGTACGAATACTGGTCGGGCTGCTGGCGATCGCCGCCGTGGCCGCGGGCGCATGGTGGTGGATGACGCGCAACCAGGAGTCGACCGACGACGCGCAGGTCGACGGCGGCGTGACGCCGATCGCCGCTCGCGTCGGCGGGACGGTGATCGCGGTCCCCATTGTCGACAATCAGCAGGTGGACGAAGGCACGGTGCTCGTCGAGATCGACAAGCGCGATTTCGAGATCGCGCTCGAGCGTGCGCGCGCGGAGCTCGCCGACGCGGAAGCGTCAGCGGCCGAGGCGCGTGCCGGCCTGCCGATCACCGCGACGAGCGCGGCGAGCCAGGTGACGACGGCGAAGGGCAGCGTGGAGCAGGCAACCTCCGAAGCGGCGGCTGCAGGGCAGGCGATCGAAGCCGCCAGGGCGCGGCTGGTTACCGCGCGGGCGCGGCAGAAGGAGGCGCTGGCGCGGGCCGAGAAGTCGGCGAAGGATGTCGAACGTTTCAAGCCGCTGCTCGCGAAGGACGAGATCGCGCAGCAGCAGTTCGATGCCGCGGTCGCCGCCGCCAATGCGGACGCCGCGGCGGCTGAATCCGCCGCGGCGCAGGTCGTCGAGGCCGAGCTCGAGGTGCGGGTCGCCGAGAGCCGGCTCGTTCAGGCGCGCGCCAGGGTGCAGCAGGCGTCGGCGGAGCTGGACGAAGCGGAAACCGGACCGGAGCAGGTCAAGGCAACGCGTGCCCGCGTCGCGGCGGCCGAGGCCCGCGTCATGCAGGCCCGCGCCAACGTCAAGCAGGCGGAAATGAACCTCGAATACGCCACGCTGAGGGCGCCGGTGAAAGGGACGGTCAGCAAGAAGAGCGTCGAAGTCGGTCAGCTGATTCAGCCGGGGCAGGCGCTCATGGCCATCATCCCGCTCGATCGCGTCTGGATCACGGCGAACTTCAAGGAAACCCAGGTCGAGCACATCCGCCCCGGACAGCGCGTGACGATTCGGGCCGACGCCTATTCGAGCAAGACCTTCAATGGCAAGGTCGAGAGCATTGCCGCGGCCACGGGCGCGCGCTTCAGCCTGCTGCCCCCCGACAACTCGACCGGCAATTTCGTCAAGGTGGTCCAGCGCATTCCCGTGCGCATCAGCCTGGACGAGGGGCAGGATCCGGAGCACCTGCTGCGGCCGGGCATGTCGGTCGTTCCCACCGTGCACACCAACTGACCCGTGGCTAAACAGGTCAGTCCCTGGCTGGTGGCCATCGCGGTCATGTTCGCCACCTTCATGGAGGTGCTGGACACGACCGTCGTCAACGTCTCGCTGCCGCACATCGCCAGCAGCATGTCGGCAACGACCGAAGAGGCGACGTGGGCGCTGACGTCGTATCTGGTGGCCAACGCCATCATCCTGCCGATGACCGGCTGGCTGGCCGGCCGCTTCGGGCGCAAGAACCTGCTGCTGCTGTCGACGACGGGATTCACGCTCGCGTCGTTCCTGTGCGGGATAGCGCCCAACCTGGCCTCGCTGGTGATCTTCAGAATCATTCAGGGCGCGACCGGCGGCGCGCTGCAGCCGCTGTCGCAGGCGGTGCTGCTCGAGTCGTTCAAGCCGGAAGAGCGCGGGCGGGCCATGGGCTTCTGGGGCATCGGCATCGTCGTGGCGCCGATTCTCGGCCCGGTGGTGGGCGGCTGGCTGACCGAGAACTACAGCTGGCGCTGGGTCTTCTACATCAACCTGCCGGTAGGGATCGCGTCGCTCGTGATGACGCGGATGTTCGTCTCCGATCCCCCCTACCTGCGCGAGCGCCAGTCGCACGGCATCGACTACTGGGGCATGGGGCTGCTCGTGGTCGGCATCGGCGCGCTGCAGTTCGTCCTCGACAAGGGGCAGCAGGAGGACTGGTTCGAGTCGACGATGATCACCACGCTGGCGATCATCTCGGCGATTGCATTGATCGCCCTGATCGTTCACGAGCTGCGCGTCGAACATCCGATCGTGGATCTCCGCCTGTTCAAGGATCGGAGCTACTCGGTGGGCGTGTTCCTGATGACGGTGCTCGGCTTCGCCCTCTACGGCAGCCTGGTGCTGCTGCCGATCATGCTGCAGACGCTCTTCGGCTACACGTCGCTGGCGGCGGGCGAAGCCATGGCGCCGCGCGGGATCGGCTCGCTGCTCGTGATGCCGCTCGTCGGCATCCTGACCGCCTACGTCGATCCGCGCAAGCTGCTGTCCGTGGGGCTGATCATCGGCGGCTGGACGATGCTGTGGCTGGGTGATCTGAACCTCGAAGCGGGATACTGGGACTTCGTGCCGCCGCAGGCGCTGCAGGGGCTCGGCATGTCGCTGCTGTTCGTGCCGCTCACGACGGTGTCGATGGCCACGATCCCGCCCGAGCGCATGGGCTACGCGACGAGCCTGTTCAACCTGATGCGCAACATCGGCGGGGGCATCGGCATCGCCGTGACCGGCACGATGCTCGCGCGCAGCCGCCAGGCGTTCGGATCGGTTCTCGGCGAGCACGTCACGATGTTCGATCCGACAACGAACGAGGTGCTGGCGCGGCTGAAGGCGGCGTTCCTGGCGCAAACGGGCGACGTCGTCACGGCGACGAATCAGGCCTACGCCGCGCTGTACGGCATGGTGCAGCGGCAGGCGGCGATGGTGTCGTTCGTGACGATCTTCCGGGTGCTCGGCATCCTGTTCCTGCTGATGCTTCCGCTCGTGCTGCTGATGCAGAAGCCCCGAGGGCGCGTGGCCGCCTCCGCCGGCCACTGAGCGCGCCGGCCGCGCCAATCGCCGCGCGCGATCAGCGAAGGAGCTCCGCGGCGGGCGAGTCCGGCCACGACGGGACGGGCGCCGCGGTGTAGGAAGCGTGGGCGAGCAGCGACTGGAACAGCGCGGTCTGCGACGCGAGGAACTGAAGCTTCAACGCCAGCCGCGCCAGGACGTACAGCTGCCCGGCGGCAACCGCCAGCCACATCGTCACGCTGCGGTTCGCGCCAGGATCGATCGCCGCCCATGCGGCGACCAGCACGAGGAACGCCAGCCCGTTCAACGCGTACAGTCCGAGCACCTGCCCGCGCCGGCGCCAGACAAACCGCATTGCCGCCGCGAGCGCCCCCAGGGCGCTGCGCCGATCCTCGACGACGATGCGAATCTTGGCGTAGTCGAAGATGACGTTGACGAGAATCAGCAGGCCGCCGAAGACGGCGTACAGCGCGATACGCCAGATGAACACGTCGCGCTCGACCGCCATCGTGCGGGTGTGATCGCGGAGCCACTCGGCGAAGAGCCAGGGGTGGACGTAGCCGAACAGCCAGCCGTAGACGATGGCGGCGACGACGGCCAGGCGGAGCAGCCGGAAGAAGTGGACGCCCGATGCCGCGAAGAACCCGGAGGCGCGGACCGTCCGCTGCCGGGCATAGCGATCGATGATGCCGCCGACGAGAAAGGTCCAGGCGGCGAGATACAGGGCGATCGCTCCGAGGATGGCGGCGGCTTCACGCTGCCCGTCGAGCACGCTGCTGATGTTGTCGAGCGTCGCGGCGAAGCCGATGATCGCCGGCGTGAACGTCGTGCCGATGCCGCTCGCCTGCGAGCTGAACTCCTGCCACCAGTCGTAGTCCACGCCCTGCGCCACGCGTTCGGCCGCGAGGCTGTTGCCGAGATGCGCCTGGAGCAGACCGCCCATGGTGAACGCCAGGGGCAGGGCGAGCGCTACCGTGAGGACGTACACGCCGAGCAGCACGGCGGGCGCCGAGCGCACGCGCCTCCAGCCCTCAGAGAAAGAACGCATAGGTGAGCATCAGGTCCTGCAGCCAGGTCATCCACCGTGCGGCCCAGACCATGCCGGCCCGGCCGCTGCGCGGATTGAGGGTGCGGCTGTTGTTCGTGTAGGCGGTGTCGAGGAGCAGCACGCGCCGCGGATCGACCTGGACGTGAGACACCTGCGCCGGCCGGTCGTAGACGTAGATCGCGCGCCGGTCGAGGCCGTCCCATTTCTCGGTGATCCGGTGGCCGTCGGCGAATGTCGTGACCACGTCCACGGGGAAGGTGGCTTCGCCGTAGCGTCTGACGATCACCGTCGTGCGATACCGTTCGCCGCGGCGCTCGCTCAGCAGATCCTGCACGCCGTAGTCGAAGGTGTTCGAGCTGCGATAGACCTGGTCGAAGAACCAGGTCAGGTCCTGGCCGCTGACCTCGTTGACGGTGGCGAAGAAGTCGTCGGGCCGCGGGTGCCTGAACTGCCAGCGCTGGAAGAACGTGGCGAGGATCCGCTGCATCGTCGGCCAGCCGAGGTAGCGCTCGAGCGTGTGCAGCCAGAGCGCGGTCTTGTTGTAGGACATGACCGCCGCGGTCGACGGCCAGTAGCGGAACGTCGGCGTGGCCGGGACGTCGGCCTCGGAGTTGTCGCGATAGCCGGCGATGCGGTCGTTGTCGAGCCGCGTGAACGGGATGTCGCGAAACGACCACGGCAGGTGGCCGCCGAAGAAGCGGCGCTCCCAGCGGTTGTCGGGGAAGGCCTCCTCCATCACCCGCGCGGTGGCGTAGGTGTTGATCCCTTCGTCCATCCACGCGTGCTCGAACTCGTTCGTGGCGACGATGCCGTACCACCACTGATGGCCGGTCTCGTGCGCGACGGTCATCTCCGGCGTCTGGCGCGACCGCGACGGCAGGTAGCGCGCGCGCCCGGTGAAGATCGTCGGGTATTCCATGCCGTCGGCCTGGCTCTGGAACGCCGGGTCGACGATCGTGACGTGGCCGTATGGATACGGACCGAACCATTCGCCGTAGCGCTTCAACGTGGCCTCGACGGCGGAGAAGTAGCGATCCTCCTGGCCGCGATGCTCGGGCAGCATCAGCAGCCGCATCTCGACCGGCGGCAGCGCCGGGTCCGTGAAGGTCCGCGTGCGTTCGACGTAGTGCGGGCTCGCCGTCCAGGCGAAGTCGTGTACGTCCGCTTCCCGGTAGCGATAGGTCACCGATCCGTCGCTGTTGGCGGTGCGCGCCGTCTGCCGGCCGGTGGCGCCGACGACGAAGGCGGCGGGGACGGTGATGCGGACGTCGTAGACGCCGAAATCGGCGTAGAACTCGGTGGGGGCGTGGAACTGGTGCGTGTTCCAGCCCCGGTCTTCGAGCACGCCAAGCTTTGGAAACCAGTGCCCGATGAAGTAGTAGTCCTCGATGAAGCCCGTGCGCGCGATCCCCCGTGGAATCCTGCCCGTCCATGCGAGCTCGACCTGGATCGTCTCGTTGGGCTGAACCGGTTCGTCGAGCGGCACGGCCATGACCGTGCGGTCCCCGGTGTTGCCGTCGTCGGGAGCGATGAAGCGCATCTGCGCGGTGAGGTCGCGCAGCGCGCCGGACGGCTCGCGCACACCGATCGCGGTGACGTCCATCGCGCCCCAGCCGTCGGGCAATGGCGCCGTGTAGTTGCGCGCCATCTTCCGCTCGCGGAACCAGGTCGACTCGGGGTTCCGCCACGCGTTCCAGTACAGGTGGAACTGCAGCTCGGAGGCCGGCTGTGCGCTGATGTTGCGCCAGCGGATCGTCTGGCGGCCGCTCAGCGTGCGGGCGGCGTGATCGAGGCGCACGTCGATGTCGTAGCTGGCGTTGCGCGGCGACAGTGCCCCCGGCTCCGGTGCGTCGTAGGTCTGGACGGACTCGCCCTTCGCCGCGATCGCGGCGGCGGCGAACATCGCGGCGGCGGACAGGATCACGCGTCGAAGGGTCACGCGACGAATCTTACCTAGAATCGCGTCGATGGTTCGCGCGATGCCCGCCGCCCCGTGGTCGATCGATGAATGGGCATCGCATCGCGTGCAGGGTGCGAGTGCGCCGGGAGGGCGTGGCAGGCCGGCATGAGCGGCCTGCCGGACGCAGCGGCGGGGCAGCAGTGCGGGGAGCGGGAAGGGAGGACTATGCGCGGGCATCGCGCCGCGAGGGAGCGCAATCCGCGGCGCCGCGTCTCGTCAGGATTCGCCGAGCCCCCATCCGTTGGCGGCGCGGCGAGACCGTTCGAACAGCCGTTCGATCGTTCGTCCGATGCGGCCGCGATTGGCCTCGCTGAGGTCGACGAAGCGGACGTCGAAGCCGACGTTGTGGCGCGGGCGGAGCGTCTCGGCGTCGACGCTGATCCAGCCCTCGCCGGGCAGCTCGATCTGCAGCGCGATGCGCCTGCCGGCCGGGATGTCGTAGCAGCACTCGACCAGACAGCCGCTCTCGCTGAGATCGTGGATGCGCAACGGCGTCGGAAGCGGCCCGACCCGGCGCCCGTGGAGCGGCCCGGCCAGGCGCGGTTCGTCGCGCGGCGGAACCTGCCGGCCGGAGCCGGCGGAATCGGCATGCGGCCGGATCGGAGGAACGAGCGCATCAGTCATCAGTGGCCTCCCCGTTGGTGACTGGTGCGTCGCCCTCCGGCGGCCGATCGGACCGGCGCTCGATGGCCCGCCCGATGCGGCTGCGGGTCTCGTCGTCCAGCCGGATGAACCTGACGGCGAACGCGTTGTGACCCGCGATGTGGAGCGTTTCGCAGTGCACGACCGTCCAGCCTTCGCCGGGCAGGTCGATCTGCAGACGGGTGTCCCGCGCGCTCAGGAACCCGAAGTCGATCTCGACCAGGCAGCCGTCCAGCGTCAGGTCGAAGATGCGCACCGGCACGTCGGTGGCGCCGAGGCGGTAGCCTTCGAGCGGTCCCGCGAGCGAACGGCGGTGCGCCGCGTCCGGATTGCGAGCGTCGACCATCGTCTGCACCCGCGTAGTGTGGTGCGCGCACGGTTGTCCCCCTTGCTCGGTAAGGGGACGCGAGCCGGCGAAAAAATAGAGAGGCCCGAGCGGACCGGCAGGCCGGCGTCAGGCGCCGACGGCGGCGCTCTCCGGAGGCTCGATGCCGAACCGCAGCCGTTTGAGATACAGACCCTTGCGCGAGAGGCCGAGCATCGCGGCGGTGTCCTCGATGCGGCCTTCACACTTCTTCAGCGCGTACTGCAGCATGGCCTGCTCGAGATGCCGCACCGCCGCCGCCATCGGCTGGTCGAGGCGGACGACGAGCTCGGTGGATTCGAGCGTGCGCTCGGAGGCCGGCACGGTCCGGCGCGAGGCGGTGATTTCGGAGGACAGGTGCTCGGGCATCAGCACCGCGCTGGTTTCGGCGAGCGCGGCGAGGCGGCGCATCTCGTTGGCGAGCTGGCGCACGTTGCCGGGCCACTTGTAGAGCATCAGGTACTCCATCGCGTCCTCGGAGAGGCGCAGGTCGCCCTTGCGGTATTCGACGGCGTGCTTGCGCAGGTAGTGGTTGGCGAGCGAAGGGATCTCGACGCGGCGCTCGCGCAGCGGCGGCAGGTGCAGGCGGACGATGCCGAGGCGGTAGAAGAGGTCCTCGCGGAAGCGGCCGTCGCGCACCATGCCGTCGATGTCGGCGTTGGTGGCGGCGATGACGCGGACGTCGACGCGCGCCGGCTGGGCCTCGCCGATCGGATGGACCTCGCCCGCCTCGAGGAAGCGCAGCAGCTTGGGCTGGACGTCGAGGCCGGCGTCGCCGATCTCGTCGAGGAAGAGGGTGCCGCCGGCGGCGGCGCGAATGACGCCCGGGAAGTGCTCGACGGCGCCGGTGAAGGCGCCGCGGCGGTGGCCGAACAGCTGCGAGTCGAGCATGTCCTTGGGCGTGGACGCGCAGTTGAAGGGCAGGAAGACGGCGGCGGCGCGGTTCGAGCACGCGTGGATGATGCGGGCGAGCACCTCCTTGCCGGTGCCGGTCTCGCCGGTGATGAGGACGGGCACGGTGGTGGGGGCGATGCGGCGCACGGTGGCGAGCAGGGTCTGCATCTCCTCGGCGAGGAAGATGGCGTCGCCCTGGTCCTCGACCGGGTCGGCGGGCCACAGGGCGGCGCGGCTGCGCTCCGCCTCGCGGGCGCGCTCGAGCTCGAGCGCCGCGCGGCCGATGCGAAGGATGTCGCTCAGGAGAATCGCCTGGAAGGGGTCTTTCGGCGATTCACACACCAAAGCCAGCGGTTTGTTTTTATCCTCACTGAGGATGAGGGAATGTGCTTTATCAGCAAGCTTAAGCGCCCTTGACCGTTCGATTCGCGAACGCACTTGACACATGCGCGTTGCTTGAGCGAGCTCCTTGGCGATCAGCTCTGGCTTGTACGCAACGTCAAATGCTGTAGCCAAATGACTAACCAGTGACTCGCGCCATCTGCTTGAGTCCGCAGCTGTGCCATCAGACTTTGGCGTGTGTGATTCGATCAAGTGTCTCGCGGTTGCGTCATTTGTCGCGGTGAAGCCTTTGATCGCGAGCGCCTCTAGCGGTCCACAGACATTCTTATGTGCGGCCCAGATTTCGAAGCTGCGGGCTTCGAACGGTAACACTGCAGTCGGATCAACCGCATTCAGAATGAGTGAGCACGCGTGCGCATAGTCAGCCTGAAGCTCCCTGGTACTTGCAGCGCCTAGTTCGTTTGCACGCAAGAGTTCCATTGCGCAGGCCCGATGATCCCCCGACAGTCCGAGGGCAAGGGCCTTCAAGATGACAAGGGCAACGAGTGCCGATTTGTCGTTCAGCTTCTGCAGGCTTTCGATGTGAGACTGTGCGAGGACAGCGGCAGCGCTGTACTGCTTGCGCCGAATCAGAAGGCGGACCTCTAAGACGGCAGCGCCTCGGAATGGAAAGCTCAAAGCATCGTCCGGCGATCTGTGCTCTTTGATTCGTTGGAGCTCCCGCTCGCAGAGATCGAGCTGCCCCATTGCAAGGTGCATCCGCACGAGACTCTCGCGAGCGGCCAATTCATGGTGGATGCTGAATGACGAGTCGAGTATTCTGGCGATCAGGGACGACGCCCTTTCGAAACGGCCGGTGATTACGGCAACGTAAGCCTCGTTCGTGTCGATAGCTGCGGAAGAAATCAAGCTCCCCGTTAAGCGGGTAGACGCTCTAGCCTCTTCTAGGTAACGAGTAAAAGCATCTGTATCGCGATTGATAAACGCTACACAGGCAGCGTTCACCGCCACGAGTTCAGATAGCCAAGTACTCGGCCGTAGCTTCAATAGACTGCGCGCTAGCCTGACGTGTCTCTCTGCTTCAACCGTGTGTCCCCGCTGCGCTTCCATCGTTGCGACCGAGTCGTGCAGATGAGCCATGGCGTGAACGTCTCCGGAGCTCATCACGCTTCGGCGCGCAGCGTCTAGCAACGCGGTCAGATGAGACTCTGGATAGCCAGCCACCGCCATCAAGCGAAATAGGTGAGCGTGTGCCCATGCCAACTGAGTGGTCTCGCGACTTTCCTTCGCCACTCTGATTGCATTGCGAAAGTCTGTTGCGGCTGTGTCGATGCAGCCCGCACGCCGGTTCAAGAGGCCGTGCACAATGTGCGCTTGGGCGACTGCAGCCGCCGAGCTCCTTCCCTCGACGACCGATTGAGCCAGTACCGAAGCGATCTGCGGGCTTCCTGCGTAGACATTCGCGTGCGCCACGATCACGCGTGTCTCTGGAGGCAGGAGCTTCAGCGAAGAGACATCCGTCCCGACCGCTTTGCAGATACTTGAGAATTGGCCCTTGCTGAAGAGTTCTTTCACCTTTTCAAGGGTGAACTCCATCGCGGTCCTCCTGCCTGCAGGCGGATATTAGATCATCGTCGACAGATTTGACAGGTGGGTGCGAGCCTGCCCCGCGCAGCAACTCTGAAGGCAGACCGAATGTGGGTGGGCGTTAACTAGAGGTTTTAGCCGTGACGCTGAGCAAATGTTACCAGGCGACCCGTTGGTCGAGACTTCGCGAAGTATTGAGACAAAGCCTCAGAAAGACGCTCGTATGAGTAGACATGCCGGTGAGTGAACGGATCAACTCGTGAAGAATAACCGGTCAGCACGCCATGGAGCTCTCCGTCCGGACCTATGACTACTGGTGCACTGATTGTGCTCCGAGGCTGTGGTTTGATCAACGTAGCGCTCTCACCGAGGTCCAAGGTCGCATCGGAATTGCTGATCGCCTTCCGATTTGCCGCTACCCAACCCGTCACTCGCTCTCCTGGTTTGATGGTGAGGCCTACTAAGGCCCGATTGTCGTCACCGCTCGCGTAGACACAAACGAGTTCGTCAGCCGATGGCATGTACTGGAAGTACGTACACACAGTTGTCGGTGTTAATTGCCGAACACACTGCGCGACCGTGTTCATTGCGTCGACCATACTTGTCGCCTCGAGTACACCTTGGCTAGCGATACTCAGTGCCATGTTGTCGGCAGCCGAGGTCCGGATTTCCTCGAGAGGACTGATCGTTGGAGGATCTGAAGTCGTGTCGACTGGCTCGAGTAGCGATCGCGCCTGCTGACCGGCGGCTTGAGCCAACTCTGCTATCTCAGGATATGCTGCGATGAACGTGTCTACGACTAAAGGATCGTACATCGTGCCTCTTCGATCCCTCAGAATGGCAAATGCTTCATCCGGCGTGAGCCGAGGCCGATAAGGTCGATCAGAGTTCAGCGCATCGAAGCAGTCAACGACGGCGAGGATGCGGGCTCCGAGCGGAATGTCCGTGCCTGAAATGCCTGCCGGATATCCCTTGCCGTTCCAGTTTTCGTGGTGGTGGCGCACGATCGGCACGACGGGGTACGGGAACCGGATCGACGAGAGCAAATCCGCCCCGATTGCGGCATGTCGCTTCATCGTCTCGAATTCGGCCGCGGTCAGCTTTCCCGGCTTGTTGAGAATGTGCTCGGGAATCGCCAGCTTCCCCATGTCGTGCAGCAGAGCGGCGGCCTCGATCGCCTTCAACTGTCGTTCGTTGGTCACGCCGAGACGTTTGGCCAGCTCGACCGCATAGACCTGCACCCTGCGAATATGCCCATGCGTGATCTGGTCTTTGGCGTCGACAGCCATCGCCAGGGTCTCGATTGTCGACAGATAGAGATCGTTGACTTGCGCGATGTGGCGATTCGCGTCTGCAAGACGACCCAAAGACGTGCGAAACGTGAGATACGTAATCACGAGGAGCGGAATGATGACGCTGAGAGCGGTCACGTCTATCTGCTGCCGATAAGTGACCAGCAGCATCGCCACGCATGCTCCACCGACGTAGTTCAATCCAACCCAAACGAAGTTGTTCTTCCAGACATCAATCGGTGAAAGGTCCTTCTCCCAGGCGACAGCAATCGCGATTAGGGAGCTGTTGACCGCGAAGTAGGTCGTTGCAAGCAAAGAGACAGGAACCAGGAGCTCTTCGAGCCGAGGCGACTCAGGTGTCTCAGGCAGTAAGAGGCGAAAGACGTGAGCGCCTACCCATATGGCCGCGGCGCCAGCCGAGACATTGAAGATTGCTCGTACCCGGGGGCGTTCTCCTTTATGGGACCAAGTCGTCAATATGATCGTGTCCAGAGCCACGATCACGGTCGCTGCCGAAGGGCCAAAAAACAAGACTGCTGCGAAAACGAAGGCTTCGCAGACAGATATTCGCGCGCTGATGGACGGCAGCTTTATGCCGAACGAGCCCGTCAGTATCGTCAAGCCTGCCAGGTACAGCCACTGATGGCCCGCGGGATGGACAATCAGGTCGTACGTGGAGTCAGCGATGACGTACGTGCCGATTGCGACGACCGTCGCAATGTAGAACCGGGCTCCAAACGATAGGGGGGTTGCTCGTTTCTGCATGGACTTGCCGGCAAATTGGCTAAAGCCGGCAAGCGCGTTTATCGGCTCACTCGCTCCAAATGATTACGGTTCGCATTTTCTTCTCCTACGTTCTGTCTGGGAAAGCTTAGTCGCCCCAGATGATGCCGTCGCCCCAGATGATGCCGTCGCCCCAGATGATGCCGTCGCCCCAGATGATCCCGTCGCCCCAGATGATCCCGTCGGTCCGGATGGTGCCGTCACCCCAGATAATGCCGTCACCCCAGATGATGCCGTCGCCCCAGATGATGCCGTCACCCCAGATGATGCCGTCACCCCAGATGATGCCGTCACCCCAGATGATGCCGTCACCCCAGATGATGCCGTCACCCCAAAGCAGGGGATTGCCGAACGTCTGCCGGCCGCAGGCCACCTGCGCACAGAACGCAATCGTCGATGGCTTGGTGCCGTCAGCATGCAGGGTCGTTTCAAGCTCGCCCGGCAGCGTGGCCGCCAGCGCCAGGTCCAGGCTCACCGCGCCTGCTCCTGTCGCGACCAGTCCGCCCGGCACCCGCACGCTGTTCTGCTGGAGCAGGCGGCGGATGGTCTCGGTCCCGCGGACCCTGGCTTCGGTCAGCACCGCCACGGCCCCCGAGACCGCGGCGGCCGCCATGCTGGTGCCCGACAACTGCAGCCGCGCGTTGCGGCCGTTGCCGACGACGAGCTCGGGATGCTCGCGCACGAGCGTGCTTCCGGGCGCCGCCAGACCGAGCACCTTGTTGCCCGGCGCAACGACATCCGGCTTCAGCAGCCGATCGACGGCGGTGGGGCCCTTCGAGCTGTAGCTGGCGATCTCATCGTCGGAACGGTAGGGCGTGCCCTTGGTGTTCAGCGCCCCGACCGTGATGGCAAACGGCGAGATCCCGGGGGTCGTGATCGCGCCGTAAACGCGTGTTCCGTCCGCCGTCTTGCCGTAGTTGCCGGCCGAGGCAACGACCACGATGCCGGCGCGGTAGGCGCGCTCGACGGCCTGGCAGATCGGATCGTCGGCGTAGCCCTGCATCGCGGCGCCGCCGAGCGACAGGTTGATGACCCGGATGTTGTAGCGCGCGCGGTGCTTGATCGCCCAGTCGATCGCCTCGATGACGTCGCCGGCCACCCCCTTGCCCTGCGCGTCGAGCACCTTGAGACTGATGATGTTGGCGCCGGGCGCCACGCCGCGCGTCTCGTCGAAGCGCGTCGCGCCCGCCGCCGCGATGATGCCGGCCACGTGCGTTCCGTGGCCGTGCTGATCCAGCCCGAGGCCGCGGTCGTCGGTGAAGTCCTTGCTCGCGACGATCCGGCCGCGCAGCTCGGGCACCAGGGCGACACCCGAGTCAATCACGGCCACGCCGATCCCGGCCCCGGTGAGCGGGCCCACGTTCGGCGCCCAGCCGCCCTGCTGCACCAGGTCGGCCCCGATGGTCTGCACCGTGACGCCCATGTGGGCTTCGACGAGGTGGTTGCTCGACAGCTGATCGACTTCGCTGTCGTTGGCCACCGCGTCGAGCATCCCCGCCGGCACGTCGAGCACCGCCCCCGTCTCGAGATGCTTGCGGATGCGAAGCCCGTGGCGGGCAGCAATCCGCGCGATCCGCTCGCGGGAGCCGGGGACGATGACGCTCGTCGCCTCGGTGTCGCCCGCCCGCAGCCGCTGTTCGAGGTCCCGCGAGATCCGCGCATGGCGCCGCCCCTGCCCTTCAGCGCTCCCGGCAGCCGCGAGCAGCAGGCCAGCGAAGACGACGCATGATAGCGTCAGGGGTCGAACGCGACCGGCGAAACGACGAAAGGCAGTGGCCATGGCTTCCCCGCAGACGGAAACGCGTCTAGTTGCCCGGGACCGGACGAACGGCGAACGACGACTGAACGGGGGAGGGGATGACCTGTGAAGAGGCGGCCCCGAGCTCCTGGAGCGACTCCAGCAGGACGCGCTGCGAGCCGCCGATCGTCCGGATGGTCACCAGGCGTCCATCGCGGATTCGGTTGTAAATAGTGCGACGCGAAACGCGGAGCAGCTGCGCTGCCTGGTCTATCGAAACGCTGCGCCCCAGCCGAGGTCCGGATTGTGCTGACTCGATGTGAAGTGTTGCCGCCATATGACTCCTCGTTGGCCTCGGCTATTGCGCGGTCGGTGCCAACTAGGGAGCCTGGCTGTATACCTGCTTTCAACTGGCTGATGTGATTCGACTTGGGGCTCACGGACGGGGGCCATCGCGACCCTCGCTTGTACCGGCTCGGGGTCAGCGTCTTGGCCGTACGCAGGCCGTTGAACGTTGCACGCAAATTTTGCCAACTGAATGTGTTGAAATCTGCACGGTGAATTTCATCGGCCAAAAAGTTGGCCGGGGTGGCCGAAAGTGAACCGGTCTGCTCCCCGCGCCACCGGCATTCTGGTCACGCTCGCCGTGCTGGCGGTCGTCGTGATGGTCATGCGCGGCCGCCCGTCGCCCGACTCCGCCACGACGAGGACGGCGACCGCGCCTCGCCACGGCGGCCAGCTCGTGGCGTCGGCCCGAGGTGTGCCCCGGAGCTTCAATCGTCTGGTCGCCAGCGATCAGCCCAGCGACATGTTTTCAATGCTGACGCAGGGGTCGCTGGTGCGCGTCAACCGGGCGACCTTCGAGCTCGAGCCATGGCTTGCCGAGAAATGGGAATCGAGCCCCGACGGCCTCACCCACACCCTGCACCTGCGCCCCGGCGTCACCTGGTCGGATGGAACGCCGCTCACATCGGCCGACGTGCTGTTCACGCTGGAGGCGATGTACGACCCGGCAGTCCAGAGCGTCATCGCGAGCAGCGTCATGCCCGGCGGCAAGCCGATTCAGGCCGCCGCCCCGGATGCGTCGACGGTGGTCCTGACCTACGCCGCCCCCCACGGCTCCGGCATCTCGCTGCTCGACATGTTTCCGATCCTGCCGAAGCACAAGCTCGAAGGCGCGCTGCGATCGGGAACCTTCTCCCAGGTGTGGAACACCAGCACGGAACCCGCCGATATCGTCGGCACGGGGCCCTTCGTGCTGCGCGAGTTCAAGCCAGGCGAACGCCTGGTGTTCGATCGGAACCCCAGGTACTGGCGGACATCGCCTGACGGGGGCAGGCTGCCCTACCTCGATCGCCTCGTCCTGCAGTTCATTCCCGAGCAGAACGCGGAGCTGCTCGCGCTGCAGGCCGGCACGATCGATCTCACGCAGAGCGAGCTGCGGCCCGACGACTACGTGCCCGTGCGCCGCGCGGAAGAAGAAGGAAAGCTGACGCTGATCGAGGGCGGGGTCTCTCCCGATGCCGACGCGCTCTGGTTCTGCATGAAACCGGAAGCCAAGAAGGGCGACCGCCGTCTGGCGTTCGTGTTGAAGCGCGAATTCCGCCAGGCGCTCTCGCATGCCGTCGATCGCGAGGAGTTCGCCCGGACCGTGTTTCTCGGCGAGGCCGTTCCCGTCTGGGGACCGATCACGCCAGGGAACAGGCTCTGGTTCTCTCCCAACGTTCCGCGGTACCCGCACGACCCGGCGCGCGCCCGCGAGCTGCTGCGGAGCATCGGGCTCGAGGATCGCAACGGCGACGGCGTGGTCGAGACCGCCGACGGCGTCGAGGCGCGCTTTACCGTGATGACGCAGCGCGGCAACTCCATCTACGAGCGCGGGATCTCGGTCGTGCGCGAGCAGGTGGCCGGGATCGGCGTCGCGCTCGACCCCGCGCCGCTCGAGTATCCGACGATGATCGAACGGCTGCTGGCCTGCAATTACGACGCGGTCTACATGCGGCCGATCTTCAGCCACTTCGACCCGGCCAACAATCTCGACTTCTGGCTCAGCTCGGGCTCCGCCCATCTCTGGAACATGGCACAGAAGACCCCGGCCACGGAGTGGGAAGCCCGCATCGACGCCATCATGCGCGAGCAGGCGCAGACGCCCGATCCGGAACGGCGGCGGGCGCTGTTCAACGACGCGCAGCGCATCCTCGCCGAGCACGTGCCGGTCCTGTATCTCGCCGCGCCGCGGCTGTACTTCGCCCACAGCACGCGCACGGCAGGCGTGGTGCCCTCGGTGATGCGGCCGCCGATTCTGTGGAACGCCGATTCGCTCGGCGTCGCCAGCCCTTGACCTCCGAGCCTCGATGGCGCGATTCCTGATCCGACGCCTCGCCTTCGCGCTCGTCCTGCTCGTCTGCACGTCCTCGGCAGCATTGCTGCTGACGCGGCTGGCGCCCGGTGATGTCACCTCGCAGCTCGGGCCGTTCGCGCCGCGCCAGGAGATCGAAGCGACGCGCGCCCGGTTCGGCCTCGATCGGAATCCGATTGCGCAGTGGGGAAGCTGGATCTCGCGCGCCGTTCGCCTCGATTTCGGCGACTCGTTCCTCTACAACCGGCCGGTCGGTCCGATCGTCGTTCGCGCGGCCGGCAACACCGCGCTCCTTGCCATCTCGGCGCTCGTCGTCGCTACGGTGCTGGGCATCGGGCTCGGCACATTCACCGGCAGCCGAGGTACAGGGTGGCTGACGACGCTGGTGCGCGGCGCATCGGTGATGGTGATCTCGATCCCGCCGCTCGTGATGTCGCTCGTGCTGGTGTTCATTGCCGCGCGCACCCGATGGCTGCCGACCGGCGGCATGCTGTCAGCGGGCGCCGTGGACGCTTCGTGGACGGCCTCGGCCGCCGATGTCGCGTGGCATCTCGTGCTGCCGACGCTCGCCCTGGCATTGCCCATCGCCGCGGCGTTCGAGCGCCTCCAGTCTCAGTCGATGGCCGAGGCCGTGCGCCAGCCGTTCGTCCTGGCCGCGATCGCGCGCGGCGCGGCGCCGCGCGTGCTGGTGTGGCGGCATGCGTGGCGCGTTTCGATCCGGCCGATCTGCGGCGTCTACGGTCTGGTGATCGGCTCGCTGCTGTCCGGATCGTTCATCGTCGAGTTCGTCACCGCGTGGCCCGGCATCGGCCGCCTGATGTACGAAGCGCTACGCGCGCGCGATATCTATCTCGTCTCGGCGTGCGCCGCGGCCGGCGCCGGATTCCTCGCGCTCGGCACGCTGCTGGGCGATGTGATGCTGGCGGTGGCCGATCCCCGCGTGCGGGAGGGGCTCGAATCATGAGACTCGCGGGCGCGGCGCTGCTCGGCCTGATCGTGCTCGCCGCGGCCGCGGCTCCGTGGCTCGCGCCGACTCCGCCGAATCAGCGCTTCCCCGATCTGCTGTACGCGCCGCCGACCCGTGTGTGCGTGGGCGACGCCCCCGGCGTGCACGTGCATCCGCTGCGCATTGCCAGCCGCCTCGAGCGGCGCTTCGAGGAGGACCGCTCGACGCATATCCCGCTGCGATGGTTCAGCGGCGGCGTGCTCGTCTCGACCGATCCCGGCAGCGGCGCACCGCTCCTGCTGCTCGGTGCGGATGCCTTCGGGCGCGACCGCTTCTCGCGGCTGCTTCACGGATCGCGCGCGACGCTGGCGCTGGGCCTGCTCGCCACCGTCGTCGCCACGATCGTGGGCGCGCTGATCGGCGGCATCGCGGGGTACGCCGGCGGCTGGCTCGACGCGCTGCTCTCGCGCGTCTCCGAATTCGTCGTCGTGCTGCCGGCGATCTACGTCACGCTGGCGCTGCGCGCCATGATGCCGCTCGTGCTGCCCGCCTCGACCACCTTCCTGCTGCTGCTGGCGATCTTCGCGCTGCTGGGATGGCCCATGGTGGCGCGCGGCGTGCGCGCGATCGTGCTCGTCGAGCGCGAACGCGAGTACGCGGTCGCCGCCCGCGCGGCAGGCGCGAACCCGGCGCGCGTGCTCGCGCGTCATCTGCTGCCGGCCGCGGGCGGCTATCTCGGCACGCAGGCAAGCCTGCTGCTTCCGGCGTTCATTCTCGCCGAGTCGACGATGTCGTACGTCGGGCTCGGCTTTCCCGACACGACGCCGACGTGGGGCACGATGCTGCAGGACGCGTCGAATATCGCGCTGCTCGGCGACGACCCGTGGGTGCTGGCGCCCGCAGCCGCGATCTTCATGGTCGTGCTCGGCGTCAATCTGCTGGTGCAGAGCACCGGCCGCGCGCCTATACAATTGGAACGATGAAACCCTTCGCCGGCATCTACACGCCGATCGTGACGCCGTTCGGCTTCGACGGCTCGGTGGATGCGCGCGCGCTCGCCGCCAACGTCGCCCGCTGGATGACGACGCCTCTGACCGGGCTCGTCGTTCTCGGCTCCAACGGCGAAGCTGCGTCGCTCGATGACGACGAAGCCGATCGCGTCATCGACATCGTCCGCGCCGGCGTGCCCTCGTCGCGTCCGCTCATCGCCGGAACCGGACGCGAGTCGACGCGCGCCACGATCGCCGCGACCCGCCGGGCCGCGGCGGCCGGCGTCGATGCGGTGCTGGTGCGCACGCCGTCGTTCTTCAAGCCGCAGATGACGAGCGATGCGTTCGTCCGCCACTTCACCGAAGTGGCCGACGCGTCCCCGGTGCCGGTGCTCCTCTACAACGTCACGCTCTACACCGGCGTCAACCTGCTTCCTGATGCGGTCGAGCGCCTGGCCGTTCATCCCAACGTCGTCGGCATCAAGGAATCCGGATCCGACATCGGGCAGATCGCTGAGTACGTCGGGCGGACGCCCGACGATTTCACGGTGCTCGCCGGCTCCGCGACCACGCTCGTACACGCGCTGTGTGCCGGATGCGACGGCGCCATCCTGGCCCTCGCCTCGCTCGTGCCCGCCGAGTGCGTCTCGATGATGACGCTCGTGCAGGAGAAACGGCTGGAGGAAGCGAGAGCGCTGCAGCGGCGTCTGCTGCCGCTGGCGCGGCTGGTCGGATCGACGCACGGTGTTCCGGGCCTCAAAGCCGCACTAGAATTGATTGGTTATGCCGGTGGACAGCCCCGGCCGCCGTTGCGTCCGGTGGACGCAGAGGTGGTCGAGATTCTTCGCCGCCAGCTGGACGCACTCAATTCCGCGGGCCTGTCCGCCGAAGGGTCGGCGAAGACGGAAGCTCCCGCTCTACGGTGACCCACAGACACATGCCACTTCCTGCGACCGATCGTGTCCTGCTCGGCCCCGGGCCGAGCTTCATCCCGCCGCGCGTTCTCCGAGCCTTGTCGGCTCCCGTGCTCAGTCACCTCGATCCCGATTTCCTGCCGCTCATGGACGATGTCCGGGCGCTGCTGCAGCGGGTGTTCCGTGCCGACAGCCGGTCGCTGACGATCGCGGTCTCCGGCACCGGGACGTCGGCCATGGAAGCGGCCGTGGCGAATGTCGTCTCCGAGGGCATGCGCGGCGTCGTGATCGTCACCGGCTATTTCGGCGATCGCCTGGCGCAGATCTTCGAGCGCTACGGCGCGCGCGTGCGGCGCATCGAGGTCGAGTGGGGACGCGCCGTCGATCCGCAGCGTCTGCGCGACGAGCTGTCGCGCGAGGGCGCCGACGTCGTCGGCATGGTTCACGCAGAGACGTCGACCGGCGTCCGCAACCCGGTGAAGGAGCTGGCGGCGGTAGCGCGCGAGAAAGGCGCGCTGACCATCGTCGACACGGTCACGTCGCTCGGCGGGCACGAGGTCGATCTGGCGGGCTGGAACGTCGACGTCGCCTACTCGTGCGCGCAGAAGTGCATCGGCGCGCCGTCGGGTGTGGCGCCGCTGGCGATTTCCGGTCCGGCGCGCGAACGGCTCGTCAGGTGCCGCAGCTTCTATCTGGACGTGAAGCTGCTCGAGGACTACTGGGTGGGCCGCAAGTACCACCACACGATGTGCAGCTCGCTGATCTACGCGCTGCGTGAAGCGCTGCTGATGGTCGAAGAGGAAGGCCTCGAGGAACGCTACGCGCGGCACGAGCGGCACCATCGCGCGCTGGTCGAGGGCCTGACGGCGATGGGGCTGTCGCTGCTGCCGCCGGAGGGCGAGCGGCTGTGGACGCTCAATACGGTTCGTGTACCTGCCGGCGTGGACGAAGCCGCGATCCGCAGGACGCTGCTGACGGCCTACAACATCGAGATCGGCGCGGGACTCGGTCCGCTCGCCGGCAGGATCTGGCGCGTCGGACTGATGGGGGCGAGCTCCACGCCGGAAACCGTGCTGCAATTCCTGGCCGCGCTCGAAAGCGCGCTGGCCGTTCACGGGCACCGCGTGCCGAACGGTGCGGGCGTCGCCGCGGCAGGTGCGGCGCTGCGGCCGAGCATGGCGGGCGCCTGACGAAGAGTCGTGCGGGCGATCTCCCTGCTGCTGCTGTCTCTGCTGGCCGCGGCGTGCGCGACCAACCCCGTGACCGGGGAGCGCGAGTTCACCCTGATGAGCGAGGCCCAGGAGATTGCCATGGGCCGCGAAGCCGACGCGCAGGTGCGCGCCGAGATGGGAGTCTACGAGGATCCCGAGCTCAACGCGTACGTCAGCGGCATCGGCATGCGTCTGGCGAAGCTGTCGGAACGGCCGGATCTGCCGTGGCGGTTCGTCGTCGTCGATCAGCCGGCGATCAACGCGTTCGCGCTTCCCGGCGGGTTCATCTACATCACCCGCGGCATCCTGCCGTTTCTCCAGGACGAGTCCGAGCTGGCCGGCGTGCTCGGCCATGAGATCGGCCACGTCACCGCGCGTCACTCGGTCCGGCAATACAGCCGGACGATCGGCGGGCTGGCGGCGCTTGGCGCGCTGGGCGTGTTCGTGCCGGCGGCGCGTCCGTTCAGCCAGCTCTCGGAGCAGGCGCTCGGCCTGCTCTTTCTGAAGTACGGCCGCAACGACGAGCTGCAGGCCGACCAGCTCGGCGCGCGATACGCAGCCGAGGGTGGATGGGATCCGGCCGGCGTGCCGGGCATGCTGTCCACGCTCGGGCTGCTCAGCGAAGCCATCGGCGACCGGAAAGGCGTGCCGAACTGGCTGTCGACGCATCCCGAGCCGCTCGCGCGCGTCGCCGAGGTCAACGAGACGGTGGCGCAGCTGCAGGCCGGGCGATCGAACCTCGCTACGAATCGCGAAATGCTCGAGCGGCGCGTCGACGGTCTCATCTTCGGCGACAACCCCGCGCAGGGCGTGACGCGCGGCAGCACCTTCCTGCATCCTCCGCTGCGCTTCCGCATCGACTTTCCGGCCCAGTGGGAGGTCTCCAACAGCCCGCAGCAGGTCGTTGCCAAAGCGCCGGACGCCGACGTGTTCATGCTGCTGCAGATTGTGAGCAAGCCGCAGGGCTCGACAGTTCGAGACGTGGCGCTCGGCCACATGACAGCGGCGGGCTTCCGTCCCGTCTCTGGAGACGGAACGACGATCAACGGTCTCAACGCGTTCATCGGCGTGTATCGCGGCCAGATCGAGGGGCTCGGAGAAGCCGCGGTCCGGGCTGCCCACATCGCCCACGGGGGCGCGTATTATCTGGTCGCCGGCCTCGTGCCGCCGGCGGGCTTCGACCAGGTCGATGGCACGTTCACGACGGCCATCCGATCGTTTCGTCCGCTGACGGCCGCTGAGGCCGAGGCGATTCGTCCGTCGCGCATCGACTTCTACACCGTTCGCGACGGCGACACGTGGGAGTCGCTCGCGCAGCGTTCAGGCGGCGCGATCAGGGCATCGACGCTGGCGGTGATGAATCACTCGGCGCCCGACGCCACGCCGCGTCCGGGCGTCCGTATCAGGATCGTGGTGGGGGGATGAAGCGGGCTGCCGTCCCGCGGTTGCTGCGCATCGCCACGGGTACTGGTGCGATCGCGTTCGCCGTTCTGTCCTACGAGTATCTGAGGCTGCCGGACGTCCGGCCGCTCGCGACGGTCAATCCCTCCTCGACGGCGTTCATGGAGCTGCGCGAGCGCGAAGCGGCGGCGGCGGGAAAGCGCGTCAGGCGCGTGCACCGATGGGTGCCGTACTCGCGGATATCGCCGAATCTCCGCCGCGCGGTGCTCGCAGCCGAGGACAGCGCCTTCTTCGATCACGACGGTATCGATATCGCCGAGATCAAGAAGTCGATCGAGGACAGCATCGAGAAGGGCAAGCCGCTTCGCGGAGCGAGCACGATCACGCAGCAGCTGGCCAAGAATTTGTACCTGTCGCCGTCGCGCGACCCGCTGCGCAAGCTCAAGGAGCTGATGATCACCTGGCGGCTGGAGACGGCGCTCTCGAAGGCGCGCATCTTCGAGATCTATCTCAACGTCATCGAGTGGGGTGATCAGGTGTGGGGCGCCGAAGCCGCCGCGCGGACCTACTTCGGCGTGCCGGCGTCGGCGCTGTCGCGCGAGCAGGCGGCGCTGCTCGCCGGAGCGATCATCAACCCGCGTCTCTATAGTCCAAAGAATCCGCGCGGCCGGCTGCTGCGCCGGCAGCAGATCATCCTCGCGCGCATGCCGGGATACGAACCGCCCGCGCCGATGCCGGCTGCTGTTCCCGCCGCGCTCTCCGGACCCGCACCTGAACCCGCGGATGGTGAACCCGCGGCCGAGCCGCGGGACGAGATGATGGATGAGGCGGTTGACCCCGTTGCAGCACCGCCGGACGAGATCGATCCGGCGGCCGGACCAGAACCTTCTCCTGCTGAGCCGCCGGCATGAGCACGCGTGTGCAGACGGCTAAAGTTTCGCCGCGTCGGGCCGAGATCCCGGGACACGGGATGATCAACTATACGGAGCGCATCGGCCAGCTCATGGCCGATATCGTCGCGCGCGTACCGACGCTGTCCTTCATCGACATGTCACGGGTCCTGGTCTTCGCGCGCGCCGGGCGGAGCGACGCCGAGGGCCCTTATGCCACCTGCCACTGCGTCTCGCTCCCGCCGAGCGAGCCCGGCTATTACTACTGGCGCGACCGCCGCACCGGCGCGTTGACGCGCCGCTCCGAGTGGTTCATCACCAAGTCGCCCACCGTCACGCTCAACGGCACCCGGATCGACTACATGGTGTCGTTCTCCCTGCCGCGCTTCTGCGATCAGCCGGCCAACGGCTCACGCAAGCAGACGCACTACTCCGGCTGCGAGCCGTGGCTCACGAAGCTCGACACGATCGTGCACGAGCTGTATCACATCGATCCCGAACGCCCCGGCATCCGCCGCATGGAGCGCGCCGACGGCACGTGCTCGGCCAACTGCCACGGCCAGCGCTTCTTCGAAGACGTCGTCGACATGGTGAAGCTCTACCTGAGCACCAATCCCGACCCGCAGATCTACGACTTCCTCAAGTACGATTTCGCGGAGCTGATGGACCGCTACGGCGGCGTCGCCGGCACGACCTTCCGGACGTTCCCGTCGTACCCGCAGCGATTCATCGAACGCCTCGACCCGCAGCCGAGGGTGGCCGGCCACGGCGACTGCCGCGTCGAGCCGTTGAAGCCGACGCGCGCCGTGACGACGTTCACCGAGCGCGATCTGACGATCCGCGAATTCCTGCCCGATGCCTCGCGCCCGCTCGCACGCGAGCGCACGTTCCGCGCGGCCTGATCCACGCTGCACCGCGCCGCCGTTACTGAACGGCTCGGGGCGACAGCACGATGCGCCTGGCGCCGACCCAGCGCCGGGCCCAGTAGGGTGACTGCCTGTAGCTCTCGACGCGCACGACGCCGCGCGAGCTCGGCGCGTGCACGAAGCTGCCGTCGCCCAGCGCGATCCCGACGTGCGACGGGCCGTCGCTGATGGTCTCGAAGAACACGAGGTCTCCCGGACGCACGTCATCGGCATCGACCTCGATGCCTGCCGCGTATTGGTCGCGCGTCTCGCGCGGCAGGATCGTCCCGTGCCGGGCGAACACCCACTGAACCAGGCCGCTGCAATCGAACCCGCTTTCCGGATCGCTACCGCCGTCTCGATACGGTGTGCCTTTCAGGGCAAGTGCCGTTTCGACGATCGCCGCGGCATCGCCGGCGATCGCAGGTGGCGCGACGGCAGGTGGAGCGGCCGGTTCGGTGCGGCCCGCGGGCGACGCCGGTGCGCCGGGGAAGGGCCTGGGCACCGCGCCGCTGGTGGCGCAGCCGGCGACTGCCAGCGCCGCGAGGAGCGCGCCGGTGACGGCGGGACGGACGATTTCGGGCGGGATCACGGCAGCATTGTAATGGCGTAACCCTAGTGTTGCTTAGGGTTTATCCGTGGCTGAACCTTGACAGCCCGGCCGGCCGTCCGGCATCATTGAACGCAGTATGGAGCAGGCGCTCCTCCTGAACGCGTCATACGAGCCTCTGAAGGTCGTTCACTGGCAGAAGGCGATTACGCTCTGGTGCCAGGGGAAGGTCGAGGTGATCGCGGTCCACGACCGTGAGATACGGGCCGTCAGGTTCACCTTCAAGCTGCCTTCCGTCATTCGCCTGCTCCGGTTCGTCAAAATCAAGCGCCAGTTCGATTACGTGCCCTTCTCGCGGGCCAACATCTACGCGCGCGACAACCATACCTGCCAGTACTGCAACGAGAAGTTCCCGACCTCGGAGCTGACCTTCGATCACGTGGTTCCGGTTGCCCATGGCGGACGCAAGGACTGGGAGAACATCGTCACCTGCTGCGTGACGTGCAACCGGAAGAAGGGCGGCCGTACCCCGGCCGAGGCGGGCATGCGTCTGCTGAGGCCGCCGCGCCGTCCCGATTCCGCGCCGGCCATTCGCATCACGATTGGGGTGGACACGGCGCCCGAGAGCTGGCGGGACTATCTCTACTGGAACGTGGAACTCGACGAAAGCTGAGCGACGTTGTAAGGTCGGCTTGGTTTGGCAGGCCGTCCCACCATTTCGTCGGTCATTCCGCCCCGCGCGGTCGAAGGCGGGCGCGTTGCGCTTCACGGCCGCGACTTTCCCGTCGACCCGCTGCCCGAAATCGTCGTCGGCGACCAGCCCGCGCGCGTGCTCTTCGCCTCCAGCACGCGCATCATCATCGCAATTCCGTCTGATCTCGAAGGCGGCCCGCAGCCCGTTCGCATTGCGGGCGAGTCCGACGGAGATGTCTCCGTGCTGGTCGGCGCCGCGTGGGCGACTGGGCTGCACCAGGTCGACAACCCCGTGTTCGATCGCGAGGGGAACCTGTTCGTCACCTACAGCGGATCGCGTGGCCAGGAGGCGCCGGTCTCGATCTTCCGCGTGACACGGGCCGGCACCCGCGAGCCCTTCGCGTCGGGGATCGTCAATCCGACCTCGATGGCCCTGGGGCCCGATGGGAAGCTGTACGTGTCGAGCCGCTTCGAGGGCGCCGTGTACCGGGTCGACGCCGACGGCGCGCACGAGCGCGTCGCGTCGGATCTCGGCGTCGCGTGCGGCCTTGCGTTCGATCGCGACGGGGCGCTGTATGTCGGCGATCGTTCGGGAACGATCTTTCTCGTGAAGGACGGGCGCGCGGAGACGTTCGCCACCCTGCCGCCGAGCGTGGCGGCGTTTCACCTCGCGATCAGCCCGTGGGGCGAGCTGTTCGTCAGCGCGCCGACGCTGGCCTCCTACGATCACGTGTATCGTATCGACCGGCAGGGAGGCGTCCGCTCGCTGTTGACGCCCTTCGGGCGTCCGCAGGGTCTGGCGTTCTCGCCCGACGGCGTGCTGCACGTGGTCGACGCCCTGGCCGGCGGGAGCGCGCTGTACCGGATGCCCGATCTCGACGGCGAACCCGAGCTCATGGTCGCCGGCGCCGGGTTCGTCGGCGTCGCGTTCGGTCCCGACGGAGAGCTCGCGCTGGCGTCGAACGAGACCGCCTACCGGTTCGACGTGATTTAATTCGACGATATGTCCCAGCTGTTCGCCCGCAAGGCGATCGAGGCGCTCCAGCCGGCCGAGGACGGGGGTTCGCTGAAGCGGGCGCTCGGCGCCGGCGATCTCGTGATGCTGGCCATCGGCGCGGTGATCGGCGCCGGGATCTTCTCGTCCATCGGCACGGCTGCCGCCGGGGAAGTGCGGCCCGACGGCGAGGTCGTGCGTGCGGCGGCCGGACCGGCGCTGATCCTGTCGTTCATCCTGCTCGGCGCGGTGTGCTCGCTGGCGGCGCTGTGCTATGCCGAGCTCGCGTCGATGATTCCGCAGGCCGGCAGCGCCTACGCCTACTCGTACGCCACGCTCGGCGAGCTGGTGGCGTGGATCATCGGCTGGGACCTGATACTCGAGTACGCAGTCGGCAACATCGCTGTGGCGGTGGCGTGGGGCGGCTACTTCACCTCGCTGATGACGGGGTTCGGCGTCGACCTGCCAGGCTGGCTCACGCACGGCTACCGTGCCGTGGCGCTCAGCTCCGATCCGGCCGTGCAGGCGTTGATGGACACGGCGCCGCGCATTGCCGGCATCCCGATACTGGTCAACGTCCCGGCGTTCGCGATCGTGATCCTCATCACCGGGATCCTGCTGCTGGGCGTCAGGGAGAGCTCGCGCGCGAACAACGTCATGGTGGTCGTCAAGCTGGCGGTGCTCGGTCTGTTCGTGGTGGTCGGCGCCATCCACATCGACCCCGACAACTACGTGCCGTTCGCGCCGAACGGCTGGCGCGGCATCCATCACGGCGCGGCGATCGTGTTCTTCGCCTACATCGGCTTCGACGCGATCTCGACCGCGGCCGAGGAAACGCGCAACCCGCAGCGCAATCTTCCGATCGGCATCCTCGGCGGACTGGCGGTCTGCACGGTTATCTACGTGATCGTCGGCGCGGTCGCCACGGGTCTGGTGCCGTATACCGAGCTGCGCGCGGCTGACCCGCTGGCCCGGGCGCTCGACGTGGCCGGCTTGAAGACCGCCGGGTGGATCGTGTCCTTCGGCGCGGTGGTGTCGCTGACCGCGGTGCTGCTGGTCTTCCAGTACGGGCAGCCGCGGATCTTCTTCGCCATGGCGCGCGACGGGCTGCTTCCGGCATGGGCGGCGAAGGTCAGCGAGCGCCGGCGCGTCCCGCACATCACCACTCTGGTGACCGGCCTCGTCGTCGCCGTGGGCGGCCTGGTGGCGGACGAGAACGAGATCTACGACCTGACCAACATCGGCACGCTCTCGGCGTTCGCCATCGTCTGCATCGGCGTGCTCGTGCTGCGCTATCTCGACCCGGATCGTCCGCGCCCGTTCCGTGTGCCGTTCGTCTGGGCGGTGTCGCTGGCCGGGGCGTTCGCGTGTGTGTACACGATGGCGGGCCTGCCGCGCACGGCCTGGGAGCGGTTCGGCATCTGGCTGGCGATCGGCATCGTCATCTACGGCGTGTACGGATACCGCCACTCGCGCCTTCGCGCGGAAATCAGCGGGGCGAGCGACGGCCGCGCGCTGCCTCGATGAGATTTCCGGGCTGCGCGGCCGTGTATCGATTGCCTTGGATGTTGGCGACGAGACGGCCGTCCCGATCGATCACGTCCGTGTGCACGGAATGGTCGACCAGCAGGACGAGATCCTTCCCGGCGTGGCGCTCGAAGCGCGGCTCGTGCGCGTGCACTGACCGCGGCTATTTCGCGGCAGGGTGGCGCCAGATCGCGCGCAGACCGATGAGCCCGCCGATCATTCCGAGTGTGAGTACCAGACGGCTGGCCATGGCCTGCGCCGGGGGCTGATTTCCGCCGGTCCAGATCCAGCCGGCCAGGGACACGGCGATGAGCAGCAGCACGAACGTCGTCATCAGGACCCGGATGAGCGTCATGGCTGAAACCATACACCCGCGGCGGCGCGTCCGGCGAGATCCGCGCTGAATCCGCGGCAGGCGGGCGGCCGCCCGTGGAGTCGGCGTCCCGACGTCACCGTTTGGTATGATGTTGAATTCGAGTTTTCAGGAAATTCCTGACTGTCGGGTATGGCGCACGACTGGATTGCGGTGCGGGGCGCCCGCGTTCACAACCTCAAGGATATCGACGTCGATTTGCCCCGGGACAAGCTGGTGGTCATCACCGGGCTGTCGGGGTCCGGGAAGTCGTCGCTCGCCTTCGACACCATCTATGCGGAAGGGCAGCGGCGCTATGTCGAATCGCTGTCGGCGTACGCCCGCCAGTTCCTCGAGCAGATGGAGAAGCCCGACGTCGATTTGATCGACGGCCTCTCGCCCGCCATCTCCATCGAGCAGAAGACCACCGGCTCCAACCCCCGCTCCACCGTCGGCACCGTCACTGAAATCTACGACTACCTGCGGCTGCTGTTCGCCAACATCGGCGTGCCGCACTGCTACACCTGCGGCCGCGAGATCGCGTCGCAGTCGCTGGAGCGGATTCTCGATCTGGTGATGCTGTATCCGACCGACGCCCGCATCAACGTGCTGGCGCCGATCGTGCGCGGCCGCAAGGGCGAGTTCAGGAAAGAGCTGCAGGCGCTGCGAACCCGCGGCTTCTCGAAGGCGCGCATCGATGGGCAGTTCCGCTCGCTCGAAGAGGACATCAAGCTCGATCGCCGCCGCAATCACAATATCGACGTCGTGGTCGACCGGCTGATCGTGAAGTCGGGCATCGAGCGCCGGCTGTCGGAGTCGCTCGAGGTCGCCCTCGACCTTGCCGACGACATCGTCGTGATCAACACGTTCGAAGGCGGCGACCAGCTGTTCTCGCGGCGCCTGGCGTGCGTGCAGTGCGGCATCTCGATGCCGGAGATGACGCCGCGCGCGTTCTCGTTCAACTCGCCGCACGGCGCGTGCCCGGACTGCCAGGGGCTGGGAGCCACCTACGACTTCGATCCGCACCTCATCGTCCCCGACGAATCGCTGTCGCTGCTCGGCGGCGCGATTGCGCCGTGGGCGCGCGGCGATCGCAAGCTGGTGCGCGAAGCGGTGATGACGCTGGCGAAGACCTACGGCATCGATCCGGAGGCGCCGTTCGGCAAGCTGCCGAAGAAGCATCGCGACCTGATTCTGTACGGTCCGGCTGGAGCGGGGAAGGCGGCAAAGGCGGCGGCCAGGGAGAGCAGGCGCGACATCGACGAGGGCGAGGACGAGGCCGAGGAGCGGGAGTTCGAGCTTCCCCGGCGCCGGTCGAGCGGCCGCGAGCCCAGCGTGCCCGATCCGTTCGGCAAGGGGTTCGAAGGCGTCATCCCCAACCTGCGCCGGCGCTACGAGGAAGGCTCGTGGGCGGTGCAGGAGGATCTCGAGCCGTATCGCACCCTGCGCGAATGCCCCTCCTGCCGCGGGCTCCGCCTGAAGCCGCAGAGCCTGGCCGTCAAGGTGAAGGGACGCGGCATTGCCGACTACGTCAACCTGCCGATCAGCGAAGCGCTGGAGCTGTTCGAGAACTTCGAGCTGACCGAGCGCGAGGCCATGATCGCCAGCCGCGTGCTGCGCGAGATCCGCGAGCGCCTGCGGTTTCTCGACGATGTGGGCGTCGGATATCTCACGCTCAACCGCAGCGCGGCCACTTTGTCAGGCGGAGAAGGGCAGCGTATTCGCCTGGCGACGCAGATCGGCGCGAATCTCACCGGCGTCCTCTACGTCCTCGACGAGCCGTCGATCGGACTGCATCAGCGCGACAACCGCAAGCTGCTGGCGACGCTGACGCGGCTCCGCGATCTGGGCAACACGGTCGTCGTCGTGGAGCACGACGAGGAGACGATTCGCACCGCCGACTACGTGATCGATCTCGGTCCCGGCGCCGGCGATCTCGGCGGGCACGTCATCTTCCAGGGCGAACCCGCCAGGCTGATGGAGAACGGAAATGGGTCGCTGACCGGCGCCTACCTGAGAGGCGAGCGATCGATTCCTACGCCGGCCAGGCGGCGTCCGGCGACGAAAGGCGAGATCGTCATCCGCGGCGCCCGCGCCAACAATCTCAAGAACATCGACGTGGCGATTCCGCTCGGCACGCTGACCGCGGTCACCGGCGTCAGCGGCTCGGGAAAGTCGACGCTGGTCAACGACATCCTCTACCGTGCGCTGGCGAAGTCGATCTATCGCGCCGCGGCGGAGCCCGGCCCGCACGACCGCATCGACGGCGTCTCGCTGATCGACAAGGTGATCGAGATCGATCAGTCGCCGATCGGACGGACCCCGCGCTCGAATCCGGCCACTTACACCGGCATGTTCACCTTCATCCGCGAGCTGTTCGCGATGCTGCCGGATGCCAGGGCGCGGGGCTTCAAGCCGGGGCGCTTCTCGTTCAACGTCAAGGGCGGACGCTGCGAGGCGTGCCAGGGCGACGGCGTGATTGCCATCGAGATGCACTTCCTGCCCGACGTCTACGTCGTCTGCGAACAGTGCAAGGGGCGGCGCTACAACCGCGAGACGCTCGAGATCAAGTACCGCGGCAAGTCGATCGCCGAAGTGCTCGACCTGACCGTCGACCAGGCGCTGCCGCTGCTCGAGAACTTCCCGCCGATCGCCAACAAGCTGCGGACGCTCCAGGACGTCGGCCTCGGCTACATCGAGCTCGGTCAATCGGCGACGACGCTGAGCGGCGGAGAGGCGCAGCGCGTGAAGCTGGCCCGCGAGCTGTCGCGGCGCAGCACCGGACGGACGCTGTACATCCTCGACGAGCCGACCACGGGCCTCCATTTCGAGGACACACGCAAGCTGCTCGATGTGCTCAACAAGCTCGTCGATCAGGGCAACACGGTGGTCGTCATCGAGCACAATCTGGACGTCATTCGCTGCGCCGATTTCCTGATCGACCTCGGGCCGGAGGGCGGGGCCGGCGGCGGGCGGGTGGTCGCGTGCGGGTCGCCAGAAGCCGTCGCCGCTCACCCAACATCGGCAACCGCGCAATTCCTTCGTCCGCTCCTGCAGCCTTCGTCCTCGTGAACTGTTGCCAGCGAGCCACACCCGGCACGCCGTTTCCTGTGTCCTTCTGGCCACTTTTTCTGACTCGTTCGGGACTTCGGGGTACGGCTGTCGCGCACTAACGCTATCATCTTCTATCAGTTAGCCGGAATCATGCAGCGACGCCTGTTGCTGGCACCTGGCTTGCTATCGGCACCGTATCTCCCCGAACGCCCAGAGAGGCAGATGAGCGCACAACGGACATTGAAACGACCGACTTCCTGCGCGGGGATTGGTCTGCATTCGGGCCGCAAGGTGACCCTTTCGCTCAAGCCGGCAGCGGCCGGTTCGGGGATCCGGTTCCGGCGCTCGGACCTTGGTGGCCTCGAGGTCCCGGCGCTGGTCAATCATGTCGGCGCCATCAATTACGCCACCGGCCTGATGCGCGACGCCGTGCGCGTGGACACGGTCGAGCACCTGCTGGCGGCGCTCGTCAGCCTCGGGATCGACAACGCCGTCGTCGAACTGAACTCGCCCGAAGTGCCGATCATGGACGGCAGCGCGGCGCCGTTCGTGTACTTGATCCAGGAGGCGGGTGTGCGGTCGCTCGAAGCGCCCCGCCGGTTCCTCAAGGTGCGGCGCCCGATCTCGCTGACCCGCGGCGACAAGCGCATCGCGCTGTATCCGTCCGACCATTTCAAGGTCACCTACAGCATCGCCTTCGATCATCCGCTGCTCCGGCACCAGTCGCGGACGATCCGGCTGACCCAGGACTCGTTCATCGACGACATCGCGCCGGCGCGCACCTTCACGTTCCTGAAGGAAGTCGAGATGCTGCGTCAGCAGGGCCTGGCGCTGGGCGGCTCGCTGGAGAATGCCGTGGTGATCGGCGACACCGGCGTGCTCAACAACGCGCTGCGGTTCGACGACGAGTTCGTGCGCCACAAGATCCTGGACGTGATCGGCGACATGGCGCTCGTGGGGTACCCGATCATCGGCCACCTCGTCGCGCACCGCGGCGGGCACGCGCTGCACACGGCGTTCGCCGCGCAGGTGCTCGAAGAGCGGGAAGCGTGGACGCTGGTCGAGAGCCCGGCGGGATCGGCCGTTGCCGACGCGCCCGGCGCCGTGCCCGTGCCCGGCATCGCGCGCGCGAACTAGGCCCGGCCCGGCCGCCTACTTCGTCAGCTTCTTCATATACGCTTCGAGCTTGTCGTTCTCGTACTTGACCGTATTGAGGAACAGGCTCTCCAGCAGGTAAGCCTTGCGCTCGGATTCGTCCATCTGATCGATGAGATGCGTGATCTCGCGCATCAGATCTTCGAACGAGCGCTCCAGCTCGCGCCGCGCGGTCACCTCGCGATAGAGCGTTTCCAGGATCGCGAGCAGATCGCCGTCGAGCGGGATTTCGGCGCCGGTGGTGGTCTTGATGGTGCGCATGGTCAGGCCCCGAAGCTCTTGATCGCCGAGGCTTCGTCAGCGTGGATTTCCAGGAAGTTCTGCGCGCCGGTCATCGAGAGCATGGTCTCCACCCGCTTCTGGACGCCGGACAGTTTGAGCTTGCCGCCGGCGGCGCTCGCCTGGCGATACAGGTCCATCAGACAGCCGATCGTCGCGCTGTCCACGTAGGTGACGGTGGACAGATCGAGCAGGAGCTTGCGATCACCACCGCCGATGAGCGACGTCACGGTGTTGGCGAACTCCGAAAGGATCGGGTACATGAGACGGGTCTCGTTGACCCGCACGATGGACACGTCCTGATTGCGCTCGGTCGTCAGATTCATCCTGATACTCCGGTTCTCGGGATCGCATCCTGCTGATCGCGCAGCTTCTGAATCTGCCGCGCCAGCTCGGTGCGGCCGCGGTTGATGCGCGATTTGACGGTGCCTTCCGGGAGCTGCAGCTTCTCGGCAATCTCCTGGTAGGTGAGCTCCTGGATGTCGCGCAGCATTACTGCCGTGCGCAGCGTCGGCGCCAGCCTGTCGAGCGCCTGGCGCAGGAGGCGGACGCGATCGCGCTGTTCGAGCCGGGCGTCGGCGCGCGGGTCGGGCGAGACCGGCGAGAAGTCGGCCGGATCGACGTCGCGGTTGATCGTCTCGCGCTCCTTGCGCACGGCGCGGTAGTGATCGATGCACAGGTTGCGGCTGACGCTGATCAGCCAGGTCTGGAAGTTGGCGCGGCGGTCGAACGTGTCGAGCGATTTGTACAGCTTGAGGAACACGTCCTGCGTCAGGTCCTCCGCCTGATCGTGCCGGCCGACGAACTTGTACGCGACGTTGAAGACCTTGCGGCGGTACATCCGCACGATCGATTCCCACGCCGCCTGGTCGCCGTTCAGGCAGCGCTCGATGATCTCGTCGGTCGCGGGAGACGGCGCGGACGAAGCGTCAGCGGACATGTGCGAGCTGAAGTCCGGGGAAGATCGGGCGGGACGTACACGGCAAAGTCGCGGGAATGGGCGCATGATAACATGCGAGGGCTCGTGTACCTACCGTTCCATGCCTCTGGACAGGGGCTGCTGTGCGACGCCGTCAGGGTGCAGGCCATCGTCGATCGCGTCGGGACGCCGGTCTACGTCTACAGTGCGCAGGCGATCCGCTACGCGTATCAGGCGATCGAGGCCGCCTTCGCCGAGTATCCCCACGCCATTCACTACGCGCTGAAGGCGAACTCGACGCTGGCGATCGTCCGGCTGCTGCGTTCGCTCGGCAGCCGCGCCGACGCCAACTCTGGCGGTGAGGTCCAGGTCGCGCTGCGCGCCGGCTTCGATCCGAAGGACATCGTGCTGACCGGCGTCGGCAAGACGCGCGACGAGCTCGAGCTGGCCATCGCCAAGGGGATTGGCACGATCAACGCCGAGTCGGCGGGCGAGCTCGATCGCATTGCCGCCATCGCGCAGGGCATGAACCGCGTGGCGCGCGTCGCGCTGCGCGTCAACCCCGACATCGACGCCCGGACGCACGCCAATATCTCGACCGGTCTCAAGAGCAACAAGTTCGGCGTGCCGCTGCAGGACGCGCGCGCGATCTACGCCGCGCGCCGCGCCCTGCCCGGCCTGCGCTTCGTCGGCGTCCACGTCCACATCGGATCGCAGATCACCTCGGCCGAGCCGCTGCGCCGCGCCGCCGGCGTGCTCGTCTCGCTGGCGAAGGAGCTGGCCGAAGACGGCTTCGAGATCGAGCACATCGATCTCGGCGGCGGACTGGGCATCGCCTACGAAGGCCGGCCGCTGATCACGCCCAAGGAGTACGCGGCGGCCGTCATCCCCGAGCTGAAACGTCTTGGCGTGCCCGTCGTGCTCGAGCCGGGGCGCTCCGTGGTCGGGCACGCCGGTGCGCTGATCGCGCGCGTGGTGGATACCAAGTGCGCTCCCGACGGCCGGCAGTTCGCCGTCCTCGATGCCGGGATGACCGAGCTGATGCGCCCCGCGCTCTACGGCTCGTATCACCGCATCGTTCCGGTCATGCCGCGCGAGGGACGCGAGAGCGCGTGGGACGTGGTCGGCCCCATCTGCGAGAGCAGCGACGTGTTCGCGCGCGATCGGCTGCTGCCCGACCTCGCCGTGAACGACCTGGTGGCCGTGCTCGATACCGGCGCGTACGGGGCGGTGATGGCCTCCAACTACAACCGGCGGATGCTGGCGCCGGAGGTCCTGGTCGACGAGACGCAGTGGACCGTGATCCGCCGCCGGCAGACGATCGACGACGTGCTCGCGCTGGAGTCGTAGCGGCGGCCCGCGTTTCCCGACGATGCACGGACTGCTGATCGCCTTCGAAGGACTCGACCAGAGCGGCAAACAGACGCAGGCCGAGCTGCTGCGCGACCGGCTCGCGGCCGAGCGTCGTGCCGTCAAGCTGCTCTCGTTTCCCGACTACGGCACGCCGATCGGCGAGGAGATCGAGCGCGCCCTTCGCGGCGCCCGCAGCTACGCGCCGGAGGTCATGCAGCTCCTGTACATCGCCAACCGCTACGAATGGCGCGCCGAGATCGAGCGGCAGCGGAACGACGGGACGATCATCATCTGCGATCGCTACCTGGCATCGAGCGTCGCCTACGGCGAGGCGCAGGGCCTCGACGCGGCGTGGCTGCACGACATCCAGCGCTACCTGCCGCAGCCCGACATCACGTTCCTGCTCGATATCGCGCCGGAGGTGTCGGCACGGCGCAAGACCGCCGACCGCGATCGCTACGAGCGCGACCTGGCGCTGCTCGGCCGCGTCCGCGCGAGCTATCTGGCCATGGCGCGCGGCAAGGGCTGGATGCACCTCACTGCCGACCGCGATCGTGCCGCTGTCGCGGCGGACGTGTGGGCGGCTGTCGAGCGCCGGTTGTAGAAGCGTCCGGCAGTTCAGCGCGCGCGACGGTCAGCGCGCGCACCTCCCTGGCGCCGGCATCCCTCAGCACGTGGGCGCACGCGTCGAGCGTGGCCCCGGTCGTCCGCACATCGTCCACGAGCACGACGATGCGATCGACGATGAGCGATTGCATCCGCCGCCGGGACAGGAACGGCGAGATCCTGAACGCGCCGTGGACGTTCCTTCGCCGGGCGGCGGCGTGGAGCCCGGTCTGCGGAGCGGTCATGCGGCGTCGCCACAGTGCATGCACGACCGGCAGAGGCAGCGCCGCGGCCAGATCCTCCGCCTGGTTGAATCCCCGGCACAGCCGACGCCAGACGTGCAGAGGAACCGGAACGGCGCACGAAGCGTCCGCGATCACATCGTGCGCGGCATCGCGAAGCAGCGCGCCAAGCGGCGCCCGGAGGCTGCGGCGCCGGTCGTACTTGAAGGCGTGAAGGATCCGGCGCAGGGCGCCCTCGTATTCGCCCGCGGATCGGCAGATCTCGACGGCCGAGTACGGATGCCTGCGGCAGGCGGGGCACATGGCACGGCTCGGATCGAGCACGCGCCAGGAGGGGAGCATCCCGCCGCACGTCCGGCACAGCGGCGGAATCAGCCGGCGGATGCCGGCCCAGCACCCGGCGCAGACCGGGCCGTCGAGCGGGTGGTCGAGCGGGCGTTCGCAGCCCGCGCACACCGGCGCCAGGACGCCGGCCACGAGCGCGTGCGCGGCGCAGCGGACCGCATCACGGACGCGCCTCGTCGTTGAACTCGAACCGCTCGGCGGCGCCCCACAGCCGCTCGAGTCCGTAGAACGCCCGGCACTCACGGCTGAAGATGTGGACGACGAAGTTGAAGTAGTCGAGCAGGATCCATTCCGAGCGGTCCACGCCTTCGGTCAACGCCGGCCGTTCGTCCAGCTCGTTCCTGAGCGTGTCGAGCACGGCATCCCTGATCGCCGTGATCTGGCGAGGGTTGGTGCCGGTGCAGATGACGAAATAGTCGGTGAAGCCGCCAGCGGTGCGCAGATCGAGGACGATGACGTCCTGCGCCTTCTTGTCACGTGCGGCGCGGACGACGGTGGCCACCGCCGCCGGCAGCTTCGGCGCGGTCCGCTTCGCCGTCGGGCGCGCACGCGCGGCGCGGGTCGTCGTCTTCGGGGCGCTACTTCGTGATCGCTGTGTCTTGGCCATGCAAGTCGTCTACCGCTCCGTACAGATCGTGCGCCGCGATGTATCTCGCCACGGCCGCCGGGACGAGGTCGCCGATCGGCTGCCGTGCGGAGAGCCTGGCGCGGATGGCGCTGGACGACACGTCGCGGGTGCGGGCTTCCACGAGAAATATCGACGTGCCGATCCGTTCGCGCAGCGAGGGCGTCCGCGCCGCGGCCGCGTCGAGCGTCGTGCCGGGCCGGGCGATCACGGCGAAGTTCGCCGCGTCGAGCACCGCGGGGAACTCGCGCCACGTCGCGATTTCTGCAAACGCGTCGCTGCCGAGAATGAAGAAAATCTGCGACGGCTGCCAGCCTCGCCGGGCGACCGCGCGCAGCGTGTCGATGGTGTACGACGGCCCGCCCCTGGTCAGCTCGATGTCCGAGGCGCGCAGCGCGTCGTTGTCCTGGATCGCGAGCGCGACCAGCGCGAATCGGTGGTAGCCCGACGCCAGCGGATCCGCACGGCGGTGCGGCGGATCGGACGACGGGATCAGCCAGATCTCGTCGAGCTGCAGCGCGCGGCGTGCCGCATCCGCCGCGTCGAGATGACCGAGATGAATCGGATCGAACGTGCCGCCGAGGAGGCCGAGCCGGCGTGACGCGCTCATGCGTCGTGGCGCATCCGTGCCGGCGTGAGCAGATCGAGACCCTCGTCGGCGGGCTCCCCCTCGCGTTCCGCCTCCGCGTCGCGCGCCGCGGCAATCCCGCGCCAGATCGTTTCGAGCAGCTCGTCGAGCCCCTCGCCGGTCACCGCCGAGATCGCCACGAACGGCAGCCGCCTCCGGCGCACGTGCCGGCGCAGCTTGTCGAGGCGCGCCGGCTCGTCCAGCACGTCGAGCTTGCTGGCCGCGACGATCTGCGGCTTCGCGGCGACGTCCTCGTCGAAGCGGCGCAGCTCGTCGCAGATGATCTCGAAGTCCTCGACCGGATCGCGGCCCGACTCGCTCGAGACGTCGACGAGGTGGACGAGCACTTTGGTGCGCTCGATGTGGCGCAGGAACCGGTGTCCGAGCCCGTGTCCTTCGTGCGCGCCCTTGATCAGGCCTGGCACGTCGGCCACGACGAAGCTGCGATCGTCGCTGAGCGAGACCACGCCGAGATTCGGCGTCAGCGTCGTGAACGGGTAGTTGGCGATCTTCGGCCGCGCCGCCGAGATCCGCGAGATCAGCGTGGACTTGCCGGCATTGGGGAACCCGACCAGTCCAACGTCGGCGAGCAGCTTCAGCTCCAGGTGGAGGTGCTTCTCCTCGCCCGGCTGGCCGGGCTCGGTGCGCCGCGGCGCGCGGTTGGTCGAGGACACGAAGCGCGCGTTGCCGCGGCCGCCGCGGCCGCCGCGCGCGACGAGCACACGCTGCCCTTCCTCGGCGAGATCGGCGAGCAGACGCTGCTGCGTACCGTCCTTCTCGAAGACCAGCGTGCCCACCGGCACCGTGATTTCGAGGTCCTCGCCAGTCTGGCCGGTCTGGTTGGACCCCTTGCCGTGCTGCCCGCGGCGGGCCTTGAACTCGGGATGGAAGCGGAAATCGACGAGCGTGTTCTTGGTGGCGATCGCGGTGACGTAAACGGAGCCGCCGTTGCCGCCGTCGCCCCCGTCGGGGCCGCCGCGCGGCACATACTTCTCTCGCCGAAAACTGAGGCAGCCGTTGCCGCCGGCGCCGGCGGTGACGTGGATGTCGACTTCGTCGACGAACATAACAAGAGAAGGAATCAGGAATCAGGAATCAGGAGTCAGGAGTCAGGGAATCAGAGAGGGTTCCCCGATTCCTGATTCCTGATTCCTGATCCCTGATTCCTCTCTATTCTAGAGGGATGACGGAGATTCTCCGGCCGTGCTGGCCGTGATCTTCGAAGCGGACCTTTCCAGCGATCTTGGCGAAGAGCGTGTGATCCTTGCCGAGCCCGACGTTGAGCCCGGGCTCGAAGCGACGCCCCTTCTGCCGGACGAGGATCGACCCGCCGGTCACGATGTTGCCGTCGTGGCGCTTGACCCCGAGCCGCTGCGAGTTGCTGTCGCGGCCGTTGCGTGAGCTGCCCTGTCCTTTTTTATGAGCCATTTGCGTTACGCCTGAATCTCGGTAATCCGCACGCGCGTCAGCACGCTGCGATGCCCGCGGGTCTTCCGGTAGCCCTTGCGGCGCTTCTTCTTGAACACGCGCAGCTTCGGACCCCGGGCCTGGCCATCGACGACGCCGAGGACTTTCGCGTCGGCGACGAACGGCGCGCCGGCGACGATCTCGCCCGCGTCCTTCTCGACGAGCAGGACCTGATCGAAGGTAAAGGCCGAGCCGGGCTCGCCGGCTGTGCCGTCGACTTCAATCACGGCGCCTGGCGTCACTTTGACCTGCCGGCCACGAGTCTGGACAATCGCGTACACGAGCAATACCCCTGTCGATGATCGCTGGCGGGCGCCGTCGGGCGGCCCAGTGGCAGCGGGCGCGCAACACCAGCCCGTGCAAACAAATAAGGGTAACAGATCCGGTTGAGGCGCGTCCAGAACGGGGGATGTCACGGCCCGTCCACTAAGGACGGGCCCTACGGAAAAGGACGGGCCCTACTGGAGGAGGATGCGGGTGCCCTTGATCTTCTGACTGCTGAGCGTGCTCAGGAAGCTCGGAATGAGCCGATCCATCAGCTCGAAATACGACGACAGCGCCGGCGTCGTCTGGTTCGCGTTGTAGAGGATCTGCTCGTTGAAGCTCTCCGAGTGCAGCGTGGTTCCGCTGCGGCCGTCGATGAAGATGAACCGGCCGTCGAGGCTGAAGCCCTTGCGTTCCTGATAGGTGCGGACCGGCACGACACGGCGGCGGCCGAACGAGTCGTAGACCTCCTGCTCGCGCTGGACGATCTGGTTGCGCTGCAGCGGCGTGAACAGCACGGTGCCGGTCACGATGAGCGGGTTCTGATACTCCTCGCCGATGCGCTTCCAGTACTCGACGTTGGCGAAGACGTGCTCGTAGGCCTCGAGGTCCTTCTGTTCCTTGATCGGCGGAGGAGCCGCACCGCCGCTCTCGCCGTTGCGGCCTTCGATCGCGACATCCTGCAGCGGCAGGACGTCGGAGTCGATCACGCGAAGCTCGGACTTGGTCCGCAGCTGGCTGCGGAGCAGGCGGGTAGTCTCGAGATTGCCGTCGACGTCCTCCGTGCCGCCGGCGATGAACCCGGCGACGAGCACGCGCTGGAACGGCGACACGTCCAGCTTCGGCCGGATCGGCGTCTCGATCGGAATCTCGAACGAGTTGGTGCAGGCGACGGCCGCCAGCACCGCGGCGACACTACTGAGCAGACTAGCGCGTCGTGCGATCATTGATTTCCTTGAACAGCTCGTAGTTCTGCCTGATCAGCGCGTTGCCAGGCTCGAGCTCGAGCGCCTTTTCATAGGCCGCCCGCGCTTTCGCGAGGTCGCCTTCGTGCTCGTAGGCGATGGCGAGATTGTTGTGGGCCGCCGCGTAGGTGGGATCGATCTGGGTCGCACGCTCCCAGCGGTAGATCGCCTCGCGCCACAACCCACGCTGCGCCACCGCAATCCCGAACTCCACCTGCTTCTTCGCGTCGTCGCGAGCATCTGCGGCAACCGGCGCGGCCGCAAGCGCCAGAACGGCGAGTATCAGAGCGGCAATACGCATGTGGAGTGAGTAAGCAACCACTATAGTCACACGCTTGCGCGCGGCGCAAGCGCTTCGAACATCAAGAGCTTAGCAAGTCGGAGCAAGGCATGTACCACGGCCGGGCCCGAATTTGGCCGCGCGGTTGTGGTCGTCGCCCGCCGAAACTGTCCTCCCGTTTTCGCAGACCGTCGACGGCATGTTGCGAATACGAAAGTCGCGTGCCTATAATTTCGGACACAGGCCGGGTGCATCTGGTGGCGGTTGTCCACGTGCGCCCGGCCTGCCGCGCTTCAGGCTGCCCCTCGAGCGTTCCTCCGGACCCGTGACGCCCCGCCTGCGATTGCCCCGCCGCGCATACGGCAGCGGGGCCGGAGATGGCGATGACGCTCGATCAGGCGGTGGCTTTGTCCCTCTTGGACGATCGGCTCCCCCGGCTTGGTCTGACCGCACGGCTGGCCTGCGACGACCCTAGGCTGCTCAAGCTCGCGGCGCCGCTCTTGGCCGAAGCACCCAGGGCTCGAGGCCGCGCCGTGGCGTCCGGTATTCGCGTGATTGCCTGGAACGATCCCGATTTTCCGCCGCTCCTCGCGGCGATCGCGGACTGCCCGCCGGTGCTCTGGTACCGCGGCAGCCTCGCCGTCCTCCAGGTGCCGACGATTGCCATCGTCGGATCCCGGGCGGCCACGCCGGTGGCGCTCGAGACGGCGGCCCGGCTGGCTTCGGATCTGGCGGCGCGCGGCATGACGGTCGTAAGCGGACTGGCGCGCGGCGTCGACTCGGCAGCCCATCGGGGCGCCCTCGAGCACGGCGCCACCGTCGCCGTGCTCGGTTCAGGCGTCGACTGCATCTACCCGCCGGAGCACAAGCGGCTGGCCGAGCGGATAGTGGGGGCCGGTCTGGTGGTGAGCGAGCATCCTCCCGGGTCGGCCCCGCTGCCGCATCACTTCCCGCTGCGGAATCGTCTGATAAGCGGCCTCTCCCGGGCCGTCGTCGTGATTGAGGCGTCGGAGAAGTCGGGGTCGCTCATCACCGCCGGTTGTGCGCTCGAACAGGGCCGCGAGGTCATGGCTGTGCCCGGCAACGTGCTGAGCGGACGGAATCGTGGCGGGCACGCCCTCCTCAGGGACGGGGCAAAGATTGTTGAGACCGCGGACGATATCGTAGAAGGCCTGGGCTGGGGCTCGATCGGGAACGGTGCTAGAGCGGTCGAGCCAGGTGCTTCTTGCGAAAAGGGTTGTGTCGATCCAGTGCTCGAGGCGATGGAGGCCGGTCAGAGCTACGACCTGGATGCGCTGGCCACCGGCTCGGGGCTCGACGCGCAGCGGCTGCTGACCCGGCTGATCGAACTCGAGCTCAACGGGCTGGTCAGGCGCGAGGGCGGGGGCCGTTTCGTCCGCTCGTCATGAACGTGCTAGCCTCCAAGGTCTGAGAGGACCCCAGGGTCATCGGTAGAGGTAATCAGGGTTTGGCAGCGAAGCCGCTCGTCATCGTCGAATCGCCCGCAAAGGCGAAGATTCTCGGCCGCTTCCTCGGCAACAAGTACCGGGTGGAAGCGAGCTACGGCCACGTACGCGATCTTCCGGAGTCGGCATCCGAGGTTCCCAAGGAGATCAAGGACAAGGAATGGGGCCGTCTCGGCGTAGACATCGAACAGGACTTCACACCGTATTACGTCATCCCTGCCGACAAGAAGAAGCAGGTGGCGCATCTGCGCTCCGCCGTGAAGGAAGCCTCGGAAATCCTGCTCGCCACCGACCCCGATCGCGAGGGCGAGTCGATCAGCTGGCATCTCACCCAGGTCCTCAAGCCCAAGGTGCCGGTGCGGCGTATCGTCTTTCACGAGATCACGGAAGACGCCGTCAACGAAGCGCTGAAAAATCCCGCCAACGTGGACGAGAACCTGGTGCGCGCGCAGGAAAGCCGGCGCATCCTCGACCGCCTGTACGGTTACACACTGTCGCCGCTGTTGTGGAAGAAGGTCCAGACCGGGCTGAGCGCCGGACGCGTGCAAAGCGTGGCCGTGCGGCTGATCGTCGAGCGCGAGGAAGAGCGCCGGGCGTTCATGGTCGCGGTGTATTGGGACCTGGAGGCGCGGCTCAGGGGTGACGGCCGCGAGTTCGTCGCCACGCTCGTCCGTCTCGGCGATCAGCGCATCGCCTCGGGCAAGGATTTCGACCCGCTGACCGGGGCGCTGAAGAACCCGAACGTGCGTCTGCTGGGCGAAGCCGATGCGGCGGCGCTGGCCGAGGCCATTCGGGCCAACGTGCCGTGGACGGTGACGTCGGTCGAGCAGAAGCCCGGGGTCGAGCGTCCCGCCCCGCCGTTCACGACCTCGACGCTCACGCAGGAAGCCAGCCGCAAGCTGGGATTCTCCGCCGAGCGGACGATGCAGGTGGCGCAGCGCCTGTTTCAGGGCATCGAGATGGGCGACGATCAGGCGGGCGGCCTGATTACCTATCACCGCACCGATTCGACGACGCTCTCGGACAAGGCGCTCAACGAATCGGCCCGGGTCATACGCGAGATGTTCGGTCCCGAGTACTACGACGGGCCGCGGCGCTATCAGACGCGCGTGAAGAACGCGCAGGAAGCGCACGAAGCCATCCGTCCGACCGATTTCCGGCTCACGCCCAGCCGGCTGGAAAAGGTGCTCGATCCCGACAGCCTCAAGATCTACGACCTGATCTGGAAGCGGACGATGGCGTCGCAGATGGTGGACGCGCGCGTGCTGCGCACGACGCTCGAGATATCGGCGCAGGCGCCGAAGGGTGAAGCCGCCGTGCTCACGGCCAGCGGCAAGGCGATCGAGTTTGCCGGCTTCCGCCGCGCCTACGTCGAGGGGAGCGACGATCCGGCCGCCGAGCTCGAAGAGCAGGAGGCGATCCTGCCGCAATGCGCCGTCGGCGATCGGATACAGATCGAAGGCGGGAGTCCGTCGACTTCGATCGTCCTGCTCGGGACGGAGGCCAGGCGCCACGAGACGTCGCCTCCGGCGCGCTACACCGAAGCTTCGCTCATCAAGGAGCTGGAGCGGCTCGGCATCGGCCGGCCGTCGACCTATGCCCCGACCATCGCGACGGTCATACGCCGCGGGTATGTGTTCCGGCAGGGCAAGGCGCTGGTGCCGAGCTTCACGGCGTTCGCCGTCACCAAGCTGCTGCGCGAGCACTTCGGCGACTTCATCGAGACCGACTTCACCGCGGAGATGGAGGACGATCTCGACGAGATCTCCCGCGGCGAGCGCGAGTGGATCGCCTTCCTGCGCGAGTTCTACTTCGGCGACAAGAAGCACCGCGGCCTGCTGCCCGCGGTCGCGCACGGCGAGTCGCGCGCCGACTACCCGGTGCTCGACCTGGGGACCGATCCCGAAACCGGCGAGCCGGTCCGCGTCCGCATCGGGCGGTTCGGGCCTTTCGTGCAGGTTGCCGAGGGTGGTCCCGGCAAGACGGCATCGCTGCCCGAGGACATCGCCCCCGCCGACCTCACCGTGGAGAAGGCGCTCGAGCTGGTGCGCGCGAGGGCCGAAGGGCCCCGGCTGCTCGGCGTCGACCCGCAGACCGGCAAGAACGTCTATGTGATGACCGGCCGCTTCGGCGCCTACGTGCAGCTCGGCGAGACGCCGGAGGCGCCGCCGAAGAAGAAGGGGCAGAAGGCGGCGGCCGTGGAGAAGCCGAAGCGTGCGTCGCTGCAGCTGGGCATGACCGATCAGACGGTCACGCTGGAAGACGCGCTCAAGCTGTTGTCGCTGCCGCGCACGGTCGGCCTGCATCCGGACGACAACCAGCCGGTCGTGACCAACTTCGGGCGCTTCGGTCCGTACGTCAAGCACGGCGACGAGTTCCGTTCGCTCGAGTCCGACGACGACGTGTTCAGCATCACGCTCGATGCGGCGCTGGAGCTGCTGCGCGCGCCGAAGCAGTCGCGCCGCCGGCAGGCGACGAAGAAGACGCTGCGCGAGCTGAGCCAGGACGGCACGACGATCAAGGTGCTCGCCGGCCGCTATGGGCCCTACGTCACCGATGGCCGTACCAACGCGTCCATACCGAAGACGATGAACCCCGAGACGCTGACGTACGCGCAGGCGGAGGAGCTCCTGGCCGCCCGCCGCGGCGCCGCGCCCGTTCCACGCCGCAGCGTGGCCGCACGCCGCGCCAGTGCCGGGACGAAATCGCGCGGGGCGCGGAAGTCGGCGTCAGCGTGAGCGTTGGATTGGTCTCTGGTCTTTGGGCTCCGGGCTCTGGGCTCGGGTCTCAGGGCCTTGGGGCATTGTGCATTGAGCATTGAATAAGACCATCCACGTCATCGGCGGCGGCCTCGCGGGGAGCGAAGCGGCCTGGCAGGCTGCGTCGCTCGGCGTTCGGGTCGTGCTGCACGAGATGCGGCCGGAGCGAGGCACGGCGGTTCACAAGACCGATCGGCTTGCGGAGCTCGTCTGCTCGAACTCGCTTCGGGGAGACAAGCTCGACAACGCGGTCGGGCTGCTGAAGGAAGAGATGCGGCGTCTCGGCTCGGTGGTGATGCGCGCGGCCGATGCGCACCGCGTGCCCGCGGGCGCGGCGCTGGCCGTCGACCGCGAGCGGTTCTCGCAGGCGATCACCGACGCCATCCATTCCCATCCGTCGATCACGGTCGTGCGCGGCGAGGTGCCGCGCATTCCCGAGGACCCGTCGATGTATCCGCTCATCATCGCGACGGGTCCGCTGACGTCCGAGTCGCTGTCGCAGGACGTGGCCGCCTTCGTCGGCGCCGGCCATCTGTATTTCTACGACGCCATCAGCCCGATCGTCCTGGCCGAGTCGCTGGACATGACGAAAGTCTTTCGCGCCTCGCGCTGGGGGCGGAGCATCCGCCGCGACGAGTCTCCGGACCGCTCCGGGGCGGGCGCGCCGTCGTGCGGCGTCGACGATGGCGACGGCGACTACCTGAACTGCCCGATGAGCGAGCACGAGTACGCCCGCTTCTACGACGCGCTCGTCTCGGCGGAATCGGCGACCGTGCACGACTTCGACAGGGAGAAGTTCTTCGAGGGCTGCCTGCCCATCGAGGTGATGGCACACCGCGGGCGCGACACGCTGCGCTTCGGGCCGATGAAGCCGGTCGGTCTGGTCGATCCGCGCACCGGACGAACGCCGTACGCGGTCGTGCAGCTTCGGCAGGACAACATCGCCGGCGATCACTACAGCCTGGTCGGGTTCCAGACGCAGTTGAAGTGGGGCGAGCAGGCGCGGGTGCTCAGGCTGATCCCCGGTCTCGAGAACGCCGAGTTCGTCCGTTTCGGCATGGTCCACCGCAACACCTACATCAACGGACCGACCGTCCTGCGTGAGACGTGGCAGACGCGGAAGCGTCCGGACCTCTTCTTCGCCGGGCAGATCTCGGGCGTCGAGGGCTACGTCGAATCGGCGGCGTCGGGACTGATCGCGGGACGCAACGCCGCAGCGGTTGCGAAAGGCGAGGCGCCGCGTGTGCCGCCGCGGACGACGGCGATCGGCGCGCTGGCGTACTACGTGTCGCACGCCGACCCGCGCAACTATCAGCCGACCAACATCACGTTCGGCATCATGCCGCCTCCCGATCCGCCGGACGGCCGGCGCCGGCTCTCGCGGGACGAACGAAAGAGCGCGACCGCGGAGCGGGCGCTGCGCGATCTCGCGGAGTGGGATGCGCCCGCGCTGACGCGATGATCACGCAGCTGCGGGATTTCATCGAATACCTGCGGCTCAATCGCAACGCGTCCGCGCATACGTCGGCCGCCTACGAAAGCGACGTCACCCAGTTCCTGACCTTTGCCGGGCAGATGCGCGGCAGGCAGGTCGAGGCGCTCGAGCCGTCGGATCTCGATCTGGCTGCGATCCGCGCGTTCATGGCCGACCTGTATCGTCAGGGCCACGCCCGCACGTCGGTGTCGCGCAAGCTGTCGGCCCTGCGTGCGTTCACCCGGTATCTGCGGCGCGAGGGCTGGATCGAAAGCGATCCCGCGGCGCTCGCCGTCGGGCCCAGGCGGGAGCAGAAGATCCCGGCACATCTGTCGATCGACGAGATGGCGCGCCTGCTCGAGATGCCCGATGTGTCGACGGCGCTCGGCCGGCGCGACCGGGCGATCCTCGAGCTGTTCTACGCCTCCGGCCTCCGCCTGAGCGAGCTGGTCGGGCTCGACCTCGAGGAGGTCAACCTGCGGGCGCGGATGGTGCGCGTGATGGGGAAGGGGGCGAAGGAGCGGATCGTGCCCTTCAACAGCACGACGGAGGATTCGATTCGCGCGTGGCTGGTCGATCGGGCCGCCATCCGCCGCGCCAATCCATCCAGCGCGGTCGGCGCCAGGGGGCGAGCGCAGCGCGAGCCGCTGTTCGTCAACTTCCGCGGGGCGCGTCTGAGCGGCCGGAGCGTGCAGCGCCTGGTTGCCAGGTACGTCGCGGCGTGCAGCACGCGATTCGGTATCAGCCCGCACGCGCTGCGCCATTCATTTGCCACGCATCTGCTCGAGCGCGGCGCCGATCTGCGGGCGATCCAGGAGCTGCTCGGACACGTGCAGCTGTCGACCACGCAGCGATACACGCACGTCAACTCGGCGCAGCTGCTCGACGTGTATCGGAAGGCGCATCCGCGGGCGAAGCGTACGTGAGGGCGCAGAGGAGATCGCAGAGCACTTCAACGCAGGGAGCGCAGGGCACGCAGAGGTATTCGCGTGGAGCCGGCCTCCGGCCGCCGCGCGCAGCGCGGCCCACTCGGATGCTTTTGCCCCGCTACCCCTGAGATGGAAGGCCTCCGCGTTCCCCGCGATCCCTGCGATGGAAGAATCTCCGCGTTCCCGGCGATCTCTGCGATGAGAGATCTCCGCGTCCCCCGCGGTCCCTGCGTTGAAAATCCTCCGCGCCCTCGTTACGCGGAGACCGCACTGGACTCGTGGTGCTGCTGCATGGCCGCGCGGCGGCCCCGCGGGAAGTCGATGCCGAGCGTCTTGATCTTGTAGTTCATGACGCGCGGGCTGATGGACAGCAGCTCGGCGGCGTCCTTCTGCACCCAGTTCGACATCTTCAGCGCCTCGATGAGCGTGATGCGCTCCACCTCTTCGAGCGGGATCCCGGTCGGCGGAATCTTCACGATCGACGAGTTGTCGCGCGGCGCGCCGGTCGGGCCGGTATCGCCGAGCCGCAGATCCTCGGCGGCGATGTGCGTGCCTTCGGCCAGCAGCATCGCGCGCTCGATGGCGTTCTCCAGCTCGCGGATGTTGCCAGGCCAGTGATAGCGCATCAGCAGCTTGAGCGCGTCCGGCTCGAGACCCACGATCTTCTTCTTCAGCTCGCCCGAGAACCGCTTGATGAAGAAATTCGAGAGCGCCGCGATGTCGTCCTTCCGCTCGCGCAGCGGCGGCATCTCCATCGTCACCACGTTCAGGCGGTAATAGAGGTCCTCGCGGAACAGGCCCTGCTCGACCATGGCCGGCAGATCGCGGTTGGTCGCGGCGATGAGCCGCACGTCGACCTTGATCGTCCGCGTGCCGCCCAGGCGCTCGAACTCGTGCTCCTGCAGGACGCGCAGGATCTTGGCCTGCGTGTTCGGGCTCATGTCGCCGATTTCGTCGAGGAACAGCGTGCCGCCGTCGGCCTGCTCGAAGCGGCCGATGCGCTGCTTGTCGGCGCCGGTGAACGCCCCCTTCTCGTGCCCGAAGAGCTCCGACTCGAGCAGGTTCTCCTGCAGCGCCGCGCAGTTCACCTTCACGAAGTTGCGCGACGCGCGGTGGGAGTTGTGGTGCACCGCGCCGGCGATGAGCTCCTTGCCGGTGCCGGTCTCGCCGCGGACCAGCACCGTCGTGTTGCTCTTGGCCACCTTGCGGACGATGGCGAGCACCTTCTCGAGCGCGCCGCTCGACCCGATGATGCGGTCGAAATCGTAGATGTCGCCCTGGGCGTGGCGCAGATAGTCGATCTGGTTCTGCATCCGCCGCATCTCGAGCGCCTTCTCGATCTTGACCTCCATCTCCTCGATCTCGAACGGCTTCTGGACGTAGTCGAACGCCCCCGACTTCATCGCTTCGACGGCCGTCGACACCGAACCGAAGGCGGTCATCAGGATGATGGCGCACGAGGGATGCAGCGTCTTCGCGGTCTTCAGCACCTCGAGACCGGTGCTGCCGCCCATCTTCAGGTCGCTGACGACGACGTCGAAGAAGCCTTCGTGCAGCTTCTCGATCGCGGCATTGCCGTTCGGCGCCTCCTCGACGTCGTGCCCGGCTTCGGACACAGCCTGCGCGAGGCCCCGGCGAAGAGAGTCGTGGTCGTCGGCGATCAGAATCCGTCCCATAGAGCTATTCCTCGTTCCCGCCTGTTACCGGCAGAGTCACCCGAACCGTCGTGCCCTGACCTGGGGTCGTCCGCAGGTCGATGCGTCCGTCGTGCGCGTCCACGATCTTCCGGACGATGGCCAGGCCGAGGCCGGAGCCCTGCGCCTTGGTCGTGAAGAACGGGTCGAACACCTTGTCTGCCACATCGGGCGGGATGCCCGGCCCGTTGTCGGCGAACTCGATCAGCACCGAGTCGCGGCCGTCGCCGCCGTCCTCCGGGCGCACCATCGCGGCCGTGATCGTCACGCGCCCGGAGCCGTTCATCGCCTCGTAGGCATTCATCAGCAGGTTGGTGAACACCTGCGTGATCTGATGCTGGTCGACGTTGATGTGCGGCAGGCTGTCGGGGATGGCCACCTCCACGTCCACGATGCCGCGCTTGCCCTTGGAATCGGCCAGCTGAATCGCGCCCTGCACTGCGTCGGCCACGGCCGTGTGCTCGACCTGCAGCCGGATCGGGCGCACGAAGTCCAGGACCTCCTGCACGATGGCGTTGGCCATCTTGGCTTCGCTGATGATGTCGGTGAGCACCATCTGCGCGTCCGGCGCATCGGGAATCTTGCGCCGCAGCAGACCCGCCATCACCTCGATGCCGGCCAGGGGGTTCTTCACTTCGTGGGCGATCACCGCCGCCATCTCGCCGACCGCCGCGAGGCGATCGCGCAGACGTTCGCGCTCTTCGAGCTGCTCGACCCTCGTGAGGTCCTTGAAGAACATCGCCGCGCCGATGATCTCGCCCTCGTCCGAGCGCACGAACGCCAGGGTGTAGCCGATCACCTTGTTCGACGGCTTGAGCCGCATCTCGACCCGGTTCGGCAGGTGGTGCAGGTCGAAGACGCCCGTCAGCACGCGCACCACATCGGGGTGGTCGCGAAGCACCGTGGCAATCGGCTGGCCGACATCGTCGGCCCGGGGCGTGATCCCGAAGATGCGATACGCCTCGTCGTTGATGAGGGCCAGGCGCGTGTCGCGCGTGATGGCGAGCACACCGTTGCGCATGCCGGCGACGATGTGGCGGTAGAACGCGTCGGTGGTGCCGGCAGAGCTCGCAGGACGGCGCTGTTCCGCGCGCACATCGTCCGAGCCGGCGGCTCGCCGGGAGGTACGCGGACGCGACTTGGCCATCACCGCCGACTCCATGAAACGGACCTCAACCGGGCCTCGAAGGGGCAAAGGCTATGCCCGTCGCGGATTCCGGTTTTCAGCCACCAAGTGATTGATTCCAGAGGGGTAATGGTCAAGAAACAGCACAGACCAATTACGGAAACGTAAGTACACGGCGCCTTTCGTCAGTCCTGGAGGGTGGACTTACGATTCGGATGGGCCCTTGACTTACGATTCGGATTGGGAGGCGTGTTCCTGTAGGGCTTCCCACTGAGCCATCAGGTCGCCGACTTCCCACATCAGCGCTTGATGCTGCTCGATGACGGCCCTGGAGGCGTCGCGGTCGTCGTAGAACCCCGGCATCGCCATGGTGGCCTCGAGGTCCTTCACCCTGGCTTCCCGCTCGGCGATGCGGCCTTCGAGGTCGGCAATCCGCTTCTGCAGAGCTTCGGCGGCGCGCTGCTGCTTTCTGCGCTCGGCTTCCTGGCGCTTCCTCGCTTCGCGATCGCCCTGCGGCGCCTGTCCTTTGGGACCGGCCGACGCTGATTGCGCGCTCTGCCCCCTGGGCTTCTGGCTCTGTGGTGCCGGGCGTTCCTTGGCCGCCGGGGCAAGGGGCGAGACTTCGCCCCCCGGGTGCGCCTTGTGCCAGAGAAATTCCGTGTAGGTTCCCGGATACACGACCGCTTCGCCGTGGCCGATCTCGATGATCCTGGTGGCCAGCTTCTCGACGAAGTAGCGGTCGTGCGACACGATGATCAGCGTGCCGCCGTAGTCCTCGAGCGCCTCGAGCAGCACGTCCTTCGAGTCGAGATCGAGGTGGTTGGTCGGCTCGTCGAGGAGCAGCGTGTTCGACGGACGCAGCAGCATGCGCGCCACCGCAAGACGCGTCCGCTCGCCGCCCGACAGCACGCCCGCCTTCTTGTAGACATCGTCGCCCGAGAAGAGGAAGCCGCCGAGGATGTTGCGGATGGCGGGGACCATGTCGTTCGGCGATCCCGAGGCGAGCGTCTCGTAGACGGTCAGGTCGGGATCCAGCCGTGTGGCCTCGTCCTGCGCGAAGTACTCCATCACGACCTGGTGGCCCAGCGTGCGCGTGCCCGAGTCCGGCGCCTCTTCGCCCGACAGCATGCGCATCAGCGTCGACTTGCCGGCGCCGTTCGGCCCGACCAGCGCGATGCGATCGCCGCGCTCGATGTGCAGGTTGACGTCGCGGAAGACGGTCAGCGGACCGTAGCTCTTGCGCACGTGCGACAGCTCGAGCACCGTGCGGCCGCTCTTCACGCAGTCGGGGAAGCGGAAGTGAATGCGCTTCCGCTCGGGCGGCACCTCGATCGGCACCACCTTCTCGAGCATCTTGATCCGGCTCTGCACCTGCGCCGCCTTGGTCGCCTTGTAGCGGAACCGGTCGATGAACATCTTGACGCGCGCGATCTCCTCGTCCTGTTCGGCCTTGGCCTGGCGCAGGCGCTCGAGCATCGCGTCGCGCAGCTCGACGTAGCGGCTGTAGTTGCCGACGTAGTCGGTGAGCTTGCGCAGGTGCACGTCGGTGATGCGCGTGACGACCGCGTCGAGGAAGTAGCGGTCGTGCGAGACGAGAATCACCGCATACGGATACTCGCTGAGATATCCCTCGAGCCAGTTGCGGGCCTCGAGATCGAGGTGGTTCGTGGGCTCGTCGAGCAGCAGCAGGTTGGGACGGCCGAGCAGCAGCTTGGCCAGCGCAATGCGCATCTGCCAGCCGCCGGAGAAGGTCTCGCACGGCCGCTCGGCGTCCTCGGGGGAGAACCCGAGCCCGCGCAGCACGGTCGCGATCCGCAGTTCCATGCTGTAGCCGTCGGCGAGCCGGAAGCGATCCTGCAGCTCGGCATACCGCGACAGCAGGCCGTCGTGCGCCTCCTGCGGAATCGACGGATCGGCGAGCTTGTGCTCGATATCGTGCATCTCGGCCTTCATGTCGAGCAGCAGCTGAAACGCGCTGCTCGCTTCCTCGAAGACCGTGCGCCCCCGGTGGGTGAGGCCGTCCTGAGGCAGGTAGCCGATGGTCAGGCCGGCCGGCTTGGCGACGACGCCCGAATCCGGCTCCTCGATGCCGGCGAGGATCTTCAGCAGCGTTGTCTTGCCTGCTCCGTTGGGCCCGCACAGGCCGACACGTTCGCCGTCGCCGATCTGCCACGTGACGCGATCGAAGAGGGTGCGATCGCCGAAGGTCTTGGTGAGTTCGGTGAGCTGGATCACGCGGCTGGTGCGCCCAGCGCCCGGGCTGCCGCCTCCAGGACCTGGGTGTCCTTGAGCGGCTTGGTCAGATACCCGGCAACGCGGAGATTCACGGCGTCGATGGCGCTCTTCTCGGTGGAGTAGCCGGTGATGATGATGACCGGGAGATCGGGACGAATCACCTTGGCCTCGCGGATCAACGAGATGCCGTCCATCCCGGGCATGTTCAGATCCGAGATCATCAGGTCGTACGCCGCGCCCTCGCGGCGCAGGGCCGCGAGCGCGCCGTGGCCATCGACCGCGGTTTCGACCTGATAGTGCCGCTCCAGCATCTTCGTCAGCAGAATGCGTGTGCCCTCGTCATCGTCGACGAGCAGCAGCCGCGGGGGACCCTGTCTGGCCGGCCGGGCCGCGCCGCCCTTGCGGCCCTCGAGCCAGGCGTCGATGTCGCTCTTCTTGAAGCGCCACTGGCGGCCGACCCGAACGGCCGGAATCGACTTGTTCTTGATAAGCCGGTACACCGTGCGCAGGTTGACCTGCAGGTATTCGAGAACCTCTTCCGTGGTCAGGAAGCCCTCGGACGCTGGTGGCTTGGCGGTCAAGGCGATGTCCTGGCGCTCAGCTAAGGTGCATTATACAAAGAACTTAGCCGCAGTTTTGCTGCCCGCCGGATCCCGTATCATGGATGCGGCCACGGCCGGCAGCGGCCGCCCGCCGTCTTAGTAACTAGAACGGGGCCGGTTCCCGCGAATGGCAAGAACCGACGAGGAGCTCGTCGCCCTCGCACAGGGTGGCGATATCGACAGCTTCAATCAGCTCATCGTGCGATGGGAACGGCCGATCTATGCCCTGGCGTACCGTGTCATCGGGAAGGAAGAGGACGCCCGCGACGTGTGCCAGGACGCCTTCCTGCGCGCGTATCGCGCGCTTCCCGCCTTCAAGGGCCAGTCGAAGTTCTCGTCGTGGCTGTATCGTATCGCCCTCAACCTCTGTCGGGACTGGATACGGCGTCAGCGCCGCACGCCGGTGTCGCAGCTCCCGGAGGACACCGATGCCACCGAGCTGGCCTCGGAAGCCGGCCCGATCGAATCGATCGAGGACTTGGTCGCCCGGCGCGAGCTCAGCACGATCGTCGAGGAAGCGATGTCCGAGCTGAGTGAAGATCAGCGCACGGCGATCATCCTCAAGGAGTACCACGGGATGACGTTCCAGGAGATTGCCGAGATGCAGGGCTGTCCCCTGAGCACGGTCAAGACGCGGCTCTATCAGGGACTGTCGCAGCTGCGCCGGCGTCTGGAACAACAGGGTCACGTGATGCCCGAACTGGTGAAACGCGTATGAAGGAAATCTTCCGCTGTGGAGATTCGGCGGCCCTCGTCGCGTTCCTCTACGACGAGTGCGCGCCCGGCGAGCGGGCGGCGATTGCGGCTCATCTCAAGGGCTGCGCGTCCTGCGCGAGCGAGATCGACGGGTTGAGGGCGACCCGCCAGGCGCTGGCGTCGTGGTCGCCGCCCGACCTCGCCCTCGGGTTCCATATCACCCGCGACGGCGAGCCCGGAGCAGCGAAGGTGCTGGCGCCGAAGATCGCGTGGTGGCGTGCGCCGCTGCCGGCGTGGGCGCAGGCGGCGGCCGCGCTCGTGATCTTCGGTGCGGGGCTGGTGGTCGGCACGGCGCGGCAGACGCCGCAGGCGGCGGAGGCGCCGGAAACGGCTCCGGCAGTGCAGACGGCACCGGCGGCCGCGGTCTCGCGCGACGAGCTCGCGCAGCTGGAGCAGCGGCTTCGAGCGGAGCTGGCGCAGCTGCGTCCGGTGAGCGTCGCAGCGCCGGTTGCCGCGCGCGCATCGGACGAGGAGATCCTGCAGCAGGTCAGGACGCTGATCGAGCAGAGCGAGGAGAAGCAGCGCCGCGATTTCACGCTGCGCATGGTCGACCTCGCCGGCGCCATCGAGAATCAGCGCCGGCTCGATCTCGCCTCCGTGCGTCAGCAGATCGGGCTGCAGCAGGGGTTCATCGGGACCGAACTGCGTCAGCAGCGTGAAGTGCTGGGTCGTTTGGTTTCAGAACGAACACGGTGAGAGCTGGACATGTCGACAACGAAGAAGCGTACTCACTACATCGTTGGTACGGCGCTGGTGCTGCTCGCCGGATCCGTCGCGCTTGCGCAGTCGCCGCAGACCGAGATGGATCAGATCAAGGCGCGCCAGCGCATCTCGATGATGGAAGGCGTGCTCGAACGCGCCGTCTCCAACGGCGCCGACAACATGGTCAGGCAGATGAAGGCCGTGATCGGCGATGCGCCGATGCTGACCGGTGTGCCGGAAGTGCGAGGCTTCCGCCTCGAGGGCTACGGCGTGTTCTTCGACGTCGAGGTGCCGGCGCTGCGTCTGCCGGTGACCTGGCCGCTGCGCTCCATGTTCCGCGACACCCGCGAAACGATGATCATCGTCAACGAGCTGCGCTCGATGATGGGCGAATCCGAGCCTCGTCAGCGTGAACGGCTGGCGCAGGTCGTCCGCCAGCTCGAACGGCAGGCGCAGGTGCCGGCAGCGCTGCGCAGCACGGGGCGCATCGGCGCCGTGGCGGTGGGCGGCGCGGCCGAGGCGCCCGAGCCGGACGTCTACGACGATCCCGAGGAGCACTACACGCGCGAGGTGAAGGCGGCGCTCGTCGACGCGATGATCGAGAACAGCGGCCCGATCGGGCTCGGCGCCGAGGAGTGGCTCACGGTGGCCGCGCGCGACAACGTGCCGCGCGATCCCCTGATCCCGACCGATGCCGCCGATTCGCGCACGGTCATGTTCCGGGTCAAGGGCAGCGATCTCGCCTCGTATCGCGCGGGGCGCATGACGCTGGAGGAGATCCGCAAGAAGGTGGAGACGCGCGAGTACTAGCACCGGCCCCGGGCCCGGAACCCGGTCCAGCGTCTGGTGTCCAATCCAGTGCTATGTACAATTCCGGCATGAGCACCCGGTTGGCGGCCTGTCTCGTGGTGGCGCTCGTGATCGCCGGTTGCCGTTCCCGCGAGGTCGAAAAGGACCTGGCGATCACCGACGTGCATACGGGCTGGTACGATGCCGGGATCGTCAACGGCCAGAACAAGCTGGTGCCGAGCATCTCGCTCCGGCTGAAGAACGTCTCGGACGAGCCGATCTCGCGCGTCCAGCTCAATGCCGTGTTCAAGCGGCTGGACGGCGAGAACAAGGAATGGGACTCCCACTTCATCCGCGGCATCGGTCCCGGTGGCCTGGCCCCCGGCGAGACGGGCGACGAGCTCGTGCTGCGCTCCGAGCGCGGATATACCGGCGACCAGCCCCGGCTGCAGATGCTGCAGAACAAGGCGTTCATCGACGCCAAGGTCGAGATCTTCGGCAAGCACGGCTCGCGCCTGTGGGTCAAGATGGGCGAGTTCACCATCGACCGGCATCTGATCACCGAATAACCGCCTCCGCGGCTTTCAGCCTCCGCCGGTACCACCCATATAATCAGGCCCCACGAAACCACCCCCGGAGCCTCGATGCCCTCATCTGACAACGTCCTCGCTGCTGCACCAGACCGGGTCACCGCCGTGCCCCGTCCCACGCTGACACTGTGGGACGCTGTCGCCCTGGTCGTCGGCATCGTGATCGGAAGCGGGATCTTCCGACTGCCGTCGCTGGTCGCCGGAAACGTCGACACGACGACGCTCTTCCTCCTGCTGTGGGTCGCGGGAGGCGTGGTCTCCTTCATCGGCGCCCTCGTCTACGCAGAGCTGTCGTCTGCGTTTCCGAGCACCGGCGGCGATTATCATTTCCTGTCGCGCGCCTACGGGCGCCCGGTCGCCTTCCTGTTCGCCTGGGCGCGCATGACCGTCATGCAGACCGGCTCCATTGCGCTCGTGGCGTTCGTGTTCGGCGATTACGCCGGGCAGATTCTGTCGCTCGGCACGTACAGCTCCTCGATCTACGCCGCGGGTGCCGTCATCGTTCTCACCACGCTGAACATGGTGGGCACGTGGCAGGGAAAATGGGCGCAGAACATCCTCACCATCCTCCTCGTCGTCGGACTGCTCGGCGTCGTCGCGGCGTCCCTCGGCGCCGAGCCTGCGCCGCCGACCTCGGGTGGAGGCGCCGTGACGATCGGCGGCGCGATGATTCTCGTTCTGTTGACGTACGGCGGCTGGAACGAGGCGGCGTATCTGTCCGGCGAGATTCAGGATGTGCGGCGCAACATGGTGCGTGCGCTGCTCTTCGGGCTCGGCATCGTCACCATCGTCTACGTCGCCATCAATTACGCCTATGTGCGTGTGCTTGGCCTCGATGGCGTGCGAGCGAGCGAAGCCGTCGGCGCTGATCTGGTCCGCGCGACGCTCGGCGAAGGCGGGGCCCGGGTGCTCAGCCTGCTCGTGGCGGCGGCCGCCCTCAGCACCATCAACGCCACGATCTTCACGGGGGCCAGAACCAACTATGCCCTCGGACGCGACTTCGCTCTGTTCGGCTATCTCGGACGCTGGAAGCTGCACGGCGAGACGCCGGCGAACGCGCTTCTCGTGCAAGGAGTGATCGCTCTGGCGCTCGTCGCCTTCGGCGCGAGCGTCGCGCGCGGCGGCATTCAGACGATGGTGGACTACACCGCGCCGGTGTTCTGGTTCTTCTTTCTGCTGACCGGCATCGCGCTGTTCATTCTGCGGCGGCGCGCACCGGAAGCGCCGCAGCCGTTTCGCGTGCCGCTCTACCCGCTCACGCCCCTGCTCTTCTGCGCGATGTGCTCCTACATGCTCTACTCCAGCCTGGCATTCACCGGGCCCGGCGCGGCCGTCGGCGTGGCCATCGTTGCCGCTGGCGTGCCCGTATTACTGCTGGCCGGGAAGAAAGCCTGAGGGTTCGGGGTCGGTTCGTGGATGGTGGTTCGTGGCGGGTTAGTGGTGGCGCGTTCTTCACCACCAGCCACTAACCACTACCACTAACCACCGACAAGTCAGGGCTCGGGAATCAGATCGCCTTCGTAGGTCGTCTTCTCGCCAGGGAAGATGCGCACGTCGAACGCGAGCGGCTCATAGCCGGGGTGCACAATCTCGATCTGATACTCGCCCTCCTCCAGGCGCAGCGACTGGAAGATGCCGTCGAAGTCGTCGACGCGTCCGGCGTAATAGCCGTCGACGAACACCTGCGCCTCGCGCGGCCGGACCTTCAGGCGCAGCTCGCCCACCGGATACCCGTAGTAGCCGTAAGTGCCGTAGCGATACACGTAGTGCGGGTGCCAGATGTACGAGTTGTAGTGGAGGTCGAAGTAGAAGTGACCTCGTCCTGCCGGCCCGTACCCGAACGTGTACGGCCGGTAGTAGTACCGCGGGTAGTAGAGGTACGTCCGTCCGCGCGGGACGATGTAGATGTTGCGTCCGCCGTAGTTGCGATACACGCTGTAGCCGCGCGGGTAGTCGCGGGGCGGGCGGCCGACGCGCGGCACCGCCACACGGCCGGTGTACCGCCCGCGATCGTCGCGCACGATGCTGCGGTCGCCGCGAGCGCCATCGCTGCGGTCGGCATCGGTCGGGAATCGGCGCACGGCACGGCGGCCATCGTCGGATCCGGACCGGCTTTCGGGCGCGGCTGAGCGCACCTGCGGCGGGGGCGTGCTCTCGCGTGGCGGCGAAGCCCGACGGCCCTCGCCGCGGGCCCGGACGCTGCCGCCGCCCGCCTCGCGGCGCGGCTGTGCCGCCCGGGGCTGAGCCCGGCGTCCGCCGTCGGTCTGGCGGGCTCCGCCGCCGCCGGCGCGCCGTTCTCCGCCACCGCTTTGCTGCTGGGTGGCGCTGCCGCCGGGCCACCGCTGACGCTGCGCCAGGCTCTCAGCCGGGTTGACGAGCGCGGCCGAAAGCGCCACGGCCAGGGCGACGAGGAGTCGGGAAGTCATGGTAGACAGTTGATGAGCAACCTTGCTGCCAGCGCAGTCTGCCGCATTTCCTTGAAAATCAGGCTCCCGAGGGCCGCTGTCCCCGTTTCGCCCTGTCCTCCGCCGGTGGCGTGGCGGCGTGGATATACTCGTTGAGTGATACACGCAACGACCATCCTCGCCGTACGCCACCAGGGGCGGACCGTGCTCGGCGGGGACGGCCAGGTAACCCTCGGCAATGCCGTGCTCAAACACGGCGCCCGTAAGATAAGACGCCTCTACAACGACAGGATTCTCGCGGGATTTGCCGGCTCGGCCGCGGATTCCTTCGCGCTGTTCTCGCGCTTCGAGGCCAAGCTCGAACAGTATCGAGGCAACGTCGAGCGAGCGGCCGTCGAGCTGGCGCGCGACTGGCGCACGGATCGCCTGCTGCGCCGCCTCGAGGCGATGCTCCTCGTCGCCGACCGCGAGCATACCTTCCTGCTCTCGGGGACCGGCGATCTCATCGAGCCCGACGACGGCGTGGCGGCCGTGGGATCGGGCGGCAGCTTCGCGATGGCGGCGGCGCGCGCGCTGGTCCGCCACAGCACCCTCGACGCGCGTCAGATCGTCGAAGAAAGCATGCGCATTGCCGCCGACATCTGTATCTACACCAATCCCAATCTCACGATCGAAGAACTGTAGGCATGGCCATTTCTCTTCCTGAACGGACGCTGAGCGCGGTCGGCGAGCTGACGCCGCGCGAGATCGTCGCCGAACTGGACAAGTACGTCATCGGGCAAGCCAAGGCGAAGCGCGCCGTGGCGATTGCGCTCCGCAACCGGATGCGCCGCCAGCGTCTCTCGAAGGAGATGGCCGACGAGGTGACGCCGAAGAACATCCTGATGATCGGGCCGACCGGCGTCGGCAAGACCGAGATCGCGCGCCGTCTCGCGCGGCTGGCGCACTCGCCGTTCATCAAGGTGGAAGCGTCGAAGTTCACCGAGGTCGGGTACGTCGGCCGCGACGTCGAGTCGATGGTCCGCGATCTGGTCGAGCTCGCCGTGGACATGGTCCGCGCCGAGAAGGCCGAGGAGGTCAAGGACAAGGCCCGCGCCGCCGCCGAGGAGCGGCTGCTCGATCTGCTGCTGCCGCCGCCTCGTCCGCCGATGCCGGGCGAGGATCCGGTCGGGCGCGATCAGACCGCGCGTTCGCGCGAACGGATGCGCGAACAGCTCCGCGAAGGCCGTCTCGACGAGCGCGTCGTCGAGCTCGAGGTGCCGGCGCCCTCCATCCCCTCGTTCGAGATCATCGCCGGCAGCTCGGTCGAGGAGATCGGCAGCAGCCTGAAGGACATGGTCGGCAACATGTTCGGCGCCCGGGCGAAGACGCGCCGCCTCAAGGTGCCGCAGGCGCTCGAGCAGCTGATCGCCGAGGAGCAGTCCAAGCTGCTCGACATGGAGATGGTGAGCAGGACCGCCGTGCAGCGGGTCGAGCAGGCGGGCATCATCTTCATCGACGAGATCGACAAGATCGCCAGCCGCGACGGCGCCGGCGGCCACGGCCCCGACGTCAGCCGCGAAGGCGTGCAGCGCGACATCCTGCCGATCGTCGAAGGGACGACGGTGAACACGAAGCACGGGATGGTCAGGACCGACCACATCCTGTTCATTGCCGCCGGCGCGTTCCACGTCTCGAAGCCGTCGGATCTGATCCCCGAGCTGCAGGGCCGTTTTCCGATCCGCGTCGAGCTCGAGCCGCTCACCCGCGCCGACTTCGTGCGCATCCTCTCCGAGCCGCGCAACGCGCTGGTCAAGCAGTACGTGGCTCTGCTCGCCACCGAGGATCTCGAGGTGGCGTTCACGCCGGGCGCGATCGAGCGCATCGCCGACTTCGCCGCCCGGGTCAACGACACCACCGAGAACATCGGCGCGCGCCGCCTCCACACGGTCATGGAGCGGCTGCTCGACGAGCTGTCGTTCGAGGCCCCGGACCTGACGGAGAAGTCGGTGACGATCGACGAGGCCTACGTCGAGCGCATGCTCGCCAACATCGTGCGCAACGAGGATCTCTCGCGCTACATCCTCTGAGCGCCGGCCGCCGGCGCTCAGTCCGAGCGGTCCTGCATCAGTTCCCGGAGGACGCGGTGGCCGATGCGGACCGCCGCCTCCGAGTCGAACGACAGGCCGGGCAGGCTGCTCCACGCGTTGACATAGCCGATCCGCCGGAACTCGCGCGCCAGCGATTCGCCGTCGACGATCGCCGGGGTCTCGGCAATCTCGACGGCGTGCTGCAGCTCGTGCGCCATGATGGCGATCTGCTGCATCCACGAGAAGTGCGCCATGCGCACCACCACGTAGCGGTGGCCGCCGGCCGTCGACACGAAGGTCAGTCGTCCGTCGGGCGCGCCGGGGCCGTCGCACTGCAGGTAGACGACGACGTCCGAGGCAGCGAGGCGCGCGACGAGCGCGCGCAGGGTCGGAGACAAGCGCTGGCCCTCTTCGAGCAGCGAGAGCAGGCGGCGGTCGGTCGATCGGACTGGAGGGCGACGGGGTGGCTCCGTGATCGACTCGGCGGCCGTCGACAGCGACGGGGTGGCGACGAGAAGGCAGAGCAGCAGAAACGAACGTGCGCCGCGAGGTGCCATGCCCCCTGCCATGGCAAGGGACGAGCCAGGGCGTTTTCCGGGCCGAATCCGCGGAATTGATCGCATTCCGGCCGGAATTCGATACAATATGGACGCTGCAGGAAAACGGAAGAAGCCACAGATTCGTGGCGTGACTTCTCCGTTGCGACAAAAAAGTCAGAAATGGGGAGCGCTGACGTTCCCCGGCCGCAGGCCCCACGACGTGCTCGCGGGTTGATGCGTCGCTCCAAGGCTCCGAGCGACGACAGCTTCGTGTGATACGCCACATCACCGCGCAGATATGTAGGAGACCTGAACTATGCCTGCCGCCAAATACGGACTTGACGCCACTTCTGCGGCGCGCGACGCGCGCCGGCTGTCAACCCTGCTCGAAGTGAGCCAGGCGCTCTCCGGCACGCTCAACCTCAAGTCGGCGCTGCAGCGTGTACTGGCCACGCTCCTGCGTCATCACAGCGTCGTGCGCGGCATGATCACGCTGCTGCGCGACGGCGAGCTGCACGTGGAAGCCGTCGAGGGCTTCGAGGATCGCGCCCGCGCGGTCCGCATCAAGCTCGGCGAGGGCATCACGGGCAAGGTCGTCGAGAGCGGCAAACCGATCGTCGTGCCGCGCGTCAGCCGCGAGCCGGCGTTCCTCAATCTCGCGCCGCGCCGTCCCGAACACCCCAAGCAGGAGCTCAGCTTCATCTGCGTCCCGATCCTGCTGAATCGCCAGCCGGTCGGCGCGCTGGCCGTCGATCTCCGCTTCAAGCCGGAACGCGACTACGACAGCAGCGTGAAGTTCTTCGGCGTGGTCAGCGGCATGATCGCCCAGGCCCTCAACGTGCAGCGCATGGTCGAAGAGGAGCGCCGGCGCCTCACCGACGAGAACGCCCATCTCCGCCAGGAGCTGCGCGAGCGCTACGACTTCTCGAACATCATCGGGACCAGCGGGCCGACGCGCCAGATGTACGAGCAGGTGGCCCAGGTCGCGCAGACCAACACCACGGTGCTGATCCGCGGCGAGTCGGGCACCGGCAAGGAGCTGATCGCCCACGCGATTCACTACAACTCGCTGCGCGCGAAGAAGCCCTTCATCAAGGTGAGCTGCGCGGCGCTGCCCGACACCCTGATCGAGTCGGAGCTGTTCGGCTACGAGAAGGGGGCGTTCACCGGCGCCAACGCCCGCAAGAAGGGCCGCTTCGAGATGGCCGAGGGAGGCACGCTGTTCCTCGACGAGATCGGCGACATCAACCTCAGCACCCAGGTGAAGCTGCTGCGCGTCCTGCAGGAGCGCGAGTTCGAGCGCGTCGGCGGCACCGAGACCGTGAAGGTCAACGTGCGCCTCATCGCCGCGACCAACAAGGACATGGAGAAGGCGATCGCCGAGGGGACGTTCCGCGAGGACCTCTACTACCGCCTCAACGTGTTCACCATCTTCGTGCCGCCGCTGCGCGAGCGCAAAGCCGATCTGCTGCTGCTCGCCGATCACTTCCTCGAGAAGTTCTCGCGCGAGCACGGCAAGGTGATCAAGCGCATCTCCACGCCCGCCATCGACATGCTGATGGCCTATCACTGGCCCGGCAACGTGCGCGAGATGGAGAACGCCCTCGAGCGCGCCGTGCTGGTCTGCGACGGCGCCGTGATCCACGGCCACCATCTCCCGCCGTCGCTGCAGACCGCCGACTCGTCGGGCACCGTCACGCGCGTCTCGCTGAAGGACGCCGTCGCCGCCTACGAGCGCGATCTGATCATGGATGCGCTGAAGACGACGCGCGGCAACCGCGCGAAGGCGGCGCGCCTGCTCGACACCACCGAGCGCATCCTCAACTACAAGGTCCGGGGCTACGGCATCGACGTGCGCCGCTACAAGACGCCCGAAGTGGGACGGCGCTCGCCGCTGGAGGTGGCGGCGCCCGAGCCCGCCCCGCCGCGCGAGCTGCCGGCCGCCGCCTCGTCGCAGTAGCCACGACATCGCATGCCGCGCGCAACCGCCCAACCACGTCGTTGGGCATCCAGCATCGGGCGGTGGGCAGCGGGCGCGGCGCTCGCGGCAGCAAGCGTCGCGTGCGGCAAGAAAGGCCCCCCGCTCCCGCCGATCGTGCACATCCCGGCCGCGGTCGAGCGGATCGACCTGCAGCGGCGCGGCAACGAGGTGTCGGTTGCCGTCACCGTGCCGGCGAAGAACATCGACGGCACCTCGCCCGTCGATATCGCCCGCATCGAGGTCTACGCCTACACCGGCACGACCGCGCCGCAGGCGAGCCGCTTCCTCGAAGTCGCGACCCTGATCGGCACGATCGTCGTTCCCGAGCGGCCGCCCGACGCACCGCCGGATGTGGCGCCGCCGCCGGGAACGCCTGTCCCCGGCGGGATCGCCACCATCGTCGACCCGCTGACGCCGGACGCGCTCGTGGCCAGGCCGCTCCCGCCGCCGCCCGTCACACGCGGCGCCCCGCGGCCGCCGGTCCCGGCCGCTGGAGTGCCGGCGACGGTCGAACAGGGACCGCTGCGCCGCTTCTACCTGGCGATCCCCTTCAGCCTTCGCGGCCGTCCCGGCCCTCCCGGCGTGATCGCCGAGCTCCGGCTGACGCGGCTGCCGGATCCGCCGCTCCACGTGAACGCGACCTACGCCACCGACGCCGTGCAGCTGGCGTGGAAGCCGTCCGGCGGACTGATCGGCTTTCTGCTCGAGCGCGCGCTGCCGCCCGAGTTCTCGCCGCTCGACAATCCGCTGCCCGAGCCGCCTTCCTCGCCCGAACCGGCGCCGCTGAGCGGTCCGACCCGCTACAACGTGTATCGCGAGATCGCTCCGCTCGAGACGGCGGAGGAGGCGCCGCCGTCACCCCCGGCAGCGGGCCGCGAGGAGCCGCCGGCGCCGATCAACCCGGCGCCGCTCGATGCGCTCACGTTCGTCGATCCGCTGACCGGACTCGACGGCCGCGAGCGATGCTACGTGGTGCGCGCGGTGCGCGGCGATGGCGCGCAGATGGTCGAAGGCATCCCGTCGGCGCCGGCCTGCGTGGTCCCGGTCGACGACTTTGCGCCTGAGCCGCCGCGGAATCTGTCGGCGGTCGCCGGCGACGGCAGCATCACGCTGATCTGGGAGCCGAACGCCGAGCCGGATGTCGCCGGATACCTGGTCTTGCGTGGCGAGGCGGGCGATGCCACACTGACGCCAGTGACCGACACCGTGATCACCGAGACCCGGTTCACCGATCGAACCGTCCAGCCCGGCGTGCGCTACGTCTATGCCGTGCAGGCGATCGACTCGCGTCTGCCGCGTCCGAACGTGAGCGGCGAATCAGCGCGCGTGGAGGAATCAGCGCGCTAGCGGAGCTCCTATGAAGCTATTCGTCGATACCGGCAACGTGAAGGAGATCGAGGCGCTCGCCGCGCTGGGCATTCTCGACGGCGTTACGACCAATCCCTCGCTCCTTGCCAAGGAGCCGGGCGACTATCGCAAGATCCTCAAGCGCATCTGTGAGATCGTCCAGGGCCCGGTCAGCGCCGAGGTCGTCGCCACCGATACCGTTGGCATGCTGCGCGAAGGGCGGGATCTGGCCGGCATCGACGAACACATCGTCGTCAAGGTGCCGTTCACCAAGGACGGCGTCAGGGCGTGCAGGACGCTGTCGTCGGAGGGCGTGCGCGTCAACGTGACGCTGGTGTTCTCGGCCACGCAGGCGTGGCTGGCGGCGAAGGCGGGCGCCACCTTCGTCAGCCCGTTCGTCGGCCGGCTCGACGACATCGCGACGACGGGCATGAACCTGATTCGCGAGATCGTCGACATCTTCGACAACTACGAGTTCCCGACCGAGGTGCTGGTCGCCAGCGTGCGCAACCCGATTCACATCGTCGAGGCCGCGCGGATGGGGGCCGATATCGCCACCGCGCCCGCGGCGGTGATCGAGCAGTGCTTCAAGCACCCGCTCACCGACATCGGCCTCGAGCGGTTCCTCAAGGATTGGGAGAAGGCGCAGGCCGCGAAGGTCTAGGGTGGATCCGCTCCACTCGATGTCGATCCTCGACGAGCTTCAACGCCGGGCCGCGCTGGGCGGCGGGGAAGAGCGCCTGCAGCGTCAGCGCGAGGCGGGCAAGCTGACCGCGCGCGAGCGCATCCAGCTGCTCTTCGATCGCGACAGCTTCGAGGAGATCGACGCCTTCGTCACCCACCGCTGCCGCGACTTCGGCATGGAAGGGCAGGTGGTGCCCGGCGACGGCGTCGTCTGCGGCTACGGCCGCGTCGACGGCCGCCTCACCTACGCCTTCGCGCAGGACTTCACCGTCTTCGGCGGATCGCTCTCGGAAACCAACGCCGCCAAGATCGTCAAGATCATGGACCTGGCGATGAAGATGGGGGCGCCGGTCGTCGGGCTCAACGACTCCGGCGGCGCCCGCATCCAGGAGGGCGTGCTCTCGCTCGGCGGCTACGCCGACATCTTCCTGCGCAACACGCTCGCCTCGGGCGTCATCCCGCAGATTTCGGCGATCATGGGCCCGTGCGCCGGCGGCGCCGTGTACTCGCCGGCCATCACCGACTTCATCATCATGGTCAAGGGCACGAGCTACATGTTCGTGACCGGACCGGACGTCGTGCGCACCGTCACGCACGAGCAGGTGACCAAGGAGGAGCTGGGCGGCGCCATCACGCACAGCGAGACCAGCGGCGTCGCCCACTTCGCCGTCGATGACGACCAGTCGGCGATTCTCCTCATCCGCGAGCTGCTGTCGTTCCTGCCCTCCAACAACGTCGACGATCCGCCGCGGCGCGAACCGGTCGACCCGCCGCCGGATTCCGAGCAGGTGCTCGACACGATCGTCCCCGACTCGCCGAATCAGCCCTACGACATGGCCGACGTGATCCGTCACGTGGTCGACGACGGGTATCTGCTGCAGGTGCAGGAGCACTTCGCCCGCAATCTCATCGTCGGGTTCGCGCGGCTCGATGGACGCCCCGTGGGCATCGTCGCGAATCAACCGGCGCATCTGGCCGGTACGCTCGATATCGACGCGTCGGTGAAGGGCGCCCGCTTCGTGCGCTTCTGCGACGCCTTCAACATTCCGCTCATCACGTTCGAGGACGTGCCGGGTTTCCTGCCGGGAACCAGGCAGGAGTACGGCGGCGTGATCCGCCACGGCGCGAAGCTCCTGTATGCGTTCGCCGAGGCGACGGTGCCCAAGGCGACCGTCATCACGCGCAAGGCGTATGGCGGCGCGTACTGCGTCATGTCGAGCAAGCACATTCGCACCGATGCCAACTTCGCGTGGCCGACGGCGGAGATCGCGGTGATGGGGGCCGAGGGCGCGGTCAACATCCTCTACAAGCGCGAGCTGGACGCGGCCGCCGACGTCGCCGCGGCGCGGGCGGCGCGCATTGCCGAGTATCGCGAGAAGTTCGCCAATCCCTACGTCGCCGCGGAACGCGGGTTCATCGACGAGGTGATCCGTCCGCGCCAGACGCGGGCCAAGCTGATTGCGGCCATGGCGGCTCTGGAGACCAAGCGCGATCGCAATCCGCCGAAGAAGCACGGCAACATTCCGCTGTAACCCCGTCCTGTCAGTGCGGCTCGCGACAGCCGGCGGCCGGCGAACGGGATGGAGTCTCTCCCGTTGTCGGTGCCAGAGAGACGTACGCGCCCGGTGCCGGCGGACACGCCGGCATGCCTCGCTCCAGGCGAAATCGACCAGCCCGCAGACCGGACACCTGATGCCGTCCGGCGCAGGCTCCTGTCCCGGGGCAGCGGCGGCGCACGGGCCGGAAGCTCGTCGCGGCGGGTGCTAGAATTGCTTGATTTTGCGCAAGATCCTCATCGCCAACCGCGGGGAAATCGCGGTGCGCGTGATCCGCGCGTGTCGCGACAGCGGCCTCGCGACGGTGGCGGTGTATTCCGAATGCGACCGCGCCGCCCGCCACGTGCGGATGGCGGACGAGGCGGTGGCGATCGGACCAAGCCCGCCGGCCGACAGCTATCTTCGCATCGACCGCATCATCGACGCCGCGCGTGCCAGCGGCGCCGACGCGATCCATCCAGGCTACGGCTTCCTGGCGGAGAACGAGGACTTCGCCGCCGCCTGCCGTGACGCCGGTCTCACGTTCATCGGTCCGAGCCCCGAAGCCATCGCGCTGATGGGCAGCAAGACCGCGGCGCGTCGCGCGGCCATCGCGGCGGGCGTACCGGTCGTGCCCGGCACGGATGAGCCGTTTGCCGCCGACGTGCCCGACGCCGTGATCGTCGAGCGAGCATGTACGATTGGATTCCCCGTGATCGTCAAGGCCGTCGCCGGCGGCGGCGGCAAGGGGATGCGGGTGGTGGGCGGCGCCGCCGACCTGCCGTCGGCGATTCGCGCGGCGCGCTCCGAAGCGGCCGCCGCCTTCGGCGATCCGGCCATCTACCTCGAACGCCGTCTCGAGCGTCCGCGGCACGTCGAGGTACAGCTGCTCGCCGACCGGCACGGCCTCGTGCTGGCGTGCGTGGAGCGCGAGTGCTCGATTCAGCGCCGCCACCAGAAGGTCATCGAGGAAACACCTTCGCCGGCGATCTCGGCCGATCAGCGTGTCCGGCTCGCCGACGCGGCGAGAGCCGTCGCCTCGTCGGTGGGCTACACCAACGCCGGAACGATCGAGTTCCTGCTCGACGAAGACGGGCGCTTCTATTTCCTCGAGATGAACACGCGCATCCAGGTGGAGCACGCCATTACCGAGACGATTACCGGCGTCGACCTGGTGCAGTGGCAGATCCGGATCGCGCGGGGAGAACGATTGACGATTCCGGCCGAACAGCTGCTGACGCCGCGCGGGCACGCCATCGAGTGCCGCGTCTACGCCGAGGACCCGGATGCCGGCTTCCTGCCGTCGCCTGGACGCATCACGTCTCTCCGTGCACCCTCCGGTCCGGGCATTCGCGACGACGGCTGGGCTGAAAGCGGGACCGATGTGCCGGTGTACTACGATCCGCTGATATCGAAGCTGATTGCCTGGGGCGTCGATCGGCCGCAGGCGATCGCCCGGATGCAGCGGGCGCTGAGGGAATACGAGGTGCGCGGCATCCGGACCAGCCTGCCCTTTTTCAAGTGGATGCTTCGGCAGCCGTCGTTTGCGGCCGCCGAGTACCACACCGGGCTGCTGGACGAGCTCTTGCAGCAGCGCCAGGGGCAGGCCTTCGAGGAGGTCGATCCGTCCCTCGAAGAGGTCGCCGCTATCGGCGCCTGCATTGCCGAGGCACAGGCGTCGAGCTCGGGCTGGTCCGCGGCCTCCAATCGCTTCGGGCCGACGGAACGGACCGCCGGTTCAGCTCCTCCCGACCGGCGGGGCCGCCGCTGGAAGGATCGGGCGCGCCTCGAGGGCCTGCGCGGATGACGTATGAGCTCGAAACGCCGCGCGGACGGCAGCGAATCGAGCTGCGCCGGCGCGGGAGCGGGTGGGAAATAACCCTCAACGGCCGGATACTGAACGTCGACGTCACTGCTAGTGCGGGCCGGTGGTCGATGCTGATCGGCCGCCCGGGCGGTGAAGGGGCGCCCGCGGACGCCGCCGGCATCGGCGGGCCGCGCGCGAGCTACGACCTGGCCGTCGAGCCGCGTTCGAACGGCGAGCGCGTCGTCTACGTCAACGGCGCCGCCGTGCCGGTCACGATTGTCGATGCCCGGGAGCGGCTGGTGCGGCGGCGGAGCGCCGCCACCGCCGAGGCTGGTCCGAGGTCGATCGTCGCGCCGATGCCCGGACGTATCGTGAAGGTGCTGGTCCGGGAAGGCGACACGGTCGCCGCGCAGCAGGGTCTGGTGGTCGTCGAGGCAATGAAGATGGAGAACGAGCTCCGCGCACCGCGCGCCGGCCGGGTGAGCGCGGTGGCCGTCGTCGAAGGCATGTCGGTGGAAGCCAACACGGTGCTCGTCACGCTGGCGTGAATCTCAAGTCCCTCACCGCACCGCTCCGCCATCCGGCGATGCAGAAGGCGCGCGTCATCGTCCGCCGCGTGGTGATCGTGTGCTCGGTGATTCTGGCCGTCTCGGTCGTGACGACGCTCGCCGTCGACGTCGGGCCGGCGTTGAAGGGCCTGGCCGAGCGGGAGGGCTCGCGATTCCTCGGCCGCCCGCTGACGATCGGCCGCCTGCAGGTGCGTCTCTGGGACGGCAGCTACGTCATCGAGGACCTGCGCATCGACAGCCTGCCGCCGACCTCGACGCCGTTTCTCGTCGCCAAGCGGATCACGGTCGTCAACTCCTGGCGCACGCTGCTCAACCGCCGGTTCGTGCTCGAGAACATCGAGATGACCGACTGGCGCATGCACGTCGAGACGACGCCGACCGGCACGAACTTCCCGAACTTCAGACGCGGCCCGCGCGGGCAGAGCCGCTGGACCACCACGCTCAACTACGTGCGCGCGCACCGCGGCGAGTTCACGTTCCAGGACTTCGGCTCCAACTGGGGCGTGGTCGCCCGCAACATCGACGTCGTCGTCGAGAAGCCGACTCCCGACGCGAAGTATCGCGGCACGGCGAAGTTCACCGACGGCCTGACCGCGATCCAGAACTACGTGCCGTTCCGCACCGACATGGAGTCGGCGTTTCAGCTCGACGGCGGCCGTCTGACGTTCGACTGGATGAAGCTGACCACGGAAGGCACGCAGTCGGAGCTGATCGGCGACGTGAATTTCGCCTACTGGCCCGAGCTGATGCTGTCGATGAAGTCGACGATCGACCTGCCCCGGGCGCGCGAGCTGTTCTTCGCGGGCGAGTCGTTCTCGCTGAGCGGCACGGGCTACTTCACCGGGACGTTCCACCTCTTCAAGGAGATCATGCCCGACGGCAAGCAGCGCACCGGGCGCGAGCTGAAGGGGCAGTTCACGAGCGGCGTGCTCGGCGTGAACCGCTACCGGTTCACCGACGTGCGCGGCGACGTGCGCTGGACGCCCGAGGTGCTCGCCGTGACCGACTCGCGCGCCGATGTCTACGGAGGGACGGCGAGATTCAGCTACCGGATGGCGCCGCTCAACGTGAAGGGTGTGGCGCCGACCAACAGCTTCGATGTCGCCTACGAAGGCATCGACCTGCTGGCGCTCAGCAATCTCTGGCAGTTCGACGGGATCAAGCTGGCGGGGCGCATTTCGGGCACGAACCTGCTGGAGTGGCCGCTGCGGCGGTATCGCGATCACACCGGCGGCGGCGTGGTGCGGTTCACGCCGCCCGAGGGCAGCGTGGTGATGACCAGGGAGATGCCGCTCGACCGCATCGCCGCGCGAGAAGCGCGCGGTCTCGAGGTCGGGCCGTTCAGTCCGCTGACGCCGGTCGACCCCGTCCCCGTCGGAGGCGAATTCGCCTACACATTCGGGCCGGAGTGGGTCGACGTCGAGCCGAGCCGCATTGCGACCGAATCGACGTATGTCGAAGTACAGGGCCGGACGAAGTATGGCGACGAGTCCGAGCTGTCGTTCCATGTGTCCAGCGCCGACTGGCAGGAGAGCGATCGGATCTTTGCCGGCGTGCTCACCGCGTTCGGGTCGAAGACGCGCGCGATCCCGATCGGCGGCTACGGCACGTTCGACGGCGTCATGACCGGGGCGTTCCGCAATCCCCGCATCGAGGGCGACTTCAGCGGCGAGCAGATGCGGGCGTTCGACGTGGTCTGGGGATCGGTGCGCGGGAAGGCGCTGATCCAGAACAGCTACGTGGACGTCACCGATGTCAGCATCACCTCGGGAACGTCGGTCATCACGACCACCGGCCGCTACTCGCTGGGCTTCCCGCGCAAGGATCTCGGCGAGGAGATCAACGCCCGTATCGAGGTCAAAGGCCGTCCGGTCGCCGACCTGCGGCACGCCTTCGGCATCGACGAGTACGACATCGAGGGGCTGTTGACCGGGTCGTTCGACATCCGGGGCAGGTATCTGGCGCCGGAGGGAACGGGGCGGTTCGAGATTGCCGAGGGCGTGTTCTACGGCGAGCCGGTCGACGCCGCGACCAGCGGGCTGCTGCTGGAAGGTGAAGGGGCCCGCCTGCAGAACATTCAGATCTTCAAGGGCGGCGGCCGCGGCACCGGCAACGCCTACATCGGCTGGGACGGTACCTACTCGTTCAACTTCGACGCGCGCGGCATCGCTGCCGAGTCGATCACGCTCGGCAAGACGATCGGGCAGCCGCTCTCGGCGCTGCTCAATTTCACCGCCGCGGGCAGCGGCTCGTTCGACGCGCCGCGCTACGAGGTGAAGGGCGAGCTGAACGACGTCTTCGTCGGCGACGAAGGCATCGGCAAGATCGTCGGCGGCCTCACCGTGAACAACGAGCTGATGACGGTCCAGCTCGAGGCGGCCTCTCCCCGTCTCTCGATCTCGGTTGCCGGCCAGGTGTCGCTGCCCGACCGCGACGCCGACCTCACCTTCACGGTGCTCGACACCTCGCTCGATCCCTACGTGCGTCTGTTCCTGCCGCAGCTCTCGCCGTACACGACGGCCGTCGTCACCGGCTCGATGCGGGTGGTCGGCCAGTTGAACGACATCGACTACCTGCTGGTCGACGCCACCATCGATCGGCTGGACCTGCGTCTGTTCGACTACGGGCTGCGCAACGCGCAGCCGATCCGCATCGCGCTCGATCGCCACATGGTCCGCGTCGCCGACATGCGGATCATCGGCCAGGACACGCAGATCGACGTTGCCGGCGTCGCCAACCTGCACGACCGGACGATCAACATGCGCGCCAACGGCGACGCCAACCTGGCCGTGCTCCAGGGCTTCATCTCGGATCTGCGCAGCTCGGGCACCGCCTCGCTCGCGGCCACGCTCGAAGGGCCGCTCGACGATCCGATCGCCGGCGGCACGCTGACGGTGAGAAACGGCCGGATCCGCCACTTCGCGCTGCCGCACGCCCTCGAGAACCTCGACGGGCCGATTCGCTTCGACTCGCGCGGCGTGACGCTCGACGGCCTCACCGGACGGCTCGGCGGCGGCGACGTGCGGTTCGGCGGCCGCGTGGACAAGGACGGCTATCTGCCCGGCCGTTTCGACGTGACGATGAGCGGGCGCGACATGCGGCTGCGGTTCCCGGAAGGCATGCGCTCGCTGGTCGATGCCGATCTGACGCTGCAGGGGACGCGCGAGAGCTCGGTGATCTCGGGCCTGGTCTCGGTGAAGGATGCCGTCTACACGCAGCCGTTCAACGCCACCGACAGCCTGTTCGACTTCGGCGAGGATCCGTCGCTGGCGCCGGCGGCGCCGGAAGAGCGGCTGCCGGTGCGTCTCGACATCCGCATCAACGCGCCGTCGACGCTGCAGGTGAACAACCGGGGGCTGCGTCTGGTGGCCAACGCCGACCTGCAGCTGCGCGGGACGATCGACCGGCCGGTGCTGCTGGGCAGCGCCGAGATCGTCCGCGGCGAGGCGCTCTACGAAGGCAAGCGCTTCGTGATCACGCGCGGCACGGTCGACTTCAACAACCCGACGCGCATCGAGCCGTTCCTCGACATCGAGGCCGAGACCCGCATCCGGGTGCCGCAGGAGACCTATCGCATCACGCTGCGGCTGACCGGACCGCTGACGGGGACGCCGAACTTCAGCTTCGATTCGGATCCGCCGCTCGGCGAGATCGAGATCCTCGCGCTCATCTTCGGCGACGTCGCCCCGGGCGCGAACGCCGAGCTCGCGCAGTTCGCCGGCAACACGCCGCAGGAACGGCTGTTCCGCGAGCGCGCCGCCCGCGCCCTCACCGGCGTGCTGTCATCGGAGGTCAGCCGCGTGGTCGAGGAGACGTTCGGCGTCGATACGTTCCAGATCACGCCGTCGCTCCAGGATCCGAACGTGCAGTCGGCGCGGGTCGACCCGGGCATGCGCGTGACCGTCCTCAAGCGGCTGTCCGACCGTCTCTATCTCACGTACTCGCGCAGCCTCTCCTCGTCGACGCGCGACCAGGTCATCGTCCTCGAGTTCGATCAGAGCGATCGCCTGTCGTGGATCCTGTGGCGGAACGAGGACGGCATCTACGCGCTCGACTGGCGGATCAGGAAGACCTTCTAGATGATGCGCCGCCGCCTTCGCCTCGTCCTGCAGACCGTCTGCTGCGTGCTCGGCCTGGCGGCGCCCGCCGCGGCCCAGGTCGGCGATCCGATCGTCGAGGTCACGCTCGAGCAGGAAGGGCGCGCCGTGACCGATCCGGCGGTGCTGCGCCTCATCGAGACGCGCGTCGGCGACCGCCTGTCGGTGCGCTCGGTGCGCGACACGATCGCGCACCTCATGGCCGTCGGCCTGTACGAGGACGTGCAGGTCCGGAGCGCCCCCGCCGCCGGCGGCGTGCGCGTCACCTACGACCTGCTGCCGCGTCATCCCATCGATCGCATCGACTTCCTCGGGATGATCGAGCTGCCGGCCGACGATCTCCGCCGGCTCGTGACCGAGCGCTTCGGGGCCTCGCCCGGCCCGGCGCGCATCCCTGAAGTCGTCGACGCGCTTCGCATGGAGTACCGGCGCCGCGGTTATCCGGCGGCCAGGCTGACCCCGCGGCTCGAGCCGACCCACGACCCGGATCGGTCGACGCTCGCGATCGAGGTCGTCCCCGGACCCCGGGCGCGCATTCTCGACATCAGGCTGACCCAGGTCGACGCCACCGAGCGCAGCACGCTCACCGAAGTGCCCGACCTCAAGGTCGGCGATATCTACGACGAGGTGGAGATCGGACGGACGCTGCAGGCGTGGGAGAGCCGGATGCGCGGCCGCGGCTACTACGAGGCGCGCGCCAACCAGAACGCCAGCATCTCCGAGGACGGCTCGGTGTTCCTCTTCCTGAACCTCGAGCTCGGGCCGATGGTGCGGCTGGTGTTCGAGGGCGATCCGCTGCCGGCCGACGAGCTCGATCGCCTCGTGCCGGTGCAGCGTGAAGCGTCGGCCGACGAGGATCTGCTCGAGGACTCGCAGAGCATGATCGAGTCCTACCTGCACTCGCGCGGCTACCGCGACGCGACGGCCCGCTACACGCGGGAGGAACGCAACGGCGAGCTGGTCATCACCTTCACCATCACGCGCGGCCCGCGCTATCTGGTCAGGGATGTGACCATGTCGGGAAACTTCGTGCTCCCCACGCAGCAGCTGCGCTCGCTCGTCCGGCTGGAAAAAGGCGATCCGTTCGTACGCGCGACGCTGGCGATGGGCGTCGAGGCGATGGAGAACACGTATCGCGCGGCGGGGTTCAACCGCCCGCAGCTGAAGGTCGACGAGAACGTCATCGTGCCGGAGAACCGGGCCGACCCGGATCGGGTCGTTGCCGTCGGCATCGCGATCGTGGAAGGCCCGCGCACCGAGGTGCGCTCGGTGGCCTTCGAGGGCAACACGGCGCTGAGCGACGACGGGTTGCGCAAGCGCATCGTGACCGCGCCCGGCCGGGTCTACTCGGTCGCCCAGGTGCTCGCCGATCGCGATGCGATCGTGCAGGGCTACCACGATCTCGGCTTCGAGGACGTCGTGGTGACGCCGCAGCCGATGTTCGCCGAGAACGACACCCGCGCCGACGTCCGATTCACCATCGTCGAGGGCCGCCAGATCATCGTCGACCACATCATCATCGCCGGCAACCGCCGCATCAGCACCGAGACGATCCAGCGCGAGATCGTCCTGCGTCCGGGCGAGCCGTTCGGCGAGGCGGCGGTGACGCAGAGCCGCCTCAACCTCAATCGGCTCGAGCTGTTCCGGCGCGTGCAGATCGAGCCGCTCGATCACTCGGGCGAGACGCGCCGCGACGTCCTGGTCCGCGTCGAGGAATCGGCCTCGACGACGGTCGACCTGTCGGGGGGCCTCGAAGGCGGGTACTTCGTCAGGCCGACCGGCGACGGCGGTCTGCCGGAAGATCGCTTCGAGGTGACGCCGCGCGGCTCGATCCAGGTGACGCGGCGCAACCTGTGGGGCAAGAACCGCACGATCACGATGTTCACGCGCGTCAGCCTGCGCACGCGCGACACGTTCGCGGACGGGGCGCTGGTCGAGCCGACGCCGCCGATCGAGAGCAGCTTCGGCTTCCACGAATACCGCGCGCTGGCGTCGTATCGCGAGCCGCGCGTGTTCGGGTCGTCGGCCGAGGTGCTGGTGACCGGGATCGTCGAGCAGGCGTTCCGTCCCAGCTTCAACTTCGCCCGCCGGGTCGTGCAGGCCCAGCTGGGCAACCGCCTGTCCGATCTCTACACGATCACCGGCGCCTACTCGTTCCAGCGGACGCGGCTGTTCGACATCCGGGCATCGCTCGACGAGGAGCCCTGGCAGATCGACAAGCTGTTCCCGCAGGTGCGGATCTCGAAGTTCTCGGGCACCCTGTTCCGGGACAGCCGCGATCCCGCCGAGGCGCTCGATCCCTCCCACGGCACGCAGCTCATTGCCACCGCCGACGTCGCGGCGCGGGCGATCGGATCGCAGGTCGGGTTCATCAAGACGTTCGTGCAGGGCTTTCTCTACCGCCAGCTGCCGGTGCGCCGCCGCATCGTGGTGGCGCTCGGCGCCCGCGTCGGGCTCGCACACGGCTTCGATCAGGAAATCGAAGGCGAGACCGTGAACGGGCTGCCGGCCAACGAGCGGTTCTTCACGGGAGGCGACACGTCGGTTCGCGGATTCGCGCTCGACCGGCTCGGCAACGAGCGCACGATCTCGACCGCCGGGTTCCCGACCGGGGGCAACAGCGTCGTCGTGCTGAACGGCGAATTGCGGGCGCACCTGTTCGGCGGCTTCCAGGGGATCGGGTTCATCGACGCCGGCAACGTGTTTCCGCTCGCCAGCGACCTCGATTTCACCGACCTGCGCCCGGCCGCGGGATTCGGCCTCGCCTACAAGTCGCCGCGCATCGGCCTGGCGCGCGTCGATCTCGGCTTCAACCTGAACCCGAAGGAGTTCGTGCCCGGTGCGCGCGAGCGCCGATGGGTCTTACACTTCCTGCTCGGCCAGCCCTTCTGAGCCGTCGCCGTAATGCAAAATGCAGAACGCAGCATGCGAAAGGCGACTTGCGACATGCAGAACGCCGCCCCGCACACCTGGGGTGTGCTGTGTCTGCATGTCGTGTTCTGCATCCTGAATTACGGCGTTCTGAGCGCGCAGCAGCTCCTCGACCGCGTGCTGGCCCGGATCGGCAACGACGCCATCACCCAGACCGACGTGCGCGCGCTGGTCGAGTTCGGGCTGATCGACGCGAAGTCGCCCGCCGAACCGGCCGCCGTGCAGCAGGCCATCGACCGCTACCTGATCCTGCGGGAGGTGGCGCGCTTTCCGCCCGCCGAACCGCCCGCCGACGCCGTCGCGATGCAGCTCGCGGCCATGAAAGCGCGCGTCGGCGACCGGCTCGAGCAGGTCATGCGGGAGACCGGGTTGAACGAGGATCGGCTGGCCGGGCTCGCACGCGACACCCTTCGCATCCGCGACTATCTCCAGCAGCGGTTCGGCCTCTCGGCGCCGGTGGGTGAAGACGAAGCCCGGAGATACTTCGAGGAGCATCGCGCCGAGTTCACGCGCGACGGGACGCCGCTCACCTTCGAGGAAGCCGAGGCCGAGGCGCGCCGGCGCGCGGCGGAGAGCCGGGTGCAAGGCGCCATCGCGCAGTGGCTGCAGGATCTGCGCGGCCGCTCGGATGTGACGATCGTGATGAGCGCGCCCGCCGGGCCGAAGTGATCAGCGGACGCTGGTCACGGCGACGCGCAGCACCTCGAGCGCGTTGAACCCGGCGTGGCTCACGATCGGCGCCACGCTGCTGCGGCGCCGCAGATAGACGATCGCCCAGATCGCCCCCAGCACGCCGGTCGCGATCACGGCATCCCAACCCTGGGGATAGTGGCCCAGCCCGAATGCGATGCTGAGGACAATCACCCCGACGACCGGTCCGCCAAGGTGCTGCTCGAAGCGCCGGAGCAGGAACGCGCGCTGCAGCTCCTCCCGCACGCCTCCCGCCAGCACGGCGATCACACCGAGCATGAGGGCCTGATGCGCCCCTCCCGTGGCCAGCTGCTCGATCGGGTTCTCGGCCACATTGTGGAGCCCGGGCAGCAACCGCAGGATCGCGGTCATGAGCAGGCCGACGATGAGAAAGACGATCGGCACCAGGGCCAGCCCGTACCCGACCTCGCGAACGATTGGACGGGACCCGAGCCACAGGTCCCGGGGGCTGTCGCCATGGGCCCGCGTCAGGGCCACCATCAGGGCCGTCAGGACGATCGAGTCGACGAGGAGCAGCGTGAAGGCGAACGGCGGCGACAGCTGGCCGTCCTCAGCGCGGGGGTCGAGGCCGGCCGCGGCCAGCACCTGCCCGATGACGATCTGGGTGGGTAAGCTCGAGCACAGCAGCACCTCGATCGCGGCGATCACGCGCCTCCGGCGCGCCGGGCTCACCTCATCGCCGGCGGCCGCGGCGGAAGGAACGGGATCGGGATCGGGATAGACCATGTAAATATGACAGGGTAACATTCGAAAAGCATGGCCAGCACGTCAGGCGAACGCGTTCTCATCGTGGAGGATGAGCCCAGCACACGTCTCGGCTTGACCGAACTTGTGCGTACGTGGGGCTTTAACACGGACTCCGCGGGCGACGGAGAAGAGGCGCTGCAACGCATTACCGCCTTTCGCCCGAGCATCATCATCACCGACCTCGTCATGCCCCGGATGGGCGGACTGGAGCTCCTGCGCGCGCTCAAGGACGATGGCGGCGACTACACCGTCGTGATCCTGACCGCCCAGGGGACCGTCGAAACGGCGGTCGAAGCGATCAAGGAAGGCGCCTACGACTATCTGAACAAGCCGATCGAGCCGCAGCGGCTGAAGATCCTCCTCGACAAGATCGTCGAGCGGCAGGACACGCTGCGCGAGGTCAAGGTGCTCCGCAAGCAGCTGCGCGAACACGGCACGTTCGGCCGGATGATCGGCAGCAGCCCGCAGATGCGGAAGGTCTACCAGATCATCGAGCAGGCGGCGCCGACGTCGGCCTCGGTGCTGATCTGGGGCGAATCGGGCACCGGCAAGGAGCTCGTCGCGCAGACCATCCACCAGCTGAGCCCGCGGGCGCAGATGCCGTTCGTCCCGATCAACTGCGCGGCGATTCCGGAAACGCTGCTCGAAAGCGAGATCTTCGGGCACGAGAAGGGGGCCTTCACCGGCGCCGTCGATCGCCGCGCCGGCTGCTTCGAGCTCGCCGATCACGGCACGCTGTTCCTCGACGAGATCGCCGAGATGACGCCGGCCACCCAGGTCAAGCTGCTGCGCGTGCTGCAGGAGCGCAAGTTCCGCCGGCTGGGCGGCCGCAACGAGGAGACGGTGGACGTGCGGGTCATCGCCGCCACCAACGTCAATCCGATGGAGGCGGTCCGCAACGGCAAGCTGCGCGAGGATTTGTACTACCGGCTGAACGTCTTCGCCATCGAGCTGCCGCCGCTGCGGCAGCGCAAGGAAGATCTGCCGCTCCTGGTGCAGTCGTTCCTCGCCGACTTCAACGCCCGCAACAACAAGCAGGTGTCGGCCCTCGACCCGGCCGCGATGCGGATCCTCGAGCAGTACAACTGGCCGGGGAACGTGCGCGAGCTGCGGAACGTCATCGAGCGGGCCGTGATCCTCAGCTCGGGCGAGTTCATCGAGCCGAAGCAGCTTCCGCCGCTCGTCACCGACTCACCCGACGTGGTCAAGCCGACGCTGTCGCTGACGCCCGGGACGACGGTGGAGGAGGCGGAGACGCGGCTGATTCTGATGACCCTCGAGCACACGCGCGACAACAAGACGCGGGCCGCCGAGATCCTCGGCATCAGCCTGAAGACGCTGCACAACAAGCTGAACAAGCTGCGCGGCCGCGGCAAGCGTTCGGAAGAAGAAAGCGTGACGCCCTAAATGCGCTTCAGCATCCGGGTCAAGCAGATCGTCGGCGTGACCGCCATCGTCGGACTGGCGGTGGTTGCCCTGAGCATCCTCTACGCCGCCCGCCTGACCGATGTGGTGCTGCACGAGAGCTACTCGCGCGGCCAGCTGATGGCCAAGGCCATCCTGCATCACGCGGGCGTAATCGTCACCGGCGACGGCGACCCGTGGGCGCAGCTGCGGTCGGACATCGGCCTGCGATCGATCATCGAGTCGAGCGCCTACAGCGACAACATCACGACCGCCACCATCGTCGATACCAACGGCATCGTCATGCTGGCCAACCTGCGGGCGATGGTGGGGCAGCTCAGTCCGCAGCAGGACGATCTCGGCGCCCTGGACGCCGCCAGCCCGTACGAGAAGCTGAAGGAGATTTACACCGGCGACGGCCGCACGCTGGAGGTCCGCGAGACGCTCCGGCGCGGAGACGAGGAGTTCGGGTCGATTCGCATCGGCGTGTCCACGCTGCTGATGCGGCGCCAGCTCGACGAGCTGTTCTGGGGGGCGCTCTTCACGGTGGCGGCGGCGCTCGGCATCTCGGTGTTCGTCGCCGGCGTGCTGGCGCAGCTGCTGCTGCGTCCGATCCACGTTCTGCGCAGCGGCTTGACGCGGCTCGGCAAGGGCGAGTTCGGCGTCAGGCTGGATCTGCCGCCCGGCGACGAGTTCGGCGAGCTGGGCGACTTCTTCAACACCGTCAGCCAGCAGCTGTCGGCCGATCGCTCGCTGCTCGCCGGGCAGAAGGCCAACCTGCAGACCGCGGTCGAACATCTGGAGGATGCCGTCGCGCTGTTCAACCCGTCCGGCGAGCTGTTGTTCAGCAACCCGGCGATGGAGCCGATGCTGCCCGCCAACGCGATCGGACGAGCGCTGCAGGACCTGCTGCCGCACGGACACCACTATCGCACGCTCGTCGAGGAGACGCTGGCCACGCGGCGGTCGCGCGGACCGGTGCAGAGCCAGCGGCCGGGCGAGACGACGGCGAAGGACAAGCCGTCCGACGGCAGGGCGCCCGACGAAGAACTGATCATGACGCACGCCATTGCCGGCACGAGCGGCGAGCTGGTCGGCGTGCTGCTCGTGTCGCGCAACCTGGCGCACCTGTCGCGGATGCAGTCGACGCTCGCCTACTCGCGCAAGCTGGTGGCGCTGGGGCGTCTGACGGCGGGCATCGCCCACGAGGTGAAGAATCCGCTGAACGCGATGATGATCCACCTCGAGCTGCTGCGTACCAAGATCCGCGGCGCGGTCGCGGTGCCCGAGCCGGTGGCCGCCTCCGGCGGGATGCTGGGGCTCGCCTCGCGGCAGGCCACCCTGCCGGCGCCCATCCAGGGAGCGCTCGAGCACGTCTCGGTGATCGAGGGCGAGATCCGGCGGCTCGACGAAGTCGTCCAGGGCTTCCTGAAGTTCACGCGTCCCGAGGACCTGCGGCTGCAGCCGGTCAAGCTCCACACGCTGATGGACGAGATCCTGCCCATCATCGATACCGAGGCCGCCAAGAGCAACGTGAAGGTCGCGGTGGACGTGCCGCCGTCGGTGCCGGCGGTCAACGGCGATTCGGCGATGCTGCGCCAGGCCTTCCTGAACCTGGCGATCAACGCCTGTCAGGCGATGCCCAATGGCGGCTCGCTGCGTGTGAAAGCGAGCCCCTCGTCCCGGTCGCGCGTCGAGGTCCTGGTCCAGGACACGGGGGTGGGCATTGCCCCCGAGCACCTGTCGAAAATATTCAATCTCTACTTCACCACCAAGGAACGGGGCACCGGCATCGGTTTGTCCATGGTCTACCGCATCATTCAGATGCATGATGGTGAGGTCGAGGTGCAGTCAACTCCAGGCCGCGGGACGACGTTCCGCGTGCTGCTGCCGCGCGCAAGTGGAATCTGATCATGTGCATGAATCGCTCATCGATCGTGAACCGGCGTTGGGCACGGTGGGCGGCGGGCATCGGGCAGTGTCTGGTGCTCGCATCGGTCGCCGCTGGATGCGCGAAGACGCGGGCGCAAACCGTCCCCGACGGACCGCCGCTGGCGATGCCGTCGCCCCCGTCGCGTGTGTTTGCCCCCCTCGAAGAGGAGCCGCTGGTCGCGTCGCCGGTGGCCGACGCGTCTCCAGCGCCGGCGCCGGCCGTGCCGCCGCCTCCGCCGCCCGTCCGCCGTACGCCGCCGCCGGAGCCCGAGAAGCCGGCCGCAGCGGCGCCGCCCCCTTCGGTGGAAGCGCCGCGCGAGCTTCGCGCCGCGTCGCTGCCGGCCGACCCCGAGGCCGAGCGGCGCATCACCGAGATCCTGCGCGTCGCCAAGGCGGATCTCAATCGCGTCGACTACCGGGGGCTGACGCGGGGAGGCCGGGAATCGTACGACCAGGCGAAGGGCTTCATCGACGAAGCCGAGAAGGCGCTGGTCGCCCGCAACTTCGTCTACGCACAGACGACCGCCGACAAGGCGGCGAAGCTGGCGAGCGAGCTGCTCGGCCGCTAGAAGCTGAACCCCGCGCCGACGTGGACGCGCGGCGTGCCCTCCTCGGGCCACGCGAGATCGACGTCGAGTTTGAGGACGGCGGCACCCAGGAAGATGCCGCCGCCGATGCCGCGCTCGAAGGGCTGGTCGGCGAGCCGTGTGCCCGAGCTCCACACCGTTCCAGCATCGATGAACGCCTTGACGCCGAACTGCACCGCCTGAAGCGGCGAGTTGAGCGGCACACGCAGCTCCGCCGACATCGCCGCGAGGCTGTCGCCGGCGCGATGGCCGGCGCGGTAGCCGCGCAGCGAATCGAAGCCCCCGAGCAGCGCCTGCTCGGCCGGGGGCAGCGCGCCGTCCGAGCGTACGAGCTGACCCCGCAGCGCGAGCACCGTCGCGCCAATCACGCCGACGTAGCCGCGGGCATCCGCCGCGAATCGCCCGGCGCTTCCCGATTCGAAGGCCACCCGCTCCCAGCCGATGCGCGCATGGACGGCGTTGCGGGGAAAGAGCGGATCGATACGCGTATCGATCGTCACGTGCGGACCTGCGGCGACGTGACGCGCGTCGTAGCCGCTGCCGAACTCGACGTTCGCGATGCGGGCGCCGGCGCCGATGCGCAGCCACGGCTGCACGGCGTGATCCGCCTCGACGCGAACCTGTTGCCGGAAGTCGCGGGCCTCGAAGAACGGATTGACGCGGCGGTTCACCCAGAACCCCACGCCCGCCCGCGTGCGCTGGTCGTTGAACGAACGTTCGAGCTCGACGCCGGCGCGCCGCTCGCCGCCCCATGACACGGGAAACGACAGCCGGCTGTCATCACCGACCGGATCGGCGAACGCCGCGCGGATGCCGTAGGCCACCCCGTAGCCTTCCGTGTAGCTGAGGATCGGCAGCCACTGGATGGCGTCGCGCAGGCGCGCGCCGAAGCCCGGCGTCGGATCGTCGGCGCTCACGCCGGGGCGCTCGTCGATCACGATCATCACGAGAATGTCGGCGGCGTTCTCGATCGATCGGAACCGCTTGCGGACGTCCACGTCCTCGAAGCGCTCGCTCCGACGCAGCGCCTGCTCGGCCTCCGCGAGCCGGGCATCGGAGACCACCTCGCCCGGTGCAAGGCCGCTCAGCGCGATGACATCCGCATCAGGGGTGGTGTGGTTGCCGTGGACGCGAATTTCGCCGATGGTCTCCTGCGGCTGCGCCAGACAGGGCGCGCCGCCGGCCATCAGGAGCACGGCCAGGAGGATTCGCCTCATCGAACTTTCGTCGTCACCGTCGCGAGCTTGTAGTCGTGATAGTCCACGGAGTAGCGGCCGTCCACCTCGCCGACCGCCGTGGTCAGGTCGAACGCGATGCGCAGCGACCGCGGCAGCCAGACGGACGGGAACGGCTGGCCCATCTCCATGGCCGCGCTCAGCCCGTCGATGCGGACGAGCCACCGGCCCGGCAGGAAGTCGAGATCGACGTTCTCGAAATCGTACTTGAGAATCTGGTGCTCGGCCGGATCGATCCACAGCGTCACGAGCGCAGCCTTGTTCATCTTCGCTTGGACCTGGGCGTCGCGCGAGCGCAGCTCCTTGTTCGGGCGGGTCCGCCCTTCGCTGAACAGCTTCGACGGGTAGTACTCGATCTTCAGAACCTCGCGGCCTTCGAACGTGTCGCGGCCGGCCAGGGCATAGTGGCCCGGATCGAACTTGAATTGGAGGAAGTAGGCGGCTGATACAAAGCCGGGCTCGAGCACCCGGCGGACTTCGTCCTCGGTGATCGGGGGGCCGCTCGCGGCCTCCGTCTCGGGATCGGTCTTCCGTTCGCGCTCTTCGCGCTCGGCGCGGCGCCGTTCGCGCTCGTCCTCACGCCTGGCCCAGCGCTCCTCCGCCCGACGGCGCTCCTCCTCCGGGACGTCGACGCCGTTGACCCGCAGCGGGCTCTTGATGAAGCGGCCGTCGCGAGGAAACCACGTCGATTCGCGGCGCAGGCCGTAGAGCAGCGAAGCGCCGGGTCCGATCAGCTGGAACGTCTCCCGCTCTTCGAGGACGTATTGCTGGAGCTTCTTCCAGTTCTCGTCGCGTCGTTCGAGGACGCGCGACATGAACGCGTCGAGGTCCGTCGCCTGGCCGGCCGGCGGCGTCTGCGCCCGCGGCGCCGCCTGCAAGGCGAACAGGCCGGCGATGAGAACGAACGGGAGGACACTTGGCGTCATAACGACCGGCCTGCTGCAAAGGTGGGACCCCGGTTGGGGCTGGCCCGGGCGTGACCCGGAGCCTGTTTCCGAACCCATACGAACCTGCCCCGGTGCCTGGTTCCGAACCTGCCTCCCGAGCCTGACCCGAACCTGCCCCGAACTGGCCTGAACCTGCTTCCGGGCGGACGTCGGCCAGCGCCGAGCCCGGGGGAGCGCTCCCTCTAAACCATAGATCCTAAAGCCCATGGGTCGCACGGCAGGCGGGCCCGCTGGAGTACAATTGAATCAACATCTTGCGCCTGACCTAAAAGAACGGCGCAACATATTGTGGTTTGCCGCTTGACAAAGCAGGCAGCCGGGCGCACTATGACCGGGCGCTCAGCGACAGACAGGCCGGATGCTCCCAGCGTCAGGTCGACAGAGGAAAGCCTACAGGACGCCCGCAGCGCACACCATGACAAAAATTTCGGACGCGACCGCACGGGGTAGGTCCGTCCCAAGAGAGTGACTCGGAGGAGCAAGATGGAAAGAGGCCCTGCCCGCGAAGCAGCCGCTGCTGGCCCCCACGCACAATCCAGCGCCACGACGCCGGCCGACACCTCGACCCGGACCCGCAAGGGCGCCGACCAGAGGAACACGGAATCGCCAGGCCTGGAGTTCCCGCGGTTCTTCACGCTGCCCGGCGTCGATCCGTTCGACGAGGTCGAGTGGGAAGTCCGCAGTGCCGTGATCGGCAACGAAAAGGGCAAGGTCGTCTTCGAACAGCGCGACGTCGAGATCCCGAAGTTCTGGTCGCAGCAGGCGACCAACATCGTCGTCTCGAAGTATTTCCGCGGCCAGCTCGGCACGCCGGAGCGTGAACGCAGCGTGAAGCAGCTGATCGGCCGCGTGGTCGACACGATCACCGGCTGGGCGCGCGCGCAGAAGTACTTCGCCAGCGAAGACGCGCTGATGTCGTTCAGCCACGAGCTGAAGCACCTGCTCGTCTATCAGAAGGCGGCGTTCAACAGCCCCGTCTGGTTCAACTGCGGCTTCGAGAAGGCGCCGCAGTGCTCGGCCTGCTTCATCAACTCGGTGCAGGACACGATGGAGTCGATCCTGACGCTGGCCAAGACCGAGGGGATGCTGTTCAAGTACGGCTCCGGCACCGGCAGCAACCTGTCGGCGATCCGCTCGTCGAAGGAGCTGCTGGCCGGCGGAGGCACCGCGTCGGGCCCGGTGTCGTTCATGAAGGGCTATGACGCCTTTGCCGGCGTCATCAAGTCGGGCGGCAAGACGCGGCGCGCGGCGAAGATGGTGATCCTCAACGCCGACCATCCCGACATCATGGAGTTCATCAACTGCAAGGTGGAGGAGGAGAAGAAGGCTTGGGCGCTCATCGACGCCGGCTACGACGGCTCCTTCACCGGCACGGCGTACACCTCGGTGTTCTTCCAGAACTCCAACAACAGCGTCCGCGTGACCGACGACTTCATGCGCGCGGTGCTCGACGACGGCGAGTGGACGACGAAGCGGGTGACCGACGGGACGCCGTGCGACACCTACAAGGCCCGCGAGCTGATGCGCGCGATCGCCGAAGGCACCTGGATCTGCGGCGATCCGGGCATGCAGTTCGACACCACGATCAACGAGTGGCACACCTGCCCGAACACCGATCGCATCAACGCCAGCAACCCGTGCTCGGAATACATGTTCCTCGACGACTCGGCGTGCAACCTGGCGTCGATCAACCTGATGAAGTTCGTCCGCGACGACGGCGAGTTCGACGTGCCGGCGTTCAAGGCCGCCTGCCGCACGATGATCACGGCGCAGGAGATCATCGTCTCCAACTCGAGCTATCCGACCAAAGCGATCGAGAAGAACTCGCACGACTACCGCCCGCTCGGCTTGGGTTACGCCAACCTCGGCGCGCTGCTGATGTCGCGCGGCCTGCCCTACGACAGCGACGAGGGCCGGGCCTACGCCGCCGCCATCACGGCGGTGATGACCGGCGAGGCGTACGCGCAGTCGGCGCGGATCGCCCGCGATCACGGCGGGCCGTTCGCCGGCTTCGAGAAGAACCGCGAGCCGTTCATGCGGGTGATGCGCAAGCACCGCGATGCGGTCTCGGAGATCAACCAGAAGCACGTGCCGGCCGATCTCTATGCCGCCGCCAGGCAGGCATGGGACGAGGCCGTCGAGCTGGGCGAGGACTTCGGCTACCGCAACGCGCAGGCCACCGTGCTCGCGCCGACCGGCACGATCGGCTTCATGATGGACTGCGATACGACCGGTGTGGAGCCCGACATCGCGCTGGTCAAGTACAAGAAGCTGGTCGGCGGCGGGTTGATGAAGATCGTCAACACCACCGTGCCGATGGCGCTGCGCCGGCTCGGCTACACGGCTCCCGAGATCGAGGCCATCGTCCACTACATCGACGAGAAGGAGACGATCGAGGGCGCGCCGTTCCTGAAGGAAGAGCACCTGCCCGTCTTCGACTGCGCGTTCAAGCCCGCCAACGGGGAACGGTCGATCCACTACATGGGCCACATCCGCATGATGGGCGCGACGCAGCCGTTCATCTCGGGCGCGATCAGCAAGACCGTCAACGTGCCGCGGGAAGCGACCGTCGAGGACATCGAGCGCGCCTACATCGAGTCCTGGCGGCTCGGCGCCAAGGCGATCTCGATCTACCGCGACGGCAGCAAGCGGACGCAGCCGCTCAACACCTCGAAGGCCCAGGTCGCCGATACGCGCAACATCGGGCCAGATGTAGCCAGCCGGACCGGCGAAGTGCGCGAAGTGGTGAAGGAAGTGGTCAAGATCGTCGAGACGCCGAAGCGGCGGAAGCTGCCGGACGAGCGCCGGGCGATCACCCACAAGTTCGACATCGCCGGCCACGAGGGCTACATCACCGTCGGGTTGTTCGACGATGGGACGCCGGGAGAGATCTTCCTGACGATGGCCAAGGAAGGCTCGACGATCTCGGGCTTTGCCGACGCGTTCGCGCAGGCGATCTCCTACTCGCTGCAGTACGGCGTGCCCCTGCAGGTGCTGGTCGACAAGTTCAGCCACGCGCGCTTCGAGCCGTCGGGGATGACCAAGAACCCCGAGGTGCGCTTCGCCAAGTCGATCGTCGACTACATCTTCCGGTGGATGGCGACCAAGTTCCTCTCGCCCGAGGCGCAGTATCGCGCCGGCGTCAACATGCGCGAGGAACCGGTGGAGGCGGAAAGCGCCAGCGCTCCGCACGCGTCGGCGGCGAGCGACGCCGGGTGTCCTGAGACGGCGTCGTCGAAGATGGAGGCGAAGCCGCGCACGTCCGAGTTCGCCGCCATGCGGAATCAGGAAGACGCGCCGCCGTGCAGCGTCTGCGGCTCGATCATGATCCGCAGCGGAAGCTGCTACAAGTGCGGCAACTGCGGCACGACATCAGGCTGCGCCTGAGGAATCAGGAATCAGGAGTCAGGAATCAGGAATCAGGAATCAGGAGTCAGGAATCAGGAATCTTGAGCGAGTAGAGACGCCGGCGGGTCTCAGGCTGGACCCGCCTCGTCCGCGTATCACCAGGCCGGGTCTCGTTCTTCGGGCCCGGCTTTCTTGTGTACGATTCTCGTCTCATGCAACGACGGTCGTTCCTGCAGGTCTCCGGCGCCGCGCTGGCCGCGATTGGCGCGATGCTGCGAGACGCACGGGCGCAGGACAGCGGCTCGTTCGACGTCGTCGAGAAGAGCATCTCGGAGCTGCAGGCGGCGATGACCGCCGGGCGGGTCACCTCCGAGCAGCTCGTCGAGCAGTACATCGCGCGCATCAAGGCCTACGACCAGGCGGGCCCGCGGCTGAACTCGGTCATCGCGCTCAGCCCCCGTGCCGCGGAGGATGCCCGCGAGCTGGATCGCGAGCGGCAAGAGCGCGGCCCGCGCGGACCGTTGCACGGCATCCCGTTCCTGGCGAAGGACAACTTCGACACGATCGACGTGCCGACGACCGGCGGATCGCTGGCGCTCGCCGGAATCGTGCCGGCGCGCGATGCCTATCAGGTCCGCATGCTGCGCCGCGCCGGCGCCGTCCTGCTCGGCAAGGCCAACCTGCACGAGCTTGCGCTCGGTCTGACCACGGTCAGCTCGTACGGCGGCCAGACCCTGAACCCCTACGACCTGACGCGGGCGCCGGGTGGATCCAGCGGCGGCTCCGGCGTCGCGGCGAGCGCCTGCTTTGCCGCCTTCACACTCGGAACCGACACCAGCGGATCGATTCGCATCCCGAGCTCGCACAACTCGATCGTCGGGCTCAGGCCGTCGCTGGGCCTGTCGAGCCGCGCCGGCATCATTCCCTTCGGCCACACCCAGGACACCGGCGGACCGATGGCGCGGACCGTCGAGGACATCGCGCTGATTCTCGACGCGACCGTCGGCTACGACGCCGACGATCCGTCCACCGCGGTGAGCGGCGGGCGAATGCCGCGCACCTATCTCACCTCGCTCGAGCGGGGTGCGCTGAAGAGCGCGCGGATCGGCGTGCTCACCGAATTTTTCGGCAGCGCGCCCGAGGACGCCGAAGTGGCCGCCGTCGTCCGCCGCGCGATCGACGAGATGAAGGACCTCGGCGCCGCGGCCATCGATGTCGAAGTGCCGGACCTGGCCAGGCTCGTGGCGTCCGCCAACCTGCTCACGCAGGAGCTCCAGTTCTATCTCGGCGAATATCTGCAGCGCGCCGGCGCCTGGGCGACCTCGGTGGAGGACCTGCTCGCGTCCGGTCTCCATTCCGCCTCGCTGCAGGGCATTCTCGAGGTCGCGAACGCGATACCCGACGACTACCTGTCGAGCGACGACTACGAAATGAGGCTGGCCGCGCGCGAGACGCTCGGCAAGGCGCTGATTGCGACGATGGACGCCAATCGCCTCGACGCGATCGTGTATCCCACCATCCGCCGGATTGCGCCGGTGATCGGCGGTGCGCAGGCGGGCAGCAACGCGGCGCTCTCGGCCAATTCCGGTTTTCCCGCCATCTCCGTCCCGGCGGGCTTCACCCCGGGCGGATTCCCGGTCGGCATCGAGCTGCTCGGCCGTCCCTTTGCCGAGCCCACGCTGCTCGCGCTCGCCTTCGACTTCGAACAGGCCACTCACCATCGGCGTCCGCCGAAGCTCGACGTGACGCCGCCGGCGGTGCCGGTTCCGAGGGACGGCGACCCCGGCGTGCTGCGCGCGAATGTCACGGCGACCGGCGAGCGCTCGTCGCCGCCGGTGAAGGTTCCGTTCCGCGCGAACGCACGGTTTCTCTTCAACCAGGACACGCGCGTGCTCGCCTGCGACGTTCGTCTGTCCGGAAACACGTCCGCGGCTGCCGGCGTGTACCTGCATCGGCGTGCGAGCCGGCCGAACGGCGGCGTCGCCCACATCCTGTCCAGGTCGCCCAGCGCACGCGTCACGTCGGCGGTCACGCTGACCGAGGCCGAGGCCGCCGACCTGAAGGCGGGGAAGCTCTACCTGTCCGTGGTCAGCGCGGCGAGCCCTCGAATCGCCGCGCGAGGCGATCTCGTGTTCTCATAGACGGAGGACACTGAGAACCACGAACCACGAACCGCCACCAACTGATGTGCAGAAACATTCGAACGCTCGCCAATTTCGACCCGCCCGCGACCGACGACGAGATTCGGGCCTCGGCGCTGCAGTTCGTGCGCAAGCTGACGGGGTCGACGCATCCGTCGCGCGCCAATGAGGCGGCCTTCAATCAGGCGGTCGAGGACGTGACGGCTGTCGCGGAGCGGCTGATTCGCGCATACAAGACGAACGCGCCGCCGCGCAACCGGGAAGAAGAGGCGCGAAAGGCGAGGGAGCGCGCGCAAAAACGATACGGCACGTAGTGTGACTCCGATGCAGGGCGCGCCGAGCTGTCGACACGCGATCGGTGAAGACGTAGTCCAGCGACAGGTGGACGGCGCGGCTCAGGCTGTCATCGCCGTCGAACAACGAACCGACGGTGAGGCGGTGATTCGTGTTGTTGATCGCCTGATACACCACGTTGACGACGCCGATGCCGGCAGGAGGCACCCAGGCGTGCGCGTGTTCCGGCGCTCATCGCGAGCCCGATACACCTCGCCCATGCCACCGGCACCCAGCCTGCTGCCGCCGGCCGGTTGCGGAGGCGAGCCTCGCCTTACTCGATCACGAAGCGCTGGGCGCGCCGGTTGGTGACGATCTCGGCCGTGTAGAGATTGCCCTTCGAGTCGGCGGCCATGTGGTGGACGATGTCGAACTCGCCCGGTCCGGCCCCGCGCATGCCGATGGTGCCGATCTGGGTCAGCGCCTTGCGATCGAACACGGCAACCTGCATCGGACCCGAGTCGACAACGTAGAGGAACCGCTGCTCCCGGTCGGGCGAGAACGCGAAGCCTGCCGGCACGGGAACCACGGTGCCCTGCTGCGCCAGACGCACCTGCCGCAGGAACTTGCCTTCGGTCGTGAAGGTCTGGATGCGGTTGTTGGTGCGATCGGCGACGTAGACGATGCCGTCGCGCGACACCTTCACGGCGTGCACGAGTCCGAACTGCGGAGGACCGTCGGGGCCGCCCTGGTTCGGCCGGGGAGCGGGCGGGTTCGGCGCCACCGTCGCCGGCGGAGTGTTGCCGAACGCGCCCCACATGCGCTTGAACTTTCCGCTGTCGGCGTCGAAGACGACCACGCGCTGATTGCCGTAGCCGTCGGCGACGTAGAGCTCGTTCGTCTCGGCGTGCACGAACACGTCGGCGGGTTGATGGACGTTGACCGTGTCGCCGTTGCCGGTGCTCTGCCCGCGCTTGCCGATCTGCATCACCAGCTTTCCGGCCGGCGTGAACTTCAGGATCATGTCGTCGCCGCTGCCGGGGCCGGTCGGCTTCGGCCAGCCGCCGTTGCCGCTGATCCAGACGTAGTCCCTGGCGTCGACGAAGATGCCGTGCTCGCGCTCGGGCCAGTCGTAGCCCTCGCCCGGCCCGCCCCAGCTCGCCAGCAGCGTGCCGGACGCGTCGAACTGCAGCACGGGCGGCGCCGCTTTCGCGCGCTGCGCCTCGGGAATCGACCGCGGCCGGTGCAGCACCCAGATGCGATCGCGCGAGTCGACGGCAATCGACGAGACCTCGCCCAGGACCCAGTCGTTCGGGATCTTCGGCCAGGATGGATCCACCTGGAAGACGGGCGGCCGCAGCGAGCTCTGCGCCGACATCGACGCCCACCCGAAAGCGAAGACCACCAGGACAACCGCACGAGCAACGGCCGGTCTTTTCATAGCCGCGAATTCTACGTCCGGAGGAAGAACAACACCACGCAGGCGATCGCCAGACACACGATCGCGGCGGTCAGCATCCGCAACTGCTTCCGATGCTTCTCCTCGGACAGCCTGAGCTCGACGATGTTCTCCCACAGCGCGCGCTGGAGGAACGGCTCGGCGGGGATGCGCAGCTCCTGGGTCTCGCCGCGCGCCGGGACGACCACGGGGGCAAGAAAGCGGTACCCGCGCCTCGGAACCGTTTCGATGTAGATCGAGCTGTCGGCGCGATCGCCGAGCGCGTCCCGCAGCTGCTTCACCGCGAAATTGACGCCCTGTTCGAAGTCGACGAACGTGTCGTTCGTCCAGAGGGCGGCCTGTATCTCCTCGCGGGTCACCAGCCTGCCCGGCTGGCTGGTGAGCAGGAGGAGCAGCTTGAAGGGCTGCGGCTGGAGCCGGACCTGGCGGCCGTTCCGGAGGAGGCGTTCGGCTTCCAGATCCAGCTCGAAGGAGCCGAACCGGATGACGGCTGGCCGAGTGGAAGCGTTCGTCATATCGGGGTTAACCGCGCTCAACTTACCACCGCAGGGTCGGGAGCGCTTCTCAGCCGCCTCGCCATGTTGTTGATCCGGCGTGAGTTGCCCGCAAATGAAGACATCCGTCGCAGCGCATCCCGCGCCCATGGGAATTCCGCCCGTGCGTCCGTATATGTCCGCAACCAGACGGGAGGAAGCGCCATGAATCCGATCAAGACGTTGGGCCTTCCCGGAGTGGCGGGACTGGTGCTGAGCGCGCCCGTGAAGGCGGCCGCGGCAGGGGCGAAAGCGTCGTGAAATTCCTCGTTGGGTCCGTGGTGACGCTCGACGCCAAAGGGCGTGAATTGACGTTCGTTGTGGACGAGAATACCGGCGTTCTGGCGAAGGGCGCCGGACGGGCGACCGGAAAGGCCGGCGGCAGTCTCCTCATCACCGCGCTCGTGCGTCCCGGCGACATCGTCAGGGTCGAGTATCGGGAATCGAACATGCGGGCGGTCGAAGTGTAAATCAGCGGTAGAAACACGGCGGCAGCGCGGTGACCCCCGCGGCGCCGCCGGGGCACACCAGGGTGGACGTGGATTCGGGCCTGCCGCAGCGCCGCGGATGCTGCGGCAGGCGGAAGGAGAAACGTTATGAGGCTTCTGATCGCGCTCGTGCTGGTGATCGCGGCCCCATGGCCGTGTCCCGCTCAGACGCTCGACGCCGCATCTCCGGCTGCGTCGATGAGCGCCGCGGAGATGGAGAAGTTCCTTCTCACCGCGCGCATCGTCAAGAGGAAGGAATCGTCGAAGGGCGTGACCAACGCCTACCGGGTGACGCTCTCGGACGGGGTGTTCACCCATGACGCCCAGATCCAGAACGTCGACATCGAGAAGCCGTTCTTCGATGTCGGGCCGCGCCACTCGGAGGTCAACTTCCGCGATTCGTACCGCTTCAACATCGCCGCGTATCGTCTGTCGCTGCTGCTCGGCCTCGACAACGTGCCGATGTCGGTCGAGCGCGTGATCGACGGCAGGCCCGCCGCGGTCACCTGGTGGCTCGACAACGTCATGGACGACAGCGACCGCCGCAGGAAGAAGATCGGCAACACCAACCCTCTGCGCGCCGCCGACTACTACAGCATCATGTTCGTGTTCGACGAGCTGATCCAGAATCGCGACCGCAACCAGGGCAACATCATGTGGACGCCCGACAGCAGGATGTGGATGATCGATCACACGCGCGCATTCCGGACCGGCAAGGACCTGTTGAAGGCGGAGAACCTGACCCGCATCGAGCGAAACCTGTGGAAAGCGCTGCGCGCGCTCGACCGGCAGGCCGTGACCGAGGCCGTCGGCAAGGCGCTGACCCGCAACGAGCTCGACGCGCTGTTCGCCCGCCGCGACCGCATCGTGCAGCACTTCGACCAGCGAATCGCCGCCCTGGGCGAGGACAAGGTGGTCTACACCGTCCGCTAGTGCCTGCGGCCGACGTGCGTCTCGCGTGTGCCGTTCGAGGATGCGGGCTGCCGCTCGAACGCCGCGAGCGCACGTTCGTGTGCGGTGCGAGGCACTCGTTCGACATCGCGCGAAGCGGCTATGTCAACCTGCTCCAACCGCAGGATCGCCGCTCGCGGGCCGCGGGCGATCCCGTCGCCGCCATCGACGCCCGCGCCGCCCTGCTTGCCGCGGGGGTCGGCCGGGCGCTCATCGACGCCATCGCACAACGGGTATCGGCCCTCGACCTCGGTGCGCATCCCGTCATCGTGGATCTCGGCTGTGGGTCCGGCGATGCGCTTGCCGCGGTGGCCGGCGCGGGAACGGGTATCGGCATCGATCTTTCGACGGCCGCGGTCGATCGTGCCGCGCGGCGGTTCCCGGGACGGCTGTGGGTCGTCGCGAATGCGGACCGGCGATTGCCGCTGCTCGATCGCAGCGTCGACCTGGTGATGTCCATCCACGGCCGCCGCAATCCCTCCGAGACGGCCCGCGTCCTGCGGCGTGGTGGATCCCTGCTCGTCGCGGTGCCGGCACCGGACGACCTGATCGAGCTGCGCGAGCTCGTGCAGGGCGCTCGCGTCGAACGCGATCGCTCGAACCTGGTCGTGACGGAGCACGCGCCGCTGTTCGAGGCTGCCGGGCGATCAGTCGTCCGCGAGACGCGCGAGCTCGATCGGGACGCACTGCTCCGGTTGCTGCACGGAACCTACAGAGGTGTGCGCCGTGCGGCTGCCGCGCGCGTGTCCACCCTCACGCGGCTGTCGGTGACTCTTGCGTCGGACCTTCTGGTCTTTCGCGTCAGATGAGAAACGCGGGGCTCGCGGGGGCCGCCGAGCGCAGTGACTCCTCACGCGATTCCGGCGCCGGCCGTTTGGCCGGCGCCATCAGCTCTGTGAGGAGTTACTCTGCGCTCTCCGCGAACCCTGCGTTTCGAAAACTCCGCGACCTCGAAACCCGTCAGTCCCCGCTCAGCCCGCCCCAGGGCGAGTTCATGTGATAGACCGCTGACGGACCGATCATCTCGACGCGGCGGATCTTGCCGTTCTCGATCAGGAACGCTTCGCTCACCAGGATGCTGCTCGGACGATTGAAGCCCGGGTAGCTGTGTTTGGTGCCGTCGGCCAGCACGCCCGAGTTCACCGTGCCCTGATCGAACACGCAGTACGCCAGGACGACGCCGCGCTCGGCATCGACGAGCGGATAGCGGCGCTGGTGGATGTTCTGAACGACGTAGTACAGCCCCATCTTGAACTGCGTGAGGCAGTCGAACCAGAACGGGCTGATTTGACCGGGCTTCGCGTCGGGCGGCTTCGGCACGTTGGTCGTCGGCGCGCCGTTCTCGATGCGGTGGCAGTCGTTGGTGAAGGGATAGGTGCCGGTGTTGCCGATCCCCTTGCCGTCGTTCTTCTGCAGGCCCGTGAAGTAGGCGTCGGCAATGGCGATCATCTCCTGGCGCGACAGGCGCTGCTGCGGCGGGATCGACTTGAGCCACATGTCCTCGACCTTGCCCTCCTTCTCCATGGCCGCGATGTTGTTGGGACCGCCGCCGCCCGGCCTGAAGAGGATTGTCTCGATCTCGGTGATTCGTCCGAGCTCGATGCGCAGGCGGGCGCTGTAGAGCAGCGGTGCGCCGGCCTCCATCATGGTCGCCATGACGGCGACCTGGCCGAACTCGGGATCGGCGAAGTAATGCCTGTAGCGGCCGACGCCCTGCGCCGTTTTCCAGAAGCCGTCGCCGACGTCGAGCACCTGGTTGTTTTCCGTGTACTTGACGTCCTTCGAGAGCGGCAGCCGCTTCGGATCGTGAGCTGCCACGGCGGACAGGAACTGATCCATCACGCCTTCGAGACACGCGCGGTTGCAGTTGAGCGGAATCGGGCCCGTCGAGGCTTCGACGGTGAACCCGTTGGTGAGTGCGACGAGGACCAGGATGACGAGGGACGCTGCACGCATCGAGACCATCCTCCTGCCAAGGCGAAGCATTCTATGACAGGGAGTCAGGTCCGAGGGGAGAAGGTCGAACGGGGAGGTCAAAGGGCGGACGGTCCACCCTTTGACCCTGATTCGGTCGATGGTCAGTCGAGGCCGAACGCCAGGAGCACGTTGCCCGGGCGCCCGATCAGGCTGACGTAGCCCGAGGTGACGTACAGCATGCCGTCGGCAACCACCGGGCCGGGACCCTCGATGGCGCCGCCGTTCGCCGTGACGCCGTTGACCGTCTCGAACTCCTTGTTGGTGTCGAACTGCCAGACGATCGATCCGTCCGCGGCGGAGTAGGCGCGGATGCCTCCGTCCATGGACCCCGAGAACACGATGCCCGGAATCATGGTCAGCGCCGCGCTCTGCGCCGAGCTGCAGCCGCGGGCGTTTCCGCAGAGCCGCTCCGGCGCCGGCTTCGACCACACTTCCTTCCCGTCATCGATGGTCGCCGCGCGCATGCCGCCCTGGGCGTTGCGGGGGCCGTTCACGCCGAAGTAGACCCGTTTCTCGTCGGCCGTGATCCCCCACTGGCCGCCGAGGCCGCTGCCGTCGCTGGTCTTGTACTGCCACACCATCGCGCCGTTGTCGGGATTGACGGCGTAGGCCATCCCCGACTTCTGGAGCACGATGAGCACCTCGCGCCCGTTCGGCCCCTTCGTCAGGAGCGGCGACATCGAGAAGTCGTGATCGGGGCCGAGCTTCTCGGGACAGTTGGAGTCCGGAGGATTCTCCGGCTTGCAGCCGCCGGTCCACACGTCGTTGGGCGTCGGCTGGTACACCCAGCGATGTTTCCCGGTGTCCATGTCTATCGCGATGACGGCGTCGGCCGTGTTCGTTGCCGGGCCCGAGTAGTTATTGCCCGTCGTGACGTAGATGAGCCTGCGCGCCGGGTCGATCGTCGGCGCGGCCCAGATGCCGGCGCCCGACGGACCCCAGGTCTGCACGCCGGCGGAGTTCTTGCCCCGCGGCTTCGGCTCCTCGGTGATCGTGTACGACTTCCAGATCACCGCGCCCGTGGACGCGTCGAGCGCGGTCAGGCTGCCGCGGAACGTGCAGCATTCGTACTGCAGGCGGCCGCCCTGGCCTTCTTCCCCGACGCCGGAAGTCGGCACGTAGACGCGGTTCTGATACACGGTCACCGAACCGGTCGTGCGCGCGTAGACGTGATCGTCCACCTTGCGCCGCCAGATCTCCTTTCCGGTTTCCGCGTCAACGGCGTACGCCGTGGCGCCGCCGTCCGAGAAGTAGACGGCGAACCCGCTGGCGCCGGCTCTCTTGTACGGAGCCACCGTGATCGCGGTGCGAATGCCCGCTTCGGCGTGGAACGACCAGTACAGGCACCCGCGCCTGGCGTCGAGGGCGACGACGTCCCCGCTTTCGCTGGCGACGAACACGCGGCCGCCGACGACCGCCGGCTGCGCTCGGGCCGAGTTGACGCCCGCGAACCCGTAGGCCCACTTCAGCTTCAGCCGCGGCACGGATGCGGCGGGCAGGCCCGCCTTCGCGGCCGGCTGAAAACGGGTGTTCGCTATGCCGTTGCCCCAGCCGTTCCATCCCGATTCCAGTGCCGACGCCTGCAGCGGGGGCGGGGTCGTCGTGCACTTGCCGACGATCGGCGGGGGCGGAGCGGTGCCGAGCGGGCGTCCGGCGAGATACGAGGCGACCGCGCGGCGCTCGGCGTCGCTGATTTCCGCCCCCTGCCGGAACATGTTGCCCACCGTCAGCGCGGTGAGGATGGCTTCGGGGGCAAGGGTGCGGAGGACCTCGCGGGTCGGCGCGCGCGAGTCAGGACCAGGATTGGCATGGCACGAGGCACAGGCCTTCTTGAAGACCGCCTCGCCGTCGGGGCTGCCGGCGGCCGGCGATTGAGCCCGTGCGGAAGAGGCAACAGCCAGAACCAGACCGAGAACAAGCAGGAAGTGGCGCATAGTCGCGAATTCTGTCACATCCGCGAGCTGCCGCAGGGATACCAACATAGGGGATTGCAATGCTCGATGCGATCTCTGGGTTTTTGGTCTACGGCCTTTGGTCTTTGGTTCGGTCGTTGGTCCGCGGCCCATGGTGAACGAATTAGCCCGAGACCCGAGACGAGAGACCAAAGCCCAGAGACCAGAGACCAGAGACCGAAGACCCCCAGCGCCCAGCGCCTCAAATACGATTGAGCATTGCGCATTGTTCAGGAACAATGACCCTGTGGATTGCCCGCGCTGCAGCACACTGATGGAGGAGGCGACCCTCGACGCCCACCTGGGCCGCCGCACGACGATCGACATCTGCCATGCCTGTCAATCGTTCTGGTTCGACGCGCGCGAAAGCGCGACGCTCACACCAGGCTCCACGCTGAAGCTGTTTCGCCTCATCGGCGAAAAAATCAGCCGGCCGGAGCGGTCCAACGCCGATGTCGCCCATTGTCCGCGCTGCAGGACGCGGCTGCGCCCGGTGCACGATTTCCAGCGCACGACCCGGTTCCAGTATCTGAGCTGCCCGCACGGACACGGCCGGCTGACGACCTTTTTCGACTTCCTGCGCGAGAAGGACTTCATCCGGCCCCTGACACCGCGGCAGATCGAGGAGCTGCGCCGGAACGTGGGCAGCGTGAACTGCGCCAACTGCGGCGCGCCGGTCGATCTGACCAGCGGCGCCGCCTGCGCCCACTGCGGCACACCGCTCTCGATGCTCGATCTGCAGCAGGCGGAGAAGCTCGTCGCGCAGCTGCAGAAGGCCGATCAGCAGGCGCGGCAGCCGATCGATCCCGCGCTGCCGCTCGAGCTCGAGCGCGTGCGCCGCGAGACCGAGCGGACCTTTGCCGGCCTCCAGGACCAGGACGTCTGGAGCATGGTCCTCTCGTCTTCGTCGGATCGCAATCTCGTGAGCGCGGGACTGAGCCTCGTCGCCCGGTGGCTCAGCCGGTAATTCTGGTCGTGGGCATTGATTAGGAGCCGCCGATGGGAATCATGGACTTCATCAAAGGGGAGCTGCTCGAGATCATCGAGTGGACGGAAGACTCGCGCGACACGCTGTCGTGGCGGTTCCCCGATGAGGACAAGGCGATCAAGAACGGTGCGCAGCTCATCGTGCGCGAATCGCAGGTGGCCCAGTTCGTCTACGTCGGCGAATTCGGCGACACCTTCGGGCCGGGCAAGCACACGCTGACCACCGACAACATCCCGGTGCTCACCCGCATCAAGTCGTGGCCCTACGGCTTCAACTCGCCGTTCAAGGCCGACGTCTACTTCATCGTCACGCGCCTGTTCACCGGCAACAAGTGGGGCACGTCGAACCCGGTGATGCTGCGCGACAGCGACTTCGGCATGGTGCGCGTGCGGGCGTTCGGCACCTACGACTTCAAGGTCGTCGAGCCCCGGACGTTCCTGCGCGAGGTCGCCGGCTCCGATCACAACTTCCGGCTCGACGAGTTCGCCGACACGATGCGCTCGCGCATCGTCAGCATCTTCACCGACGCAATCGCGACGGCGAAGATCCCGGTGCTCGACGTGGCGTCGCGCTACACCGAGCTCGGCGAGGCGCTCCTGCCGCTCATCAATCCGGCGCTCACCGCCAAGTACGGCATCGAGATCCCGAGCTTCATCGTCGAGAACGTCTCGGTGCCGCCCGAGGTGGAGCAGGCGATCGACAAGCGCGCCGGCATGGCGGCGATCGGCAATCTGAACGAGTTCGTGAAGTACCAGATGGGCAGGGGATTCGAATCCGGCGGCGGTGCCGGTGCCGCCGGCACGGCGGCGGAGCTCGCGGTCGGATTCGGGCTCGCGCAGCAGATGATGCGCGAGGGTTTCATGAGCGGGCACGCGACGCCGACGGTCGTGCCGCCGCCAGTGCCGGCAGGCGCCGCCGCTGCCGCCCCCGGGCTGCCCGAGCTGCTCAGCCCGGCCGACGCGGCACGGGCGCTCGGCGTCTCCGAAGCGGACGTGATGACGGTGCTCGAATCGGGCGAGCTGAAGGGCAAGAAGATCGGATCGTCGTGGCGGATCACGCGCGCGGCGCTCACCGCCTACATGTCCGAGTAAGCCGACATGCCGCGTGCAACATGCAAATCGTGGCTGCGCGCCGGCGACGCGTCAGGGTTTGTATTGTAAATCCGGCATGTCTCGCATTGCGCGCTCGATGTTGTCTCCCACCGTCACCGCCCTCGAGAAGCACGAGTGCCCGGCGTGCGGTGCGCAGGCCGAATGGAATCCCGGCAGGCAGAAGCTGATCTGCCCGTTCTGCGGAACGGAGTCGCCGTATCGGATCGATCGCGAGCTCGGCAGAGTCGTCGAGCTCGATCTGGTCAAGGCGCTGCGCGAGCTGCCCGAGGACGAGCGGGGCTGGCAGACGGCGCGGCGCAGCGTGCAGTGCCAGTCGTGCCGCGCGGTGATGGTGTTCGACCCGCAGCGTGTCGGCCAGAACTGCGAGTTCTGCGGATCGCCGGCGCTCGTCGACTACCAGGAGATCAAATCGCCAATCCGCCCGCAGGGCGTGCTCCCGTTCAGGATCGACGCCGGCAGGGTGCGCGACGACATCCGCCGCTGGTGGCGCAGCCGGTGGTTCGCGCCGGGCCGGCTCGCCATCGCGGCGCTGGTCGACACCATCCGCAGTCTGTACATCCCGTACTGGACCTTCGACGCGCGGGTGCACTGCCCGTGGACGGCGGAAGCCGGCCACTACTACACGGTGATGGTGCCGGGCAGGGATTCGAAGGGCCGACCTGTGATGCGGCCGGAGCGGCGCATCCGCTGGGAGCCGGCGGCCGGGGTCGTCGACCACGTCTTCGACGATGAGCCCGTGCCGGGAACGCGGGGGCTGCCGATCGAGCTGCTGCGTCAGGTCGAGCCGTTTCCGACGCGCGAGGTCGTCCCCTACGACACTGCGTTTCTCAGCGGCCATGTCGTCGAGCACTACCAGGTGGTGCTGTTCGAGGCGGCGCAGCGAGCGCAGGAGCAGATGCACGGCAAGCTGATGGCGCTCTGCGCGCAGCAGGTGCCGGGCGACACGCACCGCAATCTCCAGATCAATCCCCGCTACGAGGGCCGCACGTTCAAGCACGTGCTGGTTCCGGTCTGGCTGCTGTCCTACAACTACGGCGCCAGGGCGTATCAGGTGGTCGTCAACGGCTACACCGGCAAGATGGCGGGGACGCGCCCCTACAGCGCCTGGAAGATTGCGCTGGCGGTCGCCGCGGCGATGCTCGCGGCGCTTTCGCTGATGTTCCTCAACAACCAGTAACGACGCGCGTGATATTTTTTTTCGAGCTGCACGCCGCGGGGCGCGTCGACCGTCTGCGCGCGCCGACGGCGGTGGGACGAGGGGAAGGAAAGCGGCATGTCGGTCGAGTATCGAAGCGGCGAGGGCGCGCTGCCGGTGGAGGCGTTCATTGCGCTGGCCAGGCGGATCTGGCAGCGCGAGTACGACACGCAGAAGACCGCCGATGCGCTGAAGACGACCATCAACGTCGGGGCGTGGAGCGGCGATCGGCTGGTGGGATCGGTGCGTGTCCTCACCGACGGCTATTTCTTCAGCACGGTGCCCGAGATCATGGTCGATCCCGAGTTCCGCAAGCAGGGGATCGGCCGCGAGCTGCTGCGCCGGGCGCTGGACCTGACCCCCGGCGGCGTGCTGTTCCTCGGCGCCCAGCCCGGCAACGAACGGTTCTTCGAGCTCGCCGGCTTCCGGCGCGGCCCCACGGGATACGTCGGCCGGCGCAGCTGAGCTGTGCGTCCGCGGGGGGAGCAGAGGACGCAGAGGAAATCAAACGCAGAGGGCGCAGGGAGCGCAGGGGCTGCGGCGCGTGGCCGCGCTGCGCGCGGCATGAATCGCGAGACGGCTCCATTCACAAGTGCCTCCGGGAACGTGCGGGCACTTGTGATGGAGCCGCCTCTCGATTCATCCCGGCGGCCGGGGGCCGCCGGCCACGCGCTTCTGCCCCCGCGGTCCCGGCGATCGCTGCGATGGGTTTTCCTCGGCGCCCTCTGCCGCCTCAGCGCGCCTCGCAACACTCAGAACCCACGTCGAATACGCCTGTCGCACCCATTCACGATCGGGGGCGCAGAGGAAATCAAACGCAGGGGCCGCCGGCCACGCGCTTCTGCCCCGCGGTCCCGGCGATCGCTACGATGGGTTTTCCTCGGCGCCCTCTGCTGCCTCAGCGCGCCTCGCAACGTTCAGAACGTCCCCGTCGAATGCGCCTGTCGCGCCGATTCACGATCGAGGGCGCAGAGGAAATCAAACGCAGGGGCCGCCGGCCACGCGCTTCTGCCCCGCGGTCCCGGCGATCGCTGCGATGGGTTTTCCTCGGCGCCCTCTGCTGCCTCAGCGCGCCTCGCAACGTTCAGAACGTCCCCGTCGAATGCGCCTGTCGCGCCGATTCACGATCGAGGGCGCAGAGGAATCAAACGCAGGGGCCGCCGGCCACGCGCTTCACCCCCGCGGTCCCGGCGATCGCTGCGATGGGTTTTCCTCGGCGCCTCTGCTGCCTCAGCGCGCCTCGCAACATTCAGAACCCACGTCGAATACGCCTGTCGCACCCATTCACGATCGGGGGCGCAGAGGAAATCAAACGCAGGGGCCGCCGGCCACGCGCTTCACCCCCGCGGTCCCGGCGATCGCTGCGATGGGTTTTCCTCCGCGCCCTCCGCTAGCTCCGCGCGGGCTCTGTTCAGGCGTTACGATGTGAGGATGGCACGGCCTTCCGCGGACTGGATGCGCCCCTCGCGCGGAGGCCGGTATCGAACGCATGGAGGGCCGTCCGGCCCGGGTCGCTGAAGTACGTTTCTCGATGTCCTCTACCACCGACCAGATGACGCCCGAGCGCCTGCGCGAGGCGATCGAACTGCTCGAGTCGATTGCCGCGGATCGCAGCGTGCTCGCCGGCGTGCCGGATGAGGAGCGCAAGCGGCTGCTGCAGGCGGTGGCCAACGTCTACAGCCCCGACCGCGCCGAGCGGCGGCGCATGGCGAAGATCGTCGAACGGCAACGCAAGGCGGCCCGCGTCCGAAGCGATCAGGCCGTGCTGCACGAGACCGGCATCCGTTCGCTGCGCCGCAAGCCGGTGTTCCACACGCCGAACGTGTTCCCTGCGGTGTCGGTGGCGGACGGGTTCCGGCCGCAGGATATCCACGACGTCGAAAGTTTGGAGCCCGAAGCTCAAGACCTGGAGCGCGGCGCCGAACGCCTGGAATCCGGAGCACAAAACACGGCGTCCGAACCCCGGAGTCCGGAGTCGAACGCTCAAAGCTCCACAGCCGAAGCCTCGCGTCCGACGCCGGAGGCTCACAGCCTCGAGCCGCAGCACTGCTACGTCTGCAAGCAGAAATACTCGCAGATCCATCACTTCTACGACCAGCTGTGCCCGTCGTGCGCGGAGCTGAACTTCCGCAAACGCACCGAGCTCGCCGATCTCCGCGGCCGCGTCGCGCTGCTCACCGGCGGCCGCGTGAAGATCGGCTACCAGGCCGGTCTCAAGCTGCTGCGCTCCGGCGCGCACCTGATCGTGACGACGCGCTTCCCGCGTGATGCCGCGAAGCGATACGCGAGCGAGCCGGACTTCGCCGAGTGGGGGCATCGCCTCGAGATTTTCGGTCTCGACCTGCGGCACACGCCGAGCGTCGAGGCCTTCTGCCGCGAGCTGCTCGCCACGCGCACCCGTCTCGACTTCATCGTCAACAACGCCTGCCAGACCGTGCGGCGGCCGCCCGGGTTCTACGCCCACATGATGGCGGCCGAGACGGCGGCGCTGCACGACATGCCCGAGCACGTGCGGCAGCTGGTCGGCGCCTACGAAGGGCTGCGCGGATACCAACTGCTGCCCGAGGGCAGGGCAGGAACCGGGCCCTCCGACAGGACGGGCCATGAGCCGGCCGAAACGAGCGGCGCCGCGCTGATATTGACGGGGCTGACGCACGCGGCGCAGTTGTCGCAGATCCCGCTGCTCCCCGAGGAGCTGGAGGCGCAGAGGGATCTCTTCCCGGAAGGACAGCTCGATCAGGACCTGCAGCAGATCGACCTGCGCGGCCGCAACTCCTGGCGTCTGCTGCTGCACGAGGTTTCGACGGTCGAGCTGCTCGAGGTGCACCTGGTCAATGCCGTGGCGCCGTTCATCTTCAACGCGCGGCTCAAGCCCCTCATGCTGCGCACGCCCGAGCGCGACAAGCACATCGTCAACGTGTCGGCGGTGGAAGGGCAGTTCTACCGGAAATTCAAGACGACCCGGCACCCGCACACGAACATGGCGAAGGCGGCGCTCAACATGATGACGCGCACGGCGGCGGCCGACTACCACAACGACGGGATCCACATGAACAGCGTCGACACCGGCTGGGTGACCGACGAGGACCCCGTGGCCATCGCCGCGCGCAAGAGGGCCGAGCAGAGATTCCATCCCCCGCTCGACATCGTCGACGGCGCGGCGCGCATCGTCGATCCGATCATCAGCGGGTTCAATACCGGGACGCACGTGTGGGGGCTGTTCCTCAAGGATTACGCTCCCACTGACTGGTAGAGGGCGGCGCGCGAGAAGGCGCCCGCCACGCCAGGTTTCGAGGCGTCCGCCGGCGGCGGAGCTGAGGTGTCGGCGTCCTCGTATCCATTACGAATGAAGTTGTCAACTCCGGCCGCGCGAGCGTCGGCTGGCCGCCTCGGAGCCGTCCTGCTCGCATTCGCGTCACAATAGAAGCGCGCAGCGTTCGCCATCAGGCGGACCAGGACACGAAGGAGTGCATGGAGACGATTAATTTCACCCGTGGTGTTCCCGCCAACGAGTCCTTTCCGACAGCCGATCTGATCGATGCCGCAACGGCGGTGTTCAAGACCCACGGGACGGCCATGCTGCAATACGGTCCGTCGCGCGGCTTCGAGCCCTTGCGCCAGTGGCTGGCCGAGTGGCAGGGGGCTCCCGTCGATCGCGTGATGACCAGCAACGGATCGCTGCAGCTGGTCGAGTTCCTCTGTCTGCAGATGCTGAAGCCGGGCGACGTCGTCTTTACCGAGTCGCCGAGCTACGACCGCACCATCAACCTGCTGCGTCGGCACGGCGCCAGGGTCGTCGGCATCCCGCTCGAGGCGGACGGCCCCGACATGGAGGCGCTCGAACGCGCGCTGCAGCAGGCGGTGCCCAGGTTCTTCTACGTCATTCCCGACTTCCAGAACCCGGCGGGAGCGACGTGTTCGGGGGAGAAGCGTCGGCGGCTGGTGGAGCTGGCCGAGAAGTACAACTTCCTGCTGGTCGAGGATGCGCCGTACCGGATGCTGCGCTACCGGGGCAGGGAAGAGCCGACGCTCTACTCGATGGCGCCGCAGCGCACGCTGCACATGAGCTCGTTCACCAAGCTCATCGCCCCTGGGGTCCGCACGGGCTTCATGATCGGCGAGCCGTCGATCATCGGCGCTTTGGCCAAGGTGGCCGAGGATACCTACATCTCGCCCGGCTACGTCGCCCAGGCGATCACCTACGAGTGGTGCCGCCGCGGCCTGCTGCCGCCGCAGATCGAGAAGCTCAAGGCGCTCTACGCGCCGCGCCTCGATGCGACGCTCGCCGGTCTGGACAAGTACATGCCCGACGCCACCGCGACGCGGCCCGATGGAGGGTTCTTCATCTCGCTGACGCTGCCCGAAGGCGTCAGCACGACTGCCGTCCGGCAGCAGGCGGCGAAGCGCGCGTTGAACCTCGCCGACGGCCTCGCGTTCTTCCCGGATGGCGGCGGCGAACGGTTCCTGCGCCTGCCGTTCTGCGCGCTGTCGCCGGCCGAGATCGACGACGGTTTGAAGCGGCTGGCGGAGTCGGTGAAGGCCGCGCGCTGAAATAGGGGGAGCGTTCGCAACCGGTTGATTGAGCCATGGGCCAGGTCGTTCTCGAAACGCCGCGGCTGATTCTGCGGGAGATGACCCGACGCGATCTCGATTTCATCGCGTCGATGATGGCGCACCCGGACGTCAACCGGTTCTACGAACGCCAGTTCACCCGCGCCGATTCGGCGATCTGGCTCGAGCGGCAGCTCGAGCGCTATCGCCGGGACGGCCGGGGGCTGTGGCTCGCGGTCGAGCGCGAGACGGGCAACCCCGTCGGCCAGATCGGACTGGCGTTCCAGGAGGTCGAAGGCGAGCGCCACCCCGAGATCGGATGGCTGCTCGACCGCGCCTACTGGGGCCGCGGCTACGCCACCGAGGCGGGAGCGGCCACGCGTGACGCGGCATTCAACCAGTGGGGGTACGACCACGTCATTTCGCTGATCAGACCGGTGAACGTGAAATCGCAGCGTGTCGCCCTGCGCCTCGGCATGACCGAGAGCCGCCGCGTCCAGTTTCATGGCTACGAACACGGTGTGTTCGAGCTGGCCAATCCGCTGCGAGCGGCGCGGACACGACAGGTCTCTCCCCCGTGAGCGCACCCGGACAGCCGATCGGTGTCTTCGATTCGGGCGTCGGCGGCGTGTCGGTGCTGCGCGAGATCCGCCGCGCGCTGCCATCCGAGGATTTGATCTACCTGGCCGACTCCGCCTACACGCCGTACGGCGATCGCCCCGCGTCCGTGATCACCGAACGTTCGATTGCGATGGTCAGCCTGCTCGAGCAGGCGGGCGCCAAGGCCGTGGTCGTGGCCTGCAACACTGCCACGGGGGTCGCGGTCGATGCCCTGCGTGCGCGGTTCACCCTGCCCATCGTCGCCATCGAGCCGGCGGTCAAGCCTGCCGCGGCGCTTACCCGCACGGGCGTGGTGGGCGTCCTCGCGACGACGCAGACGCTGGCGAGCCGGCGATTCTCGAAGCTGGTCGATACGCACGCGGCCGGCGTGCGCGTCGTCAGCCAGGCCGCGCCGGGTCTGGTCGAACGCGTCGAGGCGGGCGAGCTGTCGGGCGAGACGACGCGAGCGCTGGTCGAGCAGTATGTCAGGCCGCTCGTCGACAGCGGCGCCGACACCATCGTGCTTGGATGCACCCACTATCCGTTTCTCGGCACCGTCATCCAGGAAGTCGCCGGGCCCTCGGTCACCGTGATCGATCCCGCCGTGGCGGTCGCGCGCGAGCTGCATCGCCGGCTCCAGGCCGCCGGGCTTCTGGCGCCGGATGCGCGCACCGGCAACGAGCGGTTCTGGACGACCGGGTCGTCGGACCAGGCTCGGTCGGTGATCGCGCTGCTGTGGGGCACACCCGTGGAGGTCACGCGTGTCGCTGCCGCCTGACGTGCGTGTCGCGCTGTCGCCGCTCGACGCCTACCGGGAGCTGATGGCCAGGCCCGTGCGAGGCGCGTGGCTGCGCGCGCTCGAGCGGGCGGCGCTGGTGGCCGTGATCGTCGGCACGTCGATGATCATGTCCGCGGCGGCGCGCGTCCCGATCGACCTCGTGCTCACGGGCATTGTCTGCTGGAGCTTCGTGCCCATCGTCCAGGCGCTGATCGGCCTTGCCGTGATCGGCCGCGCCCGCGGCCGTCCGATCAGCGTGCCGCGCGGTCTCGAGCTGCTCTTCGCCGGGCATCTGCCGTGGTCGCTGTGGATGCTCGCCGTCGTCGGTGTGTTCTCGTTCACGCAGCTCACGCCGGGACTGCCCGTGCTCGTGCCGAGCATGGCGATCCCTGCGGTGTGGACCCTGGTCATCGTGTACGCGTTCTGCCGCGTGGCGCTGGGATGCAGCGCCGCGAGGGCGCGCCTGCTGGCCGTGGCCCACCAGGCCATGACCTGGGCGGCTTTCACGGCGTACGTCTTCCTCGTGACCGGAATTCGCTACCGGCTGCTGGCCGCAATCGGCGCATGACCCTGGTGCGTTTCGCGGCGTGGACGGTCCTGGCGTGCGGCCTGCTGCTCGGGACGTTGAGCGACACGCTGCCGGAGCGTGCGTCTGTGCATGTGGGTGGCTTCGAGGTCCTGGTCGGCGACTTTCACGTCCACGCGTTCGTCGGCGACGGCGCCATTGCCCCGTGGATGCTGCAGCGTCATGCCGCGCGCCTCGGGCTCGATGTGATTGCCGTCACCAACCACAATCAGACGCTGGCGTCGCGCCTCGGCCGCGCCGCCGCCCGCCGCTCCAGCGGACCGATCGTGATGACCGGCGCGGAAGTCACCGGCCGCGACTTCCACCTGGTCGCGGTCGGCATCGAGCATCCCGTCGAGTGGCGCCAGGTCCGGCGGGCCATCGAACAGGTGCACGCCCAGGGCGGCGTTGCCATCGCGGCGCATCCGCTCCGCGGCTTCGCCAAGGGCTACGACGATGCGGCGCTTGCCGCGCTCGATGGGCTCGAAGCCGCGCATCCCGACCGGCTCGACCCCCGCCTGCTTCCGCAGTTCGAGGAGTTCTTCGAGCGTACGCTGGCGCACAATCCGGACGTGGCCGCGATCGGATCGTCCGACTTCCACACCAACGCGCCAATGGGGCTGTGCCGGACCTATCTGCTGGTGCGCGAGCGGAGCGAGGCGGGTGTGCTCGACGCCATCCGCGACGGACGCACCGCCGGACACTGCGCCGACGGTCCGCTGCGCGGCCGGCCGGACATCGTCCGCATGCTCACGCCGGTTCGCGACGCTCTCGCGCCTCCGGCCGCCAGCGCGGGAGCGCGTCTCGCGCTCGCGCTCGTCTGGATAGCGCTGCTCGGGCTTGCCGTCGCCGGCACGCGCGGGTGATCGCGCTGCGCCCGCCGGTTCCTACACGGGGAGAATCACGATGAGCACGGCCGCTGCCAGCGCCGTCAGCGCGGCGCGGATGTGAACGGCGCGCGCCTGGGTGCGCATCCGTGCGAGCTCGCCGGCATCGGTCACCACCTCGTCGCCGGCGTCCATGTTCTTCAGCCCGCGCGCCGCGAGCGCGACGCACGTGTGCGCGCTGACCTGATAGAACCCGAGTGCGGCGACCCACGCCGGCAGGAAGACGAGCAGCCGCCACGGGCGCGGTGCGCCGGACAGAATCAATGCGGCGGCGGCGCCGGCGGCGACCAGCAGGAACAGGACGCCCGCGATCAGGCGCCGTTGCCGCTGGCGCGGACCGATGTTGGGGCAGAGGGCGCTCATGGCGTGGAGCGCACCGTCACACGCGCGCCGTCTGTCAGTGTATCCGGTGGATGAAGCACGACCATCTGGCCGGCCGACAGGCCGCCGAGGATCTGGGCTTCCTCATCGTTCCGCTGCCCGAGCTCCACGGTGGTCAGCCGCACCCGATCGCCCTCGATCACGAAGGCCGCCCAGTCGTTCCCGCGTCGGAACAGCGCCCCGATCGGCGCCTTGACCACGTTCTCCTCGCGCCACACGATCACCCGCACCTCGACGCGATACCCGTCGCCGAGCCGTGCCGCCGCGGCGGCGGGATTCTCGAAGTCGATCAGCACGTTGACGCGCTGCTCCTCGACGCCGAGCGCGGACACCTTCATGAACCCCGCGGGCTCGACGCGGCGCACGCGGCCCTCGAGCGGGTGGGTGCCGCCCCAGCCTTCGATCAGCACGGCAGCGCCGGGCTCGATGCGGACGGCGTCGGTCGACAGGAAGTCGGCCACGACCTCGATGCGTGCCGGCTCGCCGATTTCGAGCAGCGGCTCGCCGGCCGGCACCACCGCTTCGCTCTCGCGCAGGCGCTCGAGGATCACGCCGTTGATGGGCGCCACGATTTCAATCGCCCGGCCCGCCGGCGCCGGCGCCTGCAGCCGCGCGCGGGCCAGCTTGAGCTCGTACTCGGCGCGGGCGGCGTTGAACTCGGCCGCCTTGCGCGCCTCCTCCGCGGTGGCCACGGCCGTTCTTGCCGCATCGAGCGTGTCGGCGGCGATCGCGCCGGCCTTCAGGAGCTCTTCCTGGCGGCGCAGCGTCGTGCGTGCGCGCTCGAGCTCGGCGGTCGTCCGTTCGAGCTCGGCTCGCGCCTGGCCGACGGCGGCGCTGGCGGCCTCGGCGGCGGCCTGGTATTCGGCGCGCGTCCGCGGATCGAGCAGCGGCGCATCGGTGGTCGTCATTCGCGCGAGCACCGTCTTTCCCGCGATCACCGCATCGCCGGGTTCGAGGACGATGCGCTGCACACGGCCGGCGACCGGCGTCGAGATGACGAACTTGTCGCGGATGCGGGTCTCGCCGTCCTCGTCGAGGGTGACCTGCATCGGTCCGCGCTCGACGCGCGCCGCGCCCACCTCGATCGATTCGGGCCACATCGCCATGGCGATGATGCCCAGTACAGCCACGACGCCCGCGATCAGGCGTTTGTTCTTCAGAAATCGCATAGAGACGGACGCCTACTCGCGGATCTTCAGGACCGCGACGAGATCCAGATGATCGAGTCTGCGCCTGACGACCAGGCCCGACACGACGGTTGCCGCAATGATGCCCAGGAACGACAACGCAACCGCCTGCCTGGTCACATAGAGCGGGAAGCGGTAGACCTCGCTGTCGATCATGCCGACGATGCCGGCAGCCAGAGAGTAGCCGAACACGCCGCCGGTGGGGAGTGCCACGAGCGTCAGCAGCGCGAGCTCGCCCATCAGGATGAGCGAAATCTCCGCCCTCGTGAACCCGAGGACGCGCAGGCTGGCCAGCTCGCGGCTGCGTTCCGACAGCGACACGCGCGCGGCATTGTAAACGACGCCGAACGCGATGATGCCCGCGAAGATCAGGTTGATGAAAATCGACACGCTCATGTTGGCCGCCATCACGTCGCGAAACGTCTGCAGGACCGCGCGCTTGAAGCCGGCGCCGGCCACCGCCGGCGTGATCTTGAGCTCGGCGGCGAGCGCCGCTTCCTGCGCGCGATCGACGAGCAGCAGCGCGCTGTTGGCGACCTCGCTCTCGCGCATCATCTGGTGCAGCGCGGTCGTGTCCATGTACACCGACAGCCCCATGATGTCATCGACCAGGCCCGTGACCTGCACACGGCGCGTCGGCCGCTGGCCTTCGAGCACCTCCAGCGTGATCTCGTCGCCCGGCCGGACGCCGAGCACGTCGGCCAGCGTCAGCGACAGCACCACGCCCGAGGGCGGCATGCGGATCTCGCGTCCGTCGCGATCGACGATGCGCTTGAACCGCGGGTTGGGCGGCACGCCCGTGACCGACAGGTAGCGGTCGCGGTAGCCCGAACGGATTCGCACCGCCACCGTGCGCTGCGGCTCGACCGCGAGCACGCCCGGCAGGCGCGCGAGCGCGTGGCGCACGCTTTCGTCGCGCGGCTCGACGAAGGTCACCGTCACGTCCTGCCGTTCCGCATCCCAGAACTGGGTCAGCAGCAGGCGATCGATCGCGTCGCTGAACACGAACCCCACCATCAGGATCGCCACCGCGAAGGCGACGCCGAAGATCGAGGCGGCGGCGCGCAGCGGGTGGCGCATGATGTTGCGCAGCACCATGCGTCCGGCGGTGCCGAGGTTGCGGGCGACCCACGGCGTTTCGAGGAACGACTTCCGGTAGCGTGCCGGCGCTTCCGGCCGCATGGCCTCGGCAGGCGGCACGCTGACGGCGCGCCGCACCGACGTGAAGGCGCCGGCAACGGCCGCGATCAGCGTCATCGCCGTCGCGCCGACGAACACGTCCGCCGGGACGCCGAACAGCAGCACCGGGAACCGGAAGAACGTGTTGTAGAGCCCGATGATCATCTCGCCCATGGCGGCCCCTGCCACGCCGCCGACGGCGATGCCGACCAGTCCGATCGCGAGCGCCCACTTCAGGTAGTGCCAGGCAATCGCGCGATTGCCGTAGCCCAGCGCCTTCAGCGCCGCGATCTGCGGCCGCTGCAGCGCGAGCGCGCGCGTCAGCGCCACGTTGAGGATGAACGCCGCCACCAGCAGGAAGATCAGCGGCAGCAGGAAGCCGAACGTCTGCAGCTGCAGCAGCTCGTTCTGCACCGTCCAGTGCGAGAGCTGGAGCGCACGCGGGATGGCGCCGAGCCCGCCGTACGGTTCGAGGAGGCGATCGACGCGCGCGATCACCTCGTCCAGCGAGGCGCCCGGCGCGACCGCGAGAACGGCATCGTTGAAGCCGCCCTCCATGTCGAACGCGGCCGCCAGCGCCTCCTCGCCCATCCAGAAGATCCCGAAGCGCCGGTCGTCCGGCACCAGCTCGCCCGGCCGGATGCTGTAGATGTACTCCGGCGAGAGGGCGACGCCGACGATGGCGAGCTCGCGAAGCCGGCCGTTGATCACCGCCGGCACGCGATCGCCGATCTCGAGCGAGTTGGCGATCACGAACCCCTCGCTGGCGATCACCTCGTCGCTGCGGCCGGGCTCGACCCATTGTCCGCGGCGCAGGAACAGATCGTTGACGAGCGGCCGCCGCCCGGTCGGCACCGACACCAGCCGTCCGCTCGCCGGCTCGTCGAGGCCCGGCAGGTCGAGCGTCACGTTGGCGACGACGCGCGCCTCGACGGCCGAGACGTCGGGAATCGCGGCAATGGCGTCGGCGACGCGCAGCGGCGCGCGCTTCAGCGACACGAACACGTCGCCGAACCGCTGCTGCTGGTAGTAGGCATCGCGCGTGCGGTACAGCGAGTCGAACGTCGACAGATACATGACGTACATCGACACGCCGGCCGCGACCACCAGGGCGATGGCCAGCGCCTGCGTCTTCATGGCCAGCAGGTCGCGCAGCAGCTTGCGGTCGAGCGCAGAAATCCTCATGTCACCACACCAGCTCCCGCGGCGAGAGCTTCCGCGCCGTCCGATCCTCGATCGAGGTCACCCGCCCGTCGGCGAGCCGGATGACGCGGTCGGCCATCTCGGCGATCGCCGAGTTGTGCGTGATGACCACGGTGGTCGTGCCCAGCTCGGTGTTGACCCGCTGCAGCGCCTCGAGCACGACGATGCCGGTGGAGATGTCGAGCGCGCCGGTCGGCTCGTCGCACAGCAGGACGGATGGCCGCTTCGCGATCGCCCGGGCGATGGCCACCCGCTGCTGCTCGCCGCCGGAGAGCTGGGCGGGGAAGTGATGCTCGCGCTCGGCCAGGTTCACCATGCGCAGGGCCTCGTGGGGCGACATCGGCGACTCCGCGATCTCGGTGACGAGCGCGACGTTCTCGAGCGCCGTGAGACTGGGAATGAGATTGTAGAATTGGAACACGAACCCGACGTGGCGCCGCCGGTACGCGGTCAGCTCGGCCTCGTCGGCGCGCGTCAATACGATGTCGCGGTAGCGCACCTCGCCGCCCGTCGGCACGTCGAGACCGCCGATGATGTTGAGCAGCGTCGACTTGCCGGAGCCCGACGGCCCGAGCAGCACCACGAACTGCCCTTCATACAGCTCGAGGGTGACCTGCTTGAGCGCGTGCACTTCCACCTCGCCCATGTGATAGACCTTGGCGAGATTGGTGATCGTGAAGAGCGGCGCCGCCATCTCTCAGCATCGTACCAATCCGTGAGGCGCAATGCACAAGGGCACGGCATGAGGGTGCGGCAGTGAGCGGCCGCCCGGTCATCGAGGTCTCGCACGTCCGCAGAACCTACGGCCGCACGGTCGCCGTGGACGACGTCTCGTTCGACGTGCAGGCGGGCGAGATCTTCGGTCTGATCGGGCCGAACGGCGCCGGCAAGACGACCACGATGGAGTGCGTCGAAGGCCTGCGCGCGCCGGAACGAGGATCGATCTCGGTCCTGGGGCTCGATCCCGTCCGTGATGCACGCCTGCTCCAGCACCGCGTCGGCGTGCAGCTGCAGCAGGCGCAGCTGCAGAAGCGCATCAAGGTCTGGGAGGCCGTCGACTTCTGGGCCGCGCTCTATCCAGGCGCCGTGGACGGCAGCGCGCTGCTCGAGCGGCTGGGGCTCGCCGACAAGCGCAACGCCTGGTTCATGACCCTCTCGGGCGGTCAGAAACAGCGCCTCTTCATCGCCCTCGCCCTCATACACGATCCGGAAGTGGTGCTGCTCGACGAGCTCACCACCGGGCTCGATCCGCAGGCCAGGCGCGCAATCTGGGAGATGGTGCGCGGCATCCGCGATCGCGGAAAGACCGTGCTCCTGACGACGCATCTGATGGAGGAGGCCGAGCGGCTGTGCGATCGGGTGGCGATCATCGAGAAGGGCCGGGTGATCGACATCGGCTCGCCGGACGGACTCGTTCGCAGGTACTGTCCCGAACGCACCATCCGTCTCGTCACCGACGATCCGTCGGCCCGCGACCGCTTCGGCCGGATTCCGGGCCTCGATGCCGTCGAGGCGCAGGACACCCGCTACACGATTCGCGGACACGGCGACGAGCTCGTCACGAACGTCATCCAGTGCCTCTCCGAGCACCGGATCAAGGTCACCGACTTCAAGACCGAGTCGCCGAACCTCGAGGACGTGTTCCTGCGGCTGACAGGGCACTCGATTCGCGATTGAGGGCTGGTCGGCCGCGGGTGCAGAGAGCGCGGGGGATCCGAAACGCGGGGGGCGCTGGGACCGCGGAGGATCGAAACGCGGGGAGCGCAGGGAGCGCGGAGGAATTCATGGTGGAACTCACAGGGGCTGAGCCGATGGTTCGCGCTGCGGCACGAGGCGACCGTCGGACACCGGCGTTTCAACCGCGTCGACGCGGTCGCCCGTGACAGCTTGCATGATTCGATATGACGTCGAAGAGGCGATTGGTTAACAGACGATGATTCGCGCCCTGGCGAAGCTGACCTGGCTGGAGATCAAGATCTTCGTGCGCGAGCCGCTCGGTCTGTTCGGCACGGTCGGCATTCCGGTCGTGGTCTTCGTCGTCACATCCCGGCTGGCGGGCGGCGTGGCGAACGCAGCGCCGCGGCCGGGAAGCTGGCCCGGCAGCTCGTTCCTGCCGGTGCTGGCGGCGATCCTGATCGCGCTCAGCGCGGTGGTGTCGCTCATCGCGATCGTCTCGATCTATCGCGAGGGCGGCATTCTGAAACGGCTGCGCGCCACGCCGCTGCATCCCGTCGTCATCCTGACGGCGCACGTGCTCGTCAAGCTGATCTTCACCGCGATCACGCTCGCAGTGCTGCTGCTCGCCGGCCGCCGCTACTTTCCGCCGGACGCGCAGATTCCGGTCGTGTCGTTCGGGCTGGCGCTGCTCTTCACGACCTGGGCGATTCTCTCGATCGGCTTCGTCGTCGCCAGCGTGGTGCCGACCGCGCGCTTCGCGCAGCCGCTCGCCAGCATGACGATGTATCCGCTGCTGGGGCTGTCGGGGTTGTTCTATCCGATCGAGCGCATGCCGCCGGTGCTGCAGACGCTCGCCGCCGTGTCGCCGCTGACCTACGCGGTGTCGCTGCTCGACGGGATCTGGAAGGGCGAGTCGTGGCTCGCCCATGGAACCGACGTCGCCGCGCTGGCGCTGACGTTCGTCGTCTGCACGGCGATCTCGGCCAGGGTCTTCCGCTGGGAATGAGCGGCCGCTACTCGACGACGAGATCGACGAATCGCCAGCTCGCTCGGGGAGCCAGGCCGGCGAGCTCGCGTCCGAGCGCGCGGAACACCGGCGGCGATGCGACGACGTGCTGCGTGCCGGCGTGCATGTCCCGGAACAGGCGCTGGATCGCTCCGGCGCGGAGCGCCGTGGTGCCGGCGGCCGTATAGACGAACATCGCCACCTCGTGGGACGCCCACTGCATGTGGGCCATCGCCAGCCGGACCAGCGACTGCAGACGAAGACTCGGCCGCTCGTTGCGCTCGAGGAGCCGCGACATCTCGCCCCAGACCTCGTACACCAGCGATCGCGCCGCGCGATACGTTCCCTCAGCCTTCGCGTACTGCTCGAGGAAGCTCTCGCTCGAGGCCTGCGTGCCGGTCCGTCCGCCGCGCGTCCGCACGTAGTCGGCCAGCTCGTCGAGGAGGCGTCGTCCGATGCCGCACGCCCACGCCGAGTGGCACATGGCGGCAAAGCCGACGATGCCGATGGTGTACAGCGAGCCGCCGCGTCTGGGCTCCTCGGTGATCGCGAAGTGGCTGTAGCCGTCGGGGACGTAGACCGAGTCGATCGTGTAGTCGATGCTGCCCGTCCCCCGCAGGCCCATCACGTTCCAGTTGTCGATGAGCGTGGCCTTCTCCACCGGCAGCACGAAGATGCGCGGTTCGCCGGTGCCTTCGATGATCGCCAGCGTGTGGATGTGTGTGCCGTGCTTGATGCCCGACGCGAAGCTCCACGAGCCGCTCAGCAGGAAGCCATCCTTGTGCGGCACGGCCTTGCCCGGCCGCGTGCCCTGGCCGGCAATGACCGGCATGCGCGGGCCCGAGAACAGCTCCTTCACCGCATCGTCGCCCAGGTAGGCGGCGCCGGTGCCGATGGCCAGCGCGGCCGCCATCAGCACCCAGCCGGTCGAAGGGTCGCCGTAGGAGAGGTTCTCGATCACCTGCAGCGAGGAGATCGGGTCGAGCTCGGCGCCGCCGAGCGGCTTTGGCACCCACATCCCGTAGAGGCCTTCCCTGTGAAGTGCGTCGACGACAGGCTGGGCCAGCCGGCCGTGCTGGTCGCCCCAGTCGGCGTGCTCGCTGGCGAGCGATCCAACGACCTTTGCGCGCTCGGGGAGGGAAACGGTCATCGTCTGCATGCGCAAAGCATAGTCAATAAGTCAATACGGGCGCCTGTCGTTCCTGTCCGCTCCCAGCCCGGCGGCAATTCGCGTCGCCTCTTCAATGGCGCGGGCGATTACCGAGCGGATCTTGCCATCTTCCATCATCAGCAGCCCGCCGATCGTGCACCCGGCCGGGGTGGTCACGTCGTCGCGAAGCGCGGCCGGATGCCGATCCGCCGACTGCACCATGCGCGCGGCGCCGAGCGCCGTCTGCGTCACCAGCGCCAGGGCCAGCTCGCGCGAGAGGCCGACTCGCACGCCGGCGTCGGCCATCGCTTCCATGATCAGGTAGTAGTAGGCGGGGCCGCTGCCGCTCAGCGCCGTGATCGCGTTGAAGTGGCTCTCGTCGGTCTCGACGCAGCGGCCGACGCATTCGAAGATCCGCCGCACCAGCGCGAGATGTTGCGGCGTGCTGTGCGACCCGCCGCAGATCGCCGTCATGCCTTCGCGGACGATGCACGGCGTGTTCGGCATGGCGCGGACCCAGGGATTGCCCGCGCCCGTCAGCGATTCGAGCTGTGCGAGCGAGGTGCCCGCGAGGATCGAGACCAGCAGCGTGTCGGGCCGCAGTCCCGCGTCGCGCAGCGCCGCGATCGCGCGGGCGGCCTGCGCCGGCTTCACACACAGCAGGATGATGCCGGCGTCCGGCACGCGAGCCGCGACGTCGGTTTCGACGGGGATGCCGAGCGTCTGCGCCGCGGTTTTGCACGTCTGCGCCGAGCGGGCGGTGCCCCAGGCGCGCTCGCGCGGCAGCGCGCCGGCGTCGAACAGCCCCTTGAGGAGGGTCTGCCCCATGACGCCGGTGCCGACGACGCCGAAGGTGCGTCCGGCGTCGAGCAGCGGCGGGTGGCCGGTCATGGTCGAGATGGACATCGTGATCGCAATCGTATTCGAACCGCGGTTTTTGTGAGGGCCGGCGGCGCTTCCTGCGCGGCGGTTCACGGTGCTGCATCGGCGGACGGAAGCACGGACCTTGCACGGCGTTGCGCGATGGCATCGTACCTCCACATCCTTGGCCCCGGCGCGGTGCCCGGCGTCGCGGTGCCGCGCACCTGGATACGAAGCCCCGCGTTCGACACGACGCTGCTCGCCGCACCGATGATTGCCGGCCTGCTCGCGGCGGCCGCCGTCGGCGTCGATGCGCGGCTCTTTCCGATCCTGCTGCTCGCCGACTTGTGGCTGCTCGGCTACCACCACGTCGTCGCCACGTACACGCGGCTGGCGTTCGACGCGCAGAGCCTGCGCCGCAACCGCTTCCTTGCCTTCGACCTGCTCCTCATCGTGACTGGCGTGACGCTGACCGTTGCCCTCACTGCCGGCGCCTGGGTGATCGCGACCGCGTTCCTCTACCTGCAGTGGTTCCACTACATGCGCCAGGGCTACGGCATCGCGCGCACGTACTACCGCGCCACGCCGGAAGGACGGACGCCCGGTTCGCGCGATCTCCTCGCCGATCTGCTGATCTACCTCGTGCCCATCTACGGCATTGCCGTGCGCTCGGCGACGATGGGCGATCGCCTTCTCGGCCTGCCAGTACGCCCGTTGGTGCTGCCCGAACCGATCCTGACGGTGCTCGGCATCGCCGCGGCGACGTCGGTGATCGTGTGGCTGGGACAGGTCGCCCGTGCGGCGCTGGCCGGAACGCTCGACCGCCACTACACGGCGTTCGTCGCCTCGCACATCGTCATCTTCCTCGTGGCGTACGTCGGGACGACCGACGTGAACACCGGCTGGCTGGCGATCAACATCTGGCACAACTTCCAGTACGTGCTGGTGGTGTGGATGTCGAACGCGAAGCGATATGCCGGCGGAATCGATCCGACCGCACGGTTCCTGTCGCGGCTCAGCCAGCCCGGCCGGGTCGGGTTGTACTTCGCATGGTGCCTGGCCATCACCACGGTGATCTACGCGTTTCTCGATCGGTTCACCGTCCTGGTCCTTGGCGGAGGCGTCGCGGTCACCTTCGGCATCTACATGGGCATCAACTTCCACCACTACATCGTCGATGCCCTGATCTGGAAGCGGCGGAAGGCCGTGACGCAGGCCGCCTAGCATGCCGCGCGGTTCCGGGTCCGCAGGTGCGCACGGGGCCGGCCGTGGGCCTGAGTGCGGTGAGAGCGGGGCGTCGAACGGACACTGGGCCGACCTCGACGGCCTGCGTGCGTTCGCGATTCTGCTGGTGCTCGCGCGCCACAGCCTCCGCCCGTTCATCTCGGAGGACGCCTACCAGCCTGTCGTCGTGCTCGGCCCGCTCGATCTCACGCCGCTGCTGTTGAACGGATGGGTCGGCGTGGACCTGTTCTTCGTCCTGAGCGGATTCCTGATCGGCCGGCAGTCGTGGCGCGGCGACAGCGTGCGGCGATTCTGGTTCAAGCGCGCGACGCGCATCCTGCCCGCCTACTGGACGTGTCTGGCGATCGTGGCGATCGGTGTGTCGATCAGCGGCGCCTGGGCGACGAGCGGGGCGGATCTGCTCGCGCACGTGGTGATGCTGCAGGACTACACGGGCAGCGTGTTCGTGCCCGCGTTCTGGTCGCTCGGCGCGGAGGAGAAGTTCTACCTGATGGCGCCGCTCCTGGTGTTCGCGCTCGCACATCGGCGCATTCAACGGTGGCAGGCTGCGGCATTGGCCGGGCTGTGGCTCGTGCCGATCGCGGCACGGCTGATTGGCGCCGCCGGCGTCACCGGCGCGATCGCGTACGAGGAGTACTTCATGCGTTATCGCAGTCCGTTTCACCTGACCTGCGAGTCGCTGGTGCTCGGGTTCGCGATTGCGTGGATGTCGCGCCAGACGTGGTGGGCGCGCATCACCCGCGGCGCGCGCGAGGTGCTGTTCTGGGGAGGTGCGGCTGGCGCTGCGGCCTGGCTGGTGCCCTCGGTGATCCTCAGCGCCATCGATGCGTGGACGATTGTGCTCGCGCCGGCGCTGATCGGGCTGTGCTTCGGTGCGATGGTGCTCGCGGCGGTGAACGGGCCCGGCAGCTACAGCGCGATCGTCGGGCGCGCGCTCTGGCGGCCGCTCGCGGCGGGTTCGTACAGCCTGTATCTCACGCACATGATGGTGCTGCCCGGCGCGGCGGCGCTTGCGGCGGCTGCATTTCCGCTCGCCGACGCAGCCTCGCCCACCACACGCTGGCTGGCGTTCCTCCCGTGCTACGCGGTGCTGACGACGCTGTCGGCGTTCATTCTGTATCGCTACGTCGAACGGCCGGTGCTGGCGTGGAGAGACCGACGCCTGGCCCGGGCCGATCAGCCGAAGCTCTTCGCGACCGCCTTCGTCCATCCCGCATAGGCGGCGTCGCGCCGGTCGGCGCTCCACGACGGCTCCCACCGACGATCGGCCTTCCAGTTGGCGCGCAGCGCGTCGAGGCTGTTCCAGAAACCGACCGCAAGCCCGGCCGCGTAAGCGGCGCCAAGCGCCGTGGTCTCCGCGACCACCGGCCGCACCACCGGCACGCCCAGGATGTCGGCCTGCAGCTGCATCAGAAGATTGTTGACGGTAGCGCCGCCATCGACCTTCAGCACGTCGAGGCGCACACCCGAGTCCTGCACCATCGCGTCGAGCACGGCGCGGGTCTGGAAGCAGATGGCTTCGAGCGTCGCCCGCGCGAGGTGGGCTTTCGTGTGGAAGCGCGACAGCCCGGTGATCACGCCGCGCGCGTCGCTGCGCCAATACGGGGCGAAGAGGCCCGAGAAGGCGGGGACGAAGTAGACGCCGCCGCTGTCGGGAACCGATGCCGCAAGCGGCTCGACGTCGGCCGCCGTGCCGATGATCTCGAGCTGATCCCGCAGCCACTGGACCGCCGACCCGGTGACCGCGATCGAGCCTTCGAGCGCATACCGCGGCTCGTGTCCATCGAGGACGAAGCCCATCGTCGTCAGCAGACCCGAAGGCGACGACACGATCCGACGGCCGGTATTGAGCAGCATGAAGTTGCCGGTGCCGTAGGTGTTCTTGGCTTCGCCGGCATCGAAGCACGCCTGACCGGCGAGCGCGGCGTGCTGGTCGCCGAGAACGCCGCAGATCGGGACCTCGGCGCCGAGCGCGCCGCTGGTGCGGGTGGCGCCGTAGACGCCGCGTGCCGACGAAGCGTGAATCGGCGGCAGCATCTGCCGCGGAACGTCGAACAGCGCGAGCAGGTCGTCGTCCCAGTTGCCGGTGCGCAGGTTCATCAACTGCGTGCGTCCGGCGTTCGTGACGTCGGTGACGTGCACGCCGCCGTCCGGGCCGCCGGTGAGGTTCCAGATCACCCATGAATCGATGGTGCCGAAGACGGCGCGGCCGTCCCGGGCGGCATCGCGGAGGCCGGCAACGTTGTCGAGCAGCCAGCGCAGCTTCGGGGCGGAGAAGTAGGTGGCCGGCGGCAGACCGGTCTTCTCGATCAGCCGGTCGCGCTCCGGCATCAGCCTGGGCACGAGATCCGCGGTGCGCGTGTCCTGCCAGACCAGCGCGTTGTACCACGGGCGTCCGGTCCGCGGATCCCAGACTATCGTCGTCTCGCGCTGGTTGGTGATGCCGATCGCGGCGAGATCGCGGCCGGTCAGTCCGGCCGTGCGCAGCGCGCCGGCCATCACCTCGTCAACGCGTGCCGCGATCTCGATCGGGTCGTGCTCGACCCGACCGGGCGCCGGCATGATCTGCCGATGCTCCACCTGGCAGCGCGCGACCTCTCGGCCGGCATCGTCAAAGACGATGAAGCGCGTGCTGGTGGTGCCCTGGTCGAGGGCGCCGATGAGCTGGCGTGACATCTCGACCTACACCCTCACGGCGGCGCGACTTGCGTGGCGCCCGAGCTTGTTGAGCCGATCGCACCCGGGCGGGAAGACTGTTCGACGCTCGAGCAGCGTTGCAGGATGCACGCACGTATCCTAGGTCAGATGCGGAGCTTTCTCGCGTTCGCCGTGGCTGCCGCGATCGGGATGCAGGCGGCTGGCGCGCAGCCGCGTTCGGCGGCCAATCCGTGCGTGGACGAGGCGAACCGGAATCCACGTCTGATGCCGATGGACGAAGCGCCGTCCCGGCCGGAGTTCCTGGCGTATCGGGATCGGCTGCAGGCTGCCGTTGCACAGCGCGACGTCGACGAGGTGGTCGAGGCGGCGGATCCGGGAATCAGGCTCGGCTTCGATGGGTCGGGGGGGCGCGATGAGCTGCGCAGGCTCCTTGCCGCTCGGCCGGAGCTGTGGGACGAGTTGCGGGAGGTGCTCGCGCTCGGGGGCAGCTTCCCGTCGCCGACGTCGTTCGCGGCGCCCCATGTCTACGCGAACTGGCCGGAGCAGTTCGATTCGTTCGAGTGCGCCGCGGTCACCGGCACGCACGTGCGTGTGCGTTCTAGGCCGGCGCTCGACGCGCCGATCGTCGCCACGGTGAGCTACTCGATCGTCCGCGTGATCGAGCCTGCGCAGGGAAAGCTCTGGGTGCCGATCGAGCTGGCCGACGGGCGGACCGGCTACATGTGGCACGCCTACGTCCGCAGCCCGGCCGACTATCGTGCGCTGTTCAACCGTCGCGATGGTCGCTGGCTGATGACGGGGTTCGTGGCGGGTGATTGATCGCAGGGTCGGGGGTCGAGGTCGCGGAGCATTCGAAACGCGGAGGCCGCGGGGGCCGCAGGGCGGGTGAGTTCTCGAAGTCGCTCGGGAAGGTCGAGGTCGCGGAGCATTTGAAACGCGGAGGCCGCGGGGG